>Ga0209810_1006459_pt1 | contig 10156 bp, 4 predicted proteins | sample Coa_R1_7_FD_187159 | JGI IMG/M metagenome (GOLD analysis project Ga0209810, IMG submission 187159) | Surface soil microbial communities from Centralia Pennsylvania, which are recovering from an underground coalmine fire - Coalmine... | ecosystem: Environmental > Terrestrial > Soil > Unclassified ...
ATGAAGAGCATTATAGACCTGCAAAAGACGATAGGCGGTATGTGAGCTAGGCTCTAGCCGTTGAGTTGCCTGTTCCAGAAATTGATTGGTCTTTTCCCACCAGTATTGTACAGATTCCAGAATAGGTACTAAAAACTGGGTGTACTCTTCTGGTAGCACTGGGACCAGTTCAATGAGCAGTTGTCTTCGTTGTCCTTCTTGTCTTGGAGGAACCGGCAGGAGCACATTTCTAAGGGTTGGCGCTGCCGAACGCTCCAGGGTTGTCACATAGGCAACGCGTGTTTCTATTACATCCAGCAATGCATGTGGACTACTGAAAGCTGCCGACATCAGCAAGTGGCAATACTCTATGCATGCAACATACTGTGAATACTCCGTCAGGTATTCATCGATATACTGGTAGAGTAAGTCCAGTGTCTCAGCCTCTTCCTCTGAAGGTTCATAGCTGTATGCAACGTCGAGTGTTCGCATAGGTAAAAGCTCGCCCAGATATACACGTCGATTGCGCACGATTCTCCGCTCAATGCGATAATTCTCGCTCACATATGCCAGAGCATCTTTAGCTGCGGATAGGCTCTGGTCGCTGCTGTGGGATGCTGCTTTGACACTATCGACCAATGCTACAAACTGGCGATCATGCTTTAGCACTTTCAGAATAGGTTCGATATCATCCAGAAAATCTTCTGCATCGAACCTATCTTTTTTAAGTGAGTGTGCTAATAAAGTCGTCGCGCGTCTAATTTTATTTTGAGCTTGAAGAAGAGTCTCAAAGGAGGCTATATCGTCAGGATCATAGCGATAGGGGTCCATAATTGCCAGCAGTGATAGATATTCATGGGCATAGCGCTGTATAGGTGTGGCAGAGAGGATTAACACACGCTCTATCATCCTGCTCAGTTGATGAACGTGTTTATATAATTTCTGTGTTTTATAGAGATGATGAGCTTCATCAACGATCATGAGATCCCACTGGTGCTGGGCAATGCAAGCCCAGAGCGAATCATCTATAGAAAGATCTTCAGCACCGATAATACAACCACCTTGGGGAAGGGATGAGGGCAGTTGCTGTGCCGACTGGATAATGGGGAAATCTAACCAGAATTTGGTGTTCAGTTCCTGGTGCCACTGATACATCAAGGCAGTTGGCGCAATAATCAGTGTTTGGAGGCGTGGATTTCGCCTCCGTAATCCTTTCAGAATAACGCTCGCTTCAATGGTCTTGCCTAATCCAACCTCATCTGCCAGGATATAGCGACAGGTCGTATCTGCTAGCACACGCGTCACTACTTCAGCTTGATGTGGGAGTAACATTAGGCGTGTACCAATCAACTCTTCGATACCAAAGGCTGCATTTTGTAGCTCGCTGCAACTCTCTATAACGTGATCCCGGGGAGACTTCCAAACTGGATTCTGGAATTCATAGCGAAGTAATTGACCGACCGGAGAATAATCCTGACGATTGGCTGCAATTTGGAGCATACTCTCGTTTATGCAGATAACTCCTGGTTTCCCCTCGATCTGTACATAATATTCGATAAATTTCCCTGGAGAGCAGAACGTCTCACGGGCATAAAGGATTCTTCCCTGTTCACCTGTCTGAGCAATCGTAAAGCGGGAGTGAGGCAAAATAAAACAGCGATCAATATTATCAAGGGAGATTTCGAGGTCGCCAGCCTCATCTTCTGGAAGGCCATATAGTCTTATCTGTGCACAGCAAGAAATAGTGTTTACAAATTGTATCTGCCCTAGCACAAAGTCACGAAAGTTGTTATCCGAGCGTTGGGTTTCTAAAGGAACGCGGATATACATACCGGGCAAGTATTTTTCGGTGACTTCCGTGTCTTGCTTCAAAGAAACCACCCTTGCTAGATAGAAGGCAGAGCACGCGAGAATAGCATACCACGCATATCAACAACGAGAATATATACTACATGATTTCAGTTATACCCTGGTCCAACATGTATGAACGCAAATGTATAAAATAGCAAAACTATCTCTGTGTGCGTATATAGAACGGCCTTCTTATTATAACCCGGTCGTTACAATAGTCAAGAGTTTTTGAGACAAATGAGACTTATGTAAGTATGCTCTAACATATATTGAGGTTGAGCAGTTCCGACCCAGATTTATCGCCGCCAGCCCGATGTCAAGATATGTAAGCCGTCGGGTCAGCAACCCCAGCGAGTTCAAATGCCTCGCGCCTTTCGCAGCAGGTGCCGCACAGGCCACAGTGCTTTTCGCCACCTTTGTAGCAACTCCATGTATCGGCATATGGAACCTGTAAAGCACTCCCCAATTTTACAATCTGATGTTTGCCGAGATGAAGAAAGGGCACCTTCAATCTCAAATTAGGGTTCCCAAATCCTTCCACGGCATGCTGTTGTATTGTATGAAAGGCATGAATAAAGTCAGGTCGGCAATCTGGATAGATATCAGGAAATCTGCAAGTATCTATGAGTTGACGGCCTGGCAACAGCGTAGTAGATTACGGTAGAGATGTAGCCGACGATATTGAGAAACGGCCAATGCTTAAAAGGAGACGCGGGTTGAAGATATCTTTCTGGTTTGTCATTATCGCCTGTTTATTTGTCACCTGTTTGATCACTGCCAATATTATTGCAGTAAAGCTCATTTTCTTTTCAGGCTTTCTGGTGCCTGCTGGCATCATCGTCTTCCCTCTCAGTTATTTGTTTGGGGATGTACTCACCGAAGTCTATGGCTATGGCTCGGCCAGAAAAGTCATCTGGCTCGGTTTCTTCTGTAATTTGCTCGCTGTAATTGCCATTTTTCTTGGCGGACTTGCACCAGCCGCTCCTTTCTGGCACGGTCAGTCAGCCTATAATACCATCCTGGGTTTTACGCCCCGCCTGCTAGCAGCATCCTTCGCGGCCTACCTTGTCGGCGAGTTTGTGAATTCCTTCGTGCTTGCCAAACTCAAGATTGCGACAAGGGGACGCTGGTTATGGACACGAACTATTGGTTCAACGTTCATTGGCGAGGGTTTTGATACCGTTATCTTCGTCAGTGTCGCTTTCTGGGGAATTATTCCTCTCCAGTCTATCCTGATCGCTATTCTGACGCAGTGGCTATTCAAAGTTGTCTATGAAATAATTGCTACCCCTTTCACCTACTTCGTTGTGGGCTTTCTCAAAAAGCGAGAGGGCATCGATACGTATGATTATCATACGAATTTTAGCCCTTTGCTCTTCCAACGCAGGGTTTGAACGTAATATATTAAAAATCTTCTCCGTTCAAAATAAATTGAGCGCCTGCTTCTCTCAGCATATCATGAGCGCGGAGAACTTCATCCTGCCAGGAGTAGGAGCGATTCCCTCTTTCAGACGGTCGAACCTGGCCGGCGCCGATCAGTACCATGATTTCTCTGGCTCGGGTTAGAGCCACATATAGCAAGCGCATTTCTTCTTCCAGGTGATCACGTAGTCCCATTCGCTCCCGTCGATTGAACATGTTCTGGGCTTGTCTGATCCCTGAAAGCCGGGGGTTTATATCCAAACCAAAGGCATTGACTGCGCTGAGGTCGCTTTGCACTACATAGTCGGGCTGCATGTTCTCGTTGTCCCGGACGAGATCTGCCTGCACTTCGGGAACGATTACCACCGGGAATTCTAGCCCTTTGGCGGCATGCACTGTCATGAGTTGTACATATGGTGGCTTCGGGTCTTCCCGAAGAGGTGGCGGATCGACGGCCTCTTCGCGTGCTCCCTGTTCGATGCGGGTCTGAAGCACATCTGTGAACATCTCGACAGTGATTGCCTCCTCGACTTCAACCAGGTCACGTGCGATTTCTCGTAAGCGGTCGAGATTCCTTGCAACAGTGATGCTACCGTGAAAAGCCTCGACGAAGCCCAGGTCGCGGTAGAGTCGGCCAAGAAAACCGGGTACGGTGTCTTCCAACAAATCTCTTCGGAGTATGCGCAACTTCTCATTCATCTCATGCTGCACGCTGGGCGCAAATTGTTTCGCGAACCATGTGGTGAGGCGCTCCTGTGCAGGTCCATGCCGGAGCAAGTTCTTCTCAAGATTCACGTCACGTGCAGCCCGCATGACTGGCGTTTGTAGGGCTAGCGCGAGAGCAGCATCGTCGTCAGGTTGCAGGATACACCGCAGAACACGGTATACAGTAACGATTTCCGGCTGTGCATAAAACGATTCTCCTAACGACGATCTTGCAGGAATGCCCGCTTGCCGCAGTGCATCGAGATACCGTAACATGTTTGCATTCCCGCGAAAAAGAAGCGCAATGTCACCGAATGCGAAGCCACGTTGGGTGAGGCGTTGAATTTCTCGGGTGGTGGCAGCCATCCGGGCACCCTGGTTCCCTCTGTTCTGGCTTGCGCTTATGTAGCGTAGGGGTGGCAGGCCGTTACTGGTTGCGAACCTCTGACGCTTCGGATTGGGTTGCAGCGGTTCGTCCAGGTCGGGCCACCCTCCGGGGCCGGCAGCCATGCTCTGGAAAAGCCGATTCTGCGCTGCAATCACTTCTGGCCTTGCCCGTCCAGAAACTCTTAATGGCAGAGTGAATACATTGAATGCATTTGCGATATCTTCGAGAAAATCGTGACGGGCACCGCGAAAGTAGTAGATCGACTGCTTTTTGTCACCCACAACGACCAGCTTCTCTAGCCGCTCACTCAGTTGCTCCACCAGTCTCTTCTGGAGGGCATCTGTGTCCTGGAATTCATCGATGAAGAGGTAGTGGTATCGCTCGGCAACTCGCTGCCGCACCTGGGGATTCTCCAGCAGTTTCGCAGTACGGTCCAGCAGGTCGTAGCTATCTAGCTGCTGCTCAGAACGTCTGAGTTGATCAAAGAACTCGAGCGTCCACTGTGTAACGTAGGCGACAGCCAGGCTGAAGTCTCGATTAGGATCTGCGAGTTCCCGTTGCTTTGTTAGTGTCACGATCTCGTCGAGGGACAGGTTACGGTTCCGAACGTAATCGATAATGTCGAATACTAGCTCCTGTAAGACATAGTCCGCGAGTTGTTGTTCACCCATGAACAACTGTGTACGCACGAACCTGCTCTCGGGCGTCTCTTCGAGAAGTTTCGCACGTGTTTGTGCAAACGCCTGTCGTCGCAAGTGGAGGGAGAAAGAGACATCGCTCTCCCGCGCCACGTATTCAGAGTATCCATAGGTGCGCAGCAAACGGCGACAGAACGCATGGAACGTTCCAACGTATGCTGCCCCCAGTCGTTCACTAGCATGGCGCCACTGCTTTACGCCCATCTTATCATTTGAATTGCGGGCTGCATCCAATTCCGCACGCAAAGCTGCCGCCATCTGCAAGCGCAGTTCAGTGGCTGCTTTGCGTGAAAAAGTGATTAACACGAACTGGTCGAGACTTATGGGAGGCTCTGTTACACTCTGTAACAGAGCCAGGACTGCCGCGATTGTAGTGAAGGTCTTGCCGGTGCCAGCTCCAGCAGATACAACCGTGACTTTCTGATCGAGAACCGCCTGCACTACCCGTTTTTGCTCGTCGCGCAGAGATGAGGCGAATGCAAGGGTCACAGCACTCCTCCCGTCTGCCAGCCTAAGCACAGGCTTTTCACAGGGCAGTAACAGCACTGATCCCCAGGCCGAGCCTGATACGTGCCCTTTTCAACCTGTATGATAGCCTCTTCTATCGAGAGAAGTTCTTGTTGCACATGGTTTACCTGGATTGCGTCTCCGATCTGGACCCTACGTGCATGCTTCATAAGATTCTTGATTAGTTCGCCCCACCACCGTATCGCGAGGTATCTACTATCTGTCGTACCATTGTTCCTTGACGGCAGCAACCATTCTTCAGCGAGGAGATCATCTGTGTAAAAGTAGCGCCGCGTTGGACATTCGCCTGTACCGCAAATGACAAATCGGACGGCTGCGCGCATAGTGATTGGACGGCCATTATCATCTCGTAGTGGGACCGAAGCAACCTGCCCTGGATCGACATGCACCTTCAAGCCAGCCCAGCCTTGTCTGATCCAGTCTAAGCTTTTTGCAAGTTTACGTCGTGTCTGCTGAGCGAGAAAGAACCAGTCTTCTTTGCTGTATCCTGTATAAATCTCCTTAGCACGAGCCAGGGCCGCATCGAGTGCTGATCCTTTCATAATATCAGGAAACTCCTCGGCTGATACGCCTGAGGGATGCTTTCTTCGGAAGTCCGCCAGTACATAGGTTAGAAGCGCGCCTTGAATGAGAAATTGCACTTGCCAGGGATCGCGATAATAGCTGGCTGTATGTGTCATGCGTTGCAAATGGTATCGAAGAGGGCAAACCTGGAACTGTGCCAGTTCGCCGACCGCATAAACATCCCGCTGCACAGACCCGATAGACTCGCTACTGACCTCTGCTCTTTCCTGTTCTCTGGCAGCCGTCCGCTCGGCAAGTGGGACTTGACCACGTCCCAGAGTCCTCACCACCTCATCCAGATAGAGCGAAGGGCCACATGCCTGGCGATCATCGATTTCAGCGTATGTCAGGTGTAAGTGCTTCGTGGCGGATCGTACCACGGCGAGAAACAAGTATCGCTCCTGAATTTGCTTCTGAGAAATATCTATTTCCGCAAGAGGCCAGTTATCTCCTGGCGCACGCGGCACACGATGCTCGTCTACTCCGAGGTAATAGACGATGTCCTTTTGCAAGCCATCCAGACTTTCAGGCCCGGTCACTGTGATACGCTCGTGGTTCTCACTGTCTTCCCGCTGGCGTATGAGCGAGTTTAATACTTCCCCGACTTCCTCCGGGTCCAATTCAAGATCCGATGCATCTACGAAACTTTGCAGGGCTGCCAGGATGCGCTGGATAATCTCTCGTTCATCCTCCTGTACATCTTGCAAATCGAGCGTTTCAAGCGTTGACCGGAGTTTCGTAATCTGCTCCGCAAGGATACGACGCTGCCCATCAAACAACTGGTGTGCGAGTGATATCACGCTAGCCATTGTCTTGCGCCACAGGGCTGCATCGTCTGGCGTACACCAGGCAGCAAGTGTACGTCCTCCAGCACTCTCACTGATCGCTCTTTCAAGCGCAGCAAAAGCTCTCTGCCAGGAACTGTAATCTTTACAACGGGCGAAGAAGGCACGCTCGATAGACTGGAACAAAGGCACGGAATTCTTCGCCCGTCGGCCCAGCCAGCCGGAAGCTAGAATGCGCCTGAACTGTTCAGCATCTAAGTCCAATTGTCCATTCCGCCGGGCGTCGTATAACGACAGGACGAAGCGGCCAACCGGTGTGAGCAGTAGATGCGCCGGTGGAATGTCAAAACGCTCGGCGAAAGCCGAATCAATCAGGGCTGCTTCTTCGCGCAGAAGTGTTCTATATTTCAGAGGGTCACGAGTTACCACCGCTACCTGAAGCTCGGGATTTGCATCGAGATAACGTTTCAGGTGTTGCACGCATGCGGTCACCTCTCGCTGCCGCGTAGGGTAAGCTTCAATGACAACACTGTCTGGCTCCCGTTCCCCTTGCACTAGTTCCTCACTGAATAGACTGCGTTGCAGTGCCGTCAGCGCTGTTGGCTCACGCAGTCGGCGCAGCGGTTCTCGTATTTCTTTATGTGGACGGGAGAGCAGATCATGATATGTCTCCGCGACTGCCTCGAATCCTTCCACCTGAGCGGCGCGGAGTGGCAGGACGAACCAGATGGTGCATCCTGGAAAGTCAAGGCAGCGCTGTACGAAGAGTCGCTGTAGCGGAGTCAGGTGCGTAAAGCCCTCCATTACCACCAGCGGTGGTGGCTGAAAATCATTGCTCAGCAGGAATGCTCGCGCCGCTGCCTCAAAAATCACCTCGCCTTGCGAGGCGAGCTGTTGACGGAAACATGCCTGTATCTTCCCCATCAGCATTGCCACATCTGGATGCACGAAGAGATGCTCGTACTCAAGTGGATGAACCGTTAAGTCGAGGCCCTGTTCCTCCACGGCTCGGAGCGCTTCAATCCAGGCATAGCGATCTAGCCATAATTGTTCCCGCCTCCCCGGCTCCCTCTCCAGGTCTAGAGAAAACACGGTTCTGCGCAGATGCACAAGTTCGGATACGCGTGTGGCGATGCGGGGTTTCGGTCCGAGGGCCATAAAGTGCATCAGGGCTTTCCGAAATAGCAACTTCACGCCAAACTCGTGTCGGCTGTCGGTCTCGCGCCGGAGGCGTTCCTGTATCTGGATGCTGGGAGCCAGGTTGCGACGTTGCCACTCTAAACCCGCAGTTGGTACCAGATACCAGTAATCAGGAATCGGCTCCATGCCCTTCCAGGTAGTGAGGTACGGCAACCCTAAGTGTTTGCGCAGCACCTCGTCATGGAGAGGCCCACCTTCGTAGGTGAGGAACACTACCTGCTCTTGCCTTGGTGGATGCGGTTGCGTCGTCGGAATGTTCTGCGAAACAATTGCCGCAACTTGCCTGGCTTCGTCCCGTTGTCCTCCTCCAAGGGCATTGACAATTGCAGACCATTCGGTATCAGTCAGATATGGTTGTGGACTTGCGCGCTGACGCTGGTCTAGCCATGCGCGGAACCCATTGACTGTGAGATGCTCTGCCAATGCAACAGGTTCGGCAGTTTCCTCTTCTGCAAAGCCTTTGTTTGCCCATTGAGCACGCGTAATAAAGGGAAGGGCGACCATGACACGGAAGCGCAGCCTGATGGGCTGCTGGAGCTTTTGCCTCAGAAGGTTCTGAATTTCGAGTTTCTGGTTTTCCACCTGAGGAACCGGGGTAATCTCCGGCTTATACCAGTCCTCCATCTGCCACACGGTATTATGGATGGCATAGATGTTGTCGATTAGACAGCCCTTGCATTCGATAACAATAGCGCCATAACGTCGGCTCAGTACAAAAATGTCAGGTGCGTAGGAATATGATCGGCCCTTACGTTGTAGGCGGTAGCCGTGCCAGGCAACCCCATCTTCATCCTTTAGTGCTTCCTTGACGATATCCCACACATCACTCTCGGCCTGATACTCTGGCGCCGTACTTTCTGGGTAGAACCTCATTTCGCTGACTCTCGCTCCCTGTTAGCAGCCCATAATGCAGGTTCAACCATATGCATAACGGCATATGGACAACATGGATAGATTACCGTCAATATACTCGGTAAAGAGGCAAGGTTACAGTGATGGCATAATACTACTGCTAGAGGTTATTGTCAATATAATGTGTAGCATTTGTCACCAGTTTAACTCTTCCACCTGACAAGAAGAGGCAGATGTCTGGAGCTTGATGCTTTCAGCCTTTTCTTTTCCATCTCTTGCAACTTCACGAGCTGCATCCGTTACAGTTTGTTTTTCATTTCAAATTGATCCGCGAGTACCACCTGGTATAAACATCATTTCTGGCAAAAGGGCGCTAACTTCTGGATGACAGAGATAACAGCGATGCCATCAAGGGGCTAATATCGAGGAGTAAACTACGGCGAGAGAAGAGCTGTGAGGCAATAATGCTGCCCCTGGTCAAGGTGAAGGTCAGTAATCGCAAAGCGCCTGAACAGGTCGCTCAATTCTTCCGGCGTGAAATAGTGGTGAGGCAGACCCGCCTCGCTCCCGTCGAGCGGGATAAAGGTTCCTGGCTCGATCTGCTCGAACCGACTGCCCTGATTCTGGAGCTGGGGCACCGTCACATAGACCAGCCCATTTGGCTTGAGGATACGTCTGATCTCCTCCACAAGCGAGCGGATTTGTGCCAGCCGCCCATGATGGATGACCTGGAAGGAGAGCACGGCATCGAAGAAGGCATCGGCAAAGGGCAAACCGGCAAAGATGTCGTGTTGGGTAAGCTGTGCCTCCAGCCCCGCCTGCGCAAGCTGCTGCCTCGTCAGAGCGAGGCCAGTTGGGGCTACGTCTATGCCGTACATCGTAAAGTGGTGCTGGGCAAAGGAGAGCATATGTCTGCCGCTGCCGCATCCCAGATCGAGGATCGTCTGGGCGCCGCGCTGGTGCAGCAGGTCGGCCAGTCGAGCCGCGTCTTCGTGGGGCTGCGTGAAGACCAGCCCCTCGCGGGCGAACATGCGCTCCCAGACCTGTGACGGTTCTCGCATATGACCTTCCTTCTTTTCAATCTCGTCCTCAGTTTACCATGCACTGCTTATGGGCAACCAGTGGTTCGCCCCCATACCCTTCCATGTCCAGGAAGCGCCGGTCTACCGCCTTCATCTTTCCTA
>Ga0209810_1006460_pt1 | contig 10155 bp, 12 predicted proteins | sample Coa_R1_7_FD_187159 | JGI IMG/M metagenome (GOLD analysis project Ga0209810, IMG submission 187159) | Surface soil microbial communities from Centralia Pennsylvania, which are recovering from an underground coalmine fire - Coalmine... | ecosystem: Environmental > Terrestrial > Soil > Unclassified...
CGGCGGCGGATCCGCCGGCCGGCTGATGACACACGGCGACCACGGTTCTAACGTGCCGTTCGTGCGTGCCCGCCTTGCCACTTGGCCGCGGCTGCGGCCCGACCCGTTCGTCGTCGACCGGTTGCTCGCGGTGGTGCTTGCACTGGACGCCGTCCTCGAGGCGCTTGTTCGCGGCGACGGGCAGGGCAATCGTCTGGTGGTTGCGTCGCTCGGCGCGGCGATGACCCTGCCGCTCGCCGCGCGCCGCCGCTTCCCGCTGCTCGTCGGCGCCGGAATCCCGGGCGTCGGCGCCTTCGACCACTGGCTCTGGAACCCGCAGGCGCCCGCCTATCCGATCGCCGAGTTCTGCGCCCTCTACGCGCTCGCCGCCTGGACTCCGACCCGGCGCTTCCTGCTCGGCGCCGGCCTCTTCGTCCTCGCCGCCGCGCTTCCGCCCGGTAGGACGACGCGTGGCGGGACGCTGTTCGTGGTCGTCGTGCTGGTCGTGATGCTGCTCGTGCGACGGATCCTCGGCGACCGAGAGCGGCGCGCCGAGCTGGCCGAGCGGGAACGCGATCTCGCCGCCCGCGAAGCGGTGGTCGAGGAACGGGCCCGGATCGCGCGCGAGCTCCACGACGCGATCGCCCACGACGTCTCGATGATCGTCGTCCAGGCAGGCGCGGAACGGCGCGTCCTCGACGGAGGAAGCGGGTCGACCCGGGAGGTGCTGCAGACGATCGAGCAGATCGGCCGCGGCGCGCTCACCGAGATGCGCCGCCTCGTCGGCATGCTCCGCTCCGCAGACGGCGATCCCCTCTCGCCACAGCCGTCGCTCGCCGACCTGCCGCGCCTGGTCGCGCAAGTGTCGGAAGCCGGCCTGCCCGTGGAGCTCGAGATCGACGGCGAACGACGCGAGCTGCCGCTCGGAATCGAGCTCTCCGCCTACCGGATCGTGCAGGAGGCGCTCACCAACGCGCTCAAGCACGCCGGCGACGCGCGCGCCACCGTCCGCGTGCACTACCGCCTCGACCAGCTAGAGCTCGAAGTCGCAGACACCGGCGCCGGCACCCCCGCGGTCGTCGCCGGTGGCGGGCACGGGCTGGCCGGCATGCGCGAACGGGTCGCGCTCTACGGCGGCCGCCTCGACGCCGGCCGCCGCGGCGAGCGCGGCTTCACCGTCCGCGTCGTCCTCCCGATCCGATGAACAGCATCCTCGTCTGCGACGACCAGGCGCTCGTCCGCGTCGGGCTGCGCAAGATCCTCGAAGCCGAACCCGAGCTCACGGTCGCAGGCGAGGCCGCCGACGGCGACGACGCCGTCGCCGAAGCCCGCCGCCTGCGCCCGGACGTGGTGCTGATGGACATCCGCATGCCCGTCCTCGACGGGATCGAGGCCACCCGCCGGATCGTCCGCGGCCAACCGGCGACGCGAGTCCTCATCCTGACCACCTTCGGGCTCGACCACTACGTCTACGACGCGCTCCAAGCCGGCGCCTCCGGCTTCATGCTCAAAGACGCCCCACCGGAAGAGATCGTCGCCGCCGTCCGGATCGTGGCCGCCGGCGACGCCCTCCTCGCCCCCGCCGTCACCCGCGCCGTGATCGAAGAGTTCGCCCGCCGCGAACCACGCGTCCCACCGCGACCACCCGCGCTCGCCGAGCTGACGCCGCGCGAACGGGAGGTGCTCGAGCTGCTCGCACGCGGCCGCTCGAACGCCGAGATCTGCGAGCAACTCGTCGTCAGCGAAGCCACCACCAAAACCCACGTCGCGCGCATCCTGCAAAAGCTCGATCTCCGCGACCGCATCCAAGCAGTCATCTACGCCTACGAAACCGGGCTCATCTCTCCCGGCAGCTGATCGCGGATCGAAGGCGCGGACGGCGCCGCCATAGGCTGGGAGCAGGTGACCAGCAGCCCCCGCTCCTCCCAGACCAGAGGTCGGGCCGTGGTGCATTCGTTGCCACGGCTCCGCTCTTGTCGTCGATCCTGCCAACACGAAAGCCCTGTTTCCCAGGGCTTTCCAGTGGGCCGAACCGGATATTTGCGCGAACCGGATCACTATCGACCTGGAGATGGAGGCGACTCCGTTGTCGGTCGTCTGACTCAAGGAATATGATACCTTCATATCGCCAATGGCGAAGCTCCTCTCCGTTTCGATTCCCGACGAGCTCATGCGTGAGGCCGAAGCCGTCGCGCAGGCTCGCGGTACGACGAAGAGCGAGCTCGTGCGCGATGCGCTGCGGCGTCAGGTCGGACTCGAGCAGTTCCGCGAACTGCAGCGCTACGGGCGCCGGGGGGCCGAGAAGCGCGGCGTCGGCCCGGAGGACACCGAGGCGCTCGTCGACGAACTGCGTGGCGGATCGGCCTGAGCCTCCCCCGCGTTCTTTGCGACACCAACGTTCTCGTCTCGGCGCTCATCGCCAGTGGACCACCGAGCCGTGTTCTCGAAGAGGCGATCGATGGCAGGCTGGAGCTCCTCATCCCGGTACCCGTTCTCGACGAGCTGGATCGGGTGCTGGCCGAAAAGCTGGGCTTTGACATACATCGCGTCCGCGACGTACGTCGGCTGCTCGAACAGATTGCGCCCATCCAACTCGCGCTGTCCGACGGGGCCAACTCGATGACGGGAGATCGACATGACGACGTCATCCTCGCCTGTGCGGTCGAAGCCGACGCAGACATCCTCGTCACAGGCGATCGGAAGCATCTGCTTCCTCTCGGCGAGCACCGCGGCGTCCGACTGCTCACACCCCAGGCGCTTCTCGCAGAACTCCGAACACAGGACTCCTGAGCTTCACGCGAGCCGACGGAACCGGTTCGCACAATGCCCGCTACGCCTTAGACCCACGAAAAGGGCGCACATGTACGAAAACGATGATGGGCCGAACCGAGCATTGCGCGAACCAGTTCCTTGCGGCTGACGAGATCTGCATCGTGGCGCGCTCTCTAGCGGTCTAGTCCCTCAGAGCCTTTCGCGGTTACGGCTCTGAGAAGCATCGGAGAAGCGAGGTGACGCGCCGACAGGCCTACCGACAAGGCACTGCCCCAACTCTCGGGCTGGTAGACACGACCGCCACGCGGTTTACTCGCCCTGTGGCAACGGACGCACACGACGCGCTCACGACAAACCTCACGCGCGCGCGCTACTTCATCGATCTCCATGAGGGCACCCAGACTGGGCCGGGGACGCCCGACAGGAAGCGCCGAGAGCTGCCCCGCGGCGCTGTTGTCTTCGCGGTTGGTGCTCTGGATGCGTATCTCTCGGAGGTATCGGCCGAGTGATGCTCACCCAGTTCGAACACGGAGCGATTTCGGGACCGAACCGAGATGTTCTTCGGGAGGTCTTGAAGATCAGTCCCACTCTGGCCCTCGAAGCCGCGCTCGCCGGCCCCGGTGTCGACACGAAAGAGCTGGTCCGGGACGCGATCACGAAGCATTTCTACGACCAAGTCAGCAACCACGGAGCCAAAGCCGTCGCCGCGGCCGCGCAGCGAATGGGTGGCTCGGCAAAGGCAATCTGGGACAAGGTCGAGGCGGCCGGCGAAGCTCAGCCGGCGGCCGACCTGCACGAGTGGACGGACAAGCGCCACCAGATCGTCCACCAAGGCAAGGCGGTTCGGATCAACCGCGATCCTGCGCGGAGCTGCATTCAGCTGATCCAGAGGATCGCCGCTGCGATCGACGAGATGGCGTGTGAGGTGATCGCAGCCGCCGTCCCGCCGCTCGCTGCCGCGGCACCGGCGCAATTGCCCGCCGGCCCGTAGCGCCGAATCCACGGCACCGGGCTGGACGCGGCGGGCTCGCCACCTATGCAGGCATGGCCCACCGAGTTACCGTTGCAGGCTGCGGTGATCGACAACGACGAACGTCTCGTCGCGATTCTGGGAGAGGGGAAGTTGCGACATTCAAAGAGGTCAAAGGGACCTCGATGCGTCTCGCCCGCGTGGTCAGAGAGGTCATCGCCGCCGATCTCGACGGGGAGCTGCCGGCGAAGGGCAAGCAGTTCCTGACGACCGATCGTGGCCTCTTTCGGCTGGCTTCCCGACCGAACTCCGACAACACGACTGAGCAACTCGCCCACAAGCGGCTAGGAGCAAAGACGGTTCAAGTATTCGGCGACCTATCGCCCATTCATCGCGCTCAGGGGTGGATGACCGTCGAGGAGCTCTACGACCTGCACGGCGTCCGCTTCAACGCGGGAACGATGCTTCGCAAGGTCGTCAGACGCTTCGGCACCTCCTGAGGAGTCCCCGCCCTGTCGCCCCGCGCCGCGGCGGCGCGCGGCTCTGTCGGCGACCCCACGTGGAAAGCCGGGAGAGCCGGGACTCCCGGCTCTCCCGACTTGGTGCGCCTTCTACTCGCCGACGCTGATCTTCACGAGCTTGAAGTGCACTAGCTCGCGGAACAGCTCGATCCCGTGAGCCGAGAGCTTGTCCTTCTCGAACTCGATGTAGCCGATGCCCGAGAAGTTGCTCGCGAGGTCCACACCGAGTTCTTTGAAGATCACGACGCGGCCGTCGTACATCACCGACGCCGCGCCCAGCTCGTGCGCGACGTTCCCGGACGACATCCAGACGGGGTTGCCTTCGAGGTCGCGCAGCTCCCGGTCCGCCGTGAAGATGAGGATCGCTGCGCCGCACTCGCCCATGAGGTCGGCGACCTTCTGCGAGATGGGGCGACCAGCGCTCGGCTCATACTCCGCCACCTTGTAGGGGAGCCCGTACTCGTCGAGGATCTTCGTGAGCTGCGTCAGCGGGACGTTGTTCGGGCCGTGACCGATGAAGATCGCCTTCGGCCGCGCCGGGGTCGCCAGCGACGCTGGCGCGGATGGCGGCACCAGCGCGGGCGGCACCTTGGGAGCAGTCGTTCCCAACGAACTCTCCGCGCCATCGCCCTCGGCCACGTCGACTTCACTGTCGACCTCTGTTGCGAGCGTCGTCGGAATCTCGGTACTTACCCAGACTCCCGTCGATGCCTTTTTCAACAGCCCGGCGTACTCCAAGTTCGCGCGGAAGATCTCCGCGCATCGCTTCGCGTCTTCCTTCGGAACGCCAAATTCACGCACGAAGGTGTTCGCGTAGAAGTCGCCTTCTGGGAGCTTCTTCCCCTTGAAGTGGTCGTAGGTGGCTTTGAACGTCGGCGGCAACAGAGCCGCCTTGACGAGCGCAGCCGCGGCTTGTTCCTCGCTCACTGGGGTCACGATCTCGTTCGCGAGGTCCGACAGCACGATCTTGTCGGACTTGTAGTTGCCGGTCGAGAGGCCATAGCGCAGAGAAGCCGACAGCAGCGTCTGCAGGCGGCTGCTCCCTGGGCTGATCCCCATCGCGATCGCGGTCTCTGTCGGCGGGAGAGGCTGCCCCGCGTTGTTGTTCTCGATTGCCCTCGGCACGGCAAGCGCCTCTTCGAGCGTGTGCTTCGGGTACTGCGTCGAGGGCCGCGGGTGACCCTTCACGGAAGTAGCCGCCACGCCGTCGGGCGGTTTGCCGTTCTTCTGTTCCGCCGTCGCGGACATTCGATCCTCCTTAGGATCGGGTTGCGCCTGCCCGGGTCGGCGTCGTAACTCTTTGCCGGAGACGCGACCGCCGCCCGGGTGGGCCGGACATGCGGGATCTTAGGACCCACACCGGACGCCACCGCTCGGGCTAGTCCCGCAGCGTCAACGGTAGAAGGGACGTCGGACGGACACGTTCCTCAGCTTCGGCGTCAGAGCGGTTCCCTGGGCGGTAGCCTCAAGCTGCGTCCGGGGAGGAAGGGACGTGCGGGGACCGAACGCTCACGCGACATGCGGGTGCCGAGACTGTTCACGATCGGGTACGAAGGGCGCACGCCGACGACCCTGATCGAGCGGCTACAGGAGGCGGGCGTGGAACGGGTTGTCGACGTGCGGGAGCTACCACTTTCACGCCGTCGCGGTTTCTCCAAGAGCCCTCTTGGCGCCGCTCTTGAGCGAGCCGGCATCCGCTACAAGCACATCCGTGCGCTCGGCAATCCAAAGCCAACGCGCGACCGTTACAAGAGCGGTGACGTAGAGGGCGGGGCGCGCGAGTACCGGGCTCACCTGCACAACGGCTCGTACCCGGCTCTAGTCGAGTTGGCCGACTCGCTCGCGTCCGAGAGGACATGCCTCCTCTGCGTTGAGGAGGCGCACGAGCGCTGTCACCGCGCCGTGATCGCGGGGGCCATCGCTGAGCGGCTACCGCGCGTGGCGATCGTGCACCTCTAGGGCGCCCGCGGAGGCCAGAAGACCCCGAGCACCAAGAAGGCGGTCGGGTGCTGGTGCTGGTTACCGACGAAGAAGTTCGTGTCCTTCGCCGGCGAGCACATGTCCTCCAAGAACTTCCCGCGGAGGTTCTCCCGCAGCGTTGGCTCGTCGTAGCGATCGCGCCACGACCTCCATGCCTGGGCCAACTCCCAATCAATCATCGACTGCGTGTGGCCCCGGCAGCCAGGCGTGGAGCAGCGGTAGCGGTAGCTAAACCGGTACGGGATCTGCTCAAGGCCGTCCTTCGTCGGGAAGAACAGGCTCGGCTGCGATGCAATCCCCGCCTTTGACTCGCCCCACTCCTCCACATCGGTGTCGATGATGAAGTCGTCGACCGCCTCCGGACGGAACGCCCCGAGCGACGTGCCATCGAGCTCCTGGCGACGACGCAGCTCACACATCGACTCCACGAGCAACGGCTCAACATACGGGCGGCGCTTCGCCCACGCCTTCTTCGTATCGAGGCGGGCGCCGACCTGAAGCGTGTCGAGATTCGGCCGCCATGTCTCCGGCCGCTTGTCACCGCTGTGCTTCGCGGCCTCCAACGAGATGACCTCGTATTTGTGGAACCGCTGCGCCCACGGCAAGTCTCGGTATGCGACCGGATAGAGCCGCGCCCACTCGGGCTGAGGCGTGTCCGTGCGAATACCAGCTACACAAACGACCTCACCGTATTTCTGGCTGATCGCCGGATACGCCTTGACGGTTACGAGCAATGAGATGCGCTCCGCCACGAACCTGATCGTAGGAGGACACCGGTCGATCGTCCATGTCTGCCCTTGGGAGCAATGCCCTCGTGGTCAGGCGCGCCCGGCTGGAGTGGTGACCAGCAGGCTTGTTTGAATGAGCTCAACGTGGAACCTCAGACAGCCAAGCAGCCCATGTCCCTTCGCGATGTCCGCCGCGCGGTGCGTCGGCTCCCGCGAGATCGTGCGCAGCGAAGGTGCGAGCGGATCGCGCGACGGGGTTCAGGGGGAAGCTTGCGTGCCGCGTGTGGGAGAAGCAGAAGCGCGGGCTGGCACACTTGCACGGCGTCATCTCTGTGGAGTCGCCAGCACATCGGCGCTGGGCCGAGGCGTACATAACGGCGCTCCGCGAGATGGCGCCACGGTACGGGTTCGGCTTCGTCGACGGCTGGCATAAGGTCGGGCGGAGGTTCTGGCCCGGCGTCCAGGCAGCGGCGTACCTGTCGAGCTGCTTCGTAGGTGGCAAGAGCTCGAAGATGTCGATCACTGAGAACGCGCGCGCGGGAGACTTGCCCAGGCTGGTGGTATTCGTCGCCCGAGACCTAACTGCTCTGACCGGGTGCACGATGCGGAACTTGCGCAACGCACGGCGGCTCTGGGCGAATCGTGAGTACTTGATCGTGCCTCCACGCCTGACGTACAGGGAATGGTTGGCGGCGGCGGCGATGCTAAAGCCGCGCCAGATACTTAGGACGTAACGCTACGGTCCTAACGCGAGGCTTCCTCGAGGAGGCTCTTTGCGTCACCAAGACGGAAGGTGCTCGAGCAGCTTGTGCACGTGATCGGATCGCGATCAGTGTTAACGAGCCTACCGCAGTGCGGACACACAAGGATGTAGTTGCCGAGGATGAGCGATACATCCATCGTGGGCATCATCGCGATCAAGACTCGCGCGTCGACGACACCAAACAGGTAGGTCGGCCGCTGTCCGGGGCTCGGCACGTCGCCTACGCGATCGACGACGCCTGTAACCAGCCATAGCTGGATCTTTCGTCGCGCTCCTTCATGAGTAATTCGGAAGATGTTGTTCGCAAGGTGCGGGATCGTGAACGTCGGGGTTCCGATGCGCTTGAGTTCGTCGAGGTAGTCGGCACGCATGATCTCCGGTGCACGCTCCTCGCAGAATGAGCGGACGCCGGACCAGGCGGCGTCCTCCGTGATGCACGGAGCGTCCGTAGATGTCCGTGTCTGCTCCGCGACGATCCGACCGCAGATCCGGATCATGTCTCGCGGCGAACCCGTGGCGAGGTACGCGACGAGCCTATGGGCGTCAACCCGGACGTCGTCGCAGAGGAGCTGGTTGAAGGAGGAGACAGCCTGGGCGGAGTAGGCCTCCAGGCGTTTCGACAGCATCAGCGCGAGCTCGTCAACGCTCCAACTGAGGTGGTTCTCGCGGATCCGATCCGGCCGAGCGCCACTTTCAAGGTACGTCTGGCGCACCTGATCCCAGAGAAAGAACTTGAACGCGACGCCAGGCGCTTCAAGCGTCGGTAGGTCGAGGACGAGCTCGCGAATGAACTGGAAGGTCTTCGAGGCATCGACCGTGAGAGGAACCTCGTCCACCTTGTCGACCAGTAAGTAGGTCGAAGCGAAACCGATCGCCTGCGCGATCTCGAGGAGGTGCCTGAAGTGGTAGCGAAGCGACTCATCCTGCTTCGCCTCCTCGGGCAAGTCACTCGGTAGGTCGACCTTGTCGAGACCGAAGTGAGCGAGCAACGCGTTGATCGCTACTTCGAGCGGACCCGACCACTTGGTGACGAACTCGCGCGCACGTTCGCCGAGGTTCTTCAATGACCGGACGGCCGTCTCGAACTCGGCACGGGAGATGCTGCCGAGGAACCGACCCACCTGGTACTTCAAAAGCGCCTTCTGGTGGTCACTGAGGCGGTCAGCAAGAGACGGATCGTCCTCGAGGCGCGCAAGAACGCCGACGAGAACCCGCCGGCATACCTGGTTCATGTGGTACGCCCAGGTTGCCTGCGCGAGAGTCAGACCCGCTGGCTGGTCGAACTCGTCATAGGTGATGCAAAGGAAGTCATCGCCCTGCTCGCTTCGAATCTCGATCATTCGCCGTTGCGCAGTCTTGCCTCCACCTCGCGGTGCAAAGACGACGCGTGAGCTCGGAACGCCAGGGTCGCCCAGCACATCGGCGAAATACGGCGGCGGGACGAAGTACTCGTCCAGCCGAAACTCCTGCTCGGCGTTAGTGGACCCGAAAGGATCCTGCGTGAAGCCGAACTGGACCAGGAATGGGCTGAGTGTCAGTTCAGGCTGCTCGGTCACGGCGGCGATTACACCATGCCGAGAGGACGGTTGACTGGGGTCGACAGCAACATCTCGCGGCCGTGACTTGATCCGGTAGACCACCTCTGTAACACGTGGTGCTTTACATAGCGTGTGACGTCTGCCACATTGAGGCCATGGCTGACGCGACTGACAAGAAGACCGACGTCCTGAACCTTCGGCTCGATCCCGCCCTCTCCGCGGAGATCCAGAGAATTGCCGAGTGGCGCGGCACATCGGCTAGCGAGATCGCGCGCGAGCTGATGCGTCATGGCGTCGCTGTTGAGCGGCAACTCGAGGCGCAAGAGCTCCAGCGATCGTATGAACACACAAAGATCGACCGCGATGGCGACCGCGGTTATCTCAAGATCGACGCGCGGTGGGTCTGGTACACGCCGAGCGAGCTTGCTGAGCGAGCGCAGATCGAAGACGAATGGCGGTACCTCGCGCCATGACGGCCGTCGAGCCCCACTTGACGACGAGCGAGCTCGCCGCGCTCCTCGCGGTACATCCCGAGACAATCAGACGTGCTGCGGCGGCCGGCCGACTGCGGTCTCGGCGCGTGGGCCGTGACAGGCGTTATCCGGAAAGCGCCGTCAAGGAATGGCTGGCCTCGCTGGATGATGAGTCGAGGGCGGCATGAGCGTGCGGAAGAGGGGCCGGCGCTCGTACCAGGTGCGCGTGAACGGGTTCCCGGCGCAGACGGCGCCAACGCGCGAGGCGGCCGAAAAGATCGAGCTCGATCTGTTGCGTCGTCGAGCGCTCGGACACCTGTACGACGCGTTCAGCCAAATCGGATCTGCCAATCTGCTGGAGCCTTTTCCTTTCGAGCGCGAGTACGAACAGTTCTCCAGCCCTCCCGAGTTGGTGATTTTCCGGGTTTCGC
>Ga0209810_1006461_pt1 | contig 10152 bp, 8 predicted proteins | sample Coa_R1_7_FD_187159 | JGI IMG/M metagenome (GOLD analysis project Ga0209810, IMG submission 187159) | Surface soil microbial communities from Centralia Pennsylvania, which are recovering from an underground coalmine fire - Coalmine... | ecosystem: Environmental > Terrestrial > Soil > Unclassified ...
CCCGTTCGGCGCGATCTTCTGGATGCGGTCGATCTCGTCGGCCAGTTTGAGAGAGACGACATCGGCCCGATAACCCGCCCGCTCGAGTGCGGCCGGCACCGGAACCGGCTTGATGTCGATCGTCGGGTAGAACGTATCGAACGCGATCTGGATCAGCACCAAGACGACCAGAAGTGCGCCCGTCACGGAGATGCCGATGCGGATTGCCGCGCCGGCTGCGCCATGCAGCGTGCCGAGCCAGGACCGGCGCTGCGGCGCCGGCTCGGCCGCCTCGTGCTGTTCCGCATGGCGCTCCGGGTGCGCCTCCGGCGGCGCATGCTCACGATGAACGGGCTGCTCCGCCCGGTGCTCCGGCGGCGGCGTCGCCGGGATCACTGCCGCATCGTCCACCGCCACCGACCGCCCTTCCATCCTCGCCGGGCTATTTTCGCCGGCCCTCAAGCCGCTCGACACCGCGCCGCCGCGGGTCAAAATAGCAGCGTCAGCACCCGTTGGACATGAAGACCGCGCCGATGCCTCCGACCGCCAATCCCTACGAGACCGGGCTCGACAAGAACGCGGCCAATTTCGTGCCGCTGTCGCCCGTCGGCTTTCTCGCCCGCACCGCCGCGGTTTATCCGAACCGCGCGTCCGTGATCTATGGCGAGCGGCGCTACTCCTGGCGGCAGACGCAGGAGCGCTGCCGCCGTCTGGCGTCGTCGCTGGCGGCGCGCGGCATCGGCCGCGGCGACACCGTCGCCGTCATGGCGCCGAACCTGCCGGAGGCGTTCGAGGCGCATTTCGGCGTGCCGCTGACGGGCGGCGTGCTCAACATGCTCAACGTCCGCCTCGACGCCGAAACCATCGCCTTCATCCTCGGCCACGGTGGCGCCAAGGCGCTGATTACCGACACCGAATTCGCCGACGTCATCGCGCCGGCGCTGGCGCGGCTCGACCGCAGGCCGCTCGTTATCGACATCGCCGATCCGGCCGCCGCCGAGGGACGGCGGCTCGGAGAATGCGACTACGAGGCCTTCATCGCCGGCGGCGACCCCGCCTTCCCCGGCCTCGTGCCGCAGGACGAATGGGACGCGATCGCGCTCAACTACACCTCCGGCACAACCGGCAATCCCAAGGGCGTCGTCTATCACCACCGCGGCGCCTACCTGCTGGCGCTCGGCAACATCCTGTCGTGGGGCATGCGGCAGCACCCGGTCTACCTCTGGACCCTGCCGATGTTCCACTGCAACGGCTGGTGCTTCCCCTGGACCGTGACCGCCCTCGCCGGCACCAATGTCTGCCTGCGCCGGGTCGAGGCGGGGGCGATCTATTCGGCGCTGGCCGAGCACCGGGTAACGCATCTCTGCGGCGCCCCGGTGGTCATGAACATGATGCTCAACGCGCCGCCCGGCCTGAAGCGCGCCCTCGACCACCGGGTGGAGATGATGACGGCCGGCTCCGCCCCGCCCGCCGCCGTCATCGAGGGCATGGAAGGGAGCGGCTTTCACATCACCCATGTCTACGGCCTGACCGAGGTGTTCGGACCGTCGGTCGTGTGCGCCTGGCACGACGAGTGGGATGCGCGTCCGGCCGAGGAGCGGGCGCGGCTCAAGGCGCGGCAGGGGGTCGCCTATCCCGTGCTCGAAGGGCTGACGGTGGCCGACCCCGAGACGCTGCGGCCGATCCCGGCCGACGGGCGGACGATGGGCGAGGTGCTGATGCGCGGCAACATCGTCATGAAGGGCTATCTGAAGAACCCCAAGGCGACCGAGGAGGCCTTCGCCGGCGGCTGGTTTCATACCGGCGATCTCGGCGTCATGCACCCCGACGGCTATATCGAAATCCGCGACCGCTCCAAGGACATCATCATCTCGGGCGGCGAGAACATTTCGACGATCGAGGTCGAGGACGTGCTCTACCGCCACCCCTCGGTGCTGGAGGCGGCGGTCGTGGCGCGGCCCGACCCGATGTGGGGCGAGACGCCCTGCGCCTTCGTGACCTTGAAGGACGGCGCCAACGCCGGCGCCGACGAGATCATCGCCTTCTGCCGCGATCATCTCGCCCATTTCAAGGCGCCGCGCCACATCGTCTTCGGCCCCCTGCCGAAGACCTCCACCGGCAAGATCCAGAAATTCGTGCTGCGCGAGCGAGCGAAGGACGGCCCCTAGCAGACAGCAATGGCGCCGTTCGCGGTAACCCTCGCCGGCGGCGCCGCCGCGCCCGGTGAGGCGTACGCCGCGGACACGCCGGCGCTGGCGGCGCATGCCGGGACGCAGCCGGACCTGTTCCTCCGCTGGAACCGCATTCCGCTGTCCGCGGCTGCGGTCGATGTCGTCGTTCACCTGCACGGATATTCACAGCAGGGCCGAGCGATGGCGCTCGCCGAGAAGGTGCCGCGCAGCGGCCTCGATCTTTGCGGACGCGCCCGCCCAACGCTCGCGCTGCTGCCGCGCGGCAATTGGCTGAGGCACTACTATTACGATTTCCCCGTGCTGCTCGACGGCGGCCTCGACGAGCTGGTTGCCCAGGGTTTGCGCCTATTCGGCGAGGCCATCGGCGCCGCCGCGGCGGACGCGGCCCCGGCGCTCGGCCTGGACCGGCTGATCGTGACGGCGCATTCCGGCGGCGGCATGCCTGCCGTCGATGCGCTCGCCGGCGCGCGCAACGCTCCCGACGAGCTCCACATTTTCGACGGGCTGTACGGCCGCGACCCGTCACTCGGCGACCCGCTGCGCGGGATCGAGACGCTGGACCGCTGGCTCGCCGACCGGCTGGCCGCTGAGCCGGGACGCGAGGGCGCGCTTCGCGTCATCTACATCGAACAGCAGACCGGGCCGTTTTCGCGGGCGCTCGCCGCGGTGGCGGCGCGGCATCTGGCGGCGACGGGTCTGCCGAGCCTCGGTCGGCGCTACCGCGTCGAGGCCGCCATCGGGGTGCAGCACTCGCAGATTGCGGCACGATGCGGTCCGCAATTACTCGCCTCACCGGACGCCGATATCGACTGGTGGCGCTGATCACCGCTCCATCAAGGGGACGCGCTCGGCCGCGACGAGCCGCCGGAACCGCTCCTCGGTCGCATTCCAGTCGATGACATCCACGCGGAACGGCAGGTCGCTCTCCTCGAACGCCTCACGCAGCACGGCGACCTCGTCGATTGTCAGCGGCCGGTCCGCATCGATCGCCAGATCGAGGTCGGAGTAGCGCCGCGCCGTTCCCGTCGCGCGGGAGCCGAAGACCCAGACGCGCACGTGATGCGGCAGGTGCGCGGCGAGGATACCCAGCACGAGCTGCCGTTGCCCCGGCGTCATGCTTACGGCACCGGCTCTCGCGGCAGCCGCCGCCGCAATTCGGCGTGCAGATGTTCCGCCTCGCGCAGAAATTCCGGTATCGCGGCCACCACCGCCGCCGCGGCCGCCGTGTCGTCGGTACGGCTGCTGCGCGCCCGCAATTCCCGAAAGCGGCGCCATGCCGACCAATCGCCGAGGAGCAGACCGTCGGCATTCGCCGCCCGGACCAGCTCTGCGAACGACATCCGGTCGGCCTCGTCGGGTGAGGCGGCCGTCTGGCGCAGAAAGCGCCGCAAGGTGCGATGGCTGATCTCGTAGGTGAATTCGAAGCGCTGGATCAGCCCGTCCCGAACCTGTTCGTCCGCCGGTTCCCGCCGATGCCGCGCGAGGCCCTCCCGCAGCCGCTGCACTGCGTTGCCGAGCGGAGCCGCATTGAGCGTCATCCCATCAGCTTAATCTCACGCGGGGAACAGGGCGAAGCACTTGTCGGAGTTGAAGATGTAGCTCTCGACATAGTCGATGATCTGCGGCTCGCGCTTGAGCTCGTGCATCGCGCCGCCGAGGCAGACCCAGTTTAGGAACTCCTGCTGCCCCGCGTCCTCGATCTGCGCCGTCGTCAGCTCCCGCCAGCGGGCGAGCTTGCCCGAGGCGAGCTCGTCGAAGCGGGCGCGGTCGGCGGCGTTGTCGGGATAGAGGTAGTGGTGCTTCGGCGTCAGGAAGGCGTGCGACCAGCTCGACGACGCGATCAGCGCGACGCGCCACGGGCTGTCGGCGAGGAGCCGGGCGATGGCGCCGCCGACATCGAAGCAGCGCGACGGGTTCGGCCCCGGCGGATCGACCAGGTTCGGATCGGCCTCGCCGGTCAGATGCGCCGTCGAGCCCCGCTTGGCGATGACCGAGGAGCCGTAACAGTTCACGTGGAACGGCACGACCGGGTAGGGGAAACCCTTGCGGTCATAGTCGAGATACATGACGGTGTTGATGAAGGCGTGCGGCAGCCCGTTCTCGTAGCGCATGCGGTAGGCGTAGCTGACGTCGTAATCCGCCGCGATCAGCTTTGCCGCGAGATACGAGGCGCCGGTCTTGTGCCCCCTGGTCTTGATGACGGTGTCCTTGCCCTCGCCCCAGACATTGGTGTTGCCGGCGGCGTAGCGGGCGAACGGCCGCGACTCGACCTCCTCCTGCAGGAAGACGCAGAACGACGGCACGCCGTCCTCACGGAAATTTTCGTACTGGTCGTCGCCAAAGATCACGACGAAATCCGGATCGAATGCATCGAGCGCCTCCCGCGCCTTGCGGAAGCCGCCGACCAGGCGCCGCCGGTGTTCCGTCGCGGCGGCGACCGGGTCGGCCCATTCCTTGCGCATCGGCTCGGGCCAGCGCGCCGGGTCCTTCGCCGCCGCCGGCACATTCTCGCTCTTCAGGGTGCGGTCGAGCAGCCCCGCCATCTGCTGGTCGGGCTGGATCAGTCCGGGATAGTGCGTGACGCCAATGCCGAGGATATCGCCCATCGTGCCGCTCCCGTTTGGGGTGGATATTGCGGCGAGTATAGCAGGAAACGACCTCGCCCCGGAGCGGAGATTGGATTGCGGCGATCGGCAGCCAATGTTGGACAGGCTGCGGCGTCTGGCCATATAGAGCGGCATGTCCGCGATCCCGTTCCGCAAGATGCACGGCCTCGGCAACGACTTCGTCGTCATCGACGGCCGCGATGCGCCCATCGCGCTCGCAGACGCCGCCGTGCGGGCGGTGGCGGCGCGGCGAACCGGGGTCGGCTGCGACCAGCTGATCGTCATCGAGCCGAGCCCGCGGGCGTCGGCCGCGGCGTACATGCGCATCCTCAACGCCGACGGCAGCGAGGCCGAGGCCTGCGGCAACGCCGCGCGCTGCGTCGCGTGGCTCCTGGCGCAGGAGAGGGGCGACGGAAGGGTGCGCCTCGACAGCGCCGGCGGTCTGCTGCAGGCCGATGTCGGTCCCGATCGCCGGGTAACGGTGGACATGGGCGTGCCGCGCACCGGCTGGCGCGACATCCCGCTGGCTCGGGCGATGGATACGGATCGCGTCGATCTTGCGCTCGGACCGCTCGCCGAACCTGTCTGCACCAGCATGGGGAACCCGCACGCGACCTTCTTTGTGCCGGACGCGGAGGCGGTGGACCTGGCGGGTTTGGGGCCGGCGCTGGAACGCCACACGCTGTTTCCGCAGCGCGCCAATATCGGCGTCGCTTCGCTGATCGACCGTCGGACAATTCGGCTGCGCGTCTGGGAGCGCGGCGCCGGCATCACCGCCGCTTGCGGCACCGGCGCCTGCGCCGCGGTCGTCGCGGCCCATCGGCGCGGGCTGGCGGAGCGGCGCGCAACCGTGCGGCTCGACGGCGGCGCGCTCGACATCGACTGGCGCGACGACGGCCACGTGCTGATGACGGGCCCGGTGGCGCTGAGCTTCGAAGGAACCCTCGATCCGGCGATGCTGGCAGGCTGAGGATGGTGGACGTCGTTACGTTCGGCTGCCGCCTCAACGCCTTCGAGAGCGAGATCATCGCCCGCGCCGCGGCAGCGGCTGGGTTGGCCGACGCCGTCGTCGTCAATACCTGCGCCGTCACCGCCGAGGCCGAACGCCAGGCGCGGCAGGCGATCCGCCGCGCGCGACGGGAGCATCCTGGGGCGCGCATCGTCGTGACCGGCTGCGCCGCGACGCTCGACCGGCAACGCTACGCGGCCATGCCCGAGGTCGATGCCGTTCTCGACAACGACGCCAAGCTGCGCCCCGAGAGCTACAGCGCAGCCGCCTCGACGCCGCTGCCAGGGCCGCCCGCACGCGGCACGGGTCAGGCACGCGCCTATCTCCAGGTCCAGCAGGGCTGCGACCATCGCTGCACCTTCTGCATCATTCCTTATGCGCGCGGGCCGAGCCGCTCCATTCCGATCGGCGCACTCGCCGAGCAGGCGCGGGCGCTGACGGCGGCCGGCCACCCCGAGATCGTCCTTACCGGCGTCGATCTCACCGCCTACGGCGCCGACTTGCCTGGCCGCCCCACCCTGGGGCAGATGGTGCGGCGGCTGCTCGCGGCGGTGCCGGAGCTGCGCCGGCTGCGGCTCTCCTCGCTCGATCCGGTCGAGATCGACGACGACCTGTGGGATGTCTTCGCCCGCGACGCCCGGCTGATGCCGCACCTGCACCTGTCGCTGCAGGCCGGCGACGATCTGATCCTGAAGCGGATGAAGCGGCGCCACACCCGCGCCGACGCCATCGCCGCGGCGCGGCGGGCGCGGGCGCTGCGGCCGGAAGTGGCCCTGGGCGCCGACCTGATCGCCGGCTTCCCGACCGAGAACGACGACATGTTCCGCCGCAGCCTCGACCTCGTCGCGGAATGCGGCCTCGCGTTCGTCCATGTCTTTCCCTACAGCCCGCGCCCCGGCACCCCGGCCGCCCGCATGCCGCAGGTGCCGCCGGCGGTCGTGCGCGAGCGCGCTGCGCGGCTGCGGCGGGCGGGAGAGGCCGCACTCGCCGCGGCGCTGCGGTCACGCGTCGGCGCCACCGACGAGGTTCTGATCGAACGGCCCGGCCGGGGCCGCAGCGCGTGCTATGCGGCCGTGCGGCTTGCATCGCCGGCGCCGCCCGGCACGGTGCAGCGGCTGCGCTTTACCGAAACGGACGGCAAGACGCTTGTCGGAGTGGTGACGCCATGAGGTTCTGGCGCCGCGGCAATATGCCGGAAACCGTGCTCGATCCGAATGAGCCGGCGGAGGCGCCGGAAGCGCCACCGGAACCCGCGCCCCTCGTCCCGGCGCCAGAACCGACTATTGCCGAAGCGGCGCCAGTTGCCGCGGTGATCGAAGAACCGCGGCCGCAAAGCGAGGAGGGCCAGGGTTGGTTCCGCCGGCTGCGCTCCGGTCTGCAGAAGAGCTCGACCCGGCTCACCGAAGGCATAAACGCGATCTTCCTGCGCCGCCGCCTCGACGACGAGGCGCTGGCCGAACTCGAAGACCTGCTGATTTCGAGCGACATGGGGGTCGGCGTGTCCGGCGAGGTCATCCAGTCGCTCCGCCGCACCCGCTTCAACCAGGAGGTGGCGCCGGAGGAGGTGCGGGCGGCGCTGGCCGAGGAAGTGATCCGGCTGGTCGAGCCGGTCATGAAGCCGCTGCGGCTCGACCCGGCGAAGAAGCCGTTTGTGATCCTCGTCGTCGGCGTCAACGGCAGCGGCAAGACGACGACGATCGGCAAGCTTGCGCGGCAATACCGCGGCGACGGGCGCGCCGTCATGCTCGCCGCCGGCGACACGTTCCGCGCCGCTGCGGTCGAGCAATTGCAGGTCTGGGGGGAGCGCGCCGGCTGCGAAGTCGTCACCCGTCCGACCGGATCGGACGCCGCCGGCCTGGCCTACGATGCGCTCGTGCGGGCTCGCAACCAGGGCACCGACATCCTGCTGATCGACACCGCCGGGCGGCTGCAGAACAAGACAGACCTGATGGGCGAGTTGCAGAAGATCGTGCGCGTGTTGAAGAAGGTCGATGCAACCGCGCCGCATTCGGTGCTGCTCGTGCTCGACGCGACGGTCGGGCAGAACGCGCATGCCCAAGCCGAGATTTTCCGCCAGATGGTCGGCGTTACCGGCATCGTCATGACCAAACTCGACGGCACCGCGCGCGGCGGCGTGCTGGTGTCTCTGGCCGAGAAATACGGCATCCCGATCCATGCCATCGGGGTCGGCGAAGGCGCCGACGACCTGCGGCCCTTCGAGGCCCGCGCCTACGCCCGCAGCCTCGTCGGCCTCGACGCCTGAAGGCGCGGCAGCGACCCGGCGCCGCTGCAATCGGCTGTACCGCTTGACGGGGCTGCAAGGCTGCGCCGATAATTCGCTCGTCCAAGGGGTGCCCCGGCGAAGGGGCTGAGATGGCGCTGGCTTGCCGCTGGGGGCAGGGCGCGCGAACCCTTTGAACCTGATCCGGGTCGTGCCGGCGTAGGGACAGGAACATCTCGGCTAGGGCCGATTCCGTCATTCGCTAAAGCACCCGGATCTTCGTTCAACTGGCGCAACGGAGACCGCAATGCCCGATTCCGCTCCTCTCCCGTCCGCGAAACGCCCCTCCACCGTCGAGGATTTGCGCGTCACGACCGGCGGGTTCCCGGCCTCCCACAAAATTCACGTCGGCGGTCGGCGCCACGCCGACCTGCGCGTCGCGATGCGCGAAATCACGCTGACAGAAGGGTCGGGCGAGGCGCCGGTGCGGGTGTACGACACGTCGGGCCCCTACACCGACCCCGAGGTCGAGACCGACATCTCGCGCGGCCTGCCCGAACTGCGGCGGCCCTGGATCATGGCGCGCGGCGATGTCGAGGAGATCGCCGGACGCGACATCCGCCCGGAAGACAACGGCCTGAAGCGCGGCGAAGACTCGAACGTGCCGGTGTTCGACCGCGGCGGCCGCAAGGTATTGCGCGCCAAGGCCGACGCCGCCGTCACGCAATTCGCCTACGCCCGCCGCGGCATCGTCACGCCGGAGATGGAATACGTCGCGATCCGCGAAAACCTCGGCCGCGACGCGCTGCGTGAGCGCGTCGATGCCGGCGAGTCGTTCGGCGCCGCGATCCCGGACCACGTCACGCCGGAGTTCGTGCGCGACGAGATCGCGCGCGGCCGCGCCATCATTCCGAACAACGTCAACCACCCGGAATCCGAGCCGATGATCATCGGCCGCAACTTCCTGGTGAAGGTCAACGCCAATATCGGCAACTCGATCGTAACGTCATCGGTCGCCGAGGAGGTCGACAAGCTGGTGTGGGCGACGCGATGGGGCGCCGACACGGTCATGGACCTGTCCACCGGCCGCAACATCCACACGATCCGGGAATGGATCGTGCGCAACTCGCCGGTGCCGATCGGCACCGTGCCGATCTATCAGGCGCTCGAAAAGGTCGGCGGCAAGGCGGAGGAGCTGACCTGGGAATTGTTCCGCGACACCTTGATCGAGCAGGCCGAGCAGGGCGTCGATTACTTCACGATCCACGCCGGCGTGCGCCTCGCCTACATCCCGCTGACCGCGAGCCGGGTCACCGGCATCGTGTCGCGCGGCGGCTCGATCATGGCGAAGTGGTGCCTCGCCCACCACAAGGAGAACTTCCTCTATACCCACATCCGCGAGATCAACGAGATCATGCGGACCTATGACGTGGCCTACTCGTTCGGCGACGGGTTGCGCCCCGGCTCCATCGCCGACGCCAACGACCGGGCGCAATTCGCCGAACTCGAAACCCTCGGCGAACTCACCAAGCTCGCGTGGGAGGACGGCGTCCAGGTCATGATCGAGGGGCCTGGCCACGTGCCGATGCACAAGATCAAGGTCAACATGGAGAAGCAGCTCGAGGAGTGCGGCGAGGCGCCGTTCTACACGCTGGGGCCGCTGACGACCGACATCGCGCCTGGCTACGACCACATCACGAGCGGCATCGGCGCCGCGATGATCGGCTGGTTCGGGACCGCGCTGCTCTGCTACGTGACGCCGAAGGAGCATCTCGGCCTGCCCGACCGCGACGACGTCAAGACGGGGGTCATCACCTACAAGATCGCCGCCCACGCCGCCGATCTCGCGAAAGGGCATCCGGCGGCGCGCGAGCGCGACGACGCGCTGTCGCGGGCCCGCTTCGAGTTCCGCTGGCGCGACCAGTTCAACCTGTCGCTCGACCCCGACACGGCCGAGAAGTTTCACGACCAGACCCTCCCGGCCGACGGCGCCAAGCTCGCGCATTTCTGCTCGATGTGCGGCCCGAAATTCTGCTCGATGCAGATCACCCAGGAGATCCGTGACTACGCCCAGTCCGGCATGGCCGAGAAGTCGCAGGAGTTCCTCAAGCAGGGCGCCGAAATCTACCGCGACGAGCACGGCCA
>Ga0209810_1006464_pt1 | contig 10149 bp, 8 predicted proteins | sample Coa_R1_7_FD_187159 | JGI IMG/M metagenome (GOLD analysis project Ga0209810, IMG submission 187159) | Surface soil microbial communities from Centralia Pennsylvania, which are recovering from an underground coalmine fire - Coalmine... | ecosystem: Environmental > Terrestrial > Soil > Unclassified ...
GCTGGATTCGCCAGACTTCGTGATACATCTGGTTCCATTCCGCGCGCGGATCGACGTACACCTCCATTCCGTCCATCCTCAGGGCGCCTTCGCCGGGTTTCGGAGCGGCCGCCGTCGGAACAATGAACCAAGGCGCTGCGGGGCCGGGACCCTTCCGGTAAAGCGCCTTTTCGCCGTTGGACGACACCATAAAGGCGCTGAGACCATCCGCGAACGGCTCGGTTTTTCTTTCCTTCAAGTCGAACTTCGACACCTTGACAAGGTTCGGGGCGGTGAGGGAAGGAACTTCCGCGATCTCCGCAAGAAAGAGCGTTCCCGCCTTTCCCGCTTCCAGGCCGACGTAATTGCTTGCCTTGATGGGCAACGCCACAATGCGCTGGCCAATTCCGTCGAAGTCGATGACGACTTTGGGGGTCTCTTCCTTTTTCTCCTTCTTTTCCGCTTCTTTGCCCTGCCCTTCGGCCTTTTGGTTCTTGTCCGCGCCGTTCGCTTTTTCGTCCTTCTTTTCCGCGCCGACCTTTTCCTCGTCGCTTTCCGGCTGCACGGGCGAGGGTTCGCCTTTCTTCAGCACCGCCGCGTACACGCTGCGGCTGACCGGATGCTGGAAGCTCGAAAGGTCGAGCCACCCCACGCTGAGACCGAGGTCCGTGCTCGCCGCGAAGAAAAGCAGCTTCCCACCCTTGTCAAAGACGGGATAGCGCGCATCGCTCATTCCGTCGGTAATCTGCGTGCTCTTCGCGGTCTCCGGCGAATACGCGAAGATCGCGGAAAGATGGTTCTGCAGGAGTCTGTCGTAAGCCAGCCACTGGCTGTCCGGAGACCAATTCAGGGAGAACTGGAATGTGGGATCCTCGTAGGGATTCGTGTCCACCTTGACGGGTGTGCTCTTCTCGATGTCCACGTACCAGATGTTCAGGCGCTTGTCCGTGTAGGCGATTTTTTTGCTGTCCGGAGACCAGGTCGGCTTGTAGAAGAACGAAGGCGGATTGCCAAGGCTGATCTTTTTGACCGGACCCATTCCCGACTGGTCCTCGAGATGTAGCGCGTATTCGCCCGATTCATCCGAAAAGTAGGCGATCCACTTGCCGTCGGGAGACCATGCGGGGTCCCGCTCGACGACGGAAGTCGTGCGGGTCAGGTCCCGCACATCCCCCTTTTCGGCGGGCACCGTGAGAATTTCGCCTCGCGCCTCGAACACGGCGCGCGCACCGGCCGGAGAGATCCCGGCGTTGTGAATCTTGTCCGCCACCTTCTCGAAATGCGGCCGCGTAGAGGGCAGATCGCCGGCAATCTTTATAGCAACCTGTTCCGGATTGCCGGTTTTCAAGTCCAGAATGTAGATGCCGCCAAATTGCTCGTAAACGAGCGCGCCCGGACCAGCCGAAAGCGATTTCAGGTCGAGCCCCGTGTTGCGCAGCACCTGCTTCACGGTTTTGGTCTTCGTGTCGTAGGCGAAGATGGTCACGGGTCCATTGCGGTCCGAAAGAAAATAGACCGTATCGCCCACCCAAACGGGGCTTGAATCATTGGAATTTTCTCGCGGCACTCTTTCGAGGGCGAGGTCGCTCAATTTCACGAGGTAGATGGGGGTGGTTTGCCCGCCGCGGTAGCGCTTCCATGCTCTTTGCCACTGAAGATTCGGCACGTAGGCAAATCGCGTTCCGTCTGGAGAATAGGAACCCTCGAGCGCGCGCCACATCGGCAAGGCTTCCGGCACGCCGCCTTCGACGGGAATCGTGTACAAGCGGGTGAAATCCGCGTACGCTTCGCGGCCCGATACAAACAAGACCTTCTTTCCGTCGTTTGTCCAGCCCACAGCTGCATCGGGTCCGGGATGCCACGTCAGGCGCCGCGGTTCTCCGCCGTCGGCCGGCATCACGTACACATCCTCGTTCCCGTCATACTGGCCGCTGAACGCAATCCATTTTCCGTCCGGCGAAAAGATGGGATTCGATTCATGGCCGCCGGTCGTGAGCTGCCGTGCTTCTCCTCCCGCCCGCGGCACACTCCACAAATAACCTCCGTAAACGAACACGACCTGCGTTTTGCTCAGAGCCGGTTCCTGTACAAGCAACGGGGTGTCCGCCGCCGGAGCAATCCCCGCGCAAAGCAACAACATCGCGACCAGGACTGGGGTTTTGAACGACATTTTTCCTCCTGCATTGCTTCTGTAATTTGTCCCCACACCGACGACGGGAAAACGTCTATTGCCCTTCCGGCGGCCAATACCCGGGATCGCTGATGTTGCGCGCGTCCTGCCGCGCGGCGTACTTCTTCACGGCTGGCCCGATTTCCGAAGCCTTCCCAATCAGCACGAAAACAAGATTCTCCGCCGGAAAGTGCTTTTCGATGACGCGCTTGGCGATTTCCGGAGTGACCGCGTCAATCCGCGCGGCGAGTTCATTCACTTCATCATCGCCCAGGCCGTAAAACTCGTTCAGGGCGATGCGCCGCGCCAACTGGCCCGAAGTCTCCAGGCTGGGCGGAAACTGGCCCTTGATGTAGCTCTTGGCTGAAGCCAATTGTTCCGGAGTCACTCCGTTCTTGCGAAACTCCTCAAGGACCTTGAGCGCCAGATCGATGGCCGGCACCGTGGTCTCGTTCTTGGTGAAGCTGGCGATCAGAAACGCCCCGGGCATCTTGCGGGAATCGAATTCGGATTCCGCGCCATAAGTGTATCCGGACTCGACGCGCAGCGCTTCGTTCAATAAAGAAGTGAACCTGCCGCCAAACACCGTGTTCACGACGCGAATCGCCACGCGGTCGGGATCCGTCACCGTCGTGCCCACGTTGCCGATTGCAAAATAGGTTTGCGTGGCGTCGGGCTTGTCCACCAGCAAGAGCCTCGTGCCTTTAACGGTCGCCGCAACAGGAATCGCCACGGCAGTGGCAGCTTTCCCTTGCCAGCCTCCCAAGGCTTGCTCGAGCTTCTGCTTCATTTCTGTCGGATTGAACTCGCCCGAAACCGCCAGAATGGTGTTCCCCGGGGTGTAGTACGTCTCATAAAACTTTGCGATGGCTTCGCGGTTGATTTTCTTCAGGGAGATCTCGTCGCCATCCGAGGGGCGGCCGTAAGGGTGCGTCCCGAACAGATAGCCATAGAAATACGGGCCGAGAACGGCCTCGGGCTGGTCCTTTGCGGCCTTCACGCCGTCCAGGCTTTGCGCCAGCAGCTTCTCCACCTCAGCCTGGGGGAACGTCGGCCGCAGCAGCGCATCCGAGAACAGATCGAGCCCGTGGTCGAGATCCTTGGTCATGAACTCGGCGGAAATTCCCGTGTAATCGCCGCTGGCTCCAGCGTCAAACGACCCGCCGATAAAATCCAAATCAGCCGCGAACTGCTGCGCCGTGCGGCTCTTCGTGCCCTTGCGCAATAAACTCGCGGTGACGGAAGCGAGTCCCGCCTCCGCGGCCGGGTCCGCCGCGGAACCGGTTTTCACAATGGCGTAGAAGTTCACCATCGGGACGCCTTGCTTCCGCATAAGCAACAGCGTCAAGCCGTTCTTCAGAACGACTTTTTCGTGCGGCGGCAAGTGCAGGGCCTGCGCGCAAGAAGCGCTCGCCGCAAAAGCCGCCGTCAGCAGAACAGCGAGGATGCGAACAATGCCGTGCTTTCTCATGGCTTGGCCTTCTCCTCGTTTTGCGGCAGCAGCGTCGCCACCGTTCGGTTGCTTTCGCCGAAGTACGCCTTCGCCACGCGCTGCACGTCTTCCTTCGTCACCGCGCCGTATTTCGCGGCTGCTTCAAACAGTTGCTTGTAATCGCCGAAGAACACTTCGTACGTCCCGATGGTGTTCGCGCGGCCGCTGATCGTGCGCATCTGGTGGTAAAACTCCACCAGGCGGATATTCTTCGCTTTCTCGAGTTCCTGGTCCGTGACGGGAGCGGATTTCACCCGCTCCAGTTCCTCGTAAATCTCCTTTTCACACTTGGCGGGATCGACGGCCTGCTTGGGCTGGGCCTCGATGATCATCAAGGTGGGATCAAACGCGGGCTCGACGTAGGAAGAAACGTCCAGCGCGATTTGGTCCTGGTCCACCAGCCGCTGATACATCCTCGAGCTTTCCCCTTGAAACAGGATCGTTCTCAGAATATTCAGCGCGTAAAAATCCGGGCTGTTCGTCTGCGGCACGTGATAGCCGATCATGAGCAGCGGCAGTTCCGCGGGCTTGCGCACAACGAGGCGTCGTTCGCCAAGCTGCGGCGGCTCCACTGTAGTAACGGGCGGAGGCGGAGCATGCGATGGAATCGGCTCGATGTACTTTTCGCAAAGGCCGAAGATCTCGTCGGGGGTGACGTCGCCCACAACCACCATGGTCGCGTTGCTCGGGGAGTAGCCCATCTCGAAGTGGTGCTTCAAATCCTCCATGGTCCAGTGCTGGATGTCGCTCATCCAGCCCACCACCGGCCACTGATAGGGATGAGCGATGAACGCGGTGGCCCACAACTGCTCGTCCAGCAACCCCTCGTTGTCGTTATCTGTGCGCAGCCTTCTTTCGCTGGCGACGACTTCGCGCTCCGAGGCGATCTTCTTGGGATCGAATTGTAGATACTCGATGCGGTCCGCTTCGATGTCGAAAATCAGCGGCAACGCCGAATGGGGGAACCAATCCTGATACACGGTCAGGTTTCGCGTGGTGTAGGCGTTATTGGAGCCTCCGTTCGCTTCCATGACCTTGTCGAGCTCGCCGGGGCCGTACTTCTTCGCGCCATTGAACATCATGTGCTCGAAGAAGTGAGAAAGCCCCGTGGTGCCCGGATGTTCGTTCCGCGAGCCGATTTTGTAGAAGACGTACAGCGCCACGTTCGGAATGCTGTGGTCCGGCTGGACCAGCACTTTCATCCCGTTTTTCAAGGTTTTCGCGGCAACGGGGAACTGCTTCGCCTCGTCCTGCGCACGAGCGGAAAGCGCGCACAACAGCAGCGCGCAAAACGCCGCGCTCGCGGCGATTCTTGCCGATTTTTTGTTCATTCACCCACCCCAGGAAACCCAACTTTATTGAGACGCATGAAAAGCAAAAAATGTTCGCGGCTTTTTCAGGGCAAAAGCGCGAAAACACGCGCCGGCCCGCCGGAGCCGCCTTCGAGCTTGATCGGCGCCACAATCAGGACCGCACCGGCTTCCGGCAACTGGTCGAGATTCGCAAGATTCTCCAGTTGATAGTCCTCCGCTCCCAAGACCAGATGGTGCACCGGAAAATCCGCCGAATTGCCGGGATCGATGCTGAGCGTATCGCAGCCAAGTCCGCTGACTTTGCGCTGGAGCAAAATTCGCGCCGCCTCCACCGAGTAGCCCGGAAAATGCATAACGCCTTTTTCGTCCTGATTCCGGTAGCGCGCCACGTCCGGCCAGCGCGAAGCCCAGCCCGTACGCAGCAAAACAATGGCTCCCGCCGGGATTCGACCGTGTTTGCGTTCCCAATCCGCAATCTTCTCCGGCGCAAGCTGGTAATCCGCGTTCCGCCCTGCTTCCGCGCTCACATCCAGCACGACGGCCGGCCCGATCAATTTTTCCACCGAAATCCGGTCCACCGTGGTTTTGCCAGGAGGAAAATGCACCGGCGCGTCGAGATGGGTCCCGTAGTGCTCAAGCATCCAGAAGCTGCGCGTGAAGTAGCCGTTCTTTTCGATGGTGGCGTTGATTTTGGCTTCAAACGCCTTTTCGTCGCCGGGCCACGGAACGAGCTTGTCGCTGACCGCATAGCTCAGGTCCACGACGCGCGTCTTCCCGCTCGCCACGCCCTTTGCGACTTCGTTCACAGATTTGTGCTGAGGAAAGGCCAGCGCTACCGCTGGCACCAGGCAGGCGATCAGAAGACTTGAGCGGCCGGACAAAGCCATCTCTTTCCTCTCTTAAAGCCAGAAGTTCCGTCGAGCAGACCTGCTTGTCTTGCGGGTCCCGTCAGGGGAGCGGAATTCCGGGCGTCGGCACGATCCCCGCCATCCGCAGGATCTCCTGGTACTCGGCGTCGCTGATCGACGAAATGATCAGCCGCACGTTCTTCAAAAATTTCACCTTTTTCAGCGCCGGATTCGCGCGCAAGTCCGCCAGGGTGACCGGCCGTGGCAGCTTCTCAAACGCGCGCAGGTCCGCAACCAGATTCTTGCCCTTGTGGTCGTGCGGGTCGGGGTAGGGATCGCGGGTCACTTCCGCAATCGAATAGAGCGAGCGCTCCGGAGCGGAGTGGTAGCAGAGCACGCGGTCGCCCTTGCGCACTTGCTTCAGCGCGCGGATGGCGTCCGGTTTGGCCCCGGCGCCATGCCACATCTCTTTCCCTTTAACGAAGAGCGTGTCCCAGTGGTAGTGATGCGGGTCCGCTGTGAAGATCCAGTAGTGTCGAGTCGCTGTCTGTGTCGCCATCGAGCGAAAAGGTCGGCGGTACTATACACGGGGGCGCAAGCAAAGCAAAACAAAATATGAGGGATAGTGGAAAACTGGCTTCGGGCCATGAAGCTGGTCAACACTGAAACTAACGCATTGAATCTTCCGCAAGCCGTTCACAACACGCAACTTAGCTGCATGGCTGGCTGAGATTTACGTAAACTTCCTCGCCCCGCACCTCCGTGGCAAAACAGCTTACCCCCACGGAGTCGTTCTGGGCGACCTTTCCGGTAGTCACGTCAAACTGCCAGCCATGCCAGGGGCAGGTGACAATCCTGTCCTCCAGAACCCCCTGGCCCAGCGGGCCGCCACGGTGCAAACAGGTGTTGCTGATGGCGTAGAACTTTCCGCCTACATTGGCCAGAGCGACTTCCATTCCGTCCACCTTGACGTCCTTGATGGCCCCCGCAGGGATGTCCGAAACCTTTGCTGCCTGCACAAATGCCATGGATTCGCCTCGTGTTGAGTTCATTCGCCCAGTCGTCAAGCTGGCGCTGGGAATGGCTGCAAGACTTTAGCGTTTCGGGAAAGCGAAGTCCACCGCGGAGAGATTCCAAATTCCGTTACGAAAAGTGCCTGCCGCAGGCGCCACAGTACCGGACACCTACCGGGCTGGCCGTCCCGCAATTCGAGCACAACCGGCCGGAGCTCACGGGAACGTAATGCACGGGCACGACGCGGTCCGAGGAACACGTCCAGATCAGCGCCGCGAACCATCCGATCACCGTCCAGCCCAGCAGCAGGTTCAACAGAAGAATGCCGGTGAAGTCCGCCTTGTTGCGCCCGAGAATTGCCGGCAGAAAGTAGAGGAGTGTCGCCAGAAAGAGGAATGTCATGTTCCCAATCCTTTCTTCGTGCTCAGCGGTTGCCCGAGCAGTCCGCCCCCTGCCTGAATATACGCAAGAAAGCCCTCTTGAGTTCCACTAAGCCCCTTGCACCCTGGCCAGCAGCTCCACGAATTTCTGCTTCCGCTCTTCCTGGTCCTTGCCCGATTCCGCTTCGGCACGCTGCGTGATGCTCATCGAGCAGAACTTGGGGCCGCACATGGAGCAGAACTTCGCTTCCTTGTAGAAATCGTCGGGCAGGGATTCATCATGCATGGCCCGCGCCGTCTCCGGATCAAGTGAAAGCTCGAATTGCTTGTTCCAGTCGAAGAGGAAACGCGCATAGCTCAGAGCGTCATCGCGGTCGCGGGCGCCGGGACGGTGCCGGGCGACATCCGCGGCGTGCGCCGCAATCTTGTAGGCGATTACTCCCTGCTTCACGTCATCGGGATTCGGCAGGCCCAGATGCTCCTTGGGGGTCACGTAACAGAGCATCGAAGCGCCGTGCCAGCCGATCATCGCCGCGCCGATGGCACTCGTAATGTGGTCGTACCCGGGCGCGATGTCTGTCACGAGCGGCCCCAGCGTGTAGAACGGCGCTTCGCGGCACCATTCCATCTCTTTGTCCACCTGCTCCTTGATTTTGTCCATCGGGACGTGGCCCGGTCCTTCAATCATCACCTGGACGTCGTGCTCCCAGGCCTTCGTCGTGAGTTCGCCCAGAACTCGTAGCTCCGCGAATTGCGCCTCATCACTTGCGTCTGCGATGCAACCCGGTCGCAGGCCGTCTCCGAGCGAAAAGCTGACGTCGTGCTTCTTGAAGATCTTGCAGATATCGTCGAAGCGTTCGTAGAGGAAGTTCTGTTTCTTGTGGTGTTCCATCCAGTGCGCCATCAGGGAGCCGCCGCGGCTCACGATGCCCGTAATCCGTTTGCGCACCAGCGGAACATGCTGGCGCAGCACTCCGGCGTGAATCGTCATGTAGTCCACGCCCTGCTCGGCCTGCTCCTCGATCACTTCGAGCATCAATTCCGGCGTCAAATCCTCGGGACGCCGGACCCGCGAGATCGCCTCGTAAACGGGTACGGTTCCCACCGGCACGGGCGAAGCTTCGATGATCGCCTTGCGGATTTTTGGAATGTCGCCGCCCGTCGAAAGGTCCATGACGGTATCGGCGCCGTAATGCACGGCGTGGTGCAGCTTCTTTAGCTCTTCGTCGATGTTGGAAGTGGTTGCCGAATTCCCGATGTTCGCGTTGATTTTGCAGCGGGTGGCGATGCCGATGCCCATCGGTTCCAGGTTGCGGTGATGAATATTGGCGGGAATGATGCAGCGCCCGCGGGCCACTTCGCTGCGGATCAGCTCCGGATCGAGCCGCTCCCGCTTGGCCACATACTCCATCTCTTCGGTAATCAGGCCTTGACGGGCATGCCCGCCGTGGCGCGCCAAGTGCATCTGCGACATGTTGCGATTGCCGTTGGCCGCCACTGCCGCTGCTTCTCTCTTTTCAATCCAACTGTCTCTTAATGCCATAGGTCCCCCGGAAGACTTCGCCGACGCGCATTCTTTGCGGCGGACGCGAAGTTTCACCCTGAAGTTGGAATTATGGCACTGGGGCGGATGCGCAGCAACCCGAACCGCCTGCGTGCGCAACGCGTAAGGGGCAGCACATGCCTCACTCACGAGGCACTCGAGCAAATCCCGCTTGCCTGCCAAACGGAGACTAGCGAGGTTCTTTGTCTTTCGGAGTGTCCTTGGGCGCGTCTTTCGGCGCTTCCTTCGGCGGCTCTTTTTCTTTGATGGAAAGCAGCTCCACTTCAAAGATCAATGTGGAGTTGGGTCCTATTTGCGGACCCGCCTGGCGCGATCCGTAGGCCAGTTCGGAAGGCACAAAGAGCTGCCACTTCGATCCGACGGGCATCAATTGCAGCGCTTCCGTCCATCCCTTGATGACCTGGTTTACCGGGAAGCTGGCCGGCCCGCCGTGCTTTTCGGAGCTGTCGAATTCCGTATTGTCCAGCAGTGTGCCTCGGTAATTGCAAACCACAGTGTCCTGAGCCGCCGGTTTCGGACCGGTCCCTTCCTTCAGAATCTTGTACTGAAGCCCGCTCGGCAAAGTCACCACGCCTTCCTTGGTCTTGTTGGCGGCGAGGAACGCATCCCCGTCCTTCTTGTTCTTGTCTGCCTCGGCCTGAAACTCATCCTGCTGATGCTTGCGCACTTCCACTTGCAATTCCGTTAGCGTGGCTTTGACTTCTTCGTCGGTCAGGAGCGTCTTGCCCCCCGCCAGAGCATCGCGGATGCCTCGCGCAAGAATCTCCGTGTCCACCTCCACCGCGTCCCGCTTCATGCTTTCGCCGATGTTCAGTCCGATGGCGTAGCTCTGCTTTTGCTTTTGCGTGCTCAGCGCGAGCGGGGCCGGACTCTTCTTCGCGGGAGCCTGGCGCGCTCCGTTCGCGGGCTTCTTTGTGGATTGCGTCGCGGGGGCCTTCTTCGGCGACGTCGTTGCGCTTTGCTGCGCGGAGCAAACGCCGGGGAATCCCATTGCGGCGACAAGGATGAAAGCTGCAAATACGGAAGTTTTTCTCATGCGAGCATTTTCCCATTGATTGAGTTCCTTGGACAGCGCGGAGCACGCCGCTGGTTCCAAGCGCAAATCAGCGACAAACATGGGTTCTTGAACGGCCGGTGCCCAAACCCAAACGCATCCGCGCCGAAGGGCCGGCTGCGTGCTTTCATAGGCGTTCCAGTTCCTGCTGCAACTGAGACACCAGCTCTTCCGGTGTTTTGGCAACGTCCAGAACAATCGCCTCTTTTGGCTCCTCAAGGTCGGCAAACTGCTCGGCCAGGATCCCTTCTCCGGCAAAATGGCCGTGCCGTTCTCCGATATGCCGCCGCATTTGTTCATACGACCCCTTCAGATACGCGACTTTCATCTCCAAG
>Ga0209810_1006470_pt1 | contig 10143 bp, 9 predicted proteins | sample Coa_R1_7_FD_187159 | JGI IMG/M metagenome (GOLD analysis project Ga0209810, IMG submission 187159) | Surface soil microbial communities from Centralia Pennsylvania, which are recovering from an underground coalmine fire - Coalmine... | ecosystem: Environmental > Terrestrial > Soil > Unclassified ...
GCTGATCGAGCACCTGCGCGCGTCGGTCCCCTCGGTGATGAAGGACGTCGGCGGCGAGCTGCTTCCCGTCCCGCTCGCGCACCGCGCGATCGGCCATCTGCTGCGCGAGCGCGCGTGGCCGCGCGACCCCGTCGCCGTGTTCGAAGCGCTGGTGGACGCCGCGGCCGGCACGCGCGACGCGCGCGATCTCGCCGAAGCGGCCCGCCGCGCGATCGTCCCGCTGCAGCTCCGCCGCGACGGCGTGCGCCGGCTCCGCCCGCTCATCGTCGCGCCGGCGTTCGAGGCGGAGCTCGCGCGGATGTGGACGCCGGACGGCGGGCTCGCGCCCGATCCGCGCACCGCGCTGCACGTCCGCGAGCGCATCGCCGCGTACGCGGCCGACCCCGCCTGCGCGCCGCACGCCGTGGTCGTCACCGCGCCGCTCCGGCCGCTGCTCGCTGAGTTCCTCGAACGCGCCGTCCCGGGCGTCACCGTCTACGCCTACGCCGAGCTTCCGCCCGAGATCGCGCTCGAGCCCGTCTCGATCGTCGAAGCGCCGTCGCTCGCCGCCTGAATCTCGGAGCCGTCGCTCGGAAGCCCGGGAACCGGTCGGCGACGTGCCGAGCAACCCCGCGGCGAAGAAAGGCTGGAACGCGAGCTGGTTCGCCGCCGCACACTGCGGACGGCCGAAGACCGTCTGACGGCTCGGCCGGGCTGGGCGCGCGAGCGCGCCGAGAAAGCGCGCCGGCGCGGCACGAAGAGGGCGCGGCCTGTGCGGCGTACTGCTCCTGCGGCGTGCAACATCGAGAGGACGGGCCGGTACATCGCGGGGTGAACGGGTTGCCGGCGGAGGCGGAGACGCTCGTCGGGCGGATCGAAGCGCTGCTCGCGCAGGCCGAGCCGCTCCTCGCGCAGGCGGGCGCCGACGAAGCCGGCTACGCGCTCCGCGAGACCGAGCGCCGCTATCTCCCCGACACGGTGAAGGCGTATCTCGACGTTCCGCCCGCGCGGCGCGACGCGACCGCCGACACGATGCTCGTCGAGCAGCTGCGGCTGCTGGAGCGCGCGACCGCGCAGCGGCTGACGCTGCTCAGCGAAAGCGTCAGCACCGCGCTCGCCGCGAACGGCGCCTTCCTCGCCGAGCGGTTCGGTTCGCTCGAGACGCTTCCGCCGGCGCCGGAAATCGTCGATCCGGCGACGGCCGCGCCCGCGACGCTGGTGCGACGGATGCTCGAGAAGCTCGAAACCGACGCCGGCCCCGATCCGCGCGCGCTCGTCGAGCGCGCCGGGTCGCAGCTCGCGGCGGCGTTCCCCGCGATCGCCACGGTGAAGCGCGCCGGCTTCCTCGGACGCGGTCCGGTCGAAGCGGTCGCGCTCGACGTTCCGCGCGCCGGCGGCGACCTGCTGCGCTACGCGCTGCAGATCACCTCGCGCGGCGGCGTCGAAGCGACGGTGACGCGGTACCTGCGCGGGATCAAGAACAAGACGCTCGCGGTCGACGTCGCGGAGTGGACGCGCGGCTTGATCGAGGACCTCGGCGACTACGTCGAACGCGAGCGCAGCGCTCGTGAGACCCTCACCCGGCTCTTCAGGGAGGCACGATGAGTTTCTTCGGCATCGGGAACCAGCAGCGCGCGCAGCAGAGCGACGTGCGCACGACGCAGGGCGGCGTCCCGCTCGACGCGGTCTCGCGCCTGCGGCGGATGCGCGGCGAGGGCGGCGCGCCGCTGTTCACCAGCGATCTCTCGGTCTCGGAGTTCGTGCTCCTCGAGCAGATGGGATGGCGTCCGCTGGGGCTCGTGCTCGGCAGCTCGATCTACCACGTCGGGATCCAGTACGGCAACTTCTATCAGAACCAGGAGCTGCAGTATCTGAGCGCGGCGATGTACGAGGCGCGCGAGCTCGCGATGACCCGCATGGAAGAAGAGGCCGACGTGCTCGGCGCCGACGGGGTCGTCGGCGTGCGGCTCGAGGTCGGCGGCTACGCGTGGGCGGAGAACGCGCTCGAGTTCACCGCGGTCGGCACGGCGGTGAAGGCGCCGGCGTCCGAGACGAACTGGCGCACGCGCGACAACAAGCCGTTCACCTCGGATTTCTCCGTGCAGGATTTCTACAAGCTCGTCTCCTCGACCGGCTACGTGCCGCGCGAGCTCGTGCTCGGCAACTGCGTCTACCACATCGCGCACCAGGGGTTCATGCAAGCGATGCGCACGCTCGGGAACAACGTCGAGCTCGGCAACTACACCGAGGCGATCTACGACGCGCGGGAGCTCGCGATGTCGCGCATGCAGGCCGAGGCCGAGGCGCACGGCGCCGACGGCATCGTCGGGATGCAGATCGTCGAGAAGACGCACATCTGGAGCCCGCACGTCATCGAGTTCATGGCGATCGGCACGTCGGTCGAGAAGCGCGGCGAACCGAAGACGGTGCCGCTGACGTTCCAAGTGGGGTTGAACGATTAAGTCATGGGCGGATTCGGCGATCTGTTCGGCAGCCTCGGCGACCTCATCGGCGGCATCGCCGAGGGCGTCAGCGTCGTGCAGGAGGCGTCGGGCGGCGCCGAAGGGCCGCGCGCGTACGATCCGAACGACGCCGTCGACCGCTGGCTGACGGGCGCGCCGAAGGCGCTGAACGTCAACGACATCTAACGAGGGATCATGGCCGACGACCAGCTCCAGCCGCCGATGCTGACCCCGCCGGAGCCGGTCGCGGCCGTCGCGCCGGCCGACGCGATGGGCAAGGTTCCCGTGCCGCCCGACCGCCGCGCGCAGCTCGACGAGCAGGCGCGGTCGCTGGCGGCCGAAATCGCGCGCCTCGCCCCCGAAAGCCCCGAGTTCAAGGAACGCGTCCGGCAGCTCGAGACGCTCGGCAGCACCGAGATCCAGCGCTCCTCGAGCATCGCGAGCCGCATGCTCGACCGTCCGACGCGCGCGATGAAGACGCTCGACGAAGGCGCGCCCGTCGCGAAGACGCTGCTCGACCTGCGCGCCACCGTCGAGAAGCTCGATCCCGCACGGCAGAACCTCACCGGCGCGAAGAAGCTGCTCGGGATGGTTCCGTTCGGGAACAAGCTGCGCGACTATTTCCGCGGCTACGAATCGTCGCAGGGGCACCTCAACGCGATCATCGAGGGGCTGCGCCACGGAAAGGACGAGCTGCTCCGCGACAACGCCGCGATCGAGACCGAGAAGGCCTCGATGTGGTCGCTCATGGGCGAGCTCGAGCAGCACGGCTACCTCGCGCGGGCGATCGGCGACGCCGTCGAGCGCGAGGTCGCCGAGTTCCAGAGCAGCGACCCCGAGCGCGCCCGCGCGCTCCAGGAAGACGTGCTGTTCGCCGCGCGGCAGAAGCAGCAGGACATCGCCACGCAGCTCGCCGTCAACGTCCAGGGCTACATGGCGCTCGATCTGATCAAGCGCAACAACGCCGAGCTGATCAAGGGCGTCGATCGCGCGACCACCACGACGGTCGGGGCGCTGAAGGTCGCGGTGACGGTCGCGCAGGCGCTGGCGAACCAGAAGCTCGTCCTCGACCAGATCGACGCGATGCGCTCGACCACCTCGAACTTGATCCTCTCGACCTCGCAGATGCTCAAGCAGAACGCGACGCGCATCCAGGAGGGCGCGACGAACCCGACGATCGAGATCGACAAGCTGCGCGAGGCGTTCGCCAACGTCCGCGCGACGATCGACGGGATGGCCGACTACCGCATCTGCGCGCTCGCCTCGATGGAACGGACCGTCGACGCGCTGGGCGACGAGGTCGGCAAGGCGAAGGCCTATCTCGAGACGCGCCGCGAGATCGGCGCGCTCCCGGGGCCCGGCGACGAAGGGACCGGCGCGCTGCCCGGCACGCGCTGACGCGCCGCCGGCTCAGCGCGTGCCGAGGTAGAGGAGTCCGAGCGTGCTGAGCGCGTTGTTGCACGCGTGCAGCATCATCGACACGACGATGCAGCCGCTCGCGCGATAGCACAGCGCCAGGACGGCGCCCAACAGCGCGAGCGTGACGAACAGCAGCGCGTCCACGTGGAAGGCGGCGAACAGGCACGCCGAGATCAGGACGGCGAGCGCGAGGGGCAGCCGCTGCGCGAGCGTGCGGTACAGCGTCATGCGGAACAGCAGCTCTTCGGCGAACGGCGCGACGACGACGAGCGCGAGGACGCTCAGCGCGGCGTCGAGCGGGTTGCCGATGTGGACCTTCTCGAAGCCGGCTTGCCGGTGTCCCGACTGGTGCATCAGCGCGAGCTGCACGACGAGCGCGACCCGCACGCCGATCAGCGCGAGGATGCCGTAGCCGAACACGCCCCAGTCGCGTCCGCGCGGCGCGCGCAGGCCGAGCTCGCGCAGCGGCGTCCCGGTGATGCGCGGCAGCCGCCACAGCACGATCGCGGCGATCGTGAGCTCGAAGGCGATCAGCGCGCCCTGCATCGGCGCGCCGGCCGCGTTCCCGAGCGCCGACGCCTTCACGCCGGCGAGCAGCTCCGCGGTGATCGCGATCATCATGCCGGCGAAACCGGCGAGCAGCGCCACGACGAACAGGCCGAGGACGCGCCAGAACGGCGCGCGCCGCGGCGCGATCGTCACCGCCGCCGTCGAGTCCGCGAGCATGTCGCTCGCTTCAGCGAGCGTCCGCTGCGCCCCCGCGCGCTCAGCTCAAGCCGTTGCGCGCGAGCCCCGCGCACCGCGCGCACCGCCCGGTGACCACGAGCGCGGCGTCGACCTGCGTGTATCGGTTGTCCTGTCCGATCGCCAACGCGAGCGCCGAGACTTGCGGCGCCGGGACGTTGACGATCTCGCCGCAGCTCGCGCAGACGAGATGGTGATGCTTGTCCAGGGCTGCTTCGTAGCGTGCCGCTCCGCCGTACGCGAAGACCTGAACGAGCCCGATCGCGCGCAGAATGTCCAGTGTCCGATAGATGGTACCGAGGGAGACGGCCGGCAGCTCGGCGCGAACCCGCTCGTGGATCGCCTCCGCCGTCAGGTGCGCCCCGTCTTCGAGGGCGCGCAGAATCGCGGCGCGCTGTTTGGTGAGGCGGTAGCGGGTCTGCAGCAGGCCTGCATCGACACCCTTGGCATCGGTCACAGAGCGCCCTCCCTCAGCGCGGTTTGACGCTGTTCGGGCCCCATGCTACGATCCGGGGGTTCTCCCCTCCCCCGGAATCCGGTATGTGGAATAAGCTGAAGAGGCCGCTTCAGGCGGTCCTCCTATTGGCCTTGGTCGGCCTCTGCGTGTGGGCGATCGTGCCCATCCAGAAGAAGATCCACCTCGGCCTCGACCTCCAAGGCGGCGCGCGCGTCCTGCTCCAGCTCGAGACGACGAAGGACGTGCCGCAGATCACCAACGACGTGCAGAACCAAGTGCAGCTGGTGATCGAGAACCGGATCAACGGGATGGGCGTCTCCGAGCCGATCATCTCGAAGTCGGGCTCGAACCGCCTGCTGGTCGAGCTTCCCGCCGTGCAAAACGCCGACGAGCTCGAGCGGCTGCTCAAAGAGACCGCGGTGCTCGACTTCAAGATCTGCCCGATGCCCGTCGTGCAGAAGGCCGAGTCCAACAAGAAGTACGCCGACGATCCCAACGGCGCGTACAAGGACTGCGGACCGGTGGTCTACAGCGGCGCCGAGCTGAAGCGCGCCGCGCCGGGATTCGGCCAGGGCGGTGAGCCGCAGGTCGACTTCTGGACGAAGAACCCGACGAAGTTCGCGACGCTGACGCGCGACCACATGAACCAGCAGCTCACCATCTTCCTCGACAAGAAGTTCATGAGCTCGGCGATGATCGAAGGCGTGATCTCCGATCAGGGGATGATCCACGGCTCGTTCACGGAAGACCAGGTCGCGACGCTCGCGAACGAGCTGAACGCGGGTGCGCTGCCGGTGCCGCTGTCGATCATCGAGAAGGAAGACGTCGGGCCGACGCTCGGCAAGCTCGACCTGCAGAAGTCGCTCGTCGCCTCGATCATCGGGCTGGCGATCGTGCTTATCTTCATGGCGCTGGTCTACCGGCTCCCCGGCGTGCTCGCCGACGTGGCGCTGATGATCTACGTGCTCATGCTGCTGGCGCTGCTCTCGGCGGCGCACGCCGTGCTGACGCTGCCGGGGATCGCGGGCTTCGTGCTCTCGATCGGTATGGCGGTGGACGCGAACGTTCTGATCTTCGAGCGCCTCAAAGAAGAGCTGTGGGCCGGCAAGACGCTGCGCGCGGCCGTGCGCATCGGCTTCCAGCGCGCCTTCAGCTCGGTCTTCGACTCGCACTTCACGACGATCGTCGGGGCCGGCGTGCTGTTCATGCTCGGCACCGGGACGGTGAAGGGCTTCGCGTACACGCTGTTCTGGGGGACCGTGCTCTCGCTGTTCACCGCCGTCGTGGTGACGCGGTTCTTCATGGACCTGATCGTGAACAACAACGTCGTGACGTCGAAGTCGGCGTACGGCGCGGGCGGCACGCTCGCGGCGCCGAGCGGCGCGCCGGCGGAGGCGCGTTAGATGTTCTTCCGTCGCCTGAACTGGAACGTCGTCGGGTGGTTCCGCATCGTCTCGGCGATCTCGTACATCATCATCGGCCTCGGGGTCGCGATGATGATCTTCAACGTGGTCCGCACCGGCGCACCGCTGCGGCTCGGCCTCTCGTTCACGGGCGGCACCGACATCACGGTCGCCTACACGCGTCCGGTGACCCAGCCCCAGCTGGTCGCGGGCTTGAAATCGATCGGCATCACCGACGCGCAGATCAACAGCGCGAAGATGCAGAAGACGTCCGGGCCGGACGGCGACGCCGGGACCTTGCCGAATGAGGGCTGGACGATCGAGACCCAGCACGACTTCGGCAACGACTCCGCGCCGCTCAAAGGGATGCTCAACGGCCTCGCCCGGGTCAACTGGCAGAAGTCGTCGATCTCGACGGTCGGCCCGTCGCTCTCGCACGAGTACCTCACGAGCGCGCTCGAAGCACTCGTCATCGCGATCACCATCCAGTTCGTCTACATCGCGTTCCGCTTCGGCTGGAACCTGATCTTCGGCTGGGTCTGCGTCGTCGCGCTCGTCCGCGACTCGCTGATGATGATCGGGATCTACGCGCTTGCCGGGAAGCGCGTCGACGACGCGTTCCTCGCCGCGGTCCTGACCGTCATCGGCTATTCGGTCATGGACACGATCGTGATCCTCGACCGGATCCGCGAGAACGTCAAGCTGATGGACGGCAAGCCGTTCGACGAGATCGTCAACACGTCGATCCTGCAGACGATGACGCGCTCGGTCAACACGCTCGCCACCGTCGTGATCACGCTCGTCGCGCTGCTGGCGTTCGGCGGCGCGTCGCTGCAGAACTTCGCCTTCGCGCTGCTCGTCGGCATCTGCTCCGGGGGGTACCACTCGATCTTCTTCTCGGCGCCGCTCGTCGCCGTGCTGCAGAAGCGGTCGGGGCACCGGCGCATCTTCCGGCGTTCCTCGCTGCAGCAGCCGACCACGGTCGCGGCCGCGCGTGCGCAGCGCACGAGCGCGGCGTCGGCGCAGCGCGACCGCGAGGAGATCGCCGCGATGCGCCGCGCGCGCCGCGAGCGCGAGCGCGACACAGCCTCGAAGCGGACGACCCAGCCGCCGCGCTACAAGCGCAAGCAGCAAGACGCCGATTTCGAGAAGCTCGAGAACCGCAACTTCGGAGCGACGCTGCCGCGCGTGCCGCAAGAGCCCGAATCGCCGGTCGAGGCGGAGATGATGGACGCGGAGGCCGACGCGGCGGTGCGCGAAATCGATCCGCTCGACGCGCAGTCGATGGGTCTGCACGACGAAGCGCACGAACTCGGCCACGAAGAGATCCGGCTGAATCTCGACGACTTCGAGCCGCAGCATCCCGCCGCCGAGGGCGCGGAAGCGGAGTCGCCGACCGAGAGCCATCCCGCGCGCTGAGCGCGGCGGGCGGGAGAAGCCGCTTCCTCCGCCGACGCCGTCGGAAGCCGCCTTCGAGCGGTTCCTGGCGCAGTTCGGAACCCCGCGTGCCTCGGACGGCGATCTGCCGCCCGAGGCGCGCGCCTTTCTGGACGGCCTCTACGCGAACGCCGCCGAGTTCCTCGACCGCGATCCGTACGCGACGATCGGCGACGCGAGCGGCTTCAACACGAAAGTCGTCGGCGTCAGCTTCGAAGGCCGTCAGGACGTCGTCGCCGGTCTGCGTCCCGGCGAGCCGGTCGAGCTGCGCCGCGATGCGGCGAACGCGCACGACCCGAACGCGATCGGCGTCTGGTACGGCGCGCTGCAGCTCGGGTTCCTGAAGCGCGGCATCGCGCTGCGGATCGCGCCGAACATCGACGCGGGCGAACGGTACGACGCCGAAGTCACCGCCGTGACGGGCGGCGGCGCGCGCTCGTACGGGATCAACCTCTACGTGACGCGCCGGCGAGCGAGATCGGCGGCCGCGACGCAGCCGCGCGAACGGGTGGCGCACGGCGCCGACGTCCTGCGGGCGCTCATCGGCGAGCGCGAGCTGCGCGACGCGCAGCGCGACGTCCTCGAACGGCTCGAAGGCGGGAAGAACACGCTCGCGATCCTGGGCACCGGGCGCGGGAAGTCGCTGTGCTTTCAGTATCCGGCCGCGCTGCGCGCGCTCGAGCGCGGCGCGAAGACCGTCGTGCTGTATCCGCTGCGCGCCTTGGCGAACGATCAGTACGAGGCGCTCGTCCGCCGGCTCGAGCCGCTGGGCGTGCGCATCTTCCGCGCCAACGGCGCGATCGACGCCGGCGAGCGCGCCGCGCTGAACGAGGCGCTCGAGGGCGGCGACTGGGACATCGTCTGCGCGACGCCGGAGTTCGTGCAGTTCCACCTCGACCGCTTTCGCGATCCGCGCTCGCGTCCCGAGCTGATCGTGGTCGACGAGGCACACCATCTCGCCGAGTCGACGCACCGCCCGGCCTACCAGCGCATCGGCGGCGCGATCGAGGCGCTCGGCTCACCGCAGGTGCTCGCGCTCACCGCGACCGCCGGCGACGAAGCGTTCGCGACGATCCGCGAGACGCTTCGCATCGACTCCTGGGTGATCGATCCGACGGTGCGCGACAACCTGCACGTCGTCGACGCGCGCGACACGACGAACAAGCTGGCCTACATCGAGCGGGTCGTCGCCGACGGCGCGAAGGCGATCGTCTACTGCAACTCGCGCAGCGAAGCCCAGGCGACCGCCGAAAAGCTGCGCGCGCGTGCGGGCGAAGGCATCGCGTTCTACCACGCCGGCGTGGGCAGCGCGGAGCGCGCGCAGGTGGAGCGCTGGTTCCGCGAAGGCGCGATTCGCGTCGTCGTGGCGACGTCGGCGTTCGGCGAAGGCATCGATCTCCCCGACGTCCGCCACGTCTTCCTGTACCATCTTAACTTCGACTTCACCGAGTTCAACCAGCAGGCGGGACGCGCCGGACGCGACGGCGAGCACGCGTCCATCCATCTCCTGTTCGGACACAACGATCGCCGCATCAACGACTACATCATCGCGAAATCCGCGCCGACGCTCGACACGCTCCGCCGGCTCTACGCGGCGATGAAGCGCATGGCGTCGGACGGCGTGCTGCGCATGACGTATGCCGACGTCGCCTCGACGCTGGACTTCGATCGCGTCGACGGGACGACGATCTCGGTCGCCGTGCGCATCTTCGGCGACGCCGGGCTGGTAGAGGCCGGCGAGGACGACGACGGCCGGTTCGTGCGCTTCCTCCCGGTCGAGGGGCGCGTCGACCTCACGCAGACCGAGCGTTTCGCCGAAGGCGAGGCGGAGCGTGAGGCGTTCGAGCGCTTCTGCGACGTCGTCCTCAAAGCGCCGGCGGACGTGCTGGAGGCGCTCGTCGACCGCCCGATCTACCCGAGCGGCGTCCCGCTGAAGCGGTGAACCGCGGCCTGCGGCGAGAGGCGTCGCGGGCGCCCGAACGTAAGACGGCGCGCATGCGAGGGTGTCGTCCTGTTTCGATTCTCGCCGTCGCCGCGTTCGCTTCGGCGGCGGCGCTGACGGCCGGCTGCGCGCCGCGCCCGTCGGCGCCGGCGCACGCGCGGCCGGCGCCGAAGAATCCCGACCTCGGCGACGTGCTGGAGCGCTTCTACGAAGACATCGAAGGACGGCATTGGGACGTCGCGTACGCGATGCTCTCGCCGCGGCTGCGCGCGGCGCTCCCCGAGCCGGCGTTCGAAGCGC
>Ga0209810_1006471_pt1 | contig 10140 bp, 10 predicted proteins | sample Coa_R1_7_FD_187159 | JGI IMG/M metagenome (GOLD analysis project Ga0209810, IMG submission 187159) | Surface soil microbial communities from Centralia Pennsylvania, which are recovering from an underground coalmine fire - Coalmine... | ecosystem: Environmental > Terrestrial > Soil > Unclassified...
GACCGACACGGTGCTCGACGGAGTAACCGGCGTACTCGTCCCTCCGCGCGCGCCAGATGCACTCGCCGACGCGCTTAAGCCGTTGATCAAGGATCGCGAGCTGCGCAGGCAGCTGGGACTCAATGGCCTGCTGCGCGCCAGATCGCGTTATGGCTGGCCGCGGATCGCGCGCCGCACCGCGGAGGTGTACAGCCGGCTCGTGGCCGAAGGGACCGGGAGGATCGAGGAGGCGGTGAACCGATGATGTCGATCGAACAGGTATTGCGCGACCGGCTGAGTCAGGTCACGTATGCGCTCCGGACCTCCGACGTGCTCGCCGAGACCTGCGCCGAGTGGGGCCGCCAGCTGGCCGACGCGCTGAGCGCCGGGCACCGGTTGCTGGCCGCCGGAAACGGCGGCAGCGCGGCGCAGGCCCAGCACCTGACCGCCGAACTGGTCGGCAGGTTCCGGGACGAGCGCCGGCCGTTCTCGGCGATCCCGCTGCACGGCGACACCTCGGCGACCACGGCGATCGGCAACGACTACGGCGCCGACGAGGTCTTCGCCCGGCAGGTCGAGGCGCACGGAAGGCCCGGCGACGTGTTGCTGCTGCTGTCCACCAGCGGCCGCAGCGGCAACGTGATCGCCGCAGCGCAGCGGGCCCGGGCGGTGGGTATGCACGTCTGGGCCCTGACAGGACCGGCGCCGAACCCGCTCGCGACGCTGGCGCATCGCTCGATCTGCGCGCACGGCCCCGACACGGCGACGGTGCAGGAGGTCCATCTGGTGGCGCTGCACCTCGTCTGCGAAGCCATGGATCTCGCCCTCGCGCGCCAGGAACCACAGCTTCTCAGCCGCGACGTGGACGGCAGTGAGGTCCGGCATCTTCCGCAAGCCGCGCCGATCGGAGTCCCCCGATGACGGCCGGTCCGCTTGTCGTCATCGGAGACGCGCTGCTCGACCGCGACCTCGACGGCGCGGTGCGACGGTTGTGCCCTGATACTCCGGCGCCGGTAGTCGACGAGCCCACGGTCCGTCCACGCCCCGGCGGCGCCGCGCTGGCAGCGCACCTGGCAGCGCGGGCCGGGTGCCAGGTGACGCTGGTCTGCCCGCTCGGCGATGATGCTCACGGCGAGATGCTGAGGGAGCTCATCGATCCACGCGTCCGCCTCGTCGCGCTGCCCTGGCCAGACGCGATCGCGCAGAAGACGCGAGTTCGCGTCGATGGCAGGACACTGCTGCGTATCGACCATCCGGCGCAGCCGTACACCGGCGACCCGGGATCGCGGCTCACCGAAGCGTTCGAGGGCGCCCGCGCGATCCTCGTGTCCGACTACGCCGGGGGCGTTACCTCGAATCAGGCCGTACGCGATGCTCTGACTGCCGCCGCTCGTCACGTGCCGCTGATCTGGGATCCGCATCCGCGCGGCGCAGCACCCGTCCCCGGCACACTGCTGGCGACGCCCAATCAGGCGGAGGCGGCCGCTGCCTCGATGTCGCCCGGCGCCGCGGCGGCGCGCGGGTCTGCGGCTGTGAGAGCGGCCGCGGAGGCAGCGGACAAACTGCGCACCGCTTGGCCGGTATCGCAGCTCGCGATCACGCTCGGCGCGCAGGGAGTGCTGCTGTGCGGAGCAGCCAACACTCAGTTGATCCCGGCCCGCGATATCGAGCCGACCGACGCCTGCGGAGCCGGGGACGCATTCGCCGCCGCGACCGCAGCCGCGCTCGCGTCAGGCGCGCTGCCGTCAGAAGCCGTAGTCGCGGCAGTTGACGCCGCAGCGTCGTTCCTGGCTGCCGGCGGCGTATCAGCCCTCGACCCGGTATTCGACACGTCCAACGCCTCTGCCGCCTCCCCCTTCGCCTACGCCCCAGCAGCCGCTACCACCACCGCTCACGCCGACCTGCCGCGCCCTGTCTCGGCCCTCCCCCGCCCCGCCGACCCCTTCGAGCTCGCCGCAACGGTCCGGGCACACGGCGGCACAGTCGTCGCGACCGGCGGCTGCTTCGATCTGCTGCACGCCGGTCACGTGCACTGCCTGCGCACGGCGCGAGCGGCCGGGGACTGCCTGATCGTGTGCCTGAACTCCGACGCCTCCGTACGCCGGCTCAAGGGTGCCGGTCGGCCACTGAACAACGAGGCGGACCGCGCAGCCATCCTCGAATCCCTCAGCTGCGTCGACGCGGTCGTGGTGTTCAACGAGGCCACCCCGGAGGAGACACTGCGGCGGCTGCGCCCCGACGTCTGGGTCAAGGGCGGCGACTACGCGGCCGACGACCTGCCCGAGGCACCGCTCGTGCGCGGGTGGGGCGGCAGAGTCCTGACCGTGCCGTACCTGTCTGGCCGGTCGACCACCGGCCTGGTCCGCTCGGCCCGCAATGAAGCAGCCTGATACCACAGACGAAGCAAGCTGAGATGACCACGATCACAAACGCCACCACCTTCCCAGTCGTCACCGGCAGCGCCGCAGAGAGCACCGCCGCCAGGCCCCGCGTGCTGCTGTTGCGCGCGCTCGGCCTCGGCGATTTCCTCACCGGCGTGCCGGCATACCGCGCCGTGCGGCGCGCGTTCCCCGAGCACGAGATCGTGCTCGCCGCGCCCGCGCAGTTCGCCCCGCTGGCCGAGCTCACCGGCGCGATCGACCGCCTGCTGCCCGCCGGCGAACTTGAGCCGTTGCGCTGGCCCTGGCCGCACGACGCCCCGGAGTTGGCCATCGACCTGCACGGTAACGGACCGGCCAGCCGCCGCCTGCTGGAAGACCTCAGACCCGCTCGGATCGTGGGCTTCAGCACCCGCCGCGCGGCGAATCGCGGCGTGTGCCACCTCGGTCCGCGCTGGCTGCCGAGCGAGCACGAAGTCCACCGCTGGTGCAGACTGCTGACGCGCAGCGGCATCCCGGCCGATCCGAGCGAGCTGGATCTCCAGCCCCCGGATCCGGTAACGCACCCGGCGCCGAACCTGCACTCGTCGGCCGTCCGGGCAACCGCGGGCTCGAACACCGCCGCCCGCCCCTGGCCCGCCAACTACGCCCGGCCCGTCATCATCCATCCCGGAGCGGCCTACGCGAGCCGCCGCTGGCCCCCCTCGCGCTTCGCGGCCGTTGCCGGGTACCTGAACAAGTCTGGCTGGCGCGTACTGATCACCGGCTCGGCAGCGGAGCGCGACCTAGCCGCGTACGTAGCGCGCGCCGCGGACCTTCCGCCCCATGCCGCCGTCGCCGGCCAAACCACGCCGCTCAACCTCGCGTCGCTGGTGGCCGAGGCCGCGCTGGTCGTCTCCGGCGACACCGGCGTCGCGCACCTCGCGACGGCGTTCCGGCGTCCGTCAGTGGTCTTGTTCGGCCCGATCCCGCCCAACGAGTGGGGGCCGCCGCCGGATCGCCCGTGGCACGTGGCCCTGCACGCCGCAGAGCCCGGCTACCACGGCGACCCGCACGGCAGCGAGCTCGATCCGGCCCTCGACGCGATCCGCGCCACGGACGTCATCGCCGCCGTCGACAAGCTCCTTGAGGCGACCGCGCATTCCGTCGGCTGAGTGCCTTTACTGCGCTTCTGGCTCCTGGGCTTCCGAATCCCAGACGTCTTGGTCAGTGCGCGGTTGCGGCTGCTCCGGCTGGCTGGTGCGCAATCCGGTCGCAATAAGGACAGCGCCGACCGGCATGACGACGAGAAGCGCCCACTGCCCAAGAAGCTGCCGTGCGAGGAGTGCGATTACACCCGTCGCGCCGACCATGACGACAGCGCGTTTGGTAAGGCTGACGTCGCCGAACAACCATCGCCACGCGCGCATGGTCCACCACGCTACGGGTGCAGGACCACCTTGGTCCAGCCGTCGTCGCGCTGGTCGAAGTGGCGGTAGGCGTCCGGGGCGTCGTCCAGGCCGACGTGGTGCGAGACCAGGAACGACGGCTCGGCGCGGCCGGCGTGGATGAGATCGCGCAGCTGCCGGTTGTACGCCTTGACGTTCGCCTGCCCGCTGCCCATGGTCAGGCCCTTCTGGAAGAACAGCCCCAGGTCGAAGGCGACCTGGCCCTCCTTGCCAAGCTCGTCCGGCGAGTTCGGGTCGCTGGGCACGTATACGCCCACCACGCCGATCGTCCCGGTGGCGCGCACCGAGCGGACCACGTTGTTGATGACCATGTCAGGGTGCTCGGTGCCGCCCGGGTCGTGCGCCTGCCAGCCGACGCAATCGCAGCCCTTGTCCGCGCCGCGGCCCTGAGTCAGCTCCATGATCCGCTCGACCGGATCGCCGTCGTTCGCGTCGACCGGGATGGCGCCGATCTTCTCCGCCAGCCGCAGCCGGTCCCGCTGGTGGTCGACCAGCATGATCTTCGCCGCGCCGCGGATCGCCGCCGAGTAGGCCGCCATCAGCCCGACCGGTCCGGCGCCGAAGACCGCGACGGCGTCGCCGGGGCTGACCCGTGCCAGCTCGGTCGCGTGGTAGCCGGTCGGGAAGATGTCGGCGAGCATCACGTAGTCGTCCTGCCGCTCCTGCGCGTCTTCGGGCAGCCGCAGGCAGTTGAAGTCGCCGAAGGGCACGCGCAGCAGTTCGGCCTGACCGCCGTTGTACGGGCCCATGTCGGCGTAACCGTAGGCGCCGCCGGCCATGCCAGGGTTCACCGTGAGACAGAAGCCGGTCAGGCCGCGCTCGCAGTTGCGACAGAAGCCGCAGGCGATGTTGAACGGCAGGCACACCCAGTCGCCGACCTTGATCCGGGCCACGGCGGAGCCGACCTCGATCACCTGGCCCAAGTTCTCGTGGCCGAGGACCTTGCCCTCTTCCACGCTGGTGCGGCCCTCGTACATGTGCAGGTCCGAACCGCAGATGTTGGTCGCGGTGATGCGCACCAGGACGTCCGTGGGCGCCTCGATGCGCGCGTCGGGCACCTGTTCCACGGCTACCTCACGCGCGCCCTTGTAGACCAAAGCCCTCATGCTTCCGTCGCCTTTCGGTTAGTGCGTTCAGGTCGATTCGTGCCGTTTGGGCCCGGCTGCCCACGCGGTCATAAGGCAAACGGCGGATGCACCGTTTCGTCGGAGTTTCATCCGCTGCGTCCGGGTACCCGCGAGACGCAGACGCGAAGTCCGAGATCGAACGCCGCGCAACGGGCGGCGACGTGCAGAAATCCAGAAAGGGAGCACCATGAAGCATGCAGAGAGGGAGCGGACGGAAGCCGCCAGGCTGCCCGAGGGCAACATCATCCGCATCCTGCTGGAGCAGCACGCCCAGATCCGCGAGCTGTTCGTCGCGGTCAAGGCTTCGACCGGCGCGCCGAAGCAGGAGCGCTTCGACCAGCTGCGTGAACTGCTCGCGGTCCACGAGGTCGGCGAGGAGATGATTCTGCGCCCGGTGTCCAAGAACACCGCGGGCCACGAGATCACCGACGCGCGCAACCACGAGGAAGACGAGGCCACGCACGTCCTGGCCGAGCTCGAGAAGATGGACGTCAACAGCCCCGAGTTCGAGACGAAGCTGGCGAGCTTCGAGCAGGCCGTGTCCGACCACGCCGAGCACGAGGAGCACGAGGAGTTCCCGACGGTGCTGGCCCAGCGCACCGAGGAGGAGCTCAAGCGGATGGGCGAGCGGCTGCTGAAGGCCGAGAAGACGGCCCCGACGCACCCGCACCCGACCGCCGCGGGCTCCCCGGGCATGGTGAAGGCCGCCGGGCCGTTCGCCTCGATGCTCGACCGCGCCCGCGACGCGTTCAAGAAGCACTCTGACGACAGCTGACGCGGAATACAGCTGACGCAGAATCCGGCGGTCTGATCGGAGCCAGTGACAACCGGAGCAGTGGCAAGTCGCAGACGCAAGCAGCACAGCGGCCGGTGGTGTGAGCGACTCGCGTTCCTCACACCACCGGCCGCTGTGTGTGGGGGCTCTCGGTGCTACTGCTCGCTGCGGGTTCGTTGGCGTTCGAGGGCTCCGAGAAGGCGCTGCGTGAACGCACTCGTCGAGCCCTCCGGATCGGGCTGCGTAATGATGCCTTCGTCATCGCGGAGGCCTGACTCACTGTTATTGACGATCCCGGCCAGCGTCGCGAACGCTACGTCCTCGCGTTGGTCGAGGGCGCCGATCGGCTTGCCCTGTCGGTAAGCCGTCTCAATGAAGCTGCGCGCGTGCCGGTCGGCGGCCAGCCAGGGCTCTGTATTGCCCAGCAGAACGACCGCGTCGTACGACGCCGATTCCTCGTGCGCGATAGAGCGCGGAAGGGGATCGTCGTCGTAGGCGCTGTCCGCGCCTGCCTTTCCCGGTGGCTCCGGGACCAGCACGGCCATCGAAACCTCGCAGGCGGCGAGTTGATCGCGCAGTTCCAAGCCGCGTGACCGGTCCGCGCCCGGCGCACGCAGTACCGCGACCTCGCGCTTATGCGATGTGTTCGATGTATTTCTCACAGAATGCCTTGAGGTCGTCCGGCTTGCGGCTGGTCACCAGGCTGCTCGGCCGGCTGGTGTCGACGACCACCTCTTGGTCCACCCAGTTCGCGCCGGCGTTGCGCAGGTCGGTCTGGAGGCTCGGCCACGAGGTGAGCGTGCGGCCCTCCAGCGTCCCGGTTTCGATCAGCGTCCAGGGCCCGTGGCAGATCGCGGCCACCGGCTTGCCGTCCTGCACGAACTTGCGCACGAAGGCAACCGCTTCGGGGATGGTGCGCAACCGGTCCGGGTTCGCGACGCCGCCCGGGAGCACGAGCGCGTCGAAGCGGTCGGGGTCGGCGGCGGAAAGCGGCTCGTCCACGTCCCACTGCGCGGCCCGATCGAGGTGGTCGAACAGCCACACCTTGCCCGGCTTCGGCGAGACCAGCACCGGGGTGGCTCCGGCGTCGAGCGCGGCCTGCCACGGGTCGCGCAGTTCGACCTGCTCGGTGCCCTCGTCGGCGACGAGGAAGGCGATACGGCGGCCGTTGAGGTCCTTGGCCATGAAAATCGCTCCGTCCAAAGAAGAGGGAGACAGGAATGCATGCAGGTGATTTCTCGGCGGGTCCGGTCTGTCCTGCCTGTCCCGGCCCGTGGTTTTCGCCCGGTTACCCGAGCCCTTCGGATGCGAAACGGCAGCACTGAAAACACAGCAGCGCCGTCCTTCCACTCGGTTGCGGGAAAGGCGGAATGGAGGCGCGGTGGGCCGGCGCGGCGCGTTCGCTGTCAGCGAACGGGCAGGTGAGCGCGCTCGATGGAGGTCTCCGCACGCTCGTCGGAATGCTCGGGGACGCGAAGTGTCGGGGTCGGTGCACTCGCCTCCGGCGCCGCCGGCTGGCTGCGCAGCGAACGGTTGGTGCGCAGGCAGCGCACCAATTCTTCGAGGTACGGCAGCGCGCCGAAGACCGTGACGGCACCGATCACCGCGGCGCGAGTGCGCGTGGACAGCGGCCGTACCTCGGGGCGCAGCTTGAAGTCCGCCTTGACCGGTCCTCGGCCGACCACCGCCAGCGCCTGGTCCCAGTGCAGTGCCGCCAGCGAGGCGGTCGCCATCAGCGGCACCACCTCCAGCAGGCTGTGAATGTGCTGCTCGGCCGGCGTCACCTTGCGCCTGCTCTCGGCATAGGTCACATCCCAGATCGCGGTGGCTTCATGCGCGCCGAGGCTGGCCGCCGCGGTGGTCAGCACCCCGGCTTGGGCTGGAAGAAGAGGCCGAGCACACCGCATAAAGCAGCAGGCGGCGCGTCGCCTCCTCGACGCCGAACCGCCTGCGCAGTTCGGTCACATACAGGCGACGCAGCGGGTTCTCCGGTCGTACGCGGGGAAGTGAAAGCGACATTTGACGCGGTTACCCGGTCGAGGGACACGTTAACGAACCGCGGCCTAGCTGAGCGCATGTCGCCTCGCCTCCACCCTCCGAACCTGATCGTCGTTCTGCGTCATGCGGGTTTGGGTGCGGAGCGCTTGGGCAGTCAGCGCCTTTCGGGACGCACCAATCCGCCACATTTTGGAGAGATTCTCGATGAAGGCAGTGGTATGGCATGGAACCGGCGACATCCGCCTCGACTCCGTCGCCGACCCGAAGATCGAACAGCCGACTGACGCGCTGATCCGGATCACCCGCAGCGCCATCTGCGGTACCGATCTGCATTTGGTGCGCGGCACCATGCCCGAGATGAAGGAGGGCACCATTCTCGGGCACGAAGCGGTCGGCGTCGTCGAGGAGACCGGTGCGCAGGTGCGCGGATTCTCTCCCGGTGATCGCGTAGTGGTGTGCTCCACGATCGGCTGCGGCACCTGCTCGTACTGCCGAGCCGGCTATTACGCACAGTGCGATACGGCGAACCCGAACGGGCCGGCCGCGGGGACCGCGTTCTTCGGCGGGCCCGAGAGCACCGGACCGATCAACGGCCTGCAAGCGCAGTACGCGCGCATTCCGTACGCGATGACCACGCTGGTGCGCATCCCGGAGGGCGTGACCGACGACGAGGCGATCCTGCTCTCTGACATCTTCCCCACGGCCTGGTTCGGCGCGCGCCTGGCCGAGGTGCGCAGCGGCGACACAGTGCTCGTGCTCGGCGCGGGCGTCGTCGGCCAGTTCGCGGTGCTCTCGGCGAAGCGGCAGGGGGCGGGCCGGGTGCTGGTCGTGGACGGGATCAGATCGCGTCTTGACGCGGCCCGGGCGCAGAACGCGGAGCCGATCGACTTCAACGCCGAGGACCCGGTCGAGGTGGTCAAGGACCTGACCGGAGGCATCGGCGCAGACCGGGTGATCGACGCCGTGGGCGTCGACGCGCAGCGCCCGAAGCAGGGCCCTGCGGCCGAGCAGGCGAAGGAGCAGGCCGAGCAGTTCGCGCAGGAGCGGGAGAAGGCCGCGCCCGAAGCCCAGCCGCAGGACGCGCAGTGGGTGCCGGGCGACGCTCCGAGCCTGGCCGCCCGCTGGGCGGTGCAAGCCGCGGCGAAGGCGGGCACAGTCGGCGTGATCGGCGTCTATCCGCCCGGCTTCGACGCCTTCCCGCTCGGCGAGGCGATGAACAAGAACCTGACCGTGAAGCTGGGCAACTGCAACCACCGGCGCTATCTGCCCGGCCTGCTGAACCTGGTCGCGGCCGGCACCGTCGACCCGACCGCGTTCATCACGCGGCGCGCCGAGCCGGAGTCGGCGATCGAGGCGTACCAGAACTTCGATCGGCGCGAGGACGGCTGGCTGAAGACGGTGCTCGATGTCGACTGACGGGGCAGGGCCGACGCGGACCGAGGAACCGGTCACGAAGCCAGTACCCGCACATGCGCGCAGCGGACAGCCGCCCGAGACCGGCGATTCCGGCTCGGTGGGCGTCGGGGCCGCGGGTGACCATCTGCGCATCGTGCTGCGCCCTGTGGCAAGCAGCGCACCCGTTGCGTTCTACGCGTTCGGCGCGGGGACGATCCTGTACAGCGCCCTGCAACTGCAATGGATGTCCGCGCAGCAGAGCAAGCCGCTCGCGATCATCCTGCTCGCCTTCGTAGGGCCGCTGGAGATCATGGCGGGGCTGGTCGCCTATGCCGCGCGCGATGCCGGCGTGGCCACCGCGATGCTGATCTTCGGCGCTGTCTGGATCGCGCTCGGACTGGAGCTGTACACCTCGCCGCCCGGCAGCCGCTCTACCGCGGTCGGGATGTTCATGCTCACGATCGCGGCCGCGGTGCTGATGATCAGCACCGGTGCGATCGTCGCGAGACCGCTGCTGGGTCTGCTTGCGCTGTTGGCGACGGCGAGGTTCGCGCTCAGCGGCGTGTACGAGCTGTACGGCGGCGTCAACATCGAGCACGCCTCGGGCTGGCTGGGCATTCCGATCATCGCGATCTCGCTGTACGGCGGGACCGCGTTCCTCCTGGAAGAGACGATGCGCAAGCAGATCCTGCCGATCGGCCGGCGCCGTGGCGCGGCGGCCGCGCTCGAAGGCGACCTGAGCCGGCAGATCGAGCCGGTGGCCCGCGAGGCCGGAGTACGGCACCTGTTGTAGCGGATTGGCAGAGGATTGAGAGCCGGGCGCGGTCAAGCCGGATTGGTCGCGTCGGCCTCAGGATGCGTCGGGAGCGAGCCGGAAGGTGAACTCGACGCTGCGCCACGCGCCTGCTACCTCTCGCCCGTCCGGCGTCGGGCCGTGGCGCTCGGCGAAGTCCACGATCAGCGCCTCCTTGACGCCGAAGACCGTGTCCGAGTCGAGGTATTCGCCGCCCGCGACGAACAGCTGGGTCACGAGCCGGCGG
>Ga0209810_1006472_pt1 | contig 10136 bp, 8 predicted proteins | sample Coa_R1_7_FD_187159 | JGI IMG/M metagenome (GOLD analysis project Ga0209810, IMG submission 187159) | Surface soil microbial communities from Centralia Pennsylvania, which are recovering from an underground coalmine fire - Coalmine... | ecosystem: Environmental > Terrestrial > Soil > Unclassified ...
ATACGCCTCGGTACCGATAGGCGACGGGGCAGCTCCCGGGCGCTGATTCCGGGAGTCCGGAACGATCTGGATCGCCGGATCGTTCACCAGCTTGCGCATCTGGTCATAGAAGGCGTTGATATTCTCGTCAGGCAGCGCGCGAATATCCAGTGTCGCCTCGGCCTCGGACGGAATCACGTTCACCTGATAGCCGCCCTGAACGATGTTGGGCGAAATGGACGTGTGCAGCATGGAGTACTTGGTGGGATCATGCTCGGCGAGCCAGGCCCGCGCTGCGGGCGCCTTTTGCGGATCGAGGAGCGCCCGATAACGAGCCGCCTCGTCCGGGGTGCTGAACTGCGCGAGCTTTTCAAAGTAGGTTCGCGTGGTGTCGTTCAGGCGCATGGGCGGGTCCCACAGGGCCAGTTTCTCGATGGCCTGCGCGAGGTGAAGAATCGCGTTGCTGCGCAGGGGGCGCGAGCCGTGCCCCGCCGGTCCCACCGCCACTAGGCGCGCTCCTTTCGGCTGCTTCTCGGTGGTCTCAATCATGGCGTAGCTGGCTTTCCCGGTCAGCCGCCGGACGCCGCCGCTTTCCCCCAGACAGAACTCGGCGTCGATGTCGTTCCAGTGTTCATTGACCAGATACTCGATGCCCGGGCCGGTGGCGGCCTCCTCTCCGGCTTCGGAGACAAAGATTACGTCGCGGTCAAGCGGCACTTTCTGCCGCTTCAGCAGCACCATGGTCATCATGGCGGCCAGCAGATCGGACTTGTCGTCGAGCGTGCCGCGGCCATAGATATATCCGTTCTGGCGCGCCGCGCTGAACGGGCCGAATTGCCACTTCGCTGGATCTACCTTGACCTCATCGCTGTGGCCCATGATCAGAAGCGGGCGCCGGGAGCCGTTGCCCTTGATGCGCGCGATCACGTTGGCTCGCGCCGGGTCCTTGGCGGCGAGCACCGCAGGAATGCCTTCGGCGTCGAACACTTTCTTGACGTACTCGGCCACACGCGTTTCGTTGCCCGGCGGATCCGTGGAGTCGATCTGCACGAGCGCCTGAAAATGTTTCAGCGCTTCCTGGTCGGTTCTGGACCAGTCGGGCGCCTGCGCGAGCAGCGGGAGCAGCAACAGGGGGAACATGGGGTTAGTTTACCCTGGAGAAGGCTTTAGCCTCCCGCTGGGGACCACAGGGAGGTGCGGCTGGGAGCCTCCGGGAGCTGGCCAAACCAGGATGGCCGCCTGATTCCCGCCGTTCCGGCTCAATAGACCTTCCGAAAAGTCAAATTGATGCGTGTTGATCCCGTCAGCGGATGATAGCCTGGCTTCACCGGAGCAACGCCGTGATAGACGAACCGCGCGGGGCCGCCCCACACCGCCACATCCCCGTTTTCGAGGCGCAACCGCCGGACCGGATCGGACCGCCCCTGGCCGCCCCATAGAAACGTGGCGGGCAGGCCGAGCGATACGGAAACGATGGGCGCCCATGGGTCACGCTCATCGCGATCCTGATGCAGCCCGAGCTTGCTTCCGGGCGGGTAGCGGTTTACGAGACACGCGTCCGGTTCGTAATTCTCAAAGCCCGCCTCGGCGGCAGCGCTTCGCGCCAGACTCCGAAACAGCTCGGGCATCGGCGGCCAAGGCGAGCCGGAAGCGGGATCGACCGGATCGTAGCGATATCCGCGGCGGTCGCTGACCCAACCGAGCCGGCCGCAGTTGGTCATCGCCACCGACATCGTGTAGCCGCCCGGAGTGACCAGGTTGCGGAACGGTGCGGCCGCCGATACGCGCTCCACTTCGGCGAGCAGGTCCGGCGCGGCGCCGCTGGCGAAACCGCGCAGCAAAAGCGCGCCTTCTTCCAGCCGTTCCTTTAATTTAGGAAGCGTACCCACTCCGGGTCGGCGGGCAGCTTCGGATCGGCCGAGATCTGTAGCTCGGCGCAGTGGTGATAGTAGAAGCCGCCGTCTTTATTCAGGCCATGCTCGGCCATGAATTGCGTGATCTGCAAGGTGCAATGCGCGCAGGCCACGTTGGGCACAACTACGTCCGTTTCCCACGGCGTTGACGTGCGCGATGTGTGAGCAAACAGGCCGTCCGCCAGCAGCGGCGGCTTTACCGGATTCTGGATGGGGGCGCTCACGGACCAGGGGCCCTTATCGCTATCGCGTGTCTGCGCGGAGGGATCGGGCGGCAACTGGCCGTGAGATTTAGCGAGCGCAATCCGGTAGTGGCCGGGATGGTAGACCGTTTCGGTGAGCTTAATGTGCAGTTTCTGTCCGCCCTGAACCTTGGTGACCAGATTGGTGGGCGTGCCGGGGTTCGCGGAAGTGCCGCCGCAGGGCCCCAGCTTCTGAGGATCGCCGAGGTTGTTCTCTTCGATCCAGGATGCGGGCTCGAGAAGTTTGAAATGTGCACCGGCGAAGGGAGCGCAGGTCGCCGCCAGAGCGAGGGCCAAGAGCGTTGATCTCACGATGCCCATTGTAACCGTTGGCTACCGGCCGGATGCGGCGCTACTTGAAGATCCGGAAAATCCGGGCCAGCGGATCGTAGAAGCGGTCCACCACGCGCTCTTTCAAAGGAATGATGGCGTTGTCGGTGATCTTGATCTCCTCGGGGCAGACCTTGGTACAGCACTTGGTGATGTTGCAATAGCCGATGCCGCAGCTTTCGCGCAGATACCCCAGGCGGTCTTCGGCATCAATGGAATTCATCTCCAGGGCCGCGGAGTAAACCAGGAAACGCGGGCCGATGAATTGGTCGTGCAGGTGGTGATCGCGCAAAACGTGGCAGACGTCCTGGCACAGGTAACATTCGATGCACTTGCGAAATTCCTGGACGCGATCCACGTCGGCCTGAGCAACGCGCCAGGTGCCGTCTTCAGCGTCGGGCTGGCGCGGCCGGAACTTCGGGATGCGCTCTTTCACGCGGTAATTCCAGGAAACATCGGTCACCAGATCCTTAATACGCGGAAACGTGTGCATCGGCTCGATGGTGACCGGCTGATCGAGCGGCAGCGAATTGAGCCGGGTCATGCACATCAGCCGGGGACTGCCGTTGATTTCCGCCGAGCACGATCCGCACTTGCCGGCTTTGCAGTTCCAGCGGACGGCCAAATCGGTGGCCTGCTCGGCCTGAATCTTGTGAACCGCGTCGAGCACCACCATGCCGCTGGAGATTTCGATGCTGAAGTCCTGGAAGGCGCCTTGGCGGGCGTCGCCGCGCCAGATGCGAAAGGTTGCGCTGGCCATTATTTGTTCTGCTCCTCAATGACGGCTTTCATCTCGGCGGTGAGGGGAATCACGGGCGTCTTCTCAATCCTCACGCTTCCGTCAGCGGCCTTGGTGACGCGCAGATTGTATTTGCCCCACTCGTCCGACTTCTCGGGATAGTCGTCGCGGAACTGGGCGCCGCGGCTCTCTTTGCGCTCCAGAGCGGCCCGCGCGATGAGCTCGGACACCGTCAGCAGATTGTGCAAATCGAGCGCGGTGTGCCAGCCCGCGTTGTATTCGCGATTGCCGCCAATTCCTGCGCGCGCCGCCCGCTGGCGCAGCTTGTCAATGATGCCGAGGGCCTGTTCCATCTCCTCCTGCCGGCGCACGATGCCCACCAGGTTCTGCATGGTCTCCTGAAGCTCGTGCTGGATGGCGTAGGGATTTTTGCCGGCTGCGCCGCGCTCGAAGGGCTCCAGGGCGCGGCGCGCCGCCTCGTCGATCTGATCCTTGGGGAGTTGGCCGGCTCCGTGCTGCTTGGCGAATTTTGCCGCAAATTCGCCAGCGCGCTTGCCGAACACCAGCAGATCCGACAGGGAATTGCCGCCCAGGCGGTTGGCGCCGTGCAGGCCCGCGGCGCACTCGCCCGCCGCGAACAGGCCTGGCACCGTTGACATCTGGGTCTCGGCATCCACCAGCACGCCGCCCATCATGTAGTGCGTGGTCGGGCCGACTTCCATGGGCTCCTTCGTAATGTCGATGTCGGCGAGCTGTTTGAACTGGTGGTACATGCTCGGGAGCTTTTTCTTGATGTGCTCCGGCGCGTTCGGCAGCTTCTCCTTAATCCACGCGATATCCAGAAACACGCCGCCATGCGGGCTGCCCCGCCCGGCCTTCACTTCGCGATTGATGCACCGCGCCACATGGTCCCGGGTCAGCAGTTCCGGGGGACGGCGGGAATTTTTGTCGCCTTGCGTGTATTTCCAACCCTCTTCTTCGTTGTCGGCGGTCTGGTTGCGGTAGTTCGGCGGAATATCGTCGAACATGAACCGCCTTCCCTCTTTGTTGCGCAGCACGCCGCCCTCGCCGCGCACGCCTTCGGTCACAAGGATGCCCTTGACGCTGGGCGGCCAAACCATGCCGGTGGGGTGGAACTGCACGAACTCCATATCGAGCAGCGCCGCGCCCGCGTGATAGGCCAGCGAGTGCCCGTCGCCGGTGTATTCCCAGCTATTGCTCGTGACCTGATAAGCGCGTCCAATCCCGCCCGTCGCCAGCACGACCGCTTTCGCATGAAATACCAGGAACCGCCCGCGCTCGCGGTCATAGCCCAGAGCGCCGACGCACCGCTCGCCGTCCTTGAGCAGCGTGATGAGCGTGGTTTCCATGTGGAACGTGATGCCCTGGTGCACACCGTGATCCTGGAGCGTACGAATCATCTCGAGCCCGGTGCGGTCTCCGACGTGCGCCAGCCGCGGATAGCGATGGCCGCCGAAGTTGCGCTGCAAAATCCGGCCGTCGCGCGTGCGGTCGAACACCGCGCCCCAGGCTTCCAGTTCCTTCACCCGCGCCGGGGCTTCCTGCGCGTGCAACTCGGCCATGCGGGGATTGTTGATATACTGCCCCCCGCGCATGGTGTCGGCGAAATGGACTCGCCAGTTATCGCGATCGTCAACGTTGCCCATCGCCGCGGCCATGCCGCCTTCGGCCATCACGGTGTGGGCTTTGCCAAGCAGGGATTTGGTCACGACGCCCGTCTTGACGCCAGAGGCGGAAGCCTCGATCGCAGCCCGGAGCCCGGCTCCCCCGGCTCCCACCACCAGGACGTCGTATTCGTAGGTCTGATATTCGGGCATGAGGTTAGAAGAACCTTACATCGTGCCAGATGCCCATGGAGCAAAGGCGGACGTAGATGTCCGTGAAGCCAACCCAGAACAGGCTCAGCCACGCGAACAGCATGTGACGGCGATTCAGCGAAGAGACGCAATCGTAACACGTCTTACGCACCGGACTCTTCGAAATCTCATCCCGGCGGCCGCCGGTCAGGTGGCGCAGCGAGTGGCACCCGAACGTATAGGCACCCAGCAGGATCGGGTTGACGATCATGACCAGGGTGCCGAGGGCGATTCCGAAGCTCTGAGCGCCGCCCTGCCTGAACCACAGGGCCCGCCAGGCATCACGCAGCAAGATAAAGATGAAAATGATCGCCAAATACAGGAAGTAGCGGTGCACGTTCTGAAGAACCAGCGGGAAGCTGCGCTCTCCCCAGTAGGTCTTTCGAGGCTCCCCCACGGTGCAGGAGGGAGGATCGGCCCAGAAGGCCTTGTAGTAGGCGCCGCGGTAGTAGTAGCAGGTCAGGCGGAATCCGCCCGGAGCCCACAGGATCAACATGGCCGCGGAGAACGGCAGGAACACAGGCCACCACGAGGGCGCCGTGGTGGCCAGCAGCGGCGAGTAAAACGGCGAGAGGTAATCCGCGCCGTTGTAAGTGCAGCAGGTATAGTAATTGCCCTGGAGCGCGGCCCACGTAGAGTACACGATAAACGCCGCGAAGCCCAGGAACACCAGCAGAGGCTCGCGCCACCAGGCATCCTTGCGCCGGGTCTGGCCGAAACGGTTCTGTTTCAGGGGTACATCGAAGGAACTACTCGCGGAGGACATGGAATCGTTAAGGATACCTTCCCTCCCGTGGGATTTTCAATATGGGAATTGGCATGGATATCCGGAGCGCCTGCGGGAGGCAACCGCGCGGCTTCCCCCGGCGCCGGGGAAAATTCCGGCAATCTACAGAACCTTGACACACTTGCCGATATCTCACTAGACTCGACCCAGAGGAATTCGCGGCGACCGGTTGCTCCGGAATCGTGAACTTGGCCGCCGTGTGGGGGGAACTGCCTTGAATCGCGCCTTTTCGTACCCGCTGCTGGCGGCCATTATGCTCTGGTGCTGCGGATGCGTCCAAAAGGACTTTGGACCCGACAAGGCCAACGCCCTCCTCGCCGCGCAGCCGGTTCACCTGGATGCGGAACTTGTCGCCTTGAAAAACGACCAGGTTACTTGTGGCGTTCGCGAGGAGTTGTGGCAGCCGCCGGCCGAACTGGGGGACCGCGCCATCGCACGTTTGACGGACAAGGGCCGGGCGCTTCACTTCGACGACGACGTCATGCTCCAGGAACCCGGCTTTCAGTCGCCGCATGTCCAGGTTCGTGGAGACTTTTCGCTCATCGGAGCCGACCAGTCCGGCACCGTCCGCGAAGTCGATGCGGCCACGCGCGACTTCGAAAATCGGGTTTCGGTTCGCATCAATCACTCTTGCTTTCCCGATCCGCTGCCCCTGCTGGGCGTCCGGCACGGCCGCTTCGCCGAGGACGCGCGTCCGATGATGCGGTTCGAACTGGGCAACGACGGCTGGCGTTTCGCACGGATTCTTCACTAAATTCGCGCCTCTTCACTGCGATATGCTGCTTGTAGAATGGCACGGACGCCACGACCGATCTTGATCCGGCTCGTTTTCCCCCTGCTTTTCAGCCTCGCCGCGGCCCAGGCGCAGCAGCAGCGCGGAGAGTTGCGCCTGGAGGTTCACGACTCCACTGGCGCTCGTCTGGTCTCCTCGGTCGAACTGGTCAGCGAAATCAACCAGCTTCGCCGCATGGCCACCACCGATGCCGCGGGCGAATATACCGCCCTGGACTTGCCCTTCGGCCTTTACCGGCTCAGCGTCTCGCACCAAGGTTTCCGAACCGCCACGCAAGTGGTCCGTATCAGTTCCGAGGTTCCCCTCCATGTTTCGGTCACACTGGGGCTTGCGCCTCTTCAGTCCAGTTTCGACGTCACCGATTCCGCCACGCTGCTCGACCCCGAACGCAGCGGCTCTGTCAATTCCGTCGGTTCGCAAGCCATCGCCGAACACCTTCCGGCGCAGCCCGGCCGCGGCCTGCTCGATTTGATCGATGCGCAGCCCGGCTGGCTATACGAATCGAACGGCGTGCTGCACCCCCGGGGCTCGGAGTACGACGTCCAATTCGTCGTGGATGGCGTGCCGCTGGACGAAAATCGCTCGCCGGCGTTTGCGCCGAATTTCGATTCTGAAGATGTGCAGTCCATGCGCGTGTTCACTGCCGGCTATCCGGCCGAGTACGGCCGCAAGCTGGGCGGCGTCGTGGAGATGTCTTCGCCCAAGGACACTCCGGACGGCTTCCACGGCGATGCCGCCATCGGCGGGGGCAGTTTTGGCTCCCTGAACGGCTACGCGGGGGTGATGTTCGGGCACGGCCCCGATCGTTTTTCGGCCAGCGGCTTCGGCTCGCACACGAATCGTTATCTCGACCCGCCGGTGCTCGATAATTTCACCAACTCAGGCTCGTCCGGAGGCGGGACAGCAGCCTATTCCCGCGATCTTTCCAGCCGGGATCGCATTCGCGTGAAGGTCAGCCGCAGCGAGGTCCGCTTCGAGGTTCCCAATGAGCTGGTACAGCAGCAAGCCGGCCAGCTCCAGAATCGCGACCATTTCGAGACCAGCGGGCTGGTCTATTACCAGCGCGTGATCTCGCCATCGCTTCTGTTCGACGCCGAAGGCAGCGTGCGGGACAATTCCGCGAACCTGTGGTCCAACATCTTCTCTACGCCCATGATCGCGGCGCAGCAGCGCGGTTTTCGCGAAGGCTACACGCGGGCGGACCTCGCCTGGCACTCCGGGCATCACGACTTCAAGTTCGGCGCCGACGGCATTTTCAGCTCCCTCAACGAGGCGCTCCAGTTCAACGTGACCAATCCCGATTTGTTCGATCCCGACACGCCGCCGAGTTTCCGCTTCCGCGCCACGGGCGCCGATCGCGAACAATCCTTTTTCCTTCAGGACACGTTTCACGCGGCGAACTGGAACGTCAGCGCCGGGATCCGCTTTGACCACTACCGCGTCGCCACGGAGGCGTCCGCGTGGAGCCCGCGGATCAGCGTTTCGCGCTATTTTCCTTCCATCGAGCTGCTGGTTCACGCCTCCTACGACCGCGCGTTTCAAACCCCGGCGATCGAGAACTTGCTGCTTGCGAGTTCGCCGCTCACGGATGTGTTGAATGACACCGTGCTGCGCCTGCCTGTTCCGCCCAGCCGGGCGAATTTTTACGAAGCCGGCATTTCGCGGGCGTTTTGGGGAAAACTGCGCCTGGAAGCGAACGTTTTCCGCCGCGACTTCCGCAACTTCGGAGATGACGATGTGCTGCTCAACACCGGAATCAGCTTTCCGATTTCCTTCGCGAATGCGCGCATACGCGGCGAGGAGATCAAACTGGAAGTGCCGCGCTGGGGACGCTTTTCGGGATTCCTGAGCTATTCCAACCAGCTTGGCATCGCGCAGGGACCGGTCACCGGCGGGCTATTCCTGAGCGACGACACGGGGTCGCTGCTGACCGATAATACGCGGTTCTATGTCACCCAGGACCAGCGGAACACGGCCCGAGCCCGCCTGCGAGCCCAAATCACCCGCAGGAGCTGGGCGGCCATCGGCGGTTCCTATGGAAGCGGCCTGCCCGCGGACCTGGGCGAAGGCGAAACCGATTACGGCTTCCTGCTGCTTCAATACGGACCGCAGGTTCTGAGCCACGTCAACTTCGAGCGCCAGCGCGTGACGCCCTTCTTCTCCCTGGACCTGGCGGGCGGCGTCGACCTGTTCCGGCGCGACCGCCGTATCGCCACATTTCAAATCGAGGCAACCAATCTCACCAACCGGCTAAATCTTATAAATTTCGCCAGCCTGTTTTCCGGCACGGCCATAGCAACGCCGCGCAGCGCGTCCCTGCAGTTGCGATTTCAATTTTGAATTATCTTGGCCTTCATGAAGAAAGCTCTGATTTCCGGAATTACGGGGCAGGACGGCTCATTCCTCGCCGAATTTCTCCTGGCCAAGGGCTACGAGGTCCACGGCATCGTCCGGCGCGCTTCCACCTTCAACACCGAGCGCCTCGATCCGATTTACGCGGACCCTCACGACCAGGGTGTCTCCCTCTTCCTGCATTACGGCGACGTCACCGATGGCGCCAGCCTCCGGCATATTCTCGACAAAGTCCAGCCGGATGAGATTTACAATCTGGCCGCGCAATCCCACGTCCGGGTCAGCTTCGATCAGGCCGAATACACTGCGGACGTCGTGGCCACTGGAACCCTACGTCTTCTGGAGGCCGTACGCGATTATTCGCCGGGCAAGCAGGTTCGCTTTTATCAAGCCGGGTCCTCGGAGATGTTCGGGGCGGCTCCGCCCCCGCAAAACGAATCGACGCCATTTTATCCGCGAAGCCCGTATGCGGCCAGCAAGGTCGCCGCGCACTGGTACGCGGTGAATTACCGCGAGGCGTACGGTCTGTTCATCTGCAACGGCATTCTGTTCAACCACGAATCCCCCCGCCGCGGCGAGACCTTCGTGACGCGCAAAATCACGCGGGCGCTTACGCGCATCAAGCTGGGGTTGCAGGGCAAGCTGTTCCTCGGGAACCTGGAAGCTCGCCGCGACTGGGGCTACGCCGGCGATTTCGTAGAGGCGATGTGGCTGATGCTCCAGCAGTCCTCACCCGACGACTATGTCGTCGCCACCGGAGAATCCCACTCCGTCCGCGAGTTATTGGATATCGCGGGCGCCTGCTGCGGCGTGGATTGGAAGCAGCACGTCGAAAAAGATCCGCGCTATTTCCGGCCAACGGAAGTCGATTTTTTGCAAGGCGACTCCACCAAGGCTCGCCAGCGCCTGGGATGGAAGCCGCGGGTCGGCTTCGAGGAACTCGTACGCATGATGGTCGAGCACGATCTCGAACTCGCGCGTCAGGAAAAGACACTGGCCGCCGCGGGGCACAAAGTTATTCAGCGCGGCGTTTCGCAAGGCTGAGCCCGGCGCGCGCCCTCGCGCACCGCGGCGCTCACGCTTTCCACCTGCTCCGGCGACAGTTCCGGGTAAATCGGGAGGGC
>Ga0209810_1006473_pt1 | contig 10135 bp, 8 predicted proteins | sample Coa_R1_7_FD_187159 | JGI IMG/M metagenome (GOLD analysis project Ga0209810, IMG submission 187159) | Surface soil microbial communities from Centralia Pennsylvania, which are recovering from an underground coalmine fire - Coalmine... | ecosystem: Environmental > Terrestrial > Soil > Unclassified ...
CGAAGGTGCTGCTGGCGATCGACGGCTACCGCTACGGGGGCAGGGACTTCGATTGCCGCGCCAAGGTGGCCGAGATCGCGGCGGGGATCCCGTCGGGCCCGCAGGTGGTCACGTTCGGCCATCTCGACGGGACCGGCTGGCCGAGCGAGTTCCTCGACGCCGACGCGCCGGCGCCAGAGCTCGCATTCGCACCGCTGGCCTTCGAGCACCCGCTGTGGGTGCTCTACAGCTCGGGCACCACCGGCCTCCCCAAGCCGATCGTCCACAGCCAGGGCGGGATCCTGCTCGAGCAGCTCAAGAAGGGCCACCTGCACCTGGACGCGCAGCCGGGCGACCGCGTGTTCTGGTTCTCGACGACCGGCTGGATGATGTGGAACTTCCTCGTCGGCGTGCTGCTCACCGAGGCCTCGATCATCCTCTACGACGGCAACCCCGGCTATCCCGACCTGGGGACGCTGTGGGATCTCGCGGAGCAGACCGAGATGACGTGCTTCGGGACGAGCGCCGCCTTCATCGCGTCGTGCATGAAGGCCGGGATCAAGCCGCGCGCGGGGCGCGGGCTGGCGTCTCTGAGGTCGGTCGGCTCGACCGGGTCGCCTCTCTCCCCGGAGGGCTTCCACTGGATCTACGACGAGGTCGGACGCGACACGTGGTTGTTTTCAACCTCGGGCGGCACCGATTTGTGCACCGCTTTCGTCGGCGGCGTGCCGACGCGGCCCGTGCTGGCCGGGGAGATCCAGGCCCGCTGCCTCGGAGCCGCGGTGCAGGCGTGGGACGAAAACGGACACGCCGTGGTTGATCAGGTCGGCGAGCTGGTAATCACGAAGCCGATGCCCTCGATGCCGATCTACTTCTGGGGGGACGAGTCAGGCGAGCGCTACCGCGACTCGTACTTCTCGATGTTCCCCGGCGTATGGCGCCATGGCGACTGGATCGAGATCACCTCGGGCGGCGGCGCGATCATCTACGGCCGCTCGGACTCGACGATCAACCGCGGCGGGGTGCGGATGGGCACGAGCGAGATCTACCGGGCCGTCCTGTCCCTCGACGAGGTCGTCGACGCGCTCGTCGTCGATCGGCCGAAGACCGGCACCGACGGGTGGATGTCGCTGTTCGTCGTGCTGCGCGACGGCGCCGAGCTCGGCGACGAGCTGCGGGATCGAATCCGCCGGCGGATCCGCGAAGACTGCTCGCCCCGCCACGCCCCCGACGAGATCGTCCAGATCGCCGAGGTGCCGCGGACGCTGTCGGGGAAGGTGCTCGAGGTCCCGGTCAAGCGGATCCTGACCGGCACGCCCGTGGAGCGCGCGGCCAGCCGCGAATCGCTGGCCAACCCGGCCGCGCTCGATCCGTTCGTGGAGATGGCCCAGCGTGAGTCCGCCTGAACGGGCGCGGCCCCGCTCGGCGCTGCTCTCGCGCTACGAGGACTCGGCCGCCTATCGAGAGCTCACGCAGGCCGGCCTCCAGGTCTGGCAGGCCCTCTCCCAGCGGCTCGGCCTCGCCGACGGCTCGGTCGAGGCGACGATCCTGTTCACCGAGCTGTGCGACTTCTCGAGCTGGGTTCTCGAGGCCGGCGATGAGCTCGCCCTCGAGCTGCTGCGCGAGGTGGCCGCCGTCGTCGATCCGATCGTGACCGCCCACGGCGGGCGGGTAGTCAAGCACCTGGGCCACGGTCACATGGCGGTGTTCGCGTCGGCTGCGGACGGCGTCGAGGCGGCACTCGAGATTCTCGGCCAGGTGGCGGGCGTGCAGGTCCGCGGCCACCATCCACGCCTGCGTGCCGGACTACACTGCGGTCAGCCGCAGCGGATGGCCGGCGACTTCCTCGGAACCGACGTGAACGTCGCGGCGCGCGTCAGCGAGGCGGCGCGGGAGGGGGAGGTGCTGGTGTCCGGAGCGGTGCTCGAGGCGCTCGAGGACGGCGAGCGCGAAGGTCTCGAGATCAGGCGCCGTCGCGGGTTCCGGGCCAAGGGCGCGCCGCGCGGGCTCGAGGTCTTCTCGGTGTCGCGCGGCTGACTGACGGGCAGCCCATTCACGAGGAAGCCTTCTTACGCACCTCTTCCAGTTTTCAAAGCGCTTTCTGATTTCGACAGGAGAACCTGCATCACATGAACCTCAAGACACTTCTGCCTGCCCTCGCGGGAGCGGCGGCCGGAGCGATCGTCGCCGCCGTGATCGCCGGCGGCTCCTCCTCCTCGACACACACCGTCACGACGGTCATGTCATCCGCCGGCGCCGGCGCGCCCGCCGCGTCGATACCGACCTCCCTCAACAAGGGCCAGGGCCTGACGATCAACCAGATCTACCGCAAGACGAGCCCCGGGGTCGTCGACATCACCGTCACCAGCCAGCAGCCGGGCAGCCTGTTCGGCGGCGGCGGCCAGAGCGAGGGGGAGGGGGCCGGCGTCGTCTACGACAAGAAGGGCGACATCCTCACCGATCAGCACGTCGTCGCCAACGCCACCTCGGTCGAGGTCCACTTCCAGAACGGCGTGAACGCCAAGGCCCGTGTGCTCGGGCAGGACGCCTCGACCGACGTCGCCGTGATCCACGTCGACGTGCCCGCCTCCGAGCTTCATCCGATCGCTTTCGCGAACTCCGACGAGGCGCAGGTCGGCGATCCGGTGGTCGCGATCGGCAGCCCGTTCAGCCAGCCCGAGACGGTCACCTCCGGGATCGTCAGCCAGGTCGGCCGGAGCATCACCGCGCCCAACAACTTCCAGATCACCGGCGCGATCCAGACCGACGCGCCGATCAACCCGGGCAACTCGGGCGGTCCGCTGCTCGACGCGGCGGGGCAGGTGCTCGGGCTCAACGACCAGATCGAGACGAACTCGAACCAGAACTCGGGCGTCGGCTTCGCCACCCCGGGCAACACCGACCAGCAGGTCGCCAACACGATCATCGCGGGCAAGCAGGTCAAGCACTCCTACGTGGGCGTGTGCCTGAACTCGGCCGCGAGCGGCGGCGCCCAGATCGCCACCCGGCCCGACTCGACCTGCCCGACGCCGGTCGTGCCCGGCTCGCCCGCCGCGCAGGCGGGGCTCGAGCCGGGTGACCTGATCACCCAGATCAACGGCAAGGCGATCAGCTCGAGCAACGCGTTCATCGCCACGGTCGCGAACTACTCACCGGGTCAGACGATCACGCTGACGCTCAAGCGCAACGACGTCACCCACCACATCAAGCTGAAGCTCGGCACGCGACCCGCCACCGCGCCGACCGGCTGATACGCAGTGCGGCCGGGCCGGAATTGCCCTCCGGCCCGGCCGGCCCCACCGCTTCACGCGAGGCCGGCGGGGGCGCTCTGGGCGACCGTGCGCTCGATCAGCTCGCGGTGCACCGAGCGGGTGCGGCCGGGCCGCCGGTGCCACTCGCCATCGGCACCGAGCGTCCAGGCGTTCGTGTCGTCGGCGAAGCAGCGCGCGAGCGTGTCCTCGAGCTCGGCCTGGAGCTCGGGTGCCTCGACGGGGACGAGCAGCTCGACACGGGTGTCGAGGTTGCGGGGCATCATGTCCGCCGAGCCGATGTAGTAGCGCGACTCGCCGCCATGGTGGAACGAGTAGACGCGTGAGTGCTCGAGGAAGCGCCCGACGACCGAGACGACGTTGATCGTCTCGCTGACGCCGGGAATCCCCGGCCTCAGGCAGCAGATCCCGCGCACGTTGATGTCGACCTGGACCCCGGCCCGGGCGGCGCGGTAGAGCGCCTCGATGCAGCGCCGGTCGACGAGCGCGTTCATCTTGATCGCGATCCGGGCCGGCTGACCCGTCTCGTGGGCGGCGATCGTCCGCTCGATCAGCTCGATCAGCGGCTCGCGCAGCGAGCCGGGGGCGACCAGGACCTTGCGCTGGCGCTCCGGGTGGCCGTAGCCGGTCAACGTGTTGAACAGGCCGGCGACCTCCTCGCCGATCCGAGGGTCGGTCGTGAACAGGCCGAAGTCCTCGTAGAGGCGGGCGGTCCGGGCGTGGAAGTTGCCGGTCCCGATCATCACGTAGTTGCGGACCTCGCCGCGCTCGCGGCGCACGACGAGGATCGCCTTGGCGTGCGTCTTGAGTCCCGGGATGCCGTGCACGACATGGGCGCCGACCTCCTCGAGCTCGCGCGACCAGCGGATGTTGCGCCGCTCGTCGAAGCGCGCCTTCAGCTCGACCATGCACACCGCCTGCTTGCCCTTCTCGGCGGCGGCGATCAGCGCCGGAACGAGGGCGGAGTCATCGGAGGTGCGGTAGACGGTCATCTTGATCGCGAGCACGTTCGGGTCGTCGACCGCCTGCAGCACGAAGCGCTCGACGCTGGCCGAGAACGATTGGTAGGGGAAGTGCACGAGGATGTCGGTCTCGCGCATCGGCGCGAATACGTCCGGGTGGTCCTCGGCGTCGCCTGGCCGGGGACCGAAGGCCGGGTGGGTGACCGGGGTGAAGGAGGGCTGGCGCAGCTCGGGATGGCCTTCGAGAGCGGCGATCTGAGCGAGGTCGCTCAGGTCGAGCAGCCCGTCGACGTCGTAGACCTGGGTCGGGGCGACCTCGAGCCAGTCGACGAGACGCGCGCGCATCTCGGCGTCCATGCTCGCGCCCACCTCGAGCCGGACGACCTCGCCGAAGCGGCGGCGGCGAAGCTCGTCCTCGACGGCGCGGAGCAGGTCGTCGGCCTCGTCGGAGACGTCGAAGTCGGCGTCTCTGGTGACCCGGAAGAGGTCGTAGCCGAGGATCTCCATCCCCGGAAACAGCGAACCGAGATGGTCGGCGATCATCTCCTCGAGCGGGATGAAGACACCCGGCGCGATCTCGATGAAGCGGGGCAGCACCTCCTTCGGGACCTTGACCCGCGCGTACGCGTCGTGCCCGGTCTCCGGATCCCGTAGCCCGACCAGCAGGCTCAGCGACAGGTTGGAGATGTAGGGGAACGGCCGGCCGGGGCCGATCCCGAGCGGCGTCAGCGCGGGGAAGATGTGCTCACGGAAGTGGCGCTCAAGGGTCTGCGGCGAGGCGCCCGAGTCGCGGCAGGAGACCACTCGGATGTCGTGCTCGGCGAGCGCCGGACTGATCTCGCTCCAGACGCGGGCGTGGCGTCGGTCGAGGTCGCGCACGCGCGCGGTGATCGCGTCGAGCACCTGGCCGGGGGAGAGGCCGTCCGGTCCGCGCGCATCGACGCCGGCGTCGAGCTGATCGTGCACCCCGGCCACGCGGACCATGAAGAACTCGTCGAGGTTGGACGTGAAGATCGCGGCGAACCTGGCTCGCTCGAGCAGCGGCAGGGCCTCGTCCTCGGCGAGCTGGAGCACGCGGTCGTTGAAGTCGAGCCACGAGAGCTCGCGGTTGAGATAGAGGTCGGTGTCCCTGAGGTCGACGGCCGCCGTCACCGGTGCCCCGCTACACGGGCTCCCGCGCGCCGGCGATCGCCGCGAGCTCCGCGGGGCGCAGCAGCACGAGCAGCTCGCCCCTTTCGATCCCCGCGAGGCCGCCCTTGCTCATCCGGCTGTGGGCGCCGGTGAGGTCGTGGACGGTGAGCGACATCGACGGTTCGTGGCCGACGAGCAGCACGTCGCCGAGCCCGGCCACGAGCGCCTCGGCGTCGAATGGGCCCCCCGAGAGCTGCGGCTCGGCCGTGATCGCGAGGCCGAGTGGCTCGCATGCGAGCTCGGCGGTCTCGAGCGCCCTGCGCTTGGGGCTGGAGAGGCAGGCGTCGAGGGTCACGCCGAGGTGGGCGAGCGCCTGACCGGCAGCGTGCGCCTGGCGGATGCCCTTCTTCGTGAGCGGCCGTGCATCGTCCGGCGTCCCGTCCGCGGCGTCGGCGTGACGGAGCAGCCAGAGCATGTCCCAACTCTACGCCGCGCCCGGCGCCGGCCCGCTCAGTCGCGGCTGAGGATGCGGCGGCAGCGGGCGTCGATGCGCTCGTACGGAGCCGGGAGCCGCCCGACGATCTGCTTGACGTTGTCGAGGAGATCGACCGCGCGGGACGCCTCGCCCCAGCGCTCCTCCGCCTCGGCCATCACGAGCAGCGTGTCGATGGCCTCCCGGTGCCCGGGATCGGCCGGCCAGGCGGTCGGTGTCGTGGTCGCGCCCATGCCCACACGCAATCTAAACCTCGACGCGTGAGCGCGGGGACGAAATGGTTAAAGCGAGGCGAAATCTTTTGCGATCCGCGATCCGCGAGCCGGGGCCGCTGTGCGGCGAGCCGGCTCAGGGCGTGGCCGGGCCCGCCCGCAGGAAGCGGATCCCGGTGAGGATCACGAGCAGCGTCATGCAGATCGCGCTGCCGACGCACCACTCGCAGATCGCCTTGATCGTGAACACCTCGCGGTAGGTCAGGTAGGCGCTGAAGCCGAAGCCGATCAGCGCGATCCCGAAGCCCGCTGCCTTGAAGAGGTCGCCCCGGAACGGCAGCGTGGCGAGCAGCGCGACGTAGCCGATCAGTCCGAGCAGCGCCACCGAGACGCCGTCGAGCTTCGAATAGGTGGAGGACTGCACGGTCGTGCAGCTCGAGTGGCCGTGGTGACCGCCGAGGCAGAGCAGGCCGCTCAGCCCGTTGTAGTGCTCGTAGGTCAGATAGGCGGCGTCGGCCAGTCCGATCAAAGCGACCACGAGGATCGCGATCGTCAGCGCCGAGGCGCCGGTGCGACCCGGACTGGAGGCGGGGGCGGGGCGCGTCGCCGTCGTCACGAGACCTGCTTGATCGCCGCTTCCAGGTCGCTGTAGGTGGGGACCGTCGCCCCGACCGGCTGCTCGCCCTTCGGGCCCTTGGCGACCAGCGTGGGGGTGCCGCTGACGCCGATCGAGCTCGCCTGCTGCTCGTCTGACTGAACCTGCGCGAGCAGGGACGGGTCCTTGAGGTCGGTCTGCCACTTCTTGAGGTCGAGCGCGGGTATCTGCTCGGCCAGCGCGTTCAGGAAGGCGCTGTTGACGTAGTCGGTCGTCTCGTCCTGCTGCTGGCGGTAGAAGAGCTCGGCGTAGTTCCAGAACAGGTTCTGGAGCCCGGCGGCGTAGGCGGCCACCTGCTGCTGGTTGAAGACGCTCGATGGATGGCTGTTGCAGGTGGCCGTGCAGAACGAGCGGTAGACGACCTTGACCTTGCCCTGGCGGACGTCGTTTGAGACGAGCTGGGGAAAGCCGCCCTGGAGCGTGAAATCGCGGCACACCGGGCACTCGAGGTCCCCGTAGTAGGTGATCGTGACCGGGGCCTTCGGATTGCCCAGGGTGGTCCCGCTCTGCTGGATGCCGCTGAGCAGGCTCGAGACCTGCTGCTCGGTCTGGTTCAGCGCCTTGCCGTGCTGGAGGCCGTTGCCCCCGCCGCTGCCGCCCGAGGTCGAGACCGCGATCGCGACCGCGATCACCGCCACCGCCGCGACGACGACGCCGACCATCATCTGCAGCCGGCGCTGCCGGCGCACCTTCTCGGCGAGCGCCTGCTCCTCGGCCATGCGGCGCTGGCGCGCCTGCTCCTTTTGTTCCTTGCGAGAGGCCATGTGGTCAGTCGTGCGAAAGGACGGCGCACTGCCTTCAGGCCGTCCCGGGCCCCGAGGATAGCGGGCGCTGCCGGCGAGGTAGGGCACTGGTCCACGGACCGGGCTCGGCCGGCCGGATCAGCGCGCCGGGGCGAACAGGCGCACCTCCTGCGCCTTGCCCTTCAGGGTCACGTCGTGGCGCTCGACGAGCTCGGGGTGGCCGGGGCTGAGCAGCTCGCACGTGCGCTCGGCGATCAGGATCGGGTCGCCGGTCGTGCGCGTGGCCGCCTCGACGCGGGCGGCGACGTTGACGGGATCGCCGATCACGCTGAACTCGAGTCGTCCGGCGCCGCCGATGTTGCCCGCCACCACCCGACCCGTGTTGAGGCCGATCCCGAACGGCAGGCCGTCGCCGGCCGAGGCGGCCTGCTCGGTGATCTCGAGCGCGGCGGCGAGCGCCCGGTCGGCGTGGTCGGCCTGGCGGCGCGGCGCCCCGAACACGGCCAGCAGCCCGTCGCCGACGAACTTGTCGACGCGCCCGCCGTGGGCGTGGATGACCGGGACGATCCGCTCGAACATGCGGTTCAGCGCGGCGACCACGCGCTCTGCGTCGGTGCGCTCGGCGAAGCCGGTGAAGTCGCGGATGTCGATGAACATGACCGTCACCTCGACCTCCTCGCCGGCGAGGTTCGTGCCCTCCTGGAGGATCCGCTCGGCGACGTCGGGATCGACGTAGGCGCCGAACGCGCTGCGGATCCGCTCACGCTCCCTGAGCCCCTCGACCATCTGGTTGAAGCCGAGCTGCAACTGGCCGATCTGCGTTCCATCGTAGACGGGCACGTGCACGTCGAGCTGTCCCTGCTGCACCTGCGCGAGCGCGCGGCGCACCGAGTCGAGCGGATCGGCGGTCGTGCGGGCGACGACGACGACGGCGAGCAGGCCGACCGCGATCCCGGTCCCTCCGAGGGCCACCATCGCGATCCCCAGCTGGCGCACGCCCTGCGCCGGGTGGCCGCTCAGCGACCCGTCGTGGGTCAGCGCGAGCACGCCGATCGCAACGATCCCGAACAGCTGGATGCCGGTGCCGAGCACCCATGCCAGCACCGAGCGGGTGGCGACGCCCGGCACGATCAGCCGGCGCGGCGCGCCGCGCGCCAGTGCCCGCGCGGCGGCGGGTCGCAGGAACAGCTCGGTGAGCAGGTACGCGCAAGATGCGGTGACGACCCCGGTCGTGGCGATCGTCACGCCGACCCGCTCGCCGAGGTGCGCGGAGTGGAGGCCGTTGAACACCCCGAACACGGCGGCCGCGCCGAGCCACAGCGAGACCTGGAGCGCGAACAGGCTGATCGGCGCCCGCAGCACGCTGCGCATCTCCTCGAAGGTGGCCGGCCGCTCGCGGGTCAGCCATTCGCGCAGGCGGCCGAGGCCGCGGGTGCCCGCCCACACGCCGGCGAGGACCGCGAACACGAAGTACGCCGCCGCCAGAACCCCGTTCTCCAGTCGCAGCCGGGCGGGATCGGAGACGGTCGGCTGCGGAACGACGAACAGCGCGATCAGCAAGACGGCGCAGGCGCCGACCAGGTTCGTGACGACGATCACCGCGGTCAGCGCCACCCTCCCGATCACCCACAGCTCGCTGCCCGCGATCTCGCTTTCGCCCGGGCGCACCAACTCGGTGGCGATCTCGCGGATCGCGCGGGCGGGCCGACGCACGACAGGCACGCGCCGACACTACTAATCTGAGCAACGCCGACGGGCGGGAGAGGGCCCATGGGACTCGAAGAGATAGACATCGGGCGCGACGAGCTGATCCGCCACGAGCGGCCTGAACTGCCGCCGCTGGAGGACGTGGCCCGCTACTACGCGCTGGCCGAGGAGGCGCGCGTCTACGCGGGCGGTGGTCCCTGTCGCCGGCGATTGGCGGGGCAGCTGGCGGCGCGGCTCGGCATCGCCGGGAGCGTCCCGGTCGCCAACGGAACGCTCGGGCTGATGGTGGCGCTCCGCGAGGCCTGCGGGGAGCCGACGCCTGAGCGGCGGCTGGTCGTGACGGCGGCGCTGGCGGCCCCGGCCGGGGCCTCCGCGATCGTCTGGGCTGGTTTCGAGCCCCTGTTCGTGGATGTGGATCCCGCGTCGTGGCAGCTCGACCCGGCGGCGTTGGCGGCGGCGCTTGCCGAGCACGGCGCCCGCTGTGCGGGAATCCTCGCGGGCTCGACGTGCGGCGCGGCGGCGCCGGCGTCGCTCCTCGCCGCGTGGCGAGAGCTGGCCGAGGAGCGCGGGCTGCCGCTCGTGATCGACTCGGGCGCCGCGTTCGGGGCGGTCGACGACGCGGGGCGCGAGGCGGGCGCACGCGGAGAGACGGAGGTCTTCTCGTTCGGCGCGAGTCGCCCGTTCGCGATCGGCGAGGGGGGCGCGATCGTCGCGCCAGAGCCGGAGCGGATCGCGCGCCTCGAGAGCCTGGCGGGTCTGGGCTCCGAGCCCGGCGGGGGGATCCCGGCGGTCGCGGGGCTCAACGCCGGCATGTCAGAGCTGGCCGCCGCGGCCGGCCTCGCGATGCTCGACCGCTACGAGGATGCGCTGGCGCGGCGACGGGCGACCGCGGCGCAGCTCCAGGCCGTGTTCGAGCACCATCCGGTCTCCTATCAGCTGGGCAGCGAGGGCTCGACCTGGCCCGCCTTCCACATCACGCTCCCG
>Ga0209810_1006476_pt1 | contig 10131 bp, 7 predicted proteins | sample Coa_R1_7_FD_187159 | JGI IMG/M metagenome (GOLD analysis project Ga0209810, IMG submission 187159) | Surface soil microbial communities from Centralia Pennsylvania, which are recovering from an underground coalmine fire - Coalmine... | ecosystem: Environmental > Terrestrial > Soil > Unclassified ...
GTCGCGACGCCTTGCGTGCCTACTGGACCGCGGCGCTGGCGCGCACCCGCGACCTCCACTTCGACGTGGACGACGTGCACGTGGGCGGCGGTTGTCTCGCGATCCTCTACCGCAACCAGACGGGACGTCGCGTCACCGAGGTGATGGTGTTCGGGACCGACGGCAAGGTGACGCGCGGCTACGCGCTCTACGCGCCCGCGTGAGTGTCACGGAGGGTGTGCGCGCGCCTGCAACACTTCTGCGGTGCACGCGTCCCGCCCGCTGACCACGCGCGTCGTCGTGCTGCTCGCGGTGACCGCGCTCGCAGCCGTGCTCGCCGGAACGGGTGTCGCGGGCGCGACGCCGCCGTCGTGGCCCACGTATCACGGGACGCCCGACCGCAACGGCGATCCGGGCGCGTCACCCGCGCTGCTGCCCGCGAGCCCCGTGTGGTCGTCGCCGGTGCTCGACGGGTTCGTGTACGGGGAGCCGCTCGTCGTCGGTTCACGCGTCTACGTCGTCACCGAGAACGACACGTTCTACGCGCTCGACGCGACGACCGGTCAGATCGTCTGGGCCACGCACGTCGGCACGCCCGTTCCGCTCGCCCTGCTGCCGTGCGGTGACATCGACCCGCTCGGCGTCACCGGCACGCCTGTCATCGACACCGCGACCGGCGTCATCTACGCGATCGCCGAGCAGCGGTACCCGACCGTCCACCACGACCTCGTCGGCATCGACACCGCGACCGGTCGCGTCGTGCTGCAACGCAGTGCCGACCCGCCCGGGATGACGGCCGTGACGCAGCAGCAGCGTGCCGCGCTCGCGATCGAGGGGAGCGTCGTGTACTGGGCGTTCGGCGGTCTCGACGGCGACTGCGGCGCGTACCACGGCTGGGTCGTGGGCTACGACACGAACGCGGGCGGCGCGCTCCACTCGTACCAGGTGCCGACAACACGCGAGGGGGCGATCTGGGGCACGTCCGGCATCGCGCTCGACGGCAGCGGGAACCTCTACGTGACGACGGGCAACGGCGAGAACGGCGTCGGCGACCCGTACGACCGCGGCAACTCGCTGATCCGGCTCGACGGCTCGTTGCACGAGACCGGCGCGTGGGCCCCGACGAGCTGGGCGCTGTGGAACGAGCAGGATCTCGACCTCGGCTCGACCGGGCCGCTGCTCCTCCCGAACGGCGAGCTGTTCGCGGTCGGGAAGCAGGAGGTCGGCTACCTGGTCGACGGCTCGGCGCTGACCGAGCCGGCCAGCATCGGTGACGGCTTCGCGAATGCGACCATCTCGATGCCCGGGTGCTTCGCGTTCGGCGGCGACGCGTACGACGCGACGACGTCCACGATCTACGTGCCGTGCGTCGGTGGCACCCGCGCCGTCCACGTGGACCTCACCTCCGCGCCGCCGACCCTGACCGCCGTCCCCGGATGGCAGGCACCGTCCGGGACGAGCGGCTCGCCGATCGTCGCGGGCGGCGCGGTCTGGGTCGTCGACTACGACGGCGGCACGCTCTACGCGCTCGACCCGTCGACCGGAGCTGTGGACGCGAGCTTCGACATCGGCCACGCGCGTCACTTCACGTCCGTCGCCGCGAACGGCGGGCGCGTGCTCGTCGCCGGCGACCGGACGGTCTTCGCCTTCGCACCGAGCGCGACGCCGCGCGCGACACCCGTCCTCGGGTACGTGCTCGACGCGTTCGGCGGCATCCACGGCTACGGGGGCGCGCCCGCGCTGGCGACGACGAGCTACTGGCCGGGCTGGGACATCGCTCGGGGGATCGTCGTGCTGCGCGACGAGACCGGGAACCCGACCGGCGGGTACGTGCTCGACGGCTTCGGCGGTGTCCACCCGTTCGGCGACACGCACGCGGTCACCGTCACGGGCTACTGGCGCGGTTGGGACATCGCGCGCGCGATCGTCGGGGACCCGTGCGACGCGACCGGCGGGCGCGGGTACGTCCTCGACGCGTTCGGCGGCGTGCACCCCTACGGCGGCGCGCCGGCCGTCACGACGTCCGCGTACTGGCCCGGATGGAACATCGCGCGCGGCATCGCGCTCGATCCGTGCACGGGCGGGTACGTGCGCGGTTCGATCGTCGACGCGTGGGGCGGCGTCCACCCGCTCGTGCAGAGCGGCCACACGATGCCCGCGACGCCGGGGACGTCCGCGTCCTGGCCGGGAGCGGACGTCGCGCGCGGCGTCGTCGCGACCGCGCTCGGCCAGGGGCTGGTGCTCGACCTGTACGGCGGGCTGCACGAGCTCGGTGGCGCGCCGAACGCGTATGCATCCGGCTACTGGGCCGGCCGGGACCTCGTGCGCGGCATCTCCGTCGTGAGCGGCGAGGCGGCGGGCTACGTCGTGGACGCGTTCGGCGGCATCCACGGCTACGGCGGCGCGCCGGTCGTCGGCGGCACGGGCTACTGGCCGGGCTGGGACATCGTCCGCGGCATCGGGTAGCCGCGCGCGGCCCGCAGCCGCGGGCCGCGCGCCGTCAGCCCGACATGCCGATGAGGTACGCCCAGAACTGGATGGCGAGCTTCTGCACCTGCGCCGCGTTCAGCGCGAAGTACTGCTCCATCGACTGCAGCAGCGGCAGCTCGCTCGGGCCCCAGCCGGTCGTGACCGAGGTCGGTCCGGTCGTGCCCGGCGGCGGGTTGACGGGCTGCGGTCCCGGCTTGCCGCTCGCGCCGGTGACGAACGCGAGGCCGGAGACGGCCTTGTGCTGCACCTGGTCGAGCGGCCCGCCGATCCGGTTCTGCACCGTCGTCAGCCACGGCGCCTCGGTCGCCGTGTAACCGGTCGTCACCTCCTGGCCCGTGGCCCAGACGTCGTTGCCGAGCGGCTGGCTGCCCGCGTCGCATGCGTGCCGCAGGCAGGGCAGCCCGAACCCGTCCTCGATCGTGCGCAACAGCGAGTAGTGGCTGTACGGGACGGCCGTGTGCGCGCCGGGGGTGCCGACGAGCGGCGAGAGGACCACCGTCGCGATGTGACCGCCCTGCGCGTTGCCGCAACAGCCGCGGGCGTCGGTGACGTCGGACTCGTCGAAGGTGATGAACAGCGCCCCGTGGTCCTGGTACTCGGGCGAGCTCAGGATCTGGGGCACGTTCTGCGAGAGCCAGGTGTCCGCGGTGCTCAGGCTGCACGACGTCCCGCGGTCGTGCGCGTCGTCGCACGTGTTCGGGACGATCAGCGCGTAGTTCGGCAGCGCCTGGGCGGCCAGGTCGGTCGCGAAGTCGGTGTACGGGACGTCGTGAGCGACGCAGCGCGCGGGCGTCGTCGTGATGTCGGTGCCCACGACGTCCTGGTAGTACACGAACGGGTTGTGCCGGGTCGCGTAGCCGACGAGGTAGGTGTCCTTCGCGCCGACGACGTTCGGGTGCGTGCACGGAGCCGGCATCGACTCCAGGTAGGCCTTCCATGTGTGGCCGGTCAGCTCCATCTGGTCGCCGATGTTCGTGTCGTCGGGCGGCGTGTAGATGCAGCTCGAGTACGCGACGGTCAGGCAGTCGAGCTTGGTGTTCGCGTTCGCGGCGTTGCCGCTCGTCATCGCGATGTAGTTCGTCAGGCTGAAGTGGTCGACGCCGTACATCTGGTCGAGCGTGACGCCCTGGCTCATGAGGCCGGAGAGGTACGGCGCGAGCTGCGGCGTCACCTCTTCCGCGCTGTAGTTCTCGAGCACGATCGTGAAGACGTGCTTGAGCGCCGGCACGGGCGTCGTCGTGGCGGCCGCCGGGCGCGCCGGCGCGGTCGCGCGCGCCGGTGCGGCGCCCGCGGCGGGCGTGGCGAGGACGAACGTCGCGACGGCGAGCGCGGCGACGGCGAGGGCGCGGGAAGCAGTGGCAGGTCGGCGCATGGCGCCACGTTGACCGGGCCGGTGCGGCGTGTCCAATGCCGATCCCGCGTCCGATCCATGCGGCACGCGCATGGATCGGCCTACCGTGGCGGCCCCATGAACCTGCAGCAGCTGCGGTACCTCGTCGCCCTCGCGGATCGCGGGACGATGACCGCGGCCGCGGCGGAGCTGCACGTCTCGCAGCCCGCGCTCTCACGCGCGATCCGGGACCTCGAGCGCGAGCTCGGCGCCACGCTGTTCGAACGGGCCGGTCGCACCGTCGTGGCGACCGCCGACGCGGACGCGGTGCTGGAGCATGCGCGCGTCGTGGTCGAGCGCGTCGACGCGATCCGAGCGAGCGCGCGCACGGTCGCGGGACCGCCGCTCTCCCTGTGCACGACGTCGAGTCTCGAGCTCCTGCTCACGCGCGACGTCATGCCGACCTACGTGCGTCGCGTCGATCACGCCGTCCGTATGGTCCGTGCCGACGGCACCGCCGCGATCGAGGACCGCGTCGTCGCGGGCGACGCGGAGATCGGCTTCACCGACCGGCGCCCCGCCGGCGCGCTCACCGTCACGCCGTTCGTCGAGGAGGACGTGGTCCTCGTGTCGCCGCCCGGCGTCGACCTTCCGGACCCCGTCTCGCTCGACGCGCTCGACGGCATGCGCCTGATCCTGCCGGCGCCGGGGTCGTCACGACGCCGTGAGTACGCCGACTTCTTCGCGTCCCTCGGCGTGCGTCCCGTCGTCGCGCTCGAGACCGACGAGCGGTCGTCGTGGACGACCGCCGTGCTCGCCAACGTGGGGTCGGTCCTGTGGTTCGCCGACAACGCGGAGGACGCCGCGCGGCAGGGCGCGGTCGCGCGGCGGTTCAGACCGGCGATGAGTCGCACGCTGTCGTTCGTGCATCGCGACGGCGAGCTGTCGGGCGCGGGCGCCTCGTTCCTCGACGTCGTCCGCGAGCTCGCGACGGTGACGCCGGCGTCGCGGTGAGCGCGGCATCCGGGTCGTCGCGCCGCACGTGACAAGATCCCTCGCATGACCGAGTCCTCCCGGCGCGTCGGCGCGCGCCCTGCGCCGAGCGACCGCGTCGCCCCCGTCCGCGTGACCTTCGACGGTGTGGGCGGCATCGCGCTCGCGGGGGACCGGCGCGGACCGTCCGACGCGCCGCCCGTCGTCTTCCTCCACGGCGGCGGTCAGACGCGCCACTCGTGGGGTGGCACCGCGTCCGCGGTCGCGGAGCGCGGCTGGCAGGCGATCACGCTCGACGCGCGCGGGCACGGCGAGACGGAGTGGCCGCCGAACGGCGACTACCGGCTGTCGAGCTTCGCGGGCGACGTCGAGCGCGTGCTCGAGACGCTCGACCGTCCGGCGGTGCTCATCGGTGCCTCACTCGGTGGCCTCACGTCGATCCTGCTCGTCGGCGAGCGCGCGCCGCGCAACGTCGACGGCGTCGTGCTCGTCGACATCGTCCCCGACATGGAGCCGGCGGGCGCCGACCGCATCCAGCAGTTCATGGCTCGCAACGCGCGCACCGGGTTCGCGTCGCTGGAGGAGGCGGCCGACGCCATCGCCGAGTACAACCCGCACCGTCCGCGCCCGAAGGACCTCTCGGGGCTCGAGAAGAACCTGCGGATGCGCGACGGCCGCTGGTACTGGCACTGGGATCCGCGCTTCATCGGCGGGACCGCCGACTTCCCGCCGTCCGAGATCCACGACGTCCCACGGCTCGAAGCCGCGGTCGACGCGATCCTCGGGCGGGGGCTCCCGATGATGCTCGTGCGCGGACGCGTCAGCGACCTCGTGAGCGAGCAGAAGGCGGCCGCGTTCCTCGCCCGCTTCCCGACCGTCGAGTTCACGGACGTGTCGGGCGCGGGGCACATGGTCGCGGGCGACCGCAACGACGCGTTCACGGTCGCGGTCGTCGACTTCCTGAGCCGTCACCACCCCGCGCGCTAGCCGCGGCGCTACCCGAGCGGGGGCCACACCGGCGCGGTGGGCCACGTCGCGCCTGCTCGACCTGCGCGGCGACCCGCAGGAGCAGGTCTTCACGCCCGTATGCCGCGGCGAGCTGCACGCCGAGCGGCAGCCCGTCGGCGTCGACGCCGGCCGGCAGCGAGACCGCGGGCTGCCCCGTCGCGTTGCAGAAGCTCGTCAGCGACGCGTACGGCGCGGCGTTGCGGTACATCGCGTCGATGTCGGTCGTGTCGAGCACACCGAGGCGCGGGACGGGGACGGGCATGGTCGGCGTCACCAGCAGGTCGTAGCGTTCGAAGAACGGGCCCAGCGCGTGCCCCGCGTCCTCGAGCGCCTGCAGCCCGCGCACGACCTCGCGTCCGGACGTCGCGCACGCGACGTCGTAGAGGACGCGCGTGAACGGCTCGATGTCGTCCTCGCGCAGCTCGCGCCCGAGCTGCGCGAGGCGGGCGTCGATCTCGGCCGCCATCGGCACCGCCATGACCGTCGTCATGACGAGCCGCAGCGCGTCCACCGGATACGGCGGCGTCGCCTCCTCGACCTCGTGGCCGAGTGACTCGAGCAGCTCGGCAGTCTCGGTGGCGGCCGCCGCGCATGCCTCGTGCGCGGGCGTGCCGTTCGGCATGACCGTGCTCAGCGCGACACGGCGCGTCCCCGTGGGCGCGCCGACCTCCTCGACGTACGGGCGCGCCGGCGGTGGCGTCACGTACGGGTCGCCGATCGCGGGGCCCGTCCCGATGTCGAGGAGCAGCGCGCTGTCGCGGACGCTGCGCGCGAGAACGTGGTTGACCGCGACCGGATACGCGAACGCGGTGCGGCGCGGCGCGTTCGGGGTGCGCGCCCGTGTCGGCTTGAGCCCGACGAGACCGCATGCCGACGCCGGGATGCGGATCGAGCCGCCGCCGTCGTTGCCGTGCGCGACCGGCACCATCCCCGACGCAACGGCGGCCGCGCTCCCGCCCGACGACCCACCGGCCGAGTGCGACAACCGGTAGGGGTTCCGCGTGGGACCGTGCAGGACGGGTTCGGTCGACGCGTTGCGGCCCCACTCGGGCGCGTTCGTCGTCCCGACGACGACGAGCCCGGCCGCCCGGTAGCGCGCCACGACCGCGGAGTCCTCCCGCGCGACGACGTCGGCTTGCAGGCGCGAGCCGCCGGTCGAGCGCATGCCCGCGACGTCGGCGCCGAGGTCCTTCACCGCGAAGGGCACGCCGCCGAGCACCCCGGGCGGGGGACCGTCGGCCACCTCGGCGAGCGCGGCCTCGATGCGCTGTTCCGTGACGGCGTTGATCACGGGGTTGCGCGCTTCGATGCGCGCGACCGCGGCCTCCACGACCTCGCGCGCCGACACGTCTCCCGCGCGGATCGCGGCCGCGATGCCGGTCGCGTCGTCGCCGTCGAACAGGTCGTCCATGGACGCGGACCTTACCGTCGCCCGCGCTCATGGCTCATTGAGACGTGAGTACCGCCGATCGACGGATTTCGCTCAACGAGCAATCGATCGGTCAGCGCAGCGGGAGGCCGACGAGCGCGCCGATGCCGGCCAGGCCGACGAGCACCCAGGCCGCGTAGTCGCCGATGTGCCCGGAGTGCACGCCCCTGAGCACGCGCAGCGGCGGACCGAACGCGCGTCCGACCAGCGCGACGGGCTGCGGTGCGCGCTCGTGGTACAGACCGGCGAACGCGAACACGACCGCGAGCAGCGCGGACACCGTGCCGAGCACGACGGACGACGCCGTCCACGACACGTCCGGGAGGTGGTGCACGACGGTCGCGGGCGCGGCGGTCAGCGTCTGCGCGATGTACCCGTTCCGGTCGACGAACCGCTGGGCCGCGTTCCCGAACGCCGAGTACCAGCGCGGGACGACGCCGAGCACGAACGACCCCGCGAGCAGGCCGACGATCGCGAGCATCATCGTCGGGGGGTGCCGGGGGATGGTCGTGCTGACGTCGCGCTCCTCGTCGCCGCGTGTCGCCGGCTGTCCCTGACCGTGCGGGCGCGGTCCCGCGGCGAAGTAGATCCGCAAGCCCGCGCGGATCACCGCGCCGCCCGTCACCGCCGACACGATCACGAACAGCGCCGGCCCCCACGGGTACCCCGCCTTCGCGACCGCCTCCTCGGCGACGCCTTTCCCGATCGCGGTCGCGAACGGTGGCAGCCCCGCGAGCGCGAGCCCCGCGAGGAGGAACAGCACACCGGTCAGCCGGTCGTCCTTCCCGCGGCCGTAGAGCTCCCACTCGTCGACGGACCCGTAGCGGTTCAGCGCGAGACCGGCAAGCAGGAAGAGCGCGGCCTTCACCCCTGCGTGACCGGCGACGTACAGTGCCGCGCCCGCGGTGCCCTCGGCCGTCAACGTCGCGACCGCGACGAGGAACAGGCCGACGTGCGCGATCGTCGAGTACGCGAGCAGGCGCTTCACGTGTCGCTGGCAGAAGCACATCGTCGCCGCGACCACCGCGGTGACGAGCCCGATGACGACGAACGCACGCCGGATGTCGTCACCCGGCAGCGTGCCGCCGAACACGATCCAGTAGACGCGCGCGAAGCCGTACAGCCCGAGCTCGACCATCACCCCCGAGAACAGGACGCACACGGAGCTCGGCGCGACGGCGTGCGCGTCCGCGAGCCAGAAGTGGAACGGCACGACCGCGGCCTTCACCAGGAAGCCGCACGAGACGAGCACGAAGCCGCCGACGATCAGCGCATCGGGCTGTTGATGGTCGAGCGCGTGCCCGAGCTGCGCGAGCCCGAGCTGACCGGTGCGCGAGTACAGGACGGCGACGCCGGCCAGCGACAGGTACGCGCCGAGCGAGTTGATGATCCCGAAGTTGAGCGCACCCTGCACGGAGGTCCGGTCCTCGATCTTCAGGCCCGTCAGCGCGTACGCGACTGCGCCCATCAGCTCGAAGAACACGAACATGTCGAACAGGTCGCCGCTGAACGCGAACCCCTGCATCCCGGCCAGGAAGAGCAACATCAACGCCTGGTAGTGCGCGCCTGCGGACTCGAAGTAGCGCCAGCTGTAGAGGAGCGCGGCGGCCATCAGCGCGGCGGTGAGCAGCGCGAGCCCGGCGTTGAGGGGATCGGCGACGAGCACGACACCGACGCTGAAGCCGTGCCTGGGCTGCCAGCCGCCGGCCCACGCCACGACGCGGTTCGCGGTCGTGCTCGCCAAGGCGGCACCGTCGATGCCGGCGACGCCGAGCGCGGCCGCGACCGCGAGCGCGTCGCTCGTCCACCGCGGCATCGCGCGGCCGGCGATCAGCACGCACGCGATCACGATCGGGACGGTGATCGCGATCGGCAGCAGGTGCGCGGCGGTGGCGTCGAAGCGCACCGGCGCGACGGCCAACACGTCAGCCCTCGAGGGAGACGAGCTCGTCGGGGTCGACCGTCCCGTGGCGCTTGGCGATCTGCACCGCGATCGCGAGCAGCAACGCGGTGACCGTCGCGCCGACGACGATGTCGGTGAGCGTCATCGCCTGCACGACGGGGTCGACGACGGGCGTCGAGGTCGGCAGCGTCGAGCCGAACACCGGAGCGACCGCGCCCTTCTGATAGCCGACCGAGAGCAGCAGGACGTAGGTCCCGGACTGGCAGACCGACAGCGACACGACCGCGTGCACCAGGTCGCGGCTGCGCACGATCCCGTACACGCCGACGAGGAGGAGCCAACCGGCGACGAAGTAGGCGTAGTACGTCATCGGATGTCCGTCACCCGCTCTCGTTCGGGCGGATGGCGAGCTCCTGGCGGAGGAACTGCGCGAGCAGCACCACCGTGCCGCACGCGACCTCGATGCCGACCGCGATGCTGAGCAACGGCACGCTCCCGGCGGAGAAGAGCTGGCCGAACGTCCCGTTGGGAAGAAGGTTGGCCAGGAACGCGCCGCCCACCGCGATGCCGGCGAGCCCGAGTCCGGCGAAGGCCGCGGCGCCGAACGCCTCGCCGGCCTCGTAGACGGGCTCGGGCGTGACGCGCCGGAGCGCCGGGTAGCGACCGCCGACGTACAGGAGGTGCGCGCCCGTCGCGAGGACGACGCCGCCCTGGAAGCCGCCTCCCGGCGTGATCGCACCGTGGAGCACGACGTCGAGCCCGACGATCATCGTCACCGCGAGGACGAGGTACGCCGCGAGCCGCGTCGAGTCGAGCACGCGCCCCGTCGCCGGCCCCTCTTCCTCGTGCTCGTGCTCACCCGGACGCAGGAGCACCGCGACACCGACGACGGAGCCGAGCATGATCGTCTCCTCGCCGAACGTGTCGATGCCGCGCTGGTCGAAGTTCACCGCCGAGACCACGTTCGCGGTGCCGTGCTGCACCGCGGCGGGGATCGCG
>Ga0209810_1006480_pt1 | contig 10130 bp, 6 predicted proteins | sample Coa_R1_7_FD_187159 | JGI IMG/M metagenome (GOLD analysis project Ga0209810, IMG submission 187159) | Surface soil microbial communities from Centralia Pennsylvania, which are recovering from an underground coalmine fire - Coalmine... | ecosystem: Environmental > Terrestrial > Soil > Unclassified ...
TGGGCGCCGCGCGCAAACGCATCAGCGCCATCAAACAATACAGCTCGCTCGGCGCCGGTTTTCGCATCGCCATGCGCGACCTGGAGATTCGCGGCGCCGGCAGCATTTTGGGGACGGCTCAGAGCGGCCACATCATGGCAGTCGGGTTCGATCTCTACTGCCAGTTGCTCAAGCAGGCGGTGGCCCAACTGAAGGGCGAAAAGGCGCCATTGCGACTGGATGTGGACATCAAGCTCGATTTTTTGATCACAAACGAAGCGGAATTTATGGTCCGCGGGAACGACGGCGCCCTGCCAAGCGGTGCAGGCGCCATGGACCAGAATGCGCCGATTCCGGAACAGCTTCCCGCCTTTGTTCCGGTCAGTTATGTCAGCGACTCGGCCCTGCGCATCCGCGCATATCGCGAGATCGCCGAGGTGACCACGCACGAGCAATTGGAGCATTTGCGCCGGAAGTGGCGCGACCGGTTTGGACCGTTTCCGCCGGCGGTTGACAATTTGTTTGCGCTCACCAGAATCAAGCTGGCCGCGGCACAGGCGGGAATAAGCCGCGTGGAAGTGCGCGAACGCAAATTGATGTTGACGCGGCGCGGAGATTTCATACTTGTTGCGGGCAAATTCCCTCGTTTAGTTGGAGCCAGAACGGGAGATTATCTCAGGGAAATTCTGGAACTGATCAACAAACTATGAGCCGTTTAGCGGATCGTTTTATCATCTTCCTGATCGCTGTTTGCGCGCCGGCGCGCTTCTTTGCTCTGGCCGCCGACCCCGAACATCAACCGCAGGTGGTGGACGGCATCGCGGCCATCGTAAACAACGAAGTCATCACCTACTCGCAGGTGCGCGCCTTATCGGCCCCCCGCGAAAGATTGCTGCGACAACAATATACCGGCAGGGATTTGGAGGCCAAAATCAAGGAAGTGCGTGACCTGGCGTTGAAGGACCTCATCGACCGGCGCCTTGTGATCCAGGCTTTCAAAAAGGAAAGTTACGAGATCCCGGAGCATTTTGTTGACCAGCGGCTGCAGGAGATCATCCGGGAAAATTTCGGCGGCGATCGCAATACGTTTATTAGAACCCTCGAGGCGCAGAATTACACCCTGGGCGAGTTCAAGGAAAAGGAAATGGAGCGCATGATCGTGCAGGCCATGCGCAGTCACAACGTCCCGAGAAAGTACATCGTTTCACCTACCAAAATTGAAGAGTACTACCGCAAACATCGAGAGGAATTTACCACCAAGGAAGAGATCAAGCTGCGCATGATCATGATTTCGGGGCATGCCGATACCGGCAGCGCTCCGGCGCAGAAAGCGCTGGCCGAAGAAGTGCTGGGCAAACTGGCCGCAGGCGAAGATTTCCAACGCATGGCGCAGATCTATTCCGAGGACAGCACCCGCGACACCGGCGGCGACTGGGGCTGGATCCAGCGCAACACGCTGGCCGCGCCGCTGGAGAAGATCGCCTTCAACATGCCGGTGGGCAGAATCAGCAACATCATCGATTACGCCGGCAACTACTACATCCTCAAAGTCGAAGACAAACGAGGCGGCACCACCAAATCGCTCGCCGAAGCGCGCCCGGACATCGAAAAGAAACTGATCCAGGAGGAAGCCCAGCAGATTCAGGAACGCTGGATCGCAGGCCTGCGCGCCAAAGCCTACATCCGCACTTTCTGAGCAAACCGCGACCGGCTAATCACGGACGCGACGTTGCGCGGTGCAGCCATCTTCGGGCGGATTTCTACCTTGGCGACAGCGTGAGCGGTTCGCCGGCCTTTGCCATTCGCAGGTTCTCCTCCGCTTCGGGAAAATCGGGATGCAGCCGCAATGCTTCTTCGAACTGCCTGATGGCTTCGGCGGGATCGCCCTGGCGCATGAAAATTTTTCCCAGGTAATTGTGCGGCTGCGCGAGTTTCGGATTCAGCCTGCACGCCTGGAGCAGATGTCCTTTCGCTTCGGCCAACTCGCCCTTTTCCAGCAGCGCGTTGCCCAGGTCAATTCGAGCGTCAACGTTGCCGGGGTCGAGCTGCACGGCCCGGCGATATTCTTCAACAGCCTGGTCGAGCTTTCCGTGTTTCTCCAGGAAGGCGCCGTAACTGTAATGTGCCGGCGCAGACTGCGGAGCCAGCCGCACCGAAGTTTCGCATTCAGCCGCCGCCCGCTCATCATGACCGAGCTGTTCCAGCAGATAGGCGTAGCCGGAATGATACTCGGCGTTTCTTGGCTCGATTCGCAGCGCTTCGTCAAAATGGCGCTGCGCCTCGTCCAGTTTCCCCTGGCCGATCAAGAGCGAGGCCAGGCTCACGTGCGCCTTGGCCGAGCCGGGATTGTAACGCAGCGTAGCGGCAAATTCCCGCGCCGCGTCTTCGGCCTTTCCGTTCTCCTGGAGTTCCGTTGCGTAATTGAAATGCGCCCGCGCGCTGTTGGGCAGATCGGCCACAATCGCCGCCAGCCGGTCGAGCTTGCCGCGATTGGAATGCATCTCCGTAAACCAGAGCGCCGTGAGCGGAATGACAAAGGCCGCGACCCACTTTGCCCCGTGCAACACCCAGCCGGGCAGCAAAACGTTGTTCGACGCAGCAGCCGAATCCGCTGCGCCGCCGCTGATGCCCAGCGACTGACGCGTCGATTTCTCGCGCACTTTCCAGATGAAGCCGTCGTAATAAAAATGCAGCAGCGCCGAAGCGGTCACCACGCCGGTGAGAATGCGTTTCACAATATCGACGCCGATGTACGACTTGGACAAACTCAGCCCCCCGTAGGCCAACACCAGACCGATGTAAAGCCCCACCAGCGCGCCACTGCGCCGGAACACGAAACGCATGAAGCCGCCGATCGAGTTGTCGGACTCGACACGTTTGCGGTTATAAATCCAGACCAGCGAGAGATACTGCACATCGTGAAACACCTCAAACAGCGCAATGCCCACCAGCACGCTGGCCACGATGTTGTTGCAATACCACCAAAAGGAAATGCTGGTCAACAGCAGCACAAGTTTCACCGGGCTGGGCCGCTTTCCCTCTATCCACATCCAGATAAAATTCACCAAAAACAGCACTGCGATCGCGATTGCCAATGCCAGCAGGGCCTGCTGCGCCGATCTCAAAAGCGCCGGCGAAATGAAAGGGCCGCCCGCAGCGTAATAAGTTTCCAGCGTATCGGTCATTCGCTGCGGCGAGAGAAGCACAGCCGTTGCGAACCAGACCGCGCACAGCGCAAAATCGAGGCGCCGCGTCACCTCGGCAAACGAACCGACCTTGGCGTCGTAGATGCGGCAGAACCCGTAGGTTTGCATCATGCCGTGCCAGACGCCCCAAACAAAAGCCACCAGCACAATCCCCTTCAGATCCCATATGGAAAAGGCCGCGCACACGACCACCAGAAAAATCGGCGCGCAAATGAAACGCCACCGGAAACGCTCAAACAGCGCGCGGTCGCCGTAGGCGCGAATCATTCCCGGGAGGTGATGCCCCATGGCGCCAAAGGCGGCGACAAAGAGATAGATGTCCTCCGGGCTCCAGCGCGCCTGGGCGATCAAAAAGATCGGCAAAATCACCAGCGGCGTGCAGACGTACAAAATCAGATCGCGCCAGCCGTCCAGGATCCACAAATTGGGTTTGCGCGCCGCCGCGGGAGCGGCCGGGACCGTTTGAGCATTTGAGAACGCCGTGATCTGCTGCATGCCCGGAAGGCAATTGTTCCTTAAAGCGCCGGGAAAATCAATCCTCTATTCGCAGGTTGCGCTCGTGTCGGGCTTGTCGTGAAGTTAACCTTCCTTATGAGCGCCAGACGACCCCGCATCGGCATCACACTTGGTGATTGCGCCGGAATCGGCCCCGAAATCGTCAGCCTCGCCCTGAAGTCCGATCGCATTGCAAAATTCGCCGAATACAAAATCATCGGCAGGCATCCCGATTGCCAGCCCGGCCAGCCCACACCGAAAACGGCGCGCGCCGCCGCGGCGGCTTTGGAAGAAGCCGTCACCCGCGCCAGGCGCGGCGAGCTCGATGCAATCGTCACCGGGCCGATTCACAAAGCGCGAATTCGCGAAACAGGTTTCAAGTTCCCCGGGCAAACGGAATTTTTTGCCGAGCGTTGCGGGGTAAAAAATTTCGCAATGTGTTTGACCGGCGGGCGCCTCACAGTTGCGCTGGTCACCGCGCATCTTCCTCTGAAAAAAGTTTCTCGCGCCCTCACACAAGCGGAAATTGTCCGCGTCGGCTTGCTGCTGGAAAATTTCCTTCATTCGCGGCGCGTGACCGCCCCGCGAATCGCCGTAGCCGGGTTGAACCCGCATGCGGGCGAGTCGGGCCAATTCGGCCGCGAAGAAATGGAGATCATCAGCCCGGCGGTGGCGGCGCTGCAATCCGAAGCCCGAAATCCGAAATCCGAAATAACCGGACCGCACTCTCCCGACACCGTTTTCCGCCGCGCGATCGAAGGCGAATTCGACGCCGTGCTGTGCATGTATCACGATCAAGGATTGATTCCTCTGAAACTGCACGCATTCGACCAAGGCGTGAACGTAACGCTTGGTCTTCCCTTTCCCCGCACCAGCCCTGATCACGGCACAGCATTTGAAATCGCGGGGAAAGGCATCGCGCGTCCCGAGAGCATGATCGCGGCGATCAATCTGGCGGCGGAACTGGCAGCTGCAAAACTCCAGATCGAACCGCTCTCATCAGCCTAAAGAACGGGGCGCCTCGCCCCCCCGCGCAACGAAAGGACGCTACCTGCGCTTGCGCAGGCCGGCGCACATGCTCGATTGCACTCATTCGCGCATGCGCTCGATCACGAACAGAGTCGAAAAATACATTTCCATCTTTAACATCGGTCTGCAGAACACGTTTGTTTACCGGTGGAACTATTTCCTGCGCGCGCTGTTCGGCCTGATCCCACTGGCCGGGACGGTGTTTCTGTGGAGCGCAGTGTTCAAAGAACGCGGCGGCGGGCTGCGCGGCTACGATTACGGGTCGATGATTTATTACTACCTGCTCACCATTTTGGTCAGCAATCTGGTGACGCCCACCGAGGACGAATGGCAAATCGCCGCCGATATCCGCGAAGGCCAGATCAACGCGCTGCTCACCAAGCCGATGAGTTATCTCGCATACAGGTTCAGCATTTTTCTAAGCAGCCGCCTGGTTTACACCCTGGTGACCCTGCCGCCCATTGCCCTCATTTTCCTCTATTTCCGCCAATACATTACGCTGCCGGGCGACTCGCTGGTTTATCTCTTCACCTTTGTGTCCGTGTTGATGGCGGCGTGCATCCAGTTCTTCATCACCTACAGCCTGGCCATGTGGGCCTTTTGGATTCTGGAAATCTCTACCATCGTGTTCATCGTCTATTCGTTCGAATATTTCCTGGGCGGCCAGATGTTTCCCATCGATATTATGCCGGCTCCGGTGCAGGCTGCCATGAAGTGGCTGCCATTCTATTACGAATTGTTTTGTCCGGTGGCGATCTTTCTCGGCCGATTAAAGGGCCCCGAACTGGTTCAGGCGCTGGCAACCCAAAGCGGCTGGCTCTTGGTAACCTGGGCATGGGCGCGTTTCATGTGGAAACGTGGCCTGGGACATTACCAGGCTTTTGGCGGATAGAGAGCGGCTCATCAGCTGCCCCGCGGCGGACGTGCGTTACGCGAAAATTTCGCTACCCTCACCGGCATGGCGCGACTTCACGAGTACCAGGGCAAAGCCATTCTGGCCGCAAACGGATTCAAAATCCCCCGGGGTCGCGTCGTTTCCAGTCCCGCCGACGCCGTAACAGCAGCGAAGGAATTGGGCGGCCCGGTGGTCGTCAAAATTCAGTCCTGGACAACCGGTCGCGCGAGCATCGGCGGCGTGGCCTTCGCGAAAAACGCGGAGGAAGTTCGCGCGCACGCCGAGCGGATGCTGGCAATGAAAGTCGGCCAGTTTCCGGTCGAAAAACTGCTCGTGGAAGAAAAGATCGACATCGGTCGCGAATTTTTTCTCTCCTTTGCAATCGATGACGCCGCCCGCGCGCCAGTGATCATTTTTTCGCCCGGTGGCGGAACGGGAATCGAGGAGCGCGCCGCTTCGGCCCGGCGAATTCCTTGCGACGTCAATGGCGGCCCTGTGGAAAGGGCAGTGAATGAAGCGGTCGCTTCGTGCAGTCTTTCGCCGGCGCAAAGGAGGCAACTGACGGATGCGATTGGAAAATTATTTCGCGCCGCGCGCAGCGTGGAAGCGCGCTCGCTGGAAATCAACCCGCTGGCGGTTACCAAAAACGGCGAGTTCGTCGCGGCCGATTGCCGGATCACCATCGACGATTACGCCGCGGCGCGTCACCCGGAACTGGGCATCGAAATCGCCCGCGAGTTCGATCATCCGCCAACGCCTCTGGAACGCATCGCCTACGCCGTCGAACAAGCTGATCATCGGGGCACGTTTTATTTCGCGCAGCTGGCCACCGCGGCTCCCAAAGAATCAAAGGGCCTGGTTGGCTTTCACGGAGCAGGCGGCGGTGGCTCGATGATGTCCATGGACGCCATCGTCAACGCGGGATTCACCATTGCGAATTTCACGGATACGAGCGGCAATCCTTCCGCATCCAAGGTCTATCGCGCAGCGCGAATCATCCTGGCCCAGCCAGATCTTGTGGGTTATTTCGGGTCCGGCTCCGGCGTTGCCAGCCAGGAACAATACTGGTCGGCATACGGTTTGGCCAAGGCGTTCTGGGAACTTGATCTGGACATTCCAGCGGTGATTCGCCTGGGCGGCAACACCGAAGATCGCGCGGTGGACATTCTGCATCGAATGGCAAAACTGTTGCGCGCCCCCGTGGAGGGCTATCGCAAAACCGACACGCCCGCCTTCATCGCGGCGCGTTTTGCGGAGCTGGTGGCGCAGGCTGGCGGGAAAAAATGGCAACCGCGTCCGCCGCGGGCGCCAAAATTTGTCGGAGCCTCCTCCGCGGCGGAGTTCCCGGTAAAAAACGGTCGGGTTTGGATCGACACCGCTCGGTGGCGGGAAATTCGTCCGGCAGTGGAAGCGCATTCCGGGGGACTAATCATCGATCAACGCGATGCGCCTGCGGGAGCGTTGCCAGCAGAAGAATTTGCCACCAAAGATTCCGAGCTGCTCGCGTGCGATGTCGAATGCCGACTCGCTGGAATCGAAGGCTTTTATCTGCAATTGGATATTCCAGGATTGAACGGACAGATGGGAGGCGGTCCCTAAATGGCAATCTTAATTGACGAGACCAAGCGCGTGCTGGTGCAGGGCATCACGGGACGCGAAGGCCGGGCGCGCACGCGTTTGATGCGTGAATACGGCACCAACGTTGTGGCCGGCGTGACCCCGGGCAAGGGCGGCCAGACCGTTCTGGGCGTGCCCGTGTTTAACACGCCACAGGAAGCCGTAAACTCGTTAGGCAACATTGATGTATCCGTCGTTTTCGTTCCCGCAGCCGGAGTGAAGGAAGCGGCCATCTCCGCAATCGAAGCAGGGATCAAACTCGCCGTGCTCGTGCCTGATCGCGTTCCAGTTTGGGACGCAATGGAAATCGCGGCAACCGCCAGGGCAAACGGCGCCGCCTTTCTTGGACCAAACACGCTTGGGGTATTGAGCCCGGGCAGGGCCGTGGCGGGCATGATTGGCGGGCGAGCGGAAAGCGCGCGGCAATGGTTCAAACCCGGCCTTCCCAAAGGCGTCGGCGTGATCAGCCGCTCCGGGGGCATGGCATCCAGCACCGGTTATTACCTTGGCCAGGCCGGCGTGCGTCTTTCCACCATCGTGCATATCGGCGGCGACGCTGTCATTGGAATTCGGTTGCCCGACGCGGCGCTGATGTTCGAAGCCGATCCGTTCACCGAAGCGATCGTGATCTTCGGCGAGATTGGATCATCGCAGGAGGAGGAGCTGGCGCAGCTCATTGCCGAGCGAAAAATCACGAAACCCGTCATCGCATACATTGGCGGAAAGGCCGCGCGTGAAGGCACGCGCTTCAGTCACGCAGGCGCAATCATCGAAGGCGGCCGCGGCACACACGCTGGGAAAGTGAAAGCGTTGCGCGAGGCGGGCGCCACGGTAGTGGACGCCTTTGGGGATCTGCCCGAGGCGGTCGTACAGATTCTCAAGCGAATGAAAGGAGAAAGTCTCATGAGCGAAATCGACAGGAAAGCAGTGTGGACTACCGCAATCACGCGCGTCGAGCCGAACAAGGTCGCCGTGCGCGGATACGACATTGCCGAGCTGATGGGACGCCTCTCCTTCGGGGCGGCGGTTTATCTGATTTTGAGCGGCCAGTTGCCCTCGCCGGGGATCGCGCGCCTGATGGACGCCATTTTGGTTTCATCGATCGATCATGGCGCGACGCCTCCCAGCGCATTGGCGGCGCGGACCGTCGCGTCCACCGGCGCGACCTTGAGCGCGGCGGTCGCCGCGGGCATCATGTCGATCAATCGCCACCACGGCGGCGCAATTGAAGATTGCGCGCGGCAACTGAAAGCCATTTCGGAACGCGCGGCGCGAGAATCCATCTCACTGGATGAAGCCGCAGCGCGCACCCTCGCTGAGATGCGCGAAGCCGGCGAGCGCATGGCGGGGTTTGGCCATCGCTTGCATACGAAAGATCCGCGCACGGCCCGATTGTTCGAGCTCGCCCGCGAAGCGGGAGTTGACGGCGTTCACATGCAGGCCGCCCGCGCTGTGGAAAAAGCCTTCGCCAACGCGAGAAAATCGCTGCCCATCAACGTGGACGGCGCCATCGGCGCCATTCTTGCCGATCTGGGGATGCACCCGGCGGCATTCAATGGAATTTTCATGATCGCCCGAACGCCCGGCCTGATCGCGCACGTGATCGAGGAACAAACCCGCGAGAAACCGATGCGCCGCATCGATCCGGTCAACCACGGCTACGACGGCCCGCCACCGCGCTCGTTAACTTCCGAAAGCCCGTAACGGGAATACTCCCGCGCTCCCTGCCCATTTCGGGGCGCACCTTTTGCAAACCGACAGCGAGCCGGCCAGCCGGCCCCGGGAGACTAACGAATAATTCTTGATTTTCCCAACGCTCCTGATCCACAATCGGCGCGCACTCTCCAAGGAAGCTCCACGATGAAAAAATTATCCTCCACTTCTGCGTCGGCGCCCGTCTTTCCTTCTCCCAGCGAAGACGGGTTTTTTAACCTGCGGGTTGCAATCAGTTTGTTCGTTCTGCTGGCTGGCCTTTTTTTGGCGCTGCTGAGCTTTGGCGTGTTTAGCGTGCAAGCGCAGCAAAGCCGGGCCATCATAACCCGCTCAACTGATCCCCTCGTTCCGGTCGGCTTTGATTGCTCCAGGATTCACGAGCTGGGAATCGACAAGCAGGAGAACCTGCGAGCCGGAGCCATCATGATTGCCTGCGGCAGAGTCCAGGGCGGTTCAACCTCATCGCCGTTTGCTGCATTAACCCAGTTGGTCCGAAAACTGTTTGCCCCCATGGTTTACGGCAATGCTGATATTGATCTGGTGACCGGCACAGAGACTTATCCCAACGTCACACAGTCAGAGACATTCACCGCCAGTAATCCCGATAACCCTAACCAGATCGTGGTTGCCTACAACGACTCGCGCGGCCGCAACGCAAATCCTGTCAATATCTCGGGTGCGTCGGTTTCCACCGACGGCGGCGCCACCTTTATGCGTCTGACTCGCGGCAATGGACAAAGCCCGTTCGATAACACCGTCGGCGACCCTGTTATTCTGTATAATCGGCCCACGGCAACCTGGTTCACCGTCTGGCTGGATGTGAGCTGCGGCGGCCAGGGTCTGGGCGGTTACAAGTCCGCCACCCCATGGGATGCCAACAGCTGGACCCACTATTGCATCCATGGTAACTCGCAGGACGATCGCGAGTCGGGCTGGGCGGATAACAACCCCGCCTCGCCGTTCTACGGGCGGATGTACGTCTCGTGGAACGATTTCAATGTCGGCGGTGGTGCCCTCTTCGTGCGTTATTCAACGGACAATGGTCTCACCTGGACCAATGCGCGGCAGATCACCAGCGGCACACCTTTCATCCGAAATGTGCAGATCACCGGCGATTTGGCGACGGGCGACGTTTACATCGCGGGCATGAACGAGGGGGGCGGCGGTCTTACCAACCGATCCAACCTCTTTTTCCG
>Ga0209810_1006484_pt1 | contig 10125 bp, 11 predicted proteins | sample Coa_R1_7_FD_187159 | JGI IMG/M metagenome (GOLD analysis project Ga0209810, IMG submission 187159) | Surface soil microbial communities from Centralia Pennsylvania, which are recovering from an underground coalmine fire - Coalmine... | ecosystem: Environmental > Terrestrial > Soil > Unclassified...
CAAAAAGTATTCTTCATCTGGGGATGTCGGGTTTCGACAGGCGGTCAGATTGAAGAATTGCAGGTCGAGGTGCCGGTACGCACTCTCGTTAAACAACCGGCAAAACAATAGTTGCCAAACCAGCAACTGCACAATACGCTTTCGCTGCTTAATAACCAGTAAGGCGTCGTCCGCCCGACTTTAGCTCATGGGGTCGGTAAACGGGCGTCATACACATGAGATGCGGTGACGAGGACCGCCTTCTAATCGTCATCAAAGACCAGAGGGCCAGCGTCGAAGAATCCTGTCGGTGGGAGACTTCGGCGTAAAGCAAAAACATCGACTAAGCCTGTAGTACATTCTCCGATAAGGCCGTGTGGACAGGGAGTTCAACTCTCCCTCATCTCCACCCACAACAAGACTGGAAGCAGAATCTATAAACCCGCTTCCAGTCTTCTTTTATAGGCCATCAAAACATTAAGAATAAACACCAAAACAAAGCCGAGGGAGCAAAACAGGGAGCAAAACCACACTAACGTTTAGCTAGAACACCACCACTCTCTTCACCATCATCATCTTCACCATCCTCACTATTATCCTGCTCACCCCCAAAAACATCATCCCATTTTCCCATTGCATCACCCTGCATGGTAGGCAACAAATGACCATAAGTGCCAAGTGTAATAACAATATCACTATGACCTAACAACTCCTGTATAACCTTGATATTCACCCCCATACTCATCAGAAGCGTAACAGCACTATGCCTAAGGTAGGGTAGGGGGCCAGCGAGGTAGCGTTACTTCTCAGATTTGCTTGAATTCCTTCAAGTAGTTTCATAAGACGCTCCTTTTCCGACCTCCCCCCTCCGAACCGGACTTGCACCTTTCAGTGCATCCGGCTCTCCAGTATTGCGTCATTGAGCTTCTGCGCGTCGCTCTTTGATCTCGTCGAGGCTGATGAGTTGCCACGTGATGGGTAATCCGTGTTCAACGGCGACGTGACATCTCTTGCAGAGAACCAACGTTTTTCGCCTCAAGGCTATCATTCTTTTTACCCATTCAGGTTTTGCTCTTCCTGGGTATTCATGAAGTTTGCGCATGGCATTGACATGATGGACTTCTACATCTGTGCCGCTTCCGCACAGTTCGCAGAAATCTGCCAGAAGCCTTTGCACAAGTTCTGTGCGATGGTTGATAGGGACTCTTGGCGGTTGGTCATCAAGGGTTGCTTCACTATTCCACTTCAAGGGTATTCCGCCCCAGGTTGCTACAAGCGGCTTTTTCCTTTCATCGGGTTTTGGTTGGGTCACTTGGAGTCCTTTATACTCTGTGTCTCCTACCAAAAGCTTTGCCCCATATTTCTCATAGACTTTGGGCACTGATATCTTGTGCTTTGATGCCAGCGTCTTTGTCAGTGAGGTTTCCATGACCCACTTGAGTTGTGCGAGGGTCCGCATGTTGTAGGCAAGCTGATAGTAATTCGCAAGACCTCGAAATTCGAGCTGATAGGTCAGAACGATGGTGTAGTCGCTGGCTTTTATCAGCTCTGTTCGCTGTGTTGCTGCGCCGTTTTTCTTGTAGCGATCCATCTTCGCTTTTAACACGTCTTCAGGCACTCGTAAACCGATGACACGATTGATACTTCTGCACATTCTTCCGGTGTCCCTTCGCTTTGTGCGCTTCGTATCATCTTGCAGCACGGTTATTTCATACCCTAGAAATCTTGCCGCTTCGCTTGTCGCATGGGTGATCAGCGTCTTTTCTTCAGAGAGTTCAAGCTTGAGTTCCTCTCGCAGGAACGTTCTGAGTTGCTGCTTGATTTCTTCTGCTTCCGATCTTGGGCCAACAAATCCCAACAGAAAATCGTCAGCATATCTGACATATTTTAGGCGTCGATAGTCTGGGTCGTTTGTCACTGTCGAGGGTAGCGTCTGAGATTGCTTTCTCAATTCCTCGGCCTTCTCAGTATTTCCCTTGCTCCTTTGGTTTCGTGAGTCTTTCCTGAGTTTGTCGTACTCTGGATTGATCTTTCTCCTACTTCCTCTGGTGTAGTGTGGGATCAGAACGTTTTCTACAAACTTGTCCAGTTTATCAAGCAGAATATTTGAGAGGATGGGACTCACAATTCCGCCTTGTGGAACGCCGCTCAGCGTTTGGTTGTAGGTCCAGTCTTCCATGTATCCTGCATCAAGAAGGTCTTGCAGCAATTTGAGAAATCTTCCGTCGTGAATATGCTCTTTGAGTACTTCAATGAGTAATTCGTGACTCAGCTTCTCAAAGCATTGCGCGATATCTCCCTCGATCAACCAGGTGACTCCTCGCCAATGGTGGTAGATTTCTCGTAGCGCCGTGTGACACCCACGTTTGGGGCGAAATCCATGCGAGTGGTCTGAGAACTGTGGTTCAAAGTAGGCTTCCAGCAGGGAGCGTATGACTTCTTGCACGAGTTTGTCAGACCAGACGGGCATGCCGAGTGGGCGTTTCTTCCCGTTTTTCTTCGGAATGCAGGTTCGTCGCGCTGGGAGCCATTGATAGCGCTCATATCGCAGTGCTTCTATGATGGCATCAATCTTTTCCAGTGACATTCCATCGGGGGTTTCGTCCGTGACTCCGTGTGTCATAGCACCTTTGTTTCGATAGATCTTTCCATAGGCTTGCAGGTACAGGTTCTTGTTAAACAGGAGTTTGTAGACTCGTTCCAGAGGCAACCCTTTTTCGCCTCTCTTTCCGATGAGTTCGAGGATAGTTTGGCTTGTACGCATCACACGCACCTTTCTATCTTTTGATACTCAACAATACCTGTTCCCCTTCGTCTTGTCCCAGGCATTACCCTGGGCATTTGGCTACTATGGGAACTCCGTCGCCATGAGCCTCGCAGCTTTTAGGCGATCCCGTCTTTACGACTGTGAAACGATAGTGCGTTTAGGTCTCCCGTTCGTTTCCTTTAACTCTTTCCTTGAGAGTCGTTCACTGGGAAGGGCTTTGCGTATGCATGACCTCCATACGGTATTCCCGTGTCATCGTTTCAGGTATGCTACGATGGGTGCGCTTTTTCACCACTGGAAACTAGGATTCAATCAGTGTAGACTTGACCTCTATCCCTTTCGGGACTTCTTGCGCACAGGACTTGCGGTGCCTCGCACTACATACCTTCATGCTTAACCGCTTTCCTTGCATGCTACTTTCCCCTTTGAGTTTCCTCTCCAGGTAGGCAAGGTGTCCTAGAAGGTAATTGCCCTAACCTTCTGCCCCTTCAGGGCTATTTTGCAGTCGCCGAAACGGCGCACATCATGAAAGCGAATAGTGGGTAGCCCAGCCTTTTTTAGGAGCTTTTTAAAAGAGTTTCGCAGATCCCCAGCAGCGAGAAAGTTGCCTGTCCTGGTTGCGAAAATGACATCTCGTTCTTGCCATATATTGGCATATCGAGTTCGTAGAGCATCCAGGCGTTCGCGATGCTGGAGAAGCGCGTCTATGACGAACTGCGGCAAGATAATTTTTCGCATGCTTCGTTCTGTCTTTGGTCGGGTCTCGATTAAACACCTCTGTTTTTTGCTATAAACAATGGTACGACGGATCTGCAAGCTTCTTTCCCCAAAGTTGATGTCTTGCCATTTCAAACCGATTAATTCCCCCTGTCTCATTCCGGTCGAAACTGCCATGACCAGTAACGCCTCAAATCGACTTCCCTTTGCAGCCTCTAAGAGCCGCCGTGCCTGTTCCATATCCAGTGGACTGATTTCATATTTCTCAGGGCGCGGTGGCTGCACTTTGTCACAGACGTTGAAAGAGAGACGGCTCCAGTTAACCGCATCTTTCAGAGCCTTATGCAGCATGCGATGTACAGCCCGTATCGTTTCCGCCGCATATTTTTCCTTTTTCATACTTGTATACAAGGCATTGATTTGATCCGGCGAAAGTTTCTGTAACTTCACCTTCCCAAATGCAGGTAACACATGATTATCTAGCAGTGTCCTATATAATCTGTACGAATTATGGCTGATGTTGCCTTGATGCACATCTTCCAACCAGTACTCGAAAAACTGCTCTACGGTTTGTTGCGGTCCAGTGGCTAACCTTCCTTGCTGCTTCGCAAGCCAGGCTTTCTCTAACTTGGTCCACGCCTCATCTTCTGTACGAGCGTACTCTTCTTTGTATCCCCTCTTCGTGCCTTCAGCCTTATATTTGGCAACATAGCGCCCATCACTGCCGCGCTGGTAGACCGAACCGAAACCGCGAATCCCTTTTTCTTTCTTGCGTCTGGGCATAATCAAGAATCTCACTTTCCTAAGCATATAAAGACAACATGAGAGGCAGATAGGCTATATACTGGATTGCTATTGAAATGAATCTGGCTACCAGATTGGTGCTGGTAGCCAGCACGCGTCATTGACTAAGAGGCATGAGGTTGCTCTCGTTGTTCAATCCAGTGATGTAATTTGACCAATGGCACTCGCAACTTTTCCCCGACCAGGCAGGAGGGTAAGCCTTTCCTTTTGATCAAATGATAGACATGCTTACGACTCACCTTGAGCTTCTGTGCAACATCGGGAATGCTCAGCAGTTCCACTTGATCAAGAGTCACTGGTTCCGGTGGCGGAGGCGTTGCCCAGCGTCTCCTGCCAGCTGTAGAGGTAGAAGTGGCCGACGGGTTATGACGTGTTTGACGTTTGGACATGTGGCAATGCTCTCTTTCTTCCATTAAAGGCGGCTTAGTCGCCATTCGTTGCAAAACAAGTCCGACCAGGTATACGGAGATGCCCCACGATCTAAGCGAGATCATGGGGCATCTCCAGGGTATAAAAAGGCACTAACTATAAGGGCCGATCTGGTGGTTTAGTGGAGGATGGTGTCATTTCGACAAACCAGGGAGCCACGTTAGTCACGAGTGGCATCATCCACCATCCTTTTTCGTTTCGTGTCATGCCGTGGGTTTGCATTTCGCGCCTGCTCATGCATCGTCGGGTTCGCTGCTTGAAGCTGCCCGTCCGATGTGCATCAAACGCGGCTACCCCTGCAAAGATTTCTCCGCAGGTCGGGCACACGGAACGAAGTATGCCCATTGGGTCCGATCCTTTCATTGGAATGCCCTTTTTCGGGTCCGAGTGCGACCAAGAGAGCCTCTATTTTGCCAGTGGGAGTACCTTTAGTGGTCCAGAGAAAAACAGAGGCTTTCTAGAGGGCATCTGAGCTTGCGCTCGCTCTTTCTATGAAAGACTACAAGGAACTTCCTCTTTCACCTTGAAAGCATTGTGTTACTTCTATAAATCATCTTTCTCTGTTCTATGCACCATCACCTGCTTATAACATGATGATCTACTCTGGCGAACGTGAGGGGCAGTGATTGTGGGCTTGTCACTCTACGAGGGTATCCAGGTTAATTGCCTATAAGAAGCAGATCTGCGGACCTCTCTGAGCTTCCGGCAGCGAGGATCGTGCTGCGAACGTACCGCGATGAGGGCTTGCTCAGCAGAAGTGAGACGACGGACAGGGCGGACATACGTTTCTATCCCGGCAGCATTCTTGCGCACGAGCGTAAAGCGTGAAGCCTGGTAGAGCGTGCCTTTGTGCCGTCTGGAGTCACAATAGCTCAACACTTCCCGGATCGCATATGGTTCTTCCATCCAAACTGGCGGTTTGCAATAAAGAAAGTCAAACACAATCCGCTCTAATGCGAGATCAATGACAGAGCTGGCCGCACACGAGTGCCAGATGTGCTTTCTATCATAGAAGCCCGGAAGTATATTCGGATGATACCACCGGCCTCCATCCTTCTGAAGCGACGGGTCAAGCCAGACACGCGCAAGATTGAGGATTTCCCAGCGCGACAGGCGGCATTTCCCGGTACGGACATCCTCCAGGCTACCATACCACCCATTGACGCGTGTCGCCTCTGGTCTCCCAAAGATCAAACAGCCAACACGTTCTTCAAAGAGCGTCACCAGAAGCGCTACCGGGCTACACCGATCATCAACTGGCGCATGAAGGTAATGATGGCGGGTGACTTGTTCTTGCGCCCACTTGAGACCATTCTTATCGGCTAAGATGACTGAGAGCATCGTTCCTTTCCTTTTTTCACTCTGAAAGTGTTACGCGACGTTGTCTCTCTCCTTTCCAAACCGACGTTTACACACCATTTGAAGCGTGGCAGTCAGATCTTGCATTGCTGACTTATAAAGAGCGCGCCACTGTCTGATGGCCTCTTCAAATTCTTCTTTGCTCAAAGCACGCCAGAAGATCTCTGGCATCCCTTTGCAATACACCACGCCATTTCTCCGGCGCTCAAATGGCGCAGCGCATTGGACCGCTAATGCAACCCCAACAGGATCATCACCGAACACCTCTCGTCGATAATCCTCGACTTCCTGATGGATATTGGCGCGGATCTGCTGCTCACAGCCAGAAGAACACCAGGAGAAGCGCTTATAGTCGCGCAGCGTCCACAACTCATCTGGTATCTTCGAGCATTCCGTGCCGCAGATGGCACAATGAAAAATGTGGGGTTGATAGGTTGCAATCACGTCAATCATTCGCGGGTACTCAACCGATGGGACCAGACGTATTGCAAGAATGTCGTACAACTTGAGTGGGGTGGCAAGAAAATCGAGAGCATCTGTATATTGCACCATCGGGCGCTGTTCCAACCTCTCCCCACTCATCGTGTGGCCGATAAGATTCTTCTGCATCCACTCTGCCCGTTCCTGGTAGGTGGTTGCGATGGTGATTTCCTTCGGCCATGCTCGTTTCTCTGGAGAGCTACCATAGTCGCCTTGATCGATGTCCATAACTTCCTCCTTCTGAGTTTCTTCACTCACTGGAGCAACAGCGAAAAGCTATTTCCCCATAATGGGTCGAACAGTCAAAAAGCCCTGCTCATCAGAAATGGACAGGGCTTTCCAGAAAACATCCGAGCTGCAACACTCAAAGCACACAGCTCCACAATTCCTGCTGTATCGGACTGGTTGGAGTCGATGGAGATGACATCCCTTTCCGACGTGCTACTCTCAAGGCGATCAGCTCTGCATAGCGATTCAGGATCTCCTCTGGCTCGCTATAGGCAATGGTCAGATGCATGATATCGGCCACACTACGTCGTACCTCACTGAGCAGGACCGCCTCTGCTCTGGTGGGCATTACCGTGGGCCACCCTTTGACGTAATGCAGATGCTTAGGAATGCGCACCTCTACTCTCTCTCTGGATGCAGCTTGCTGTTTGGCTTCTTTTAACCGTGCAAGTGTATCGCCTGAGAGCAGATGAGGAGCCACATCCCCCAACCAGCGTCCACTTTGAAAGCTAAAGGTTGAGATGATTTCTAACTCCACCATCTCCCGGTAGATGTCATGGTTCCGTGGGTCGGTCGCTGATGCCATCAGATCATCGATTCCGGCTAATATGCAGAAGGCGCAACTGACCCGACTCAACCCGTAGGTCGTATAGGCTTCATGGAGAGGAAAGCCACAGAAGCCGTGATAAGCAAGCACATCCTCCCGCGACCAAGCCAGGATGGGATTCCAGGAATAGCCAGTTGTGCCAAAGGTTTCACTACGCAGCTTCACTTGTGGCGCGCACACGGGCGCTTGTGCACGCGAAGGACTCTCCTGTCGTCGCAGGCCCACGACTGAGAGGATGGTATTATGTGGAAACCGCTCGACCAGCGCGCGACAGATGACCGCCGTTTTCAACTCACTGGTACAAAAACGCATGGCAGGCGTTGACCAGGGTAGGATCAGCTTGACACATTGCAACTGCCGATAGCGCTCCAGATTATGCTGCCAGCGGACCTGCCAGCGGTCCATCAGATCGCCAGCTTTGCGCTTGACCACCACCAATTCGAGACCAAGATGGGCGGCCAGACGTTCACAGGCAGGCCTGGAGTCGGTATGCTCCACTCGCCCTAAATCACTGTGAATAAGGAGCTTCGGCCCTTTGTGTCCAGCTCGTTCCAGGTGCGCGCTCGTCTCAAAGGCGGCCACGGTCGAGTCCTTGCCTCCAGAGACGCCAATTGCCACAGGCGCATGGGCCGCAATCAACGTGTCCACGAAAGGGTCCGTCTCGATAGGAGGGAATCGTGGGGAAGCGATGAGCGCGTCATCACTCAGCGTCCAGGCCATCTGGCACCTCACCTTCAAGAGAAAGCTGAATAACCGCCGGTTTTTCTGTGGGCAGGTGAAACGATGAGGCCACCGGTTCCGTGCCACTCCATCCAGCAGGCCAGGTATTGGCCTCGATCAGTTCGCGAATGCGTGCTTCCTCTTCTGCACTGATCAGGCTGATTTCTGGCATTGCACACGCACGAGCTGCAGCGTTGACTTCCTGCTGAATCGCTTTGATCTGCTCCAATCCCCACAAACGCGCCTCCATCGTCAGTGGGCCTTTTGGGTAGGCGCGTGTGCCATCTTTGCGAATGACAACCCGCCGGAGTCGTCTGTCATCGCTATTTAGTCCTGTGTACACCTGGAGAAGCCTCTCCAATGGCTTGAGGTAGCGATATTTCGGCAAGTGAATCACGCGTTGGAGCATTTTATCCTGTCGTGGCCGGTCAGACTTCGGATCAGTCACCAGGGGACATTGAATGCAGCCAGTACGCGCAGCAAGTCCTTCCGCCTGCCCATCATCAGTGTCTTGATCGCCGTAGATTTCCGCAATGGCTGTCGTGTCAAAGCCTCCCTGCGTTAATACCCGCATTGGTCGAGGAAGAAGGTTCTTGAAGAGATCAAAAGCCAGCTCAGGACGCGGGGCAAACAGCAACAGCCAATCGAAGACATGGCACACACGCCAGCGGAGAATGGGAGCCAGCGTCCCTTTGCCCGATTTCTTGGAACGGATATACAGGTAGCCTTGTCCGCACTCGCCGCTCTCCTTACTACAGAGAGCGGTAATGCTGTCATCGCGTGCAGCACTTTCTCCCTCGCGGACGCCTGTGATCACGAGGGGCTTGTTTCCCAACCCCTCGCTCATGGCCTGTTCCATCGCGTCGCCTTTGAGGTTGCGCGTGCAATAGCGAAAACTGTTGCTTGGCAGCGGGACGCCGCGTCCAAGCATGTAGACAAACCAGCGATTATCAAGCGGAGGGCGAACCACCTGCGTTTCAAAGCCAAAGGCTTCCAGTCGGTGCAGGATTGCGAGAGCCGACTGTTGGAGAGGTGGGATCTCCATACCCGTGTCAGCGTATTGCACGATGACCTTTTTCGGGCGGGGAAGTAATTGCAGATCGAAGAGGTACGCCAGTAGCGTTACCAGTGTCGTGCTATCCTTGCCTCCGCTATAGGCGAGATCCCAGGTGTCATAGCGCCAGGCTTCCATCTTATAAAAGGCAGCCAGCGTTTCTTCAATCGCTTCCTCTAGCGTCTTGCGAACTTCTTGTGCTTGCCATAAACTCAGCGATTTCATCACGCGCCTCTTCTCATAGGACTCAAAGGTCATCTTCCACAGAACGTTGCTACAAGCCATCGCTATTGGTGTCAGAAGAGGGATCGCCACCCTGCGTCCCGTCAGATCGCTTTCTGGATGCGTACACTTGCTCATATAGCGCTCGCCCACGAGCTGCTCGCAATTCATGAAAGGGGATAGGCGGTAATGCGGCTCGTGCCAGGATCTCATACCACTCATTGAGCACCTCTTCAAACCTGAGCATCCCACCCACATCGTCGGAGAAGATCAAGTCAAGATGTTGCCAGTCGGAACCAGCTTGCACTTGCGCGTCCATTTGTCGCCTCTGATACCGCACGAGGACCTCAATCACCTCCTCAGGCAAGCGGATCACGCGAGCGTTATGCTTCGTTTTCGTATTCGCTATCCGTAGTTCGCATTGCTCCAGGTCGAGATCTTGCCATTTCATCTGTAAGAGCTCGTCTCGCCGTGCGCCTGTGACCAGGGCGACAGTGATAATCGCCTCCAGACGATGGCCTGCTAAGGCTGGTTGGAGCATGCGAAGGTGCTCTTTCGTCAGATGGGTTTGCTGCTTTTTTGTGTGCTTCTTCATGCGTATGTTTCCTTGTTGCTTTGTCGTGTTCAAACACCATCAAAAGCCCTTCTCATAGCGTATCTGAGAAGGGCTGAAATGAAATGTCAACTGGTTCCTGAAGCAGCATCGCTAGAAAGGATGCTCATCCAGGTCCCCCAAACTGTCGTCGTCTCCTGTACCTG
>Ga0209810_1006489_pt1 | contig 10116 bp, 11 predicted proteins | sample Coa_R1_7_FD_187159 | JGI IMG/M metagenome (GOLD analysis project Ga0209810, IMG submission 187159) | Surface soil microbial communities from Centralia Pennsylvania, which are recovering from an underground coalmine fire - Coalmine... | ecosystem: Environmental > Terrestrial > Soil > Unclassified...
CGGACCCACAGTCGGTATCTGGAAAAAGTGATCCATCACCCACATGCTATAAAACCCTGCCCGCTCGGCGCGCTCAGCGATCAACGCGAACATATCGCCCAGCTGCGCCTGCCCCTGCGGCCACGTAAAATTCGGGACCTGTAATCCCACACGCATACTACTGTTCTCCCTGTCTTATACTACGAAAAACTGACCCCGGACATGTCATGCCGGAAAAAACGTTCCCTGGCGTGTCATCCTGAGCGGCAGCGAAGCATCTGCGTGGACCAAAGCAGATAACTGGCTGCCTCAGATGCTTCGCTGCGCTCAGCATGACATGTCCCAGATACTCTTCAATAGCACTTCATGAACGTTATTTGCTGTGTTATACTGTGGAACCTGATGTATAACTAACTTTTCGTTAGTAATTATACAAAGGAAAGCGGGGGGTGTGCAAGGGAAGCGAACACTTCCAACACAGTCCCAAAAGCGGTATAATAAAGGAGCAAATTTTCTACTTTCCCGAAAACGTAAGTGAGCATCTTTATGAACGAAAAAATACAATCTGTCTTAAACTCATTGCCGCATAAGCCTGGCATCTATCTGATGAAGGATGCTGAGGGGACGATTCTGTATGTTGGAAAAGCCATTTCGCTGTATAACCGCGTGCGCTCCTATTTTCAGGAATCGACCGATCTGAGTCCCAAGAACCGCAGTATGGTGGCGAAAGTCGATGATATCGAGTTTGTGGTGGTCAAGAATGAGGTCGAGGCGCTGGTACTGGAAAGCAACTATATCAAGCAATATCGCCCGAAATATAATGTGCTGCTGCGCGACGACAAAAACTACCCCTATATCAAGGTCGCGCTGACGGAGGATTTCCCCCGCGTCTACCGCGTGCGCAGCTTCCAGCGCGACGGCAACCGCTACTTTGGTCCCTACACCAATTCCGGGGCGGTCGATGCCACGCTCGATCTGCTCAACAAGCTCTTTGCCTTCCGCACCTGTCGCTATGATGCCAGCGCGTGGGCGCCGCCGCGCGGCACGCTGCCCATGTTACCTGCCAATGGAGAGCAAACGGGTAATGGCTCAAACGAAGCAGCCGTTGGCGCAGGCGCGAAAGGGGCGGCGACAGAATGGAAGCAGAAGCTGCTGCCCCGTCCCTGCACGCAGTATTATATCCATCGCTGCATCGCGCCCTGTGTCGGCTATGCCACGCGGGAGGAGTATGATGCCGTCATCCAGCAGGTGATCCTCTTTCTGGAAGGCAAGCACGACGAGGTGCTGAAGCAGCTGGAGAAGAAGATGGAGGAGGCGGCGGAAAATCTCAACTTCGAGGAGGCGGCCCGCATCCGCGACCGCATCAAGGCGGTGGAGAGCATTCTGGAGAAGCAGCGTATCATCTCGACTGAGGGGCAGGACGATCAGGACGTGATCGCGCTGGCGAGCGGCGACGACGAGACCTGCGCCCAGGTGTTCTTCTTCCGCTCCGGCAAGCTGATCGGGCGCGAATACTTCATCCTGCAAGGCACGCGCGACAGCAGCCCGGCGGAGGTGATGAGTTCGTTTCTGCAACAGTTCTATGAAACAGCGGCTCACATCCCTTCGGAAATCGTCGTCGAGGTGGAACCGGAAGATAAGGCTGTCATCCAGGCATGGCTGAAGGAGCGGCGCAAGGGCGCGCTCAGCATCAGCGAACCGAAGCGCGGCGAGAAGCGTCGGCTGATCGAGATGGTGAAACAGAACGCGCAGGAGGTGCTGGAGCAGCAGCGTATCAAGTGGCTGACCGACAGCCAGAAGACGCAACTGGCGCTGGAAGAATTGCAGGCCGCGCTCAACCTGGCCGCGCCGCCGCAGCGTATCGAGTGCTACGACATCTCCAACACGCAGGGAACCAACTCGGTCGGCGCGATGGTTGTCTTCGAGGGCGGGCGACCGAAGAATAGCGAGTACCGCCGCTTCAAGATCAAGACGGTCGAAGGCCCCAACGACTTCGCCAGCCATCAGGAGGTGCTGCGCCGCCGTTTCAGGAGGGTCGCGAAGGCCGAAGCGGAAACGCTGGCAAAAGAGGCCGAGGAAAGCATGGGCATCGAGCCGGTGGAGGAAGAGGGTGGAACACAGGCCGACCACGCCCATGACTGGGCCTTACCCGACCTGATTATCATTGATGGCGGCAAAGGCCAGCTCAGCGCCGCGCTGGAAGTCTTGCACGAACTGCATATCGATATCCCGACGGTGGGACTGGCGAAAGAGAACGAGGAAATTTTCATTCCCGGCTCGCCTGACCCCATCATCCTGCCGCGTTCATCGCAGGGCCTCTACATGGTGCAGCGCATCCGCGACGAGGCGCACCGCTTTGGCATCACTTATCACCGCAAGCTACGCTCCGACCGCACCTTCAAATCCGTGCTGGACGAGATCCCCGGCATCGGCCCCAGACGCAAGCAGGCGCTCATGAAGCACTTCGGCTCCGTGCGCGCCATCAGCGCCGCCAGCCTCGACGAACTCGCCGCCCTCGACGGCATGAACCGGCAGGCCGCCGAAAAAGTCAAAGAATACATCGGGCGCATCGAATAACCTGGTTAGCACTCTCCCGGCACGATTGACAAGTTATCCTGAGCAAGTTACTATATAAGTGATAGCAGGGAAGCGCGACAGGGGTTCGCGCCGTTATAATATGGTAGGAGACTGCGGAATACGCTGCATTCCGTAGAGTATGGTGCGTTTTTCACCGTAGTGATGTTAGAGGTATCTGAAATATGCCAACATATGAGTACGTGTGTCATGATTGCAACAATCGTTTTGAGAAATGGCAGAGAATGAGTGAGGCGCCGCTCACCACGTGTCCCACCTGCGGTGGCTCTATCCGCCGCGTTTTTTATCCCGCCGGTATTGTTTTTAAGGGGTCAGGCTTCTATAAGACAGATCATCCCGGTAGCGCGGGCGTGAACGGGCATGTCCAGAGCGAGCAAAAGAGCGAGAGCAAGGCTGAACCGGCTGCTGCCGGTACCGTCACTTCTTCCGCAGAAAGCAAAGCTGCTACCGGCAGCAAGACGGAAAGTAAAGCGCCCTGAATGCAGGGAGAAAAACGATGCCCGAATCGGTACTTGCCTCTATGCAGAGGCGGCAAATTGAAATCACCGTCGGCGAACTGCTGCTCACCAGCGATCACTATATGCGCCAGGAGATCATCGAGCGCCTGCGCCATCTCATTGCGCACGCCGACCCCAGCCTCGATAAGTCTCAGTTGAGTGAATTTGCACTGGAAGAATTGCAGGAGTTGAACCTGATCCCACCCGAATAGGGGATTGTATATAGGATAAAACTCCTAGTATCCTGGTGTTTTTGCACATTCCGGCATGTCAGAATGTATACTAATCACAGAGGGTTCTGTAGCGTGGGAGATACAGGAACTTCTGGCGATTGCGTTTTTCACTGCCGGTGAGCAGAGCAAGCAGGTAGAGACATGCAGGTGCAGCGCGAGCAGTCTAACGAAGAGATTATTGCGGCATTACAACGTCAGATTACAGAATTGAAAGCATCTAATCTCGCTCTCAAAGAGCAGCTAGAGCGGCGCGAGCAATTCAACGCGATGGTTGCTCATGAACTGCGCGGCCCGCTGACCCCTATCATCAACTACGCGGAACTGCTGACGCGCCCGAATCTCAAGCCGGAGGCAGTCTCGCGCCGCGCCCAGATCATTATCAGCCAGGCGCGTCGCCTCGAACGGCTCGTCAACGACCTGCAAGACGCCTCGCGCCTCTCCGACGGTCAGTTTATGCTCAACCGCGCTTCCTGCGATATCGCCGCGCTGGCCCGCGAGGTGGTGGAGCAACTCAGCCCGGTAGCTCCCTACCACAGATTCACCATCGAGACACCCGCCGACCCCGTTACCGGCGACTGGGACGCGGGCCGCCTGCAACAGGCCCTGGGCAACCTGCTCGACAACGCCGTCAAATACTCAGACGAAGGCACAACTATCACCGTGCGCATCACCGTTTGCGAGCGGTCGGCGCAGCAAGGGCAGGAAAGGAAACGGGTGGCGCGTATCAGCGTCCACAATCAGGGCACGGGCATCCCCCCGGCGGAGATCGGGCAGTTGTTTCGCCCCTACGGTCGCCTGCAAAGCAGCGCCGGCCATCAAGGCTCCGGCCTCGGCCTCTACATCACTAAATGCATCATTGATGCCCACAACGGCACGCTCCAGCTCGAGGCCCCCACTCCCGAAACACCGGGAACGACTTTCTCGTTTGAACTACCGATGTAGGTTGACCGCCTCGCCCGGCACCCGTGCAGGCCAGCCGCAAGGGCTGGCCTGCATAGGCACACGTCGGATTCTCCCAGAAAGTATAGCATCCATTTCAGCTTTCCGTTATAATGCACAGTACAAATACGGAGAGCTTTCAAGATGCTAGCAAAAGGGAGTCGCGCGATGGAGCAGACTGACAGAGAGACGCCTGCACAGGCTACAACAAACACCGTAGACTCGACAAATACCACAAACGCCGTCAGCAAGCCGAACAAGATACCGCATCCGAGCCAGACGCTCGATCTGGAGATATTCCATAAGGCGTGGGTATCGCGCTGGACTGCTATTGCTGGCGCGCTACTGATTGGCGTCCTCTACGCCTTTTTACCGGATAAGTTGAGGGTCGGGCCGCCCTGGCTTTTGCTGGTAATCGAGGTCGTGCTGTTCTTGCCGGTTGCCTCGTCGTGGGCGACCAGCAATTTCCTGTCGTATAATCTTATCCGCACGTTGAGCCTGATCGTGCTGGGCTTTGCCACGCTGGGGGTGGCGATCAGCCTGGGCTTGCTCATCACGTCGCTGGCCAGCATCACACAGGCGGGCGTGTTGTTGCGTTCGGCGGGGCTGCTCTGGGTCTCCAACGTTCTCGTCTTCGGCCTCATCTACTGGGAGATCGATGGCGGGGGGCCGCGAGCGCGGCATATGAAGGGGCATCGCGCTGCCGATTTCATGTTCCCGCAGCAGGCCATAAACGAGCTTGATGACTGGATACCGCTGTTCTTCGACTACCTGTTCGTGGCCTTTACGGGGGCCACCGCCTTCAGCCCGACCGATACCTACCCGCTGACGCGCCCCGCTAAAGCTCTTATGATGCTCGAAGGCATACTTTCTTTGCTGATTGTGGCCATTCTGATCGGGCGCGTGGCAAACATTTTCTGATAGAGCATTGTTCTACACCTGTTCCGTCCCCGTAGAGCGGCTCTCACGCATGCGCAGCAGTACATCGGCAAGGAGGACAATGGCGAAGGCGACGACGGGAATGACCAGTTGTGTCCAGGGGTATCGGCTGAGCAGAGGGCCGAGGCGCAGGTCGTTGAGAATCATGTTCGCGCCCGCCCAGGCCAGCACGAGCGCCGCGCCATCCAGCAGCCAGGGCAGCAGGCTGATCAGTTCGGACACGAGCGCGCTGCCGAACATGAGGACAATGACGCTAAACACGATGCCCACTGTCAGCAGGGTCAGATTGCCGTTCGCCAGGCCGCCAAGCGCGAGAACGTTGTCCAGGCTCATCGTCACATCAGCGGCTAGAATGGTCAGGAGCGCCGGTAAGAGACCCGTCGCGGGCTGTCTATCGATGGGCTGGCCGCATTCTACCGGAAAGACTGCATCTGTTGTCTCTTTCGCTGTTGTGGCCTGCGTCGGGACAGCCTGCACGGCAGGAATCTTCTCGTTGCGCGCCGCCAGCAAACGAATGGCGATGAGGAGGAGCAGGAAGCCGCCCAGCGCCTGTAACAGGGGAAGTTGTAGCAGCAGCGTTGTGAGAATGGCAAAGACGAGGCGCAGAACGATGGCCGCACCACCGCCCAGCAGAATAGCAAGTCGTCGCCTGTGCAGCCCGGCAGCGACCGCGCCGATGACCAGCGCGTTATCCCCGCTCAGGATCAGATCCACCAGCAGGATGCCGCCCACCACACTCAGTATATCCAGCACAACTTCGTTCCTTTCATCTCATCGCCTCATTACCTCATTACCTGAAAATCCTCTTCTTCCTGCGGTCTTATCCATCTACTTATGTGATACCTTTTTACGAGGCAAGAATCACCAGCAAAAGTGCCTAAAAGCCGGTCTGCAATTTTACTGATGCCGAAATAGCACACATTTTTAATCGTTTGGGAGGGATATTTCCGTAATGGCAAGCCGTAAGAATCGTCCTCTGACGTGTCATGCGGAGCGCAGCGAAGCATCCAGGGTGGGGTACGCCGTCCGGTTGGTGAGACCAGATGCTTCGCTGCGCTCCGCATGACACGTCAAGGGGCCTTTTTTAATGCCATTGTTTTGCTTGACGCTGTGATCCCGCTCACCTACAATGGAGCAGTCAGACAGTATCAACTATTGTATGGGAGCCGAGTATATGGTTCAGCCTGCTGCTGTTGTGTTGTCGTATGTGCAGGTCGCGCCGCTGCTGGAGGCCCGGCGCAGGGGACGAGTTCAGGTTGAGGTCTCGCCTGACCTGGGGTTGACAAAGGTGCCGGTGGAGATCAACGCCGGGGGGGTAGGATTTCCAGGGGGAGAACAGCTGAGCTGGGAACAGATTGAGAAAATTCAGAAATCCAGGTCCGTGTGTTTCGTCGTGGAGAGTGGAGTAGCGCGACCTGTCCAGATTTTCTCCGAGGAGACCAATCGCCTGTGCAGCCTCTACCCGACCGGTGGAGCGCCGAGCATGCTCATCGGCGGCTTTGTCATGCACCGTGTCAAGGATATTGACCCCATGCAGGATACACTGAGGAAGGTGCATACCCTTGCGCCGATCAGCGGGCGCGTGCTGGACACGGCCACCGGGCTGGGCTATACCGCCATCGAGGCTGCGAAAAGCGCGGATGAGGTTGTGACAATTGAGCTTGACGCGGGCGCGCAGGAGATCGCGCGCCTCAATCCCTGGTCGCGGGCGCTTTTCGAGAATCCGAAGATCACGCAGTTGATGGGCGATGCCTTCGAGGTAGTGCCGACCCTTGAGGCTGAGAGCTTCACGCGCATTCTGCATGATCCGCCCGCCTTCAGTCTGGCCGGTCAGCTCTATTCTGGCGAGTTCTACCGCCAGCTCTATCGCATCCTCAGGCGCGGCGGTCGCCTTTTCCACTACATCGGCGACCTCAACAGCAAATCAGGGGGTACAGTAACAAAAGGGGTGCTGCGTCGCCTGCAAGAGGCCGGTTTCACGCGCATCACGCGCCGCCCCGAAGCGTTCGGCGTCGTCGCATATAAATGAGCGCCCCAGGCCGTCACAGGCCGTCACAGGCCGTCACAGGCCGTCACAGGCCGTCACAGGCCACCCGCAAGGGGTGGCCCTACTATACGCGATGGCTTCCCTGGCCCCACGAGATGTTCGCGTAGAGGAGGGCCACCCCCACAGGCGTGAACTGCAGCCAGTGCGAGCGCCAGGCAGGCCACCCGCAAGGGGTGGCCCTACTATATACGTCGGGTTCGTAGCCCTGTGAAGTCATCGCGTATAGTAGGGCCACCCCTTGCGGGTGGCCTGCGGGCCGCCTTAAGTTGACGCCTATGGGGCCATCCCTTGCGGGTGGTCTGGGACGGCCTGCGCTGGCCTGGCTGGCCTGGGGCGGCCTGCGCAACTGGCGCGGCAGGTCAGTGGGATTATCACGCTGTTTTCTTCTGTACGAGGGACGCGCTCCGTTTCTTCCGACCGGCGTGCTGGCGTACCTGTGCTTGCGAGCAGCGATTGTATTCCTCAAGGGCCTGCATGTAGGTGGCATAGAGGTCCTCAAGCTCCTGCTCGCTGGCGCCGCGCTGCTCCGCTATCACCAGTTCATACCATCGCTGCTTCATACGCTGCTCAGCATATTCCAGCTTCACCGATTTCACATCCTTTCTGACGTCTATGTATGCTCGCTTGACCTTTTCGGATTTGACGGTACACTTCTCTGTGGGAAAGCCGGAACCAGGCCATCTTCCTCCCGCCTGGGATTGAAACTTGAAACTACGAAGCTTTGCGACTGCGATACTCCTGCGTCAACTGGCCGATCAACTCTCGGGCGCCGTTGAAGCTCAGGGTGTCGGGGTTTTCTGGCTCCGGCCTGCCCAGGCGCTCGCACAGCTTGCGAATGCTCGACAACTGCTGCTCTGTAGCCGTCGCTTCCTCGCCTCCGGTTTCGGAACTTGCGTTCGTGATAGGTGTCACCGCGTGCAGGCCGCTACCGTTGGTCTTGCTCGCGCCATTGGCCGGGGCGGGGCGCACGGCAGCGGCGACCGACCTGCGCGTTGTGCCATTACCGTTCGTGCTGGAGCTATACTCGTTGCCGTTGCTGCCAGCGCCGCTCTCCGCTGGAACGGCGCGCTCGACCGGGCTATCGACGATGCGATGCTCCTCATTGAGTTCTGGCGCAAATTGCGTGCCATATCCCAATGCCGCTAATGCACGTCCTATCGCTCCAGTCTCACTTTTCTCAAGGTAGTCCGGGAAGGAAGCCGCCTTCTCCATCTTTGTGCCTGTAGCAATACCACCCTTGCCGTCCTTAACAGTCGCGCGGAAGATAGCGATGCCTCTGGCCGTCTTGATGACCTTCTCGCTGCGCCGCTTCTCCTGATTCCAGACGTATGTCTCTTCCTCAGTCTCTTTATCGAGGTCGAGATGAACCAGCTCTGTTTCAATTGTCCCGTTCGGGCATTCCTGTCGGAACCAGACGAGGCGCCACTGAACAGGCAAGTATTCAGTCGAACCCTGCCTGTTCTTGATGTTCATCAGGTGTTCCCTGGGATTGAAAGGGATGTTGCTGGTATTTTCGCTCATCGCTTAACGCTCCTATCCGCTAGTCTATGATCTTATCGCACGTATTTAGAATTTTTGTTCTAATATTATAGCCCACTCAACACCTTCTGTCAAGTTTCTGGCTATCTTTTTATTCTTTCCGCGCTGATAAAAGGCGGTAATATGATTGTAGCTGCTCGTTGATGGCGGGCAGCTACAATCACAGGTATGGGCAAGAGGTGAGAGCGATCACTCCCTGTTTCTCATCTGATTGGTGAGGGCGTAGGGCCAGCGCCAGACGAGCAGGAGGATGAGGTTAGTGATCAGGGTGATGGCGGCGAAGGTGGCGGCGGGAATGGCGTGATCCACGAAGATGCCGCGCAGGGCCATCGAGACGGGCCAGGAGAGAATCCAGGCCAGGATAGTGCGCTGCGCCATTTTGCGCGGGTTGCTCATCAGCGCGCGGCGGTAGGCGCCGACGAAGGGAGCGACGAGAAACCAGCCTGCGGCGAAGGGCAGTGCGGTAAGGAAGATTTGCCAGATATCCGAGGCTTCTCCGTGGCTACGCCGTCCGATGGTGGCGAAGACGAGGAAGACGAGGAAATCGCCCAGCACGAGCGTGCTGATGCGCTGCCATTCAGGTATGGGCCGCGCCTTCCGGCGCGCTGTATTGTTTGTCACGGCAGCTTCGGTTGTACTGCTGGCGTTGAGACGGGCTGTTCTACTGGTTTTTGGCATGGTGGTATTGTCCTTTTGTAGGAGCGCAATCGATTGCGCTCCTACAAATTATATCCTATTTCGTCTCTGTTTGCGCCTTGCGTTCCTGCTCGCGTTCGTGTTCATGCACAAGTTCTTCGACGGCGGCGAGTTCGGTGCGCACGGCGCGGATGCGCATGGTGATGAAGGCGAGATAGATGAAAAGGGCGACCCAGACGACGGCATAGGCGGCGACCAGGTAGGTAACTCCTTCTCCTTGCATGGGAAAAACCTCCTTTGTTATTCGACGCTGGCGCGCAGGCGCCGGGCCTGCGTCTGCAATTTCTGGAACTGGTAGACCTGGATCATCAGGAAGCAGTAGAGCAGGGTGAAAGTGGCCAGCGAGAGCATGAGGGCGAGCAGCATCTGCGGGGGCAGATTGGGCGAGGAGCCAATGGGCAGCACGGCCTGCGGGTGCAGCGTGCGCCACCAGTTGACCGACTCGTAGATGATGGGAACGTCGATGACGCCGATGATGCCCAGCACGGCCCCGGCCCGCGCACTGGCAGGGGTGTGGCCCATGTAGCTGCGCAGCATGAGATAGGCGATGTAGATGAACCAGAGAATGAGTGTGGTGGTGAGGCGAGCATCCCACGTCCACCACGTTCCCCAGATCGGTCGGCCCCAGAGCGAGCCGGTGATGAGGGTGATG
>Ga0209810_1006491_pt1 | contig 10114 bp, 11 predicted proteins | sample Coa_R1_7_FD_187159 | JGI IMG/M metagenome (GOLD analysis project Ga0209810, IMG submission 187159) | Surface soil microbial communities from Centralia Pennsylvania, which are recovering from an underground coalmine fire - Coalmine... | ecosystem: Environmental > Terrestrial > Soil > Unclassified...
GCACGCACTCCGGCCAGAAATCGGCCGCGACCATCGCCCGGGCCTCGAACGGCTTCATGACTGGTTACCACCCGCTCCCGGCATCTCACCTGCAGCGCCCACCGGCTCGAGCAACGCCTCGATGTCCTCTCGCTTGATGCGGATCACCTTCTCGCCGGCGACGCGGTACGCCTTCAGCTTGCCCTCGGCGATGTAGCGGTGGATGGTCCGCGTCGAGAGCGCCAAGAGCGCAGCCGTCTCCCGGATCGTTAGGTAGGGCCGCGTTGCGTCCATGGGCACTCCAGCGGCACGCCGCCCGGCCGGGCTGACGCCCATTCTACGCGCCTTGTCACTCAATAGCAAGAACTTTCAACGTACGACAAGTTCTGCTGATACGGCTCGCGCGGCGCGGCCAGGTGCCTGACCCACCACTGCGCGCCGTTGCGTAGCTCGAGCGGATGGCGTCGCACGCGACGCGGCATGCCCAGCGCCAGGTCATAGGCAGTCTGACAGTGAAAGGCTGCGATCAATAGGCTTGCGAGCATGGCTGCAGCCGCGGCGCCCCCCCAACGAGAAAGCCCCTCGCCCAGCACGGGCGAGGGGCTTCGGCGTCCCGGGCCGCGCCGCCTAGGTCGTGCCGGTCTCTTCGCCGATGCGCGGCCGCCAGGTGGAGAAGCGCTCCTCGATCCGCAGCAGCACGGCGTTGAGCCCGACGCCGGCGATGGTGATCAGCAGCACGCCGACGAACACTTTGTCCGTCTGGAACGTCGCCCCCGCGACCGTGATCAGGTAGCCGACGCCCGCGGTCGCGGCGTACAGCTCGCCGACCACCACGCCGACCAGGCCGCGACCGAGGGCGAGGCGCGCCCCGGTGAAGATGAACGGCACCGAGCTCGGCAGCACGACCGTGCGCAGGAGCTGGAGGTCGTTCGCCCCGAACGAGCGGGCGCACTTGAGGATGTTGCTGTCGACCGTCGCCACGCCGACGCGCGCGTACATCAGCGAGTAGAAGATGGCCGACATGAAGATCACGGCGATCTTCGAGTTGATGCCGATGCCGAACCAGATGATGTACAGCGGCAGCAGCGCCACACTCGGGGTGGCGTAGAGGGCCGAGATGAATGGCTCAAAGATGTAGTTGAGGCGGCGGAACCAGCCGAGCGCCAGCCCGAAGGGGATACCGATGATCAGCGAGAGCATGTAGCCGGCGATCAGCTCCTGCGTGCTGACCCAGATGTCCTTCCAGATGCTCCCCTTGGCGATGGCCTGCCAGGCCCCGCTCACGTTGCCCGCGAACAGCGCCGCGAACACCGCGCCGATCCCGCCGTCGAAGAACAGCTTATCCGCGGCCTTGATGATCCGCGACGGCGAGCTGGAGAACATCGGATTGATGATCCCGCTGGTGCCGACCCATTCCCAGAACAAGAGGAAGGCCAGCACCGAGATCGCGCCGATGATCAACCCTTCCTGGGACGCGAGGACGCGCCTCAGCCCGCTGCGCGGCGAAACGGCGGCGGGTCGCGCGAGAACTTGCGCTTCCGACTGTTGGGCCACGGGCCGCTCCCTTTCCTCGAGCGATGCTCGGCGGTGGATCACTCCTGAGCAACGCGGCGCCTGGGGTTTAGGACAAGACTAGCACAAGCCGCCGCGATTCGCGCAGCGACTTGCAGGCATTCTATGGCGGCCCTTGCCATCTGTCAAGCGACACCGCGCACCCCCGCGCGGTCTCGTACATCTTGTCATAGTATTGACTGACGCGATATATTAGCCTACACTCACACGGGTGCTTATTTGAGGCAGATCCGCCGCGCGTGGGAGCGCGGGCCAGGAGGGATGGGAAAGATGGTCTATCCGCGGCTCGTTGGGATCGCTCTGCTCGTCGTCACCGCGCTCGGCATCGCCGCTCCGCCCCGGCCCTCCGCGGCACAAGGGAGTCAGACGCCGCCGCAGATCGCCCAGGCCCTCGGCGTCGCGCTCGACGCGATCCAGGCGCGCCTGGACGCCGGCGATTCGGCCGGGGCGCGCGCCGCCTACGACGCGTTCGAGAATCAGTGGGAAGCAGTGGAGAACAGCGTCCGGTCGCGTTCGCGGACGGCCTACCAGGACATCGAAGACGCCATGCGCGTGCTGCGGCGCGCGCTGTACCAGGGCGACGGCGATCCCGTGAGCGCCCTCGGGGCCGTACGCGGGCAGCTCTTGGCGTTCGCCAGCGGCGGCCCGGCGCCCGCCGCGGCCGCGCCCCCGCCGCAGAGCCCGCAGGCGCCCACGTCCCAGGGGCCGGAGTCCGCGCTCGTGCTGACGCGCAAGGTCACTGCCCTCGGCGAGATCCTCGCCGACCGCGACGGGCGCACGCTGTACGTCTTCACCGATGACGAGCCCGGCAGCCCCGGCCGGCTGCCGACCCTGAGCTGCGTGGACGACTGCGCCGACGACTGGCCCCCCCTCGAGTTCAACTCCACGCGCCGCCCGCTGGCCGGCGAGGGCGTCGACCAGGCGCGGCTCGGCACCGTGCGCCGCGACGGGCGCACCACGCAGATCACCTACGCCGGGCGGCCGCTCTATTACTGGGCCGGCGACTACGCCGCGGACGACCTGCGCGGCCAGGGGGTCGGCGGCAACTGGTATGTGCTGAGCCCGCGCGGCGACGTCATCCAGGCCATGGACGGCGTTCCGAAGCCGACCTTCCCTAGCGCCCCGGCGACCACTCTCACCATCGCCCAGACCGCTCTCGGGCCGATCGTCGCCGACGGGGCCGGGCAGTCGCTGTACCTCTTCAAAGACGATGGCAGCGTCAACTACGCCACGAGCACCTGCACCAGCGTCTCGTGTACGGGGGACTGGCCGCCGCTGCAGGTCGTCGGGCAACCGACGGTCGGCGAGGGATTGGACCCCAGCCGGGTAGCGACGATCAGCCGCGACGACGGCAGCCAGCAGGTCACCTACGCCGGCTACCCGCTCTACAAGTGGTCGGGCGACTTCAACCCGGGCGACATCCGCGGCCAGCTCATCGGGCCCGAGGGCGGCGACTGGTTCCTCCTGACGCCGGCCGGGGAGCGGATCGTGGCGCCAGATCCGGCCTGGGTCAGCGCGCCGGTGCCCGCCGTCGCGCGATCACACCGCGGGAGCTGAGCGCCGATGCCGTACGTTCGACGCGACCGACCCTCGGAGCTGAGTCGACGCTCCTTCCTGGGCGTGACCGCCGTTGGCGGCGCGGCCCTGGCCCTCGCGAGCACCGCGCCGCCGGTCCGCGGCGCGACGCGAGTCGACGGACCGCCTCGCCGCATCGTTCCGTTCTACGGGCCCCACCAGGCAGGCATCGCCACGCCGGCGCCGGCCCAGCTCCTGTTCGCTACCTACGACCTGCTGCCCGGCGCGACCGCCGACGACCTGCGGCGGCTGCTGCAGCGCTGGTCGGCGGCCGCGGCGCGGCTCGCCGCCGGCGAACCGAGTCCGGGCGACCCTGTGCCCGACCCCGCGGCAACGCCGCGCGATGCCAACGCGGCCGCGGGCGACGATCCGGCCGCGCTCACGCTCACCTTCGGCCTCGGCCCGGGCGTGTTCGCGCCGGAGCGCGGCCTGGCCGACCGGCGGCCGGCCGGACTGGCCCCGCTGCCGCCGTTCCGCAACGACGCGCTCGACCCGGCGCGCAGCGGCGGCGACCTCGCCGTGCAGGCTTGCGCGGAGGATCCCCTGGTCGTCTTCCATGCCATCCGCGTCCTCAGCAGCCTGGCCGACGGCGTGGCGCGGCCGCGCTGGACGCAGCGCGGCTTCGGCGCCACGACCGACGTCCGCCTGAGCGGAGAGACGCCCCGCAACCTGCAGGGCTTCAAAGACGGCACGGCGAACCCGCGTCCGGACGAGCCGGAGTTCGCGCCGACGGTCTGGGTCCAGGACGACGACGAGCCGGCCTGGCTACGGGGCGGCTCGTTCCTGGTCGTGCGGCGGATCCGCATGGACCTCGATCGCTGGGATACGCTGTCCGTGGCCGACCAGGAGCGGGTCATCGGCCGGGCGAAGGGGAGCGGCGCGCCGCTGTCGGGCGGGGACGAGCACACGCCGGTCGACCTCGACGCGCGCGGGCCGGACGGGAGCCTGCTCGTACCCGCCAACTCGCACGTGCACCTGACCAACCCGGCGCGCAACTTCGGCGCGCGCATGCTGCGGCGCGGCTACTCCTACGACGACGGCTGGGACCCGATGGCGAGCGACGGTGCCGGCCGCCTCGACGCCGGGCTGTTCTTCCTCGCCTACGTGCGCGATCCGGTCGCGCAGTTCATCCCGATGCAGCAGCGGCTGGCCAACGCCGACGCGCTCAACCGCTTCGTCACCCACGTCGGCAGCGCGCTATTCGCCATCCCGCCCGGCGCGCCGGACGGCGGCTACGTCGGGCAGACCCTCCTCGGCTAAGAGCGCTCCTCGGCAGTCCTGAGCGCCGCGGCTCCCCGCCGCTGGGGCGCCGCCCCCTCGCGGCGCCCGTGTCTCCTGCCGTGTTCATCTCAATCAACAATTTTCCTTCTATCGCCTGTAACGAATTAGCGCGCTATACGTTTATATCTGTGATTCGTCTGTACTGATCGTGGATATTAGTCATGACTAATACGGCAGACGAGCTGGGCTGCTAGGCTGCCCCTGGCGGCCGCCACCAATTTCGGAGGTGCACCATGGGTTGGCGTCTCGCTCGTGGGCTCCTGGTCGCTGCTTGCTGGGTCGTCACCTGGTCCGTCCTTCCCGTCCGCGCTCAGGCGCTGCTCGTCGAGGCGACGCCGGGCCCGGGTGCGACGCTCGCGGCGCTGCCGCCGCGTCTGCAGCTCCTGTTCGGCGAGGAGCTCGATGCCGACAAGAGCTCTCTGCGCGTCTACGGGCCGGGCGGCGTTCGTGCCGATCGGCACGACCAGCAGGTCGATGGAACCCGCATGTGGGTCAGCCTGGTCGACCAGGGGCCCGGCCTGTATCAGGTCCGCTGGACCTCCGTGGCCGACGACCACGGCGCGCTCCACGGTACGTACCAGTTCGCGATCAGCCCGCGGCTTCCGGCGCAGGCGCCGCAGATCGCCGTCACGCCGCCGATCGCCGACAACGGCCAGAGCGTGACGGTCGCCGGCAGCGGGTTCCTGGCCGGCGGCCGCGTCGCGCTCGCGGTCGGCGACGACGCGGCGCTGCTGGCCGTGGCGACGGCCGACGCCACCGGCCGGTTCGGCGTGCAGGCGCCGTTGCCAGGGGACCTTCCCTTTGGGCGCCAGGTCGTGCAGGCCACCGACGCCGCCGACCACCTCGCTACGGCGGCGCTCCGCGTGCCGAGCGGCGGTAGCGGTGTCGCGGCCGTCGACGTGAGCGCGGCGCTCGAAGCGGACACGCTGTCCTACGTCCTGCGAGTGGAGAACCGCAGCGGCTACTACCTGCGCAGCGTCGTCCTCCGCGCACTGGTCCCGGAAGGCACCCGGGTCCTCGCGGACGATCTCAGCCAGCCCGACGGCGTGGAAGCGCCGGAGGTGGGCGGCGGACAAGTCGTCTGGCACGCCCGGGCGCTCCCACCGCATGCTGTCGTCGGGCCGTTCGCCTTCAGCGTGACCACCGCGGCGCTCGCCGACCGGGCCGTCGTCGCGACCATCGCCTCGGTCGAGTTCATCCACTCGGCGTCGTCCCCGGACTTCCGCGGCACCGTCCGCTCGCCGGAGGTCGCCGTCCAGGTCGCGCGCTGACGCTTCCTCGCGCCTCGTATTAGCCCAGGCGGTGCCGCCCGGCCGACGGCCGGGGCACCAAGGAGGAAGGAGTAGTCCAATGCAACGCGTGTTCGTCGCCCTCTTGCTCCTGGCCAGCATCACGGCCGCCCGGCCGCTAGCGGTTGCCTACGCCGACGACGTCAACCAGAACCCGGAGTGCCAGCGCCTGTGGTGGCAGCTCGCGGGGCCGGTCGTCCAGCGCATGCTGTACTATGTGCAGGCGGCCGACCAGTATCCGATGCTGCCCAACGGCCGTCCCCCCGTGGGCAATGGGCCGCTCCCGGCCTATCCGTGGGCGCCGGGGATCTATGGGCCAGGCGGACCGGGGTATAGCTTCGCCGGCGCCTATGCGCTGAACGGGATGCGCGGCGTGGCTCTCACCAGCACACCCTTCTATCCGGCGAGCGCGACGACGCTACCGGGCGGCACGCCGCTCTCCGTGCCCTTCGTGGCCAACCAGGTCGCCACTGCGGCCGGCGGCGTCGGAGCCGTGGCCCCTGCGGATCTGATCGCTCTGGCCGACGTGCGTCAGTCGCAGATCGGCAACGTGCTCAGCGCCATCGACGTCCGCAACAACGTCGTGGCGAACCGGCTGGCCGCGGCCGACTTCCAGTTGAACTATGCCGCCTACCCGATGGCGCAGGCGGTGAACTATCGTGAAGTGCTCGAGGGACTCGACTTCCACGTCCGCAACGTCTGCCCCCGCGCGCCCGCGGAAGACGCGAACGGCAGCTCGTCCAACGGTTCCTGAGCCTGGTGACTTGAGCAGTGTTTGCAACGGCAAACACTGCTCAAATCAGGTGTCCCAGAGTACTAGATGTAGGTGAACATCTGGCCCCAGGGGGTGGTCTCGAACGGCTTGGGCTCGATGCCGTCGTCGTAGATCGTCTGCGGCGGCACCAGCTTGTACTGCTGGTACCCCTGGACCTCGGAGCCGCTGGCGGGCCAATAGGAGGCCACGACGACCGCGTCGAGCATGCGCTGCTCGCTCGGGCTCAGGGTCTCGCGGAAGGCCTTGAGCTTCCGCATGTAGGCGCGGCGCTCCTCGTGCGTGGGGACCGCGGATTTCTCGGCCATGACGCCTCCTCCTGTATGGCAGCTTGCCGACCCTCAGCGTAGCAGGTAAAGTAGCCGCGCTTCAGTCACGACGGTGACAGAGACCCGGCGGCGGCCTCGACTCCGTTGCGGCGCTCGGGCTCGACGCTCACCGCGGTGCCGGCGGCCGCGGCCGCCGGCACCGCGGTCTCGGCCGCCTGCCCGTCCTTCGGCTTCTCCCGCTCGGGGTCCTGAGGATTGAAGTAGTGGAGGATCGGCCGCGCCAGGTAGTCGGGCGTGGCGCGGTAGGGCGTGGGGTACTCGAAGACGGTCACGGCACCACGGGCCGGGGCCAGCGGCTGCTGGAGCAGCTTCGGCGTCACGTCCTCGCCGCCCGCCCAGAGGGTGAGGACGGCGATCGGGTCGGCGTGGCTCACACAGGCGATGATCTGCCCCTCGTGCCGGCGCAGCAGGCGCCGGGTGAGGCGCTGCATGCGGTCCAGCACGTCCGCGACCGTCTCGTCGGTCTCGTGGCGCCGCTCGACATAGAAGCTCGTCCCCTTCGGGACTTCCTTGTTCGGCGTGCCCGCCCAGCTCGTGCCGATCTCCAGGAGGAGCGCGCTGCGCCGCACGGGTACGGCATGGTGGGCGGCGATCACGGCGGCGGTCTGGCGCGCGCGCAGGAGCGGGCTGGTGTAGATCGCTGCCAGCGGCACCTCGGCCAGGCAGGCGGCTACTCGCCGGGCCTGCTCGCGGCCGCGGGCGCTTAGGCGGAAGCGGGGCAGGCGCGCGTAGACCACGTCGCGCGGGTTGTGGACCTCGGCGTGGCGGACGAAGAGGATGATCGTGCTCACCGGCCCTCCGCGGCCGGGGGCTCGGCTTCGGCCAAGGGGGAATCGGGCCAGACCGCGCGGCGTAGCGCGGCCTCCTCGGCGGGCTGCAGCTTGAGGAACAGCCCCTTCGCCTCGGCGACCACCTGGCCGTCGGGCAGGTGGGCCTCGCCGTCGGCCTCGACGAAGCGGCCGCGGTCGCGCACCTGGCGGGCGACGACCTCGACGCGCGCGCCGACCGGCACTGGCTGGCGGTAGCGCACCTCCAGGCGGGCGGTGAACGACCAGTGGCCGTGCAGGGCCACCGCGCGGCCGAGGGTCTCGTCGAACAGGCTGGCCAGCACGCCGCCATGGACGCGGCCGGGGTAGCCCTGGTAGCGGCCGTCGGCGGTGAAAGCCCCACGCAGCTCGTCGGGCGCCGCGCCGAGGCGGAACTCAGCGTGCAGCCCCGCCGGGTTCGCCTCGCCGCAGACGAAGCACTCACGGTACGTGCGCAGCGCCTCGAGCATCCGCTCCCCTTTCCGTCCCCAGTATACCCCGCGGCGCCCGGGACCGACCTGGCCGAGTGACCGGCGGCCCTGCGGTGGAATCAGTCGTAAGCAGCGACTGGAAGGCGGAAGGGGAGCGCGGCGCGCTCCCCTTCCGCTCGGCCACTAGTTTGTCACCAGTGAATCGATGTGTGTTGTGCGTTCACAACACACATCAGATTCCCTGTGACGGGGTTCTAGACCTGGTAGGCCACGTAGACGCCAGCACCCAGCGGCCCGTTGAAGGTTACGGTGGTGAACCCGGGCGAGCGCGCTGCGAGCTGCGCCGCCAGCGCCTCGCAGTTGGCCGCAGCATTCGCCGGGCAGTAGAACTGTGGCCCGACGAGCGCCACCACGTTAGGCTGCACCTCCACCACCTGGATGCCGTTCTGGATCGTCTCCGCCGGGACGACCCCGACCAGCGCCGGCACCACAGTCTGCTGGAAGGTGGTCACGAAGGTCGGCTCGGGGAAGGTCTGCGCGACCTCGGCGGGCGCCACCACGGTGACCGGCACCGCTCCAGACACTACCGCGGTCGGCTGGATGGTCACGGTCCGCGTGTACCAGGTCTGGCCGGCGCCCCACTGCGGCTGCTCGACCACTGTCCAGCCGGGGATCGCTTGCAGCGTCGGCGCGGCCAGAGCGGTCGCCGTGACGCCGGTAGCCAGCAGCAGCGCGACGAGCGCCGAGGCGATAGACCAGCGGTTGATTCGCATTCGCTTTCCTCCTGACGACATGTCGGACTCGCCGGGCGGGATCCGCACCCGGTCGCACCGGTCGTATCGCCACCGAGTCCGCTGTACGGCCCTGCAGATGGCATGCCCCGGCGCGGCGCCGGATGTGGAGATCGTTTGGAGATCGTGTGGAGGCGGCCGCTTAGCGGCGGGTGGGCAGGGCGATCGGCCGGGCGACGCGGTGGGCGGGGAACGGCTGGCCCAGCACCAGGTCGCGGTCGAAGAACTCCCAGCGGGCCAGGCCGTCGTCGCTCTCGGGCTCCAGCAGGTAGACCACCAGGTTGCCCAGCCGCTGGCCGGTGCGCACGACGAGCGTGCCGGCATCGAAGCGGACGCGGCGGCGCTCCTTGCGGACCGTCAGCACGGTCTCGAAGCGCTCCCAGCCGGTGCGGATGTCCGGGCTGGTCGTCTTCTCCATGCCCAGCACGACGTAGCTCTCCACGTCCAGGTCCAGCGGCTGGGCCAGCGTCTCGACGGCGATGCCGTGCTGGCGTAGCTTCGGCGCCAGGTGGGTCGCCGTCAGGAGGTAGGCGTACGGGCGCGGCACGGAGACCGTGGGCAGGAAGCGGGCGTAGTGGAGCGTGCGGTAGGTGACCAGCCGCCGGCCGGGGATGCGCCGCGCCTGGAGCGACGGGCGGTCGTAGGCGACGATCGCCGCCTCCTCCAGCGCGTAGACCGGCCAGTCGAACACCAGGCTGCCGTCGGCGGCGCGGCGGGCCAGGCCGTAGTTGACGCCGACCAGGTCGTCCGGCCGCGGGTCGCGGCCGGCGGCGATCGTCTCGCGCTCGGCGCGCTCCACCACCGCCATCACCTCCTCGGCGTGGTCGGCCACGTAGCGGAAGATCTCGAGCAGGTAGGCCGAGATCGTCTCCACGCGGGCGCGGTAGTCGATGTAGGAGTAGGTCTCGAGGAGGACGTCGAGGCGGCCGGTGAGGCCGCGGTAGTGCGAGCCGAAGCGCGGCAGGCCGGGGTAGGTCTCCCAGCCGCTGGTGGGGTCGTCCTCGACGCGGTAGTTGCCGTACCAGTAGCCGCGGCGCCGGTAGTCGCGCCATACCGCCTCGGCCACGGCCGGCAGCAGGCGCTGCCGCGCGTACTCGATGGGCGCCGGATGGCCGCTCAGCGGCGTGTGCGCGGTGTCGAAGGTCAGGTCGTAGGCGTGGATCGAGCCGTCGGTGGTGTGGCAGTCGACGAAGACGTGCGGCCACCAGCGCTGGTAGAGCGCTGCCAGGTGGTTCGACTCGACGGCCTCCTGCTTCATGTAGTCGCGGTTCAGGTTCCAGCCCTCGCCC
>Ga0209810_1006492_pt1 | contig 10114 bp, 9 predicted proteins | sample Coa_R1_7_FD_187159 | JGI IMG/M metagenome (GOLD analysis project Ga0209810, IMG submission 187159) | Surface soil microbial communities from Centralia Pennsylvania, which are recovering from an underground coalmine fire - Coalmine... | ecosystem: Environmental > Terrestrial > Soil > Unclassified ...
TCCTCGACGGGTCTGGTCTGGTTCAGAACGCTTTCGATCGCTCTGCCGACCAAGTCGGCGCGGTTATAAGTTGTGATTACGGCACTAACAGTTGTCGACATTGTTCTGGTTCAGAAACCTGTTCGGAAGATGTCAAAATGTGAATCAGCTTGTCAACGTAAGTTCGAATCGGTGTAGGGAAAGATTTGCCCGCGCGAAGGAGACGCTCGCGGTCCTCCGCCGCCAAAACTCGTGTGAGCCGTAGCATCACCAAATATATGGCCGCACCGGTCATTGCACCTGTAATCATGGCCAGCCAGTGGTTCAGGAACAGAGAAAGCGTCAGGACGCCGGCTGCCATCGCAGCGCCCGAAATCAATGTCTTGAACAGCGTGTTCATCCGGAGGGAGAATCCCAAAATATAACTTGCTCGGGACCAAGTACCGATCACCGCCAGCATTTGAGCAGCACCATTTGCGATGGCTGCACCCACTGCGCCGTGCTTGGGAATCAATAGCAGATCAAGAGCCATATCCACCACACCGCAGATGCAAAACCAGAGGATGATGAATCTTTGTTCTTCGGCTGCTTGCAGCAATTCTTCTACGGGATGCCGTAGCGCCTTGGGTATCGCAAACAGCGCGGCAATCGCAAGAACCGGCACGGCGGGAAGATATCGTACGCCGTATAACGTGCTTACGATAGGTCCGCTGAGGGCAGCCAAACCAAGGAACATGGGAAGCGCCACGAGAAACATGTAGCTGGCTGAGGTGGAGAGCACACGGCGGACATAGAGTTTGCTGCGAGTATATTCGGCCATTACGCTTACACCCATAGAGCCCCCCAAAACATCGGGAATTAATCCCACTTTTTCGCACAGGTTAAATCCGAGGGAGAAAAACGTGATTTGACGGATGTCTTTATCCAACAACTTCAGGAAAAAAATGTCCGAGCGATTCCACACCACCAGATCAATCATCATCAGAATGATGCTTTGACTGGAGAAACGGAACATACGCCGCTTTAATTCGAAGGGTAGGGGAAGGCCTTGGGGCAACGGTCGAACCCAGCGCCAAGCGATCCAGAGCTTCACAACGAACTCGATGCTCGTGGAAACCAGCATTCCGGCGGCTACTCCCAATAATCCCCACCCATAACGCAGACTAAGCGTTACGGCGGCTACATAAACCGCCACGCCCAAAAGGGCGCCCGGTGTGTTGGCGCGAAGATTCTCCGCAGCTACGTTGGCTAACGAAGGAATCAGGGTCAGCATGCGCGGAATAAGCGTGAGTACGATGAGGGTGGAGATCAGTGAATAGTGTGGTTCTGCCCACATTAAAGCCAAAGCCAGACCAGCACCGGTCAATCCTAGTGAAAGGAAGAGCTGCAGGCGTAGGGTAGTGAAGAAAATCGTCCGCGCCAGACCGTCTTCGCCAGCGGCCAAGTGCTCGGCCATATATTTTCTGGTTGCTGCGGGGAGACCCAAGCTGCCCACGGCGCTGGCTATATTGGCGATCCAGAGGACGTAGTTGAAATACCCTAGTTCCTTCGGCCCAAAGGCGCGGGCAATGGCAATAGACGTGAAAAATACGCTAACGAAGTTCGCGGCAATTTCGAGGCCGTACCAAAACGAATTTCTGGCTACGGTCGCCGACTTTGAGTCGTGGGGTGGCTTCGAGGCTGACAAAGCAAATTCTTTGTTTTTGTTCAGGTGTTCGGTCAAGCAGCAGTGACAGGGATTGCCGCCCAAAGTGAGGGCAAGCGAGATCCGATGCCTGCGTAAATAGCACGTCAGAGTCCACTTGCCAGGCCTTCACTCAGCAGGGATGGGTAGCTCTAAAGAAAGACCACTGGCTTTGCTGACGAACCGCTGGGCATCGTGCCGGCAGGGAGAAGGTTAACAAAAATCGCGCTGTTCCTGTAATCTTTCCCACCCTGAGAAACGTATAAACCTTGAGACATCCTTGACTAGAATAAAACTGGTGGCGCAAAAGCAAGACGCTGGCGAGGAGGTTTGCGCGATGTTCGAGGGCGCGCGGATGCCGTTTCTCATCTCGAACGCCAAAACGCGCGTCTACCGGCTTATTTTGCTGCTGCTCTTGCTGAATCCGCTAGGGAACTTTTTTCTTGCGTACGGGATGAAGCAGTATCCTTCGACCCTTGCAGCTAATCCTTTGGATTACCTGCTTGCGATTTTGAATCCGCTGGTGGCGCTGGGAATGCTCATGCTGATTTTAGCTTTTCTGGTGCGGCTGGCGCTGTTCAGCATCGCGGACCTTAGCTTTATGCTGCCCGTGACGGCTTTGGGTTATGTCATCGCTGCACTCTACGGTAAATTTTTTCTTAGTGAGCATATTAGTGCTGAGCGCTGGTTAGGTACTGCACTAATCTTTGTTGGCATTTCCTTCGTCGGGACGACTTCCGCGAATACAGTTCCTGCATTCCCCGAAGCCGGAACGGCGGATGGAAGCATCTGAGAAATCAACAAAAAAGGAGCAAACGGTACATGAGAATTGGCGTGCTTGGAGGGGATGGTTATTGTGGATGGGCCACAGCGCTTTATCTCTCTCAAAGAGGGCATTCCGTTGCGATTGTCGATAACTTCGCGCGTCGCCTGTGGGATTACCAGCTTGGAGTACAAACACTCACTCCCATCCGTCCGCTGCCAGAAAGGCTAGCTGTCTGGCAAGAACTCACAGGCAATGAGATTGAATCCTTCGTCGGGGATATCACCGACTATGACTTCCTTCGTTCCTTTATTGAAGAGTTCCGTCCGGAGGCCGTGGTCCATTTCGCGGAACAACGCTCAGCGCCCTATTCGATGATTGACCGCAAGCATGCGGTCTTTACACAGGTCAACAACGTTGTCGGAACGTTGAATTTACTTTTTGCTGTCCGCGAATTGCAGCCCGATTGTCACATTGTGAAGCTGGGCACCATGGGCGAGTATGGCACGCCCAATATCGACATCGAAGAGGGTTATATCACAATCGAGCACAACGGTCGCAAAGATGTGCTTCCGTACCCAAAACAGCCGGGATCTTTCTATCACCTCTCCAAGGTGCACGACAGCCACAATCTCATGTTTGCGTGCAAGATCTGGGGGCTGCGCGCTACGGATCTGAACCAGGGCGTGGTGTATGGAACCTTAACGAGCGAGACAGCTCGGCATGAAGCTCTTATTAACCGCTTCGATTATGACGAGATATTTGGCACAGTTCTGAATCGCTTTTGCGTGCAGGCTGCCATCGGGCATCCGCTTACCGTATATGGGCGAGGGGGGCAGACTCGAGGCTTCCTCGATATTCGCGACACGGTACGCTGCATCGAGCTTGCCTGTCTCAATCCGGCAGCCCCGGGAGAATGTCGCGTCTTCAATCAATTCACGGAGCAGTTTTCTGTACTGGAGCTGGCCCATTTGGTTCAAGTCGCCGGAAAGAAGCTGGGGTTAAAGGTTGAAATTGAGCACCTGCCCGATCCGCGCGTTGAATCGGAAGAGCACTACTACAATGCCAAACACTCAAAATTAATCGATTTGGGCCTCAAGCCCCATTACCTGTCTGATTCGCTGCTGGATTCGCTGGTAAACATCGCTATTCAATATCGGGATCGCATTGATACTGCGATGCTTTTGCCGCAGGTCAACTGGCGACGGGCTACTAATGAGCGCCGGCGCGCGCCGCTCACGGCAAACGCTGCTATTGGGGCAGGCACCGGCGAGATCGGCCGCTAGCGCGAGAAGACGGGCCGGCTCGGGGGCGTAGCAATATGTACGGGCCGGTTCGACCGCTTCAGAAAGTTCGATTATTGATGAGTCGCAGCAACGGAACGGGCGCGGAGTTGCGCCTCTTCTAGTCGCTTGGTTTCTTGATACGTGAAGACCATTCGATGTATGACGGTCAGATTTCCGAGCACAGCGATTAACCACAGTACAGGCGCCATACGATCGAACAGCGCGCCGATGATGAGAAGGACAATTCGCTCTGGTCTTTCGAGGAAACCTACCTTACATGTCGGGATGATATTTTCGGCCCGCGTTCGTGTATAGCTGATCATGACGGATGCCGTCATGGCTACCGCGGTTAGCACGACGTAAGAAGGCCGGTTGACAGAGCCATAGTAGACCAGCAAACCTACGAGCAGCGCCAGATCCGAGTAACGGTCCAAAACTGAGTCGAAAAACCCTCCAAAACGGGTGACTTGATTCGTCGCCCGCGCCACGCGGCCGTCGACCATGTCAAAAAGGCCCGCGAAGACGATCACGAAACCCGCGGTACGGAAATGCCCAAAGGCGAGGAAGCTGGCTGCGATCATATTGATCACCAGCCCCATGAAGGTGAGTACGTTGGGATTGATTTTCGAAAGAGCCAAGCCGCGCACAATCAGCCGAATGATCTTGTTTGCTCCCAGGCCGATGGCACGCGTGTACGTCATAACCTCTTTATCCTAAGACGCCGCCAAATCGTGAATCGTACGCAAACTCAAGATCTCCATCTGCCGCACTCCATCCGGAATTTGAACTCGAACACTGTCACCCACTTTTTTGCCGAGCAGCGCGCGCCCTATGGGCGAGCTGGTGGAAATCTTCCCCCGATTTGCGTCGGCCTCTTCACTGGTGACCAGAGTATACGTCTGCTGCTCATCTTTATCGAGATCAAGCACGACCACCTGCGAGCCTAGTCCCACGCGATCTCTCGGAATCCTGGAGACATCAATCATGGAGACTTCTCGCAGCCTGGCTTGTAGCTGTCCTAGCCTGGCATTTACCCATGCCTGCCTCTCCTTGGCAGCGTGATACTCAGCATTTTCGCTCAGATCGCCGTGCGCTCTGGCTCGGAGGATCTCCTTCGGAAGTTCATTGCGCAATTCATATTCCAGCGCGGCGATTTCTTCCTGCAGCTTCTTTTTCAAATCCTCCATGGTCTACCAATGCCTCTATTATATGGGGTTTAAAGCAGGTGAAACTGCCTCCTCGACATTCGCTAAGTCAAATTGTTACAATCGTGTATAGGATACCCCGCCATGGCCAGCAAACCGGCATTCGCAGCAGGCGCTCAAGTGGAGCACGGTAAATTCGGTCTCGGCTCCGTGCTTTCCTGTAACGATGATTACATTGTGATTAAATTTGACGAGCATGGCGAAAAAAAATTTGTGACCTCTATCGTTCTCCCTTCGCTCAAGAAGAGTGATCGCCAGCCGCCAGCCGAAAAGCGGCGCACCAGTCGCAAGAAAGCTGTCCCGACTGCCGCCACGGGCGCATAGTGAAGTACTGGACCAGCTCCGCTAAATGAAGATTGGCGTTGTTGTTTTCCCGGGTAGCAATTGCGACCACGATGCATGGTACGCTTTTGCAGAAGTCTTGCAGATCCCGGTCGAGCTGATCTGGCATACTGCAACATCGCTTGGAAATGTGGATGCAGTCATCTTGCCCGGAGGATTTTCTTACGGCGATTACCTGCGATGTGGTGCAATCGCCAAGTTTTCCCCGGTTATGGGCGCAATTAAGCGCTTTGCCCACGATGGAGGCTTCGTTCTGGGCATTTGTAACGGCTTCCAAGTTCTGACAGAAAGTGGTCTGCTTCCTGGGGCTTTAGTGCGGAATAAAAACCTGAAGTTTATCTGCCGGGAAGTGCCACTCCGCATCGAGACTTCAGATTCTCCCTTCACACGGCAAGGTCGAAGGGGGCAGATTTTGCAGATTCCCGTTGCGCATGGAGAGGGCTGCTATATTGCCGATGAGCGCACGCTCGATCAACTAGAGGCTGAAGATCGCGTGGTTCTCCGCTACGTTGAGAATTGCAATGGTTCCCTTCGCGACATCGCTGGAATTTTGAACCAGCAGCGCAATGTCATGGGGATGATGCCTCATCCGGAACGTGCCTCAGATCCCTTGATTGGCGGCACGGATGGGCTCGTGATTTTGCAATCCATGTTGGCGGCAATTGTGGAACGCGCCGCAGTCTCAGTGCTGTCGTAATTCATGAGCCAGATTACGCCCGAAATCGTCGCGGCGCATCAGCTTACACCTTCAGAGTATGAAAAGATTCTTGCTCTGCTGGGGCGCGAACCGACGCTCACTGAGCTGGGTATCTTCAGCGTGATGTGGAGCGAACACTGCTCCTACAAAAGCACGCGGCTGCATTTAAAAAAACTTCCCACCGAGGGCAGACACATCCTACAAGGTCCCGGTGAGAATGCTGGCATTATCGATATCGGTGATGGCTTAGCAATCGCATTTAAGATTGAATCCCATAATCATCCCAGCTTCATCGAGCCGTTTCAGGGAGCTGCAACGGGTGTAGGCGGTATTTTGCGCGACATTTTCACCATGGGCGCGCGGCCCATCGCGATACTGGACTCGATCCGATTTGGAAGGCTTGACAGCGAGAAGACTGGAGCAAGGAATCGCCGCATTCTCGAAGGCGTAGTTGCTGGAATCTCGCACTACGGTAACTGCATTGGAGTGCCGACGGTGGGAGGGGAATGCGTCTTCGATGAGAGTTACGACGGCAATCCGCTCGTAAACGTATTCGCACTCGGAGTGTTCCGCCACAGCGAGATCTTTTATGGAAGAGCACTTGGCGTCGGCAATCCCGTTATCTATGTAGGCGCAAAGACCGGCCGCGATGGCATACATGGCGCCTCGATGGCCTCGGCCGAGTTTACTGAAACGTCGAAGCAGAAGCGGCCGAACGTTCAGGTAGGCGATCCTTTTCTCGAAAAACTCCTGTTGGAAGCTTGCCTGGAGGCCATGCGATTGGGCGCTGTTGTGGGCATTCAGGATATGGGCGCAGCCGGGTTAACGTCTTCGACTTGTGAAATGGGAAGCCGCGCGGGGACAGGCATTGAGATTGAGCTGGACCGTGTGCCGCAACGCGAGTCCAACATGACGCCTTATGAAATCATGCTCTCGGAATCCCAGGAGCGCATGCTGCTGGTGGCGCAGCGTGGGAGGGAGCACGAAGTCTTGAGTGTATTTAAGAAATGGGGCTTGGATGCGACGGAAATTGGCACCGTGACGGCAGACGGCATGCTTCGCGTGAAGCATCACGGAACTGTCGTAGCCGAAATTCCAAACCGTGCCTTAGCCGATGAAGCTCCACGGTATAACCGCCCATTCAGCAGGCCATTCCGAGAAGCTCCCATCCGCGGTCCTCAAGTGCACAGCGAGGATCTGGACGGGGATCTAAGAAGACTGCTGGCCTCAGGCGATATCTGCTCCAAGCGCTGGATTTGGCAGCAGTACGATTTCCAGGTGCGAACCAACACCATTGCAGGTCCTGGTGCGGATGCGGCGATTATTCGGATCAAGGGAACCAATACGTCTGTGGCAGTCTCACTCGACGGTAACGGCCGCTATTGCGCTCTCGATCCGCGAGAAGGCACCAGACTGATCGTAGCCGAATGCTGCCGCAATCTTTCCACCGTGGGGGCTTTGCCCGTAGCTACAACAAACAATCTGAACTTTGGTAACCCGGAGCGGCCCGAGATCATGGCGCAGATTGTTGAATCGATCGAAGGTTTGGCGGAGGCCTGCCGGTTCTTTGAGGTGCCGGTGACGGGAGGCAACGTGAGCCTCTATAACGAAACTCTAGGCACGGCGATTCTTCCCACTCCGGTAGTCGGTATCGTTGGCATACTGCCAACTGCGCCGCCTGTGGCTTCTACGTTCAGTCGTGAGGGTTTGACAGTCATGCTTCTCGGAGGCCTGGGCAGCGCGGGCGCGGACGAGCTTGGCGGCACGCAATATGCCAAGGTAATTGTGCAATCGCTGTGGGGACGACCACCGCAGCTCGACATGGACTATGAGAAAAGGGTACAGACATGCGTGCGCGAGCTGGTGCGAGAGAGAGCGGTGGAATGCGCTCATGATCTAAGTGACGGCGGGCTCGCCGTGGCGCTGGCGGAGTTGTCGTTTGGCCCTAACCATATCGGTGCCGATGTTCATCTCGATTCTGAGCTCCCGCCAGAATTGCTCTTGTTTCATGAAGGACCGTCACGCATCCTGGTTGCGACAGGGACGCCGAACCGGGTTTTCGCCGCAGCAGAACGGCATGGCGTGCTGACGCTCGAAATGGGAACCACCTTGGCCGGTCATCTTCGCATCCGCAACCGCGGCAGGATTCTCATCGATAGTCCAGTGCGCGAGTTGAGGGATATATGGGAGGGTGCCCTGGAACAAATGCTTCACGATACTGTAATGGTGTAGCCGATGCTGGATTCGGAACACGAAGAACTGTTTGACAAATTCCACGAAGAGTGCGGTGTCTTCGCGCTCTATGGCCATCCGGAGGCATCTAATCTCGTCTATTTAGGCCTTTACGCGCTACAGCACAGAGGGCAGGAGAGCGCGGGAATCGCTTCGAGTGACGGGCGCCGGCTGCATACCGTGCGCAAGATGGGACATGTGGCGGATATTTTTACGCCCAGTGTGCTCAACCGTCTTCCGGGCTGGCTCGCCATCGGTCACACGCGATATTCAACTGCCGGAGAAACCGTACTGCAGAACGCTCAGCCTCTGATGGTCGCTTGTGCGAAAGGCCAGATCGCCGTCGCACACAACGGAAACCTCACGAATGCCTTGGAACTCCGGCGGGCGCTTGAAGAAGATGGCTCTATCTTCCAATCTACGAGTGACACAGAAGTCATTCTTCACTTGGTTGCTCGATCGCGCGAGCGAACCCTGGCTGGCGCTTTGCGAGAAGCTTTGCTGCAAATCGAAGGCGCTTTTTCGATTGTCTTTCTGGCAGAGGACCGCATCATCGTGGCACGGGACCCGCATGGCTTTCGTCCGCTCGCCATGGGCCGTTTGGACCTTCCGGACGGTAGCGCCGCTACAGTCTTTGCTTCTGAGACTTGCGCCTTCGATTTGATAGGAGCCACGTACCTGAACGATGTCGAACCGGGCGAAATGGTGATTGCCGCACCAGAGGGAATCACGCGCGAATACTATACCCCAAGGGAGGCGCCCGCGCAGTGCGTTTTCGAACATGTCTATTTCTCCCGCCCCGATTCAATCGTATTCGGGAGACCCGTAGCCAAATCGCGCGAGCTGATGGGCCGATATCTGGCGCGTGAGCATCCGGTTGAGGCCGATATTGTGGTCCCCGTGCCAGATTCCGGGGTTGCAGCCGCTATCGGCTATTCGGCAGAATCGGGCATTCCTTACGGGCAAGCGCTGATTCGAAACCATTATGTGGGCCGGACGTTCATCGAGCCTTCTCAAGCAATCCGAGATTTCGGGGTCAAGCTGAAATTGAATCCCGTGCGCCACTTGCTTGAAGGTAAACGTGTGGTCTTAGTCGACGATTCCATCGTGCGTGGTACAACGAGCCGGAAAATTGTTCGTATGGTTCGCAGCGCGGGTGCGCGGGAAGTACATTTACGCATTTCCTGCCCGCCGACCATCTCGCCCTGTTATTACGGCGTAGATACACCATCTCTCCGCGAGCTGATCGCCGCAAATCATAGCATTGAAGAGATCCGGCAGTTCGTGGAAGCGGATTCACTCGCCTATCTATCGCTTGAATCGCTTCGCGCTTCCGTTGAGGACTCCGCACACCGCTTTTGCTACGCCTGCTACACCGGTAAATATCCCACACTGGTGCAGATTGAAGAGATCGTTACGGCGAAGACAGGGTGCTGCTAGTCTTCGATACCACAAGTGCTACCACAATCCAGAGCGCTCCGGCATAAACGGCGTACCAGAACGTTTCCTGGGCAGGCGTGACGTTCGTAGCGCCGAACACGACCAACGCACCTGTGGAACTGGCATGGAACATCTGGGCCATAGCCACACTCTTGGTGTGCACATAAAGCCATCCAATAAGCACTCTTATGGCAGTCAGAATCGCGATAAAAGCGAGAAGGAACAGGAACAAATACGACCCATGCGGATAGGCTGCACCTAGATAGTCGATTACGGGAAAGTGCCAGACGCCCCAAAGAAGACCGAGTGCAAGGGCGGCGGGCAGTGCTCTCATTTCCGAACACATACGCGGAAACGCGTAACCCGTCCAACCAATTTCCTCGAAGAAACCTGCCACGCAGCCAAAGCTTATACCCAAAATGAACAAATTGGGCTGAAAGCGCACTGAAACGAAGGTTTTCAAAAGGAAGAGAACAAGCAGAATCA
>Ga0209810_1006493_pt1 | contig 10112 bp, 8 predicted proteins | sample Coa_R1_7_FD_187159 | JGI IMG/M metagenome (GOLD analysis project Ga0209810, IMG submission 187159) | Surface soil microbial communities from Centralia Pennsylvania, which are recovering from an underground coalmine fire - Coalmine... | ecosystem: Environmental > Terrestrial > Soil > Unclassified ...
TGGGCAAACGCGGTGTTAGCTTGGTACGTCTTAGAGAAAAAGGAGGTGTCCTGATGGAAACATTCATCTCGCCGGATAGTGAAGCCATTCGCCGCCTGGAAGAGCAGCACCATCACTATTCGGAGAAGCTCGAAAGCCTGCTCCAGAAACCCTACCTCTCTGCCGAGGAACAACTCGAAGAAGTCCGGTTAAAGAAGCTTAAATTGTCAGTCAAAGACCAGATTGAAGCCCTGCGCAGCGGGATGTACCATCACGTGGCGTGATCCGGCAAAGGTCTGACATATCAGGGCATAGGGGCCCAAAGGGGTTCCTGTGCCCTCAGGAAAAGGCTTCCATCACTCTATAATGAGAGAATCAATCTCTCATGGTTCGTGACGGATATTACTACGGCTTTGCCCTGATTGCAGTCGCAATCGTTGTTTACCTGTTGACTGGCGGATGGGGCTGGGCCATTCTGCCCCTGCTGCTGGCTGCATTTTTCCTGTGGTTCTTCCGCGATCCGGAACGCGCCATACCACAAGGTGACGGGCTGGTTGTCTCTCCGGCTGACGGCAAGCTTACCTCGATTGAACGGATCACGACTCCCAAAGGGGAGCGCCTGCGCATCAGCATCTTTCTCAGTGTATTTGATGTGCATGTGAACCGCTCCCCGGTGAGCGGTGTTTTGCGGGAAGTCCGGTATCAGAAGGGCCTGTTCCTGAATGCGCTCAACCCTGCCTGCTCGGAGAAAAACGAACAGAACCTTGCAGTTCTGGAAACTCCGGAAGGACACGAGGTGGCCTTTAAACAGATTGCGGGCCTTCTGGCGCGGCGTATCGTCTTTCGTCCCCAGGTGGGCGATTATCTGGAGCGGGGGCAGCGTGTGGGCATGATCAAGTTTGGCTCGCGTGTAGATGTTCTGCTGCCCGGTCATGCGGAGCTTCGCGTGAAACAAGGCGACCGGGTGAAGGGCGGAGCGACCATTCTGGCGCAGATTCCTGAGCTTATTTTGGGGCCGATGCTGGCTGAACTTGAAGTGGAGACGCTGGTTTAATGGCTAGAGGCAAGCGCCGGCGCCGGGGAATGTATATCCTGCCTTCGTTGTTTACGGCAGGAAATATTGCCGCGGGTTACTTCGCCATTATGCAGAGCCTTCAGGGTTCAGTGCAGGAGCCGCACCACTTTGACTGGGCCGCGCTCGCCATTGGTTTTGCCATTCCATTCGATGCACTCGACGGGCGCATTGCGCGCATGACCAACACCACCAGTGAATTTGGAAAAGAGCTGGATTCGTTGGCGGACGTGATTACGTTTGGCGTGGCCCCGAGCCTCCTTGCCTTTACCTGGGGCTTCCGAATGTTGCCCGCGATTGGCGATCTGGTCTTTCGGCAAAAGCTGATTCAGTTTGGTGCGTTTGTCTGTTTTCTCTTTCTGATGTGCGGTGCCAGCCGTCTGGCGCGATTTAATATCAGCGTGAATCCGGTGCCGAAGAACCCGGGCCGCCCGGGAAGAAAATATTTTGTAGGCATGCCGATCCCCGCTGCGGCTGGGATTATCGCTTCAGTGATTCACTTTTTTCATGGAATTCCGATTTCCATCACATGGGTAGCGATGATCTGGATGGCGCTGGTTGGGCTGATCGGATTCCTGATGGTAAGCACCTGGCGGTTCTGGAGCGGCAAGGAAATCAATCTTTCCAGCCGGCACCCGTTCCAGTGGATGGTGCTGATTGGGCTTGTTCTCTATGCGCTGGTCTTTTTCTCGCAGTATGTGCTGATTCTGATGGCGCTGATGTACATGTTTTCGGGCATCCTGGCGCGTGTGGCCTATTCGTGGCAACGCGCGCGGCGGGCGCTTCCTTCCAGATCAGGGAGCAGCTCTAGCTGAAGACCAGTTCCCGCCCGTGCGAGGCCACAGCTTTTACCAGGGCATCGAAATCTTCTATCCGGCTGCGATGATTTGTATTTGCCACGCGGATGGCGTAATCACCACGCAGTGTGGTGCCGGAGACAATAAATTCGCCAGATTCCTGTAGGCGCACAACGATTTCGCGGTTGATCTGGTTTAACTGGCCCTGGGTTGCTTCCCGGTGCGGGCAATAGCGGAAACAAACTACGTTCATCACCCGTGGCGCTAGCAGTTCCAGATGATCATGGTTGCGGACCAGCGATTCAAGATACGCAGCTTGGTCTACGTTCTGCGTAATGAGTTCGCCGTGCATCTCTGTTCCGTATGCCTTGAGCGACATCCACGCTTTTAATCCTTTGAAGCTACGGGAAAGTTCAATGCCACGGTCTGCAAACCGCAGGCCGTCGGCCAACATACCGCGTGTGGCTTTTTCCAGATAACTCGCCTGTGTGGCGAATGTGCCTGCGTGCGCCCCGGCATCACGCACCAGAAGGCACCCGATTTCAAAGGGAAGATACATCCACTTATGCAGATCGAAGGCAAGCGAATCGGCAAGTTCGATGCCTGTGACGAGGTGTTTGTATTCAGGTGAAAGTTTAAGCAGCGCTCCGAAGGCGCCATCTACGTGAAGCCATAAACCTTCTTCGTCACAGATTTTTCTAAGCAATGGAATACGATCAATCGCTCCGGTGTTCACTGTGCCGGCATTGGCGATGACGGCGATGGGGCGAAGGCCTGCGGCGCGGTCGGCACGAATCTGCTGGCTGAGAAATGCTGTGTCTATCTCAAAGTTTCGATTCACAGCGATTTGCCGAAAAGCGCTCCGCCCCAGGCCGAGAAGTTCGATGCTTTTCTGCGCCCACATATGGGTTTCCGTAGAACCGTAGATAACGAGCTTCTGGCGGTCGCCCTGCAAACCTTCTTCACGCACGTTGTATCCCGCCTTTGCGTGGCGCGCTACAGTCAGGCCGAGTAGATTGGCCATGGTGCCGCCGCTGACGAAGATACCGCTTGTACCTGCGGGCATTTCCATTAGCTCAGCGAACCAGGCGAGCGTTTGCTCTTCTACACAGGTTGCGGCCTGCTGGCCGCCTGCGGCGTTTGTATTCATGCCGGCAGCGAGCATCTCTGTCAGCATGGCGAAAGGCGTGCCGTTGCCGCGCACCCATCCCCAGGCGCGTGGATGACGGTTGCCTGAAGCATAGGGAAGAACATTCTGAAGGAAATCGCGGTAGGCGCGCTCTTCACCTTGCGGCGTCCGCGGGAGAGGTTCGCGCAGGGATTCGCGCACATGGGCCGGCAATGGCTGCCATGCGGGCTGGTCGCGCAGGGTTTCCAGGTGATTGAAGATGTCATCGAGCATGCGATGCGCAAGCTGCCGCTGCTCATTCCAATCGAGCGGGTCGAGCGTCAGCTCAGTAGCTGCCGCTCCGGTAAGATGTGCCATAGTGTCCCCGGCTGCCTCCTCTTTGAGGAGTGAAGCGCCGTAACTTATTTTACTCTCTTTTATTTGATCCATTCATAGCGGTATTCCGCGGCGGTAAGCGCTTCTGCGAGCTGCTGCACATGGTCGCTGCCGCGTGTTTCCAGCGTGAAATCAATGACTGTATCGCCCAGATTCACCCCGTAGTAGGCGCGGTCATACGCGGTCTGCACGATGTTGGCGCGTGCGTCCGCGATGATTTTTGTAAGTTGATGCAGTGAGCCGGGCCTGTCGGTGAGATGAATGCGAAGGCGGGTCCAGCGATTGTCTTTTACAAGGCCGCGCTCGATGATCTTGGCAAGCAGGCTGACGTCAATGTTGCCGCCTCCCACAAGAACGGCCGTGCGCTGGCCATTGAGAGACGTTTTCTTTTGCAGCAGAGCGGCAAGTCCGACAGCACCTGCTCCTTCTGCCAGAGTTTTCTCACGTTCCAGAAGGACGAGAATCGCTTTTGCAATTTCTTCTTCGTCTACGGTGACGATCTCATCTACATAGCGTTGCACGAGTGATAGTGTGACCTCTCCCGCGCGGCGGACTGCAATGCCGTCGGCGATCGTGGCCTCAGCGGGGATGGTGATCGGCTTGCCCGCTTCTGTGGCGCGCAGCATCGAGGGAAGACGCTCGGTCTGCACTCCGACGACGCGGACCTTCGGATTGCTTTCCTTGATTGCGCAGGACACTCCGCTGATGAGACCACCCCCGCCAATCGGGACGACGACGGCTTCCAGGTTTGGCACCTGTTCCAGCAATTCGAGGCCAATGGTGCCTTGTCCGGCGATGACATCTGGATCGTCAAAAGGATGCAGGAAGGTCATGCCATCCACCTCGGCCAGGCGCAGGGCTTCGGCATACGCTTCATCGTAATTTGCTCCATGCAGTACGACCTCTGCGCCATAGCCTGCAGTAGATGAGACCTTGACCAGCGGAGTCATCAGCGGCATCACAATACGTGCCTTGATGCCGCGCTGCGTTGCATGAAAAGCAACAGCCTGGGCATGGTTTCCTGCACTCGCCGCAATCACGCCACGCTGCTTTTCGGCTTCTGTCAGCGTGAGAATTTTGTTGAGCGCGCCGCGTTCTTTGAAGGCGCCCGTGCGCTGGAGATTGTCCAGCTTAAGGAAGACCTGCTGCCCGGTCATCTGCGACAACGCCGCCGATTGCTGTGCCGGGGAACAGTAAATAAAATCGCGGATGCGCCCGCGTGCTGCCTGTACATCCTCAAGTGAAACGTCTTTCATGTTGCTTCCTTTGGGCCAAATAAGAAAGCCACCCTCCCGCTGCGGGTGGTGGCTTTTTGCTGCTTTCCGAATCTCGTCGCCTTTACACACCCGCACGATGTTCGAAGCTAATTCGAATCATGCTGATGCAAATCGAGACCTGCGGCACGGATGCAATACAATTGCGGCGCTCGGTCAGGTATTTCATGGCGATTGACTTATGAGTATCAGAGTGGCGGGCTTAGGTCAACTTTCTTGCCGGCTGCGAATACCGCAACAGTTCTGGGCATTCCAAAGAAATATGCAAGTTCGCGATAGTCTTCTGCGTCGTAGATAACGAAGTCGGCCATTTTGCCCGGCTCAAGGCTCCCAACTTCGTGTCCGCGATTCAGGCTGTATGCTGCGTTGATGGTGGCGGCCGTTACTGCTTCGGCGGGAAGCATCTTCATCTGTGTACAGGCCAGCGACAGGACCATTGTCATAGAGGCCGTCGGAGAAGAGCCGGGATTAAAATCCGTTGCGACGGCAACTGCCAGGCCGGCATTGATCATCGCGCGTGCCGGGGCATATTTCTGTGAACCGATAGCGTAGACAGAAGCAGGTAGCAAAACGGGTTGCACTCCTGCTTTTTTCATGGCGGTGATGGCTTCCGGCGTTGTCTGTTCCAGATGGTCTGCCGTTTTTGCGCCTAGTTTTGCGGCAAGCTCGACTGCTCCGCCGGATGTGAACTGGTCTGCATGGATCCGCAGTTCAAGACCGTGTTGTTTTGCTGCCTTGAGTACGCGCCCGGCCTGCGCCACGCTGAAGACCTTCGCTTCGCAGAAGACATCGCAGAACTCGGCAAGGTTTTCTTCTGCTATACGTGGGAGCATTTCATGGATGATGAGGTCTACATAGTCGTCGGGCTGCGACTTGTATTCGTCCGGAATTTCGTGCGCTCCCAGAAACGTTGGAATGCAGCGCAGTGGCGTGTTTTGTGAGACACGGCGGATGGCGCGCAGCAGCTTCAGTTCGTCCTCTACGGTAAGTCCGTAGCCGGATTTCGCTTCAACGGTAGTTGTGCCTCCGGCAAGAAACCAACGCACATATTTCTGTCCTGCTGAAACAAGCTCCTCTTCTGAAGCAGCACGTGTTTTACGAACCGTGGAACGGATGCCGCCACCGCGCTCTGCAATCTGCTGATAGGTCGCACCAGCGCAGCGCATCTCGAACTCGTCGGCGCGGTTTCCGGCGAAGACCAGGTGCGTGTGCGCGTCTACAAAACCGGGCATGACAACGCGTCCGCCTGCGTTGATGACCTGCGCATCTGGGTCTGCGAGTGGCTCAATTACAGCCCGCGGGCCAACTGCCGCAATTCGGCCATCACGCACGAGCATGGCGCCATGCTCAATGATGCTGAGTTTGCGCATCTCTTCGCCTGTGCGTGGACGCGCGGGACCTGCGAGGGTGATCAACTGTAAGCAATTTGTAACCAGCAGTGATTGTTTTTTGCTCATGAGGGCCGCTCCAGCATTCCTGAAGCGAACGACAGCAGGCAGGCAGCGGCGGCCAGCGATGTGACATCATGGATGTCGCGCGTCGGGTCCATTTCGACTAAATCCATGGCCTTCACCTTCGGATGCGCTCCACATAGAAAAGCCGCGTGGCGTACATCGAGTGGTGTGAGTCCTCCGGGACGTGCTCCTGCCGTTGCCGGAGCAAAAGCGCGGTCCATGACATCGAGATCGAGGTCTACATAGATGACCTCAGCCTTCTGTGCAAGCTGGTGCAGCGCATCGCCAACGGCCCTTTCGATGCCCTGAGATTGCACTTCTTCCACTGGCAGGACATGAATTCCTGCGTCTTGCGCAATGCGGAAGTATTCCGTCGAGTTTGCAAAGGACTGGATGCCAATCTGCGTGATGTTCTCCCCCGGCAGACCATCTTCGAGCAGCGCGCGCACAGGATTTCCATTCCGCAAACCGCCTTCGAGCGTGCGCAGGTCAAAGTGCGCGTCCAGAGTCAGTAACCCACACTGTTGCAAGTTACTACTGAGGCCGCGCACCGCCGGACGCGTAATGGAATTGTCTCCTCCTAACAGGATGATGGCATCGGCTTCGCGCAAAGCACGTTTGACCGCCTCTTCGATAGGTTGCTGAGCGTCTTCTACTTTTGATTCTGCGATGGGCAAGTCGCCGAGGTCTTCGACTCGAAGATCGCGCACGTCATGGTCATGCGCGATGTCGCAGGTACTGAAGCGCATAAGCGCATCGCGGACGGCCTTCGGCGCAAGATCGCAGTGGCTGGGCGTAATAGAGCCAAGCGTCAAGGGCGCGCCCAGCACCGTCAATCGTCCACGCGCTGAAGCGGAAGATTCACCCGCAAGCCAACGATGGGCGCGCGGCCAGTATTTGTCTTCGTGCAGTTGGCTCACGCGCGGCCCTCATTCATGGGAATGCGAATCTTCTTCTCGTTTGCAAAGGTAATGGCCTCTGGATAACCTGCATCAACGTGGCGAAGGACGCCCGTGCCGGGGTCGGTCGTCAATACACGCTCCAGCCGTTGTGCCGCTAGCTCTGAACCATCCGCCACAACCACCATCCCTGCGTGTTGCGAGTAGCCTATGCCTACGCCGCCGCCGTTATGAATGCTCACCCATGATGCTCCGGCGGCTGTGTTGACCAGTGCGTTCAGCAGCGGCCAGTCTGCAACTGCATCGGAGCCATCGCGCATGCCTTCAGTCTCACGATACGGCGAAGCGACTGAGCCAGCGTCGAGATGGTCGCGGCCGATGACAACAGGCGCAGAGATTTCGCCTTTACGGACAAGCTCATTCATGGCCACTCCAAATTTTGCGCGCTGCCCATAACCCAGCCAGCAGATGCGCGCAGGCAGTCCTTGAAAATGGATGCGCTTCTGTGCCAATTCAATCCAGCGCCGCAGGCTTGCGTCTTCCGGAAACAACTCCAGCACGAGCCGGTCTGTGCGGTAGATATCTTCGGGATTGCCCGACAGGGCCACCCAGCGGAACGGCCCTTTTCCTTCGCAGAAGAGCGGGCGAATATACTCCGGCACAAAGCCGGGAATCTCATACGCATCTTCGACGCCTGCCAGCTTTGCCTGTGTGCGCAGATTGTTGCCGTAATCGAACGTGACTGCGCCGCGCCGCTTCAACTCCAGCATGGCGCGAACATGCTCTGCCATCGTGCGCATCGAGCGGCGCTTGTATTCTTCGGGATCGCGTCCGCGCAACTCAATCGCCTGTTGCAAACTTATTCCATTGGGCACGTATCCGTTGAGCGGATCATGTGCGCTCGTCTGGTCGGTCAGCACGTCGGGAACGATGTTGCGGCGAATCAGTTCGGCCAGTACATCGGCCACATTTGCCACTAACCCAACAGAAACAGCTTTGCCATCGCGCTTTGCCGCATCGAGAATGGAGAGCGCTTCGTCAAGGTTCCATGCCATGTAGTCGCAGTATCCACTTGCCAGGCGCTTTTCGATGCGTGCCGGGTCTACATCCACTCCGAGGAACCGCGCGCCGTTCATGGTTGCTGCCAGAGGCTGCGCGCCACCCATTCCGCCCATTCCGCCAGTGACAACGAACTTGCCATCAAGGCTGCCAAAGTGTTTGCGTCCTGCCGCTGCGAACGTTTCATACGTGCCCTGCACAATGCCCTGACTGCCGATGTAGATCCACGAACCGGCGGTCATCTGGCCATACATCATCAGCCCCTTGCGCTCGAGTTCGTGAAAGTGCTCCCAGTCTGACCACTTGCCCACCAGATTCGAATTCGCAATCAGAACACGGGGAGCGGGTTCGTGTGTGCGGAAGATGCCAACCGGTTTACCAGACTGGACAAGAAGTGTCTCGTCATTGGCAAGCGACTTCAACGCGCGCACAATGGCGTGAAAGCACTCCCAGTTGCGCGCCGCTTTGCCTGTGCCGCCGTACACAACAAGATCATCGGGACGCTCGGCGACTTCCGGATCAAGATTATTCATCAGCATGCGCAAAGCGGCTTCCTGCTGCCAGCCTTTGGTGTTGAGCTTTGTGCCGCGCGGCGCGCGGATAGTTTCAGCCGTTGTCTCCAGCATGTTCGTTCTCCCGTTTTAGTTCCTCCACGTATCGAATGTGCCTGCGCGAATTTCTTCTGCGAGTTTCTCTATGTCCCCAGAGAGCACGCGGTCTTCCGCCAGGCGCGGCACGTGGTTGCGCACGACTGTCTTCGCCCGTTCCACCTCGCGCGCAGGTCTCAGAGGCAGACGATAATCCAATCCTTGCGCTGCGGTCATCATTTCAATCGCCAGCACACGCTCAGCGTTTTCCACCACCTGCCGCAGCTTGAGCGCAGATGTCATGCCCATCGAAACATGGTCTTCTTTTCCGCCTGATGTGGGCACGGAATCCACGCTCGCCGGATGCGCCAACACCTTTGCTTCATTCAATAGCGCGGCGGCAGCTACATGCGCAATCATCAGTCCAGACGAGATCCCGGGTGTATCAGACAAAAATGGTGGTAGCCCTTCGTTTATGTCCGGATTTATGAGGCGGTCAATGCGCCGCTCGCTGATGCTCATCAAGTCGGTAAGCGCGATCGCGGCGTAATCAAGCGCCAGCGCAAGCGGAGCGCCGTGGAAGTTGCCTCCAGAGAGAATTGCACCTCCGGAAACAATGCCGTTTTCATCCACGAAGATTAACGGATTGTCCGTGGCCGACCCGCTCTCGACTTCAATCACCTCACGCACATGCGTCAGAGCACCGCGCGCGGCTCCATGCACCTGCGGCATACAGCGCAGACAGTAGGCGTCCTGCACGCGCGGATCATTGTGCCGGTGCGACTCGCGTATTTCGCTGTCTTCCAGCAGGCGCTGAAGGTGTGCCGCAGCCTGCATCTGTCCGCGATGCGGACGGGCGGCGTGAATACGCTCATCAAAAGGGACCGGCGTGCCTCGCAGCGCTTCAAGGGACATTGCCCCGGCCAGATCAAAGAGCTGCACCACCCGCAGCGCGCGGTCGAGCGCCAGAGCACCCGTTGCCGCCATTGCCTGCGTCCCATTCAGCAGCGCAAGACCTTCTTTGGCTTCAAGCTCCAGCGGAGCCATCCCCGCTTCTTTCAGCGCGCAGCAGGAACCAACACGTTTGCCATGGTAGAACACTTCGCCTTCACCAATCAGGGCCAGCGCCAGATGTGCCAGTGGGGCCAGGTCGCCGCTCGCCCCGACCGAGCCGCGCGACGGAACAACCGGATGAATACCACGGTTCAGGAGAGCAACCAGCGTTTCCACCACCACAGGCCGCACGCCGCTGTGTCCTTTTGCCAGAACATTGGCGCGCAGCAGAAGCATGGCGCGTGTTTCCGGTACAGAAAGTGGATCGCCCACGCCGCTTGCATGGCTGCGAACAAGATTGTGTTGCAATGCCTTCAGGTCTGCATCCGCAATGCGAACGTCGGCCAGCTTGCCAAACCCCGTGTTGATGCCGTAGGCGGTTTCGCCGCCGGCAATCACGCTTTCAACAACAGAGCGCGATGCTTTGATCTTCG
>Ga0209810_1006494_pt1 | contig 10112 bp, 11 predicted proteins | sample Coa_R1_7_FD_187159 | JGI IMG/M metagenome (GOLD analysis project Ga0209810, IMG submission 187159) | Surface soil microbial communities from Centralia Pennsylvania, which are recovering from an underground coalmine fire - Coalmine... | ecosystem: Environmental > Terrestrial > Soil > Unclassified...
TTGCAATCCTTTGTACCTGGGAGTAAAGAGAAGGCGTTAGCTCTTCCAGCTACGGAGAGAGTCATGACTCCACCGGGCTTAGAGAAGAACGAATGTTGAACACACCGCTTTTGCGGTGCGAGTCGCCTCTCAAGACGTGCTGAAGCAGGGATGCTCGGGGGACAAAGTGTAACTTCACTGCGACGAGCGAACCTCGGACGACGGTACGACTTACAGGGCGACACAACAAATTGTCAGAAGGGGGAACCGCCCGGTTCCCCCTTCTGGTTTTCTGGACTCATACGCGCGCTTCGGGGCAAGTCTTGGGCGGTCAGGAGGAGGCGGGTTTTTGAAAGCCGGTGACGTAGAGGCTAAAGGATGGGGAGAATATTGATAAGGCAGTGGTGCCGGGCTACATGCCCAGCTTGACCCTTTCGAGCCAACGGATAATTTCGCGCTGATTAGCGATCACTTGCGCCTGCCAAACGATGGCGACGGACATCAAGCTCATGATGAAGAGGGAGACAGCAAGAGCGACGTTTACATGGCGCTCTTCAGCGGGAAGGCGAAGGACGCGGATGAGCCAAGCCATATTTAGGTCTCCTAGTACCCCATAAGTCGAATTATCGAACCAATCAAAATGCGCACAGAGACTGGCAGGCGAGGAACTGCTGCCTCAGCTATTCATTGGGCAATCGAAGTGCCATACAGTACCCGGATGAAATGTCCGGTAAGCTGCAAATTCGCCGAATTTGGTGGAACGCAGGACGCAACCAGAGCGAGGGTCACAAGGCCCGTGAGCAAACCAGAGCGCAAATGTGCGACATTGTTTCCTTTCCTTCAGACTTGGGAACGCGTCTAGAGACGATCGAGTACCTGGTCCCAAAGGTCTGGTACCGAGATTGAAAGCTGGCGCGTCTTGGCGTCCGAAGCGATTTGCGAACCCGATTCGGAGGTTTTCGAAACAAGACGAAAGACACGGTCGCAGGCCGGGGAGATTCGATCTGCTTCCGCACCCGCGGCAATGCCGACCCGCGTGGCGCGGGAGTGGAGCGCCCCGTCATAAAGCTTTGAGACTTCGCGGATAGCCGTTGTTTCACGGGCTCCCAGGGAAAGTGACCAAAGTGCGCCGTGCTGGCGCAGGGTAAAGTTCCTCTCCTTTGCTGCTGCAACAAAGCCGGCAATCTGCCCGTCATCGGCTCCGGCAAAAAAGAAAAGCTCATCAAAATCTCTCACGCGAACAAGTTCGGCTTCTCGTTGAGGGAGGCCGGTGTTTTGTGCCAGTTCGCGCGGAGAGAGCGAACGCAGCGGCACGACCGGGACGCCGGTTTCTTCCGAAAGAGCTTCGAGAGCTTCGCGGGCAGCTGGCTGGAGTTCCGCTATCGGAATGCAAGTGAACCTTCCCAAACGCACCGTCTTCTCCGGCTTCAAATGAAAATAGTCCTCTGGGAGATACACGCCGGAGCCGGATTCCGCGATGAACGGAGCGCTGTGACCTAACCTGCGGCGCGGCTCATCGAGTTGAGTCCGGGAATGGGCGGAAAGCCATACGCACGGAGTCCCGCGCTCGTCCAAATCGGCGAGAAACTGCTCGATGCCAAAGAGGGGTTTTCCATGGGAGGACAAGAAGGGATCGATGCCCAGGAATACGACGAGTTTGACTTGGCGCAAGATGCGGCTCCGAGGATTCGAGACCATTTTATGGCAAGTTCGCATGAAGAAAACGACTTGAGAAAGCGCTCAAGGGCAAAAAAAAGGCGGGCAGATGGTTCTGCCCGCCCCTTGCCTCAGCCAAATTTGGCTGGAGTGGATTTTGCTTTACTGACCGGAGGAAGAAGCCGAACTGGAAGCCGGCTGTGAATTCGCCTTTGGGATGCTGACGTAGCCGCTGACGGTGTTCTTGCCCACCTTGTTCACGACTACTTCCTCGGGAATTCGCGTTCCGCCCAGGTAGAAGAAGATTGGCTCATTGATGGCGCGGTTCTTCTTCTGGAGTTGCTTGTCTTCCGCAGTCAATGCCAGGGAGAACTGGCCCTTCTTCTCGTTGACGCCTTTCAGCTCAAGCGTTACATTGCCGACCTTTTGCGGCTTGTTCTTGCCGGCGATGGTGAACTCGATGTAATCGCGTTCGCCGAGACGGCGGAGTTGGTCGATTTCGTCATGATTCCTGGCGATGAGCGTCCCCAATTCGCTGCGGGCCATCTTCAGGTCGCTGCGGGTCTGGTCCAGGTCAGTGCGGACGCCGCCCACTTTGGTGTCCACGTTCTTCAGTTCTTCCGCACCAGCCTTGGTGGCCAGTTCCGTGTGGACTGAAGTGTCCAGAGCGGTCAGCTTCTGGGACGTTTCGTCGATCGACTTGGCTGCTTCTTCGCGTGCCTTCTTCAGCTGGCCTTGCGTGATCTTCAGCTTGTCGGTGACTACCTTCAGGTCGCCTTGGAGCTCAGCGCTGGTCTTTTCCGACTGCGCCAGCCGGTCCTTCAGGGATGTCATGTCCTGATCCACAGCCTGCTGCATGGACTTGACCTGCGTTGTGACCGCTTGCTGCGTCGCGTCCAGCTTCGACGAAGCATTCCAGCCAAACGCCAAACCACCAATAGCAATCAGCCCAAGAACGATGATCGCCGGCAATTGCCAGGATCCGCCGCTCTTAGCCTCGGAGCTAAATTCCTCTGCCATTTTTACGTCTCTCCTCTCGTATTAGGCCGTTTTTGCGGCCTTCCCCCAGGTTTTGGAAGTGTTGAGCTACCGAACCCGGTATTGGACTAAGCACGCCTTCCGCCAAAATCGTCTCGGAAGAAGAGCGGGTCAAAGGCTCGTATTGCATTGAAAAGTAAGTCTTTGCTTCGGGTGGGAAAAGCAGCCAATAGAGAGGACAAGTACTAGTCCCTGCAATCTTTACGTGTCTGTAAAGTTTTCTCTGCCTTCCTCGCCGGGCCGGGTACCGGGCAGAACCCCAAGGGCCCGCAGTTCTGCCGCCAACTGCTCTGGTGAGTGATAGTGGATTCCGGACATGCCCAACTGCCGAGCGGCCACGACATACGCCTCGATATCGTCAATAAAGACGGTTTCGGCCGCCTTCGCCCGCACTGCTTTTAAGGCGTGACGGAAAATGATCGGGTTCGGCTTGCTTGCTCCGACTGCGCAGGAGTAGGTTCTTGAACCAGCCGGAACATGTTGAAAAAAGGAATAGGTCTGCTCCAGGTAGGCCACGTGCATCGGATCCGTATTGGACAGCAATCCCAAGCGTACCTTCTTTTTCAATTGCGGGAAGAGAGTGTCCGGTTGGAGCGGCTTGGGATCGAGAGCGCGGTTCCAGGCACATCGAAATTGCTCGAACGTTAGGTTTCCTCCCAATCGTTTGCTCAGGTGCAAATGCCAGTCATGAGGGCGGATGCGCCCCTCCTGCCAATCCTGCCAGTGTGGATCCTTTTCGATTGCCGACCAGATTTCCGCCGGGGAGAGGGGAATGCGCTCGGCAAGCCCGCGCATGGCCTGCTCGACGTCCACGCGTACGAGCACTCGGCCAATATCGAAAATGACGGCTCGAATGGGAGCGGCGGACATGGCTTATTCGGCTTTCGAAGTGGGCTGAGAGACGATCTTGTGAGAACGCACAACGCGCCGTGCTCGCAGAATGCTGATGATCGCCGGAAGAATGGACAGGAGAATGACCACCGCAATGACGTAGTGAATCCGCTGGCTGATGTTTGGGATCGTGCGCCCCAAAAAGTAGCCGCCAAGAATCATGCTGCCGACCCAGAGCACTCCTCCGCAGACGTCATAAGGCAGATAGCGGTAATACGGCATCTGCGCGGCGCCGGCAACCGGCGGGCAAAATGTCCGAATGATGGGGACGAAGCGAGCGAGGATGACTGTCTTCCCGCCGTATTTCTCGTAGAAACCATGCGCGCGCTGAAGATGGCTTCGGCGGAAGAACAGGGAGTCTTCGCGGCGGTATAGCGCCGCTCCGGCGGCGCGGCCGATCCAGTAGCCGATCTGGTCGCCGACGATGGCGCACAACATGACCGGCAGGAGCAGCCATCGCAGTTCGACGGTTCCCGCGGCGGCAAACACGCCTGCGGTTACGAGCAGCGAGTCGCCAGGCAGAAAAAATCCCACGAAAAATCCGGTTTCGACGAAAACAATCAGGCAGACCAGGAGGGGTCCGCCCCAGCGGATGATTCCTTCCACGTCGTAGATGTGATGGAGAAGCTGGCGGATGGAGTCGAACAATCGGGTTCAATCCTCGGCGGCAACAGATACTTGGTGAAAGTGGTGGCGCGAGCGAACACCATCATGCAAGCGCCCACTCCTATACGGTAGCAGAAAATGAAAGGATCTTCTCCGCATTCGTTCCATAGAAGAAGCATGGAATGAAGGGGATCGATGACGCAAAAGCGCCGGATCATTGCGTCATCTCCGCGAAGTCGAGTTCAGCCTGATCGGAGGCGCCGGGCAGGCAATTCGGAGCTTCGGGGGCGGCGATGAGCTTCTGGATGCGAGTTAGTGCGCGCGTCGCAACGGCAATCCCCGCTTCAATAGCTTCGCTGGCGCGTTCAAAATCATCCCAGGCAAGAGACTTCACAGCGGGCCGCAGGACGAGATCGGCATGCTTTTCCCACACATCCATTTGATGCTTTTGCGCCGCGTTCACCGCGCGGGCCACGACCTGAAAAACATGCGAAGGCGGCTCGCGATAGCCGTCCTGCATTCCCACGGAAACGGCCAGGACGCGCTTCGCGCCGAGCACGCGCGCGGCGTGAGTCGGTACCTGGGCCACGAGGCCTCCATCGGCAAGATATCGCGTGCCAATCTGCACCGGCTCAAACAGCCCGGGGAACGCGCAGCTTGCGCGGATGGCGTCCACCATGTTGCCGTGGGTAAAGATGACGGGGTCGCCCGTGCCGAGGTCGGTGGCGACAATCGCGACGGGAATCTTCATCTTCTCGAAATCGCAAGTTTCAAAGACGCGGTCGATCAAATCGCGCAGTCTGTGATTGTTCGCCAGACCCAGGCGCGAGATGCGCCAGCTCGCGAAGTCCCGAAAACGAATGTTCCGGCAAGCGGCCAGAATACGGGCCAACGGCGCTCCGCTGGCGTAAGCCGCGCCCAGGATGCTTCCGACGCTGGTTCCCGCAATGCAGGAAATGGGGATGCGATTCTGCTCGAGGACTTGCAGGACGCCCAGATGCGCAAAGCCTCGCGCGAAGCCGCCTCCGAGTGCAAGGCCGATGCCCTTGGGGCCGGTAGGGTGCGGTGAATCGTCGCGAGGGGACGCACTGCGGATCTGCATTGGCCAAGGGTGCCGGAAAGCGCCGGCGCTGCCTATGGAACAGCCGTCCTGAAAATGCAGTACGGATGTACTTTCCGCAAAACCTGTGCTTTCTTGGCCAAAGAAGCGCCAGCAGTACCTTCCTACTATTTCGCTGCCCTCTTTGTACCATTGCGCCGCACGAGAGGTGACGCCATTCTGCACACGGCAGCGGGAATCCTCTGAGGGAGGCGCAATGGAAACCAAGTTCGAGCCGTGGGTTGGCCAAGCGGTTGTTTTGCAGGTCGCGCTGGGGGAAATACGCGTGCCCCTGCGCGGAAAATTGTTGAAAGTCGGCGGCGAAACGCTGCGCGTACGCATCGGGGACGGCTGGGACGTGGACATCTACAAAACGATGGTCATGGCCGTGGAGCAGGACTCCATGGCGCTACTCCCCGCGTGAGGGGGCCGTATGAAAGCAACGGAATCGAAATACGTCAATCAAAGCCGGGCGGCAATGCTGCTGGGCATCTCCGAGCCCGAACTCTGCAGGATTTCCGGCGAGTCCGGATTCGGCCACAAGGAATTCACGGGCGACCACGAAGAGCTTTTCTTCACGTATGAAGAGCTCCGGCGGATCTGCCAACTCGCGGTCCATCAGGTGAACTGAGCCGCAAACAAATTTCCTCCGGCCCCCCTCAGAACGACCCCCGCCCCGGATCGCCTCCCCCCAGCGATCCGGGGTTTTTCTTTTGTGTTTGACACGCCGCACCGCGATGCCGAGACTATTCGGGCGATTGCTGGGGAATCGCGCGGCTCCCAACCTCATGTCCGAATCCACGAACAGGAATTCACCCGCCGGCGGCAGGCATCATGCGGTCCTCGCCGGATTTCTCGGCTGGACGCTCGATGCGTTCGATTTTTTCGTCATCGTTTTTCTCTACGACACGCTTGCGCACGAGTTCGGCGTTTCGAAATCCGCGATCGTCTTTACGACCACGGCGACGCTCGCGCTCCGGCCCATCGGAGCGCTGATCTTCGGTTTGCTCGCCGACCGCTACGGCCGGCGCGTGCCTTTGATGGCCAACGTGGTCTATTTTTCCGTGATCGAGCTGCTCTGCGGATTTGCCCCGAACTACACCGTGTTCCTCGTGCTGCGCTCGCTCTTCGGAATAGGAATGGGCGGAGAATGGGGCGTCGGGGCCTCGCTGGCGATGGAAGCGGCGCCGGTGCGCTTGCGCGGCATTTTCAGCGGCGTCCTTCAGTGCGGCTACTCCATCGGCTACTTGCTTGCGGCCTTCGCCGCGCGCTTTCTTCTGCCGCACTGGGGCTGGCGGTGGATGTTCTGGATCGGCGTCGCGCCGGCTTTGCTTGCTCTGTACATCCGCGCCAAAGTGCCGGAGTCGGAGGCCTGGAGGCAGAGCCGCGCGGCGTCCACGGGTCAGATTCTCCGCGTGGTCGCAAAGGAGTGGAAGCGCTTCGCCTACCTCGTCGTACTGATGACGTTCATGATGTTTCTCTCGCACGGAACGCAGGATCTCTATCCCGATTTTTTGAAGGAAGTGCATCGGGTTGCGGGGACGCGCGTGGCGGACATCGCCATTCTGTACAACATCGGCGCGATTCTGGGCGCAGTTTTGTTCGGGTATCTTTCACAAGCCGCGGGCCGGAGAAAGGGAATGATCGCCGCACTGGCGCTTTGCCTGGTGATGATTCCGTTCTGGGCGTTCAGCAGGAACCTTGGCGTGCTGCTTGCCGCGGCGTTCGTGATGCAGATGGGGGTGCAGGGCGCCTGGGGCGTGATTCCGGTGCATCTCAACGAGCTTGCGGCCGCCGCCGCGCGCGGGCTAATGCCCGGGCTCGCGTACCAGTTGGGGATACTCTTCGCCTCGCCGACCAATACCATCGAGTACGCGCTGCGCGACCGCGTCGGCTATCAATGGGCCATCGCCGGCTTCGAGATCGTGACGATTGCCATGCTGATCGTCCTGCTGCTGATCGGCTCCGAGGAGCACAGCAAGAGCTTCGTGCAGTCTGAGGGAAGTTCGCCGAGATGACGCGTGTGTGCGTTTTTGAAGCCTTAGCTTCGACTGTTGGATAACCGCGTCGCCGTGCTAAAATAAATTTGCCGCGCGCCCTTAGCTCAGCTGGATAGAGCGTCTGGCTACGAACCAGAAGGTCGGGAGTTCGAATCTCTCAGGGCGCGCCATTTAAGTTACAGAGAAACAATCACTTCTCAATTTACGAATCCGCTGACCTGGGTCGGTTTCTGTGCTTCCGCTAACGTCTCGCTAACGAAAGGAAGCGCAGCTTCGACTTTCTCGGATAGCTTCCGCCCTTCGTCGCTAACAACGTGAGTGTAGATGTCCGCCGTCGTCGAGGCGTTCGCGTGCCCGAGGCGAACCTGAGCCTGCTTGATATTCGCTCCGACTTCGACGAGAAGACTCGAATGCAGATGGCGGAGGTCGTGGAAGCGGAAATTCACACCGGCTTTTTTCCGCGCCTCGCGGAGAATCTTCGTGACGCGGTCGGGGTCAATTGCCTTTCCGAACTCGTCCTGAAATACGAACGGGCAAGCGTTCCGAGTTTCCTTCATCCGCTCGAAGAGTTCGATGAGCTTCGGCCCCATTTCAATCTGCCGCCTAGACTTGAGCGATTTAGGCGAGAGTAGCGCCAAACCGGTCTCTCCGAGCCGCTCAATTTTCTTGAACTTCCCCTCTTCCAGCAGGTTCTTTGGAACTCGCTGGAGATTGCGCCGAATGCGGATTACTCCGCGAGCTAAGTCAACGTCGTCCCATTGCAATCCAAGAAGTTCGCCCCTGCGTGCCCCGGTCAGGGCGCTAGCAATGATGAGGTACTTGTAGGTCTGCGGCAGCATCGCTATTGTCTTTGCGATTTCATCGTCCTTCGGGGGAGTTACTTCGTCGTCCACGAGGATTACTTGCCGCTTCTTGTTCTTACGTTTGCGGGCCGGATTTGCGGCGATTAGTTCGAGGTCTATGGCTTCCTCGAAGAGATGGTGAAGGAAGTTCTCGACGTTTCTCACAAACTTCTGGCCGAGGTCCGGATTGACGCGTAGCGAATCAACGAACGACTTCACGGCCATCCGACTAATGTCGCAAATAGGCCAATCACCGAATCGGGGCGTAATCCACTGTTTGAGTGCCGAGCGATACCACGCCCAAGTCTTTGGTTTGAGTTCGGATTTCACAGACTCCATCCAATCGTCGCAAAACTGACGAAACAGGACGACTGACGGCTCGACATAGGTATCTTCGCGGATAGAGTTCAAGACAACAGTCAGTCGGTCTGATGCCTCCTTCTTGGTGCGAAATCCTCCTTCCCATTTCTGTTTCCCGTCAGGCTTGCGATAGATGATTGTGTACGAATCTCCCCGCTTGATTGCTTTTCGACCTTTTCAATAAATCTCACAATTCGTTCTCCGAATACAGTGAGATGTGCTAAAGTTGTATCAATGGAAATAGTGAACTTTCGAGATAGAAGCTATGACATCGTCGGCGCGAGCGGCATATGCCCCCATTGCGGACGACAGTCGTATTTTAAGCCCATCGGGTCACCTTACACCGAGCCGTTCGGTGTCGGCGAGCAGGTCGTTTGCAACCCGGGACAGTGTGAGGCTTGCAAGCAATTTATCCTAATCGTCGGGGGAGGACGGCCGAATACTCCCAAAACACTCCTAGCTTTTTATCCACATGGAGCGCCCGACCAACGCGTCGAGGAAGGTATTCCTCCCACGATTGCGGAAGATTTTCTGGAAGCTCTGCGTTGCCGTTGGGTCCGGGCGTTCAAAGCTACAGTCACAATGTGCCGGCGGGCCATTCAAGCTAGTTGCATAGAGAAGAAAGCCAATCCCAAAGCTAAGCTGTTCGCTCAGATAGACGAGCTTGCTTCCAAAGGCTTGATAACGGAACCGCTTCGCCTCTTCGCTCATGAGGTTCGTTTGGAAGGTAACGATGGAGCGCACCCCTACGCCGATGGCCTGACTGACGTGACGGAAAAAGACGCTGATGACATCATCGCTTTTACGAAAGAGTACCTGCATCACGTCTATGTCATGCCTGAAATGCTAGCGAGGAGAAAACCATCGGGAGCAGGGCTGTAGGATAAGCATTTTGCGGCCAAGAACATCTAAGGTGCTCTCGCTAACGTCGCGCTAACGCTTGGTTATTTTACCGTGCTTTTTCCTGTTCTGTCGGCTTCTGCCTATCTTTTGTAAGGGGTTGAAGATTCAAGCAGATAAAAAATAAGCAGAACTACGCAAAAAAGCGCCCCGAGAGCTACGAACCAGAAGGTCGGGAGTTCGAATCTCTCAGGGCGCGCCACTTTGTTTCTTTCTCCTTCCGTTGACGCGAGCCAAGCTCACTGAATGAGATCGTCCTGCCTTTAGTACCGGCGGGAGATTCCAGTTAGCTCGCTTGTGTGACGCTGGTTACGCGCCGCGGTAGCCTTGATCACAGACAAGGGTGAACCCGCGGCGTAAAGAGCGTTCCATTTCAGCTTGTCTGTTTGGCGATTCTATGCGTGACGGGCCTGCTTAGGTCGGCGCACGCCGGAATGGCCCTGCGAGCCCTCGTGGAAAGAAAGCTGGTCCGTGAGCTTCATCAGCGGCGCTACCCTGGCGGCGAGGAACATTCCTCCCGGATTCGCAGAAGCGGAAGAATGACGATCAGAGAGCAACCTATTTGGCAAACGTAAACAATGACCGGAGCACGCAGGTTCTCACCATATTCCCCCTGGATTCCCGAAGGCGCCAGGCACAGCGAATCATTGTCGCTGAATAGCCTTCGCTCGGGCCCAGCCTAGCGGCGCAATTTTCGGGTGTACTTTCCGATTCCCGCTCCGGAAAGCTGCGAAGTAGAAA
>Ga0209810_1006495_pt1 | contig 10110 bp, 7 predicted proteins | sample Coa_R1_7_FD_187159 | JGI IMG/M metagenome (GOLD analysis project Ga0209810, IMG submission 187159) | Surface soil microbial communities from Centralia Pennsylvania, which are recovering from an underground coalmine fire - Coalmine... | ecosystem: Environmental > Terrestrial > Soil > Unclassified ...
CGTCGTGGAGCACGTGGTCGACGTAGTCCGGGTTCTTCAGCACCAGCGCGGTGCGGCGGTTGAACGTGAAGCACGCCATGTCGGCGCCGTCGACGCCGCGAACGAGCGGCCCGTCGGTACGCAACCCGTGCCACAGCATGTCCTGCGCCACCCGGACGCCGCTCATCCGCGGAAGTTCGCTGATCACGTGATCGATGAGCGGAACAGTAGCATTGACCGATCACGTGATCAGCGAAACTGCACCGGAGACACCGTGAACGCCGCCGTGGTCAGCGAGCGAGGCCGGATCACACGCGAGGAACAGCGCGTCGCCACTCGCCGCGCGATCCTCGCAGCGACCGTCGAATGCCTTGCCGACGACGGATATGCCGGGCTGACGACCCGTCGGGTCGCCGAGCGGGCAGGAGTGGCGCAGAGCACCGTGATGCACCACTTCGAGACCCGCGAGACGCTGCTGATCGAGGCGGTCACGGAGGTGGCAGCGGGTCTGGCGGAGCAGGTCGTGGGGCGCATCGACCTGGCCGCCCTGCGCGATCCGGCCCACCGGGAGGCCGTTCTCGACGAGACCTGGCGCGAGTTCACCTCGCCGCAGGCGCTGGCGGCCGGCCAGCTGTGGCTCGCCGTCGGCGGCGATCCTGCGCTCGCCGCGACGCTGCGCGAGCTGGAGGGCAGGATCAACCGGATCATCCTCGCGACGGCAGATGCGCTGTTCGCCGACCTCGCCGACGACCCGCGCCTGCCCGCCCTGCTCGACGCCTCGCTCGCGCTGATCCGAGGGCTGGTCGTGGCGATCCCGGTGTGGGGGGCCGACGAGGTGACCGCCCGGTGGGAGGCGATCAAGCCGCTCGTCCTCGACGCTGCCGCCCACCTGCTCGATCGTTGATTCCACGGCGGTCGTGGAATCAACGATCGGACGGTCGCTCGTAGACGTCGGAGCGGAACCGCGGCCGCATCCCCATCCGCTCGTAGAGACGCAGCGCGCGCGGATTGTCGGACGAGACGCCGAGCTGGGCCTCCCGGAGGCCCGCGGCCGCGAACAGCGCAAACGCCCGCCCGAGCATCGCGGCACCCAGCCCCTGCCGCTGCGCGAACGGATCAACGGCGAGGATGTCGACGTAGCCGACCCCCTCGGCCTCCCAGCGCCGAGCGAGCAGGAAGCCGACGACTTCGCCGTCGGCACGCTCGGCGACGACGCTCAGCCCGGGATCGAGGTCATGGGCGGCGAGGTGCTCCTGGTTGAAGGAGGCGAACGTCTCCGGGACATATCCCGGGTCGGCAGCGAAGCTGCGGCCGTCGACGGCGTGGATCGAGCGCGCGTCGGCGATCGGATCCAGGGAGCGAAGCGCGACGTTCGCCGGCGCAGCGATCTCCGACTGCTCTCCGTCCAGCGACCTCACCATCCGATAGTTGCTCCGAGCCAGCTCATAGCCGGCCCCGGTCAGCAGGGCGCGGGCGCTCTGATTGCTGGCCGCGACCGACTGACGGTGGCACGAGCGGCGCAATTCGTCCTCTCGCCGCTCGACCCACTCGAGCAGCCTCGAGCCCGTGCCAGCCCCCTCGGCATCGGGGGCGACCAGCGCAAGCGAGCCCGACGATCGGACGACGCCGTAGGCGACGAGCCGGCCGCTGCCGTCCTCGGCCACCCTGGCGTCCTCGGAGAGGTCGAAGCCGGGCATCTGCCATTCCTCGCGCAGGTCCTCGAGCGTGTAGTCGGGCGCGCCGAGATCGGCCGTGTCGCGCGCGGCGATCACCTTGTAGACCGCCCCCAGGTCCCCCGTCTCCGGCGCCCGCAACCTCACTGCGAATCGATCCGCTTCAGCACCCGCGCCGGCGCGCCGGCCGCGATCGAGAAGGCCGGGACGTCCTCGGTCACGACCGAGTTGGCGCCGATCACGGAGCGCTCGCCGATCATCACCCCGCTCGTCACGACGACGTTGGCACCGCACCACACGTTGTCGCCGATCCGCGTCGGCCCCTTGCTCGTGAAGCCCTGCCAGGTGATCGGCTTCTCCAGATCGTCGAAGCGGTGGTTGGCGTCGGTGACGAAGCATCCGTTGGCGAACATGCAGTGCTCGCCGATCTCGACCAGCTCGTGCGCGGCGACCATCACGCCGATGTTCAGGAACGTGCCGCCCCCGATCCGGATCCGCGCCTCTCCGGGCGCGGTGATCCACACGTCGGGCTCGAACAGCACCCCCTCCCCCAGCTCGAGCCGCCCCTCCCGCAGCGCCTCGAGCACGTTGCCGTGCAGCGGCATCCGCGCGAAGGCGCCGCGAGCCGCGAGCTCCCAGTGGAGCCGCGCGCGGTTCCACGGCAGCGAGCTTCGCTGATACCAGCGCCACTTCTGCGCCCAGACCCGCAGCTCGTCACGGCTCGCGTTCACCGCGCCGCCAGGCTAGCGAGGCTCAGGCGGCCGCCGCGGCCGCCCGGCGCCGCGGAGCGCGACCCGAACCGCGGGCCGACGCCCGAACCGGCAGAATCTCCGCCAAGAAATGCCCGGTGTGCGACTCCGCGACCGCGGCGACTCGCTCCGGCGTGCCGGTGGCGATCACCCGGCCGCCCTCGTCGCCTCCCTCGGGCCCGAGGTCGATCAGGTAGTCCGACACCTTGATCACGTCGAGGTTGTGCTCGATCACGACCACCGAGTTGCCGGCGTCGACGAGCCGCTCGAGCACTTCGAGCAGCCGCTGGATGTCGGCGAAGTGAAGGCCCGTGGTCGGCTCGTCGAGGATGTAGATCGTCCGCCCGGTCGCGACCTTGCACAGCTCGGCGGCGAGCTTGACCCGCTGGGCCTCACCGCCCGACAGCGTCGTCGCCGGTTGCCCCAGGCGCATGTAGCCGAGACCGACGTCGTTCAGCGTCCGCACCCGCCGCGCGATCTTCGGGATGTGCTGGAAGAACGAGAGCGCCTCTTCGATCGGCATCTCGAGCACGTCGGCGATCGTCTTGCCCTTGAAGCGCACCTCGAGCGTCTCGCGGTTGTAGCGCTTGCCGTGGCACTGCTCGCACGGCACGTAGACGTCGGGCAGGAAGTGCATCTCGATCTTGATCTGACCGTCCCCGCGGCACACCTCGCAGCGCCCGCCCTTGACGTTGAACGAGAAGCGGCCGGGCTTGTAGCCCCGTGCGCGCGCCTCCTGGGTCTTCGAGAACAGCTCGCGGATCTGGTCGAACAGCCCGATATAGGTCGCCGGGTTCGACCTGGGCGTGCGGCCGATCGGCGACTGGTCGACGGAGATGATCTTGTCGAGCTGCTCGAGCCCCTCGATCTGCCGGTGCGCGCCCGCCTTCACCCGAGAGCGGTGAAGCCGGTTCGAGACCGATTTGTAGAGGACCTCGTTGACGAGCGTCGACTTGCCCGACCCGGACACGCCGGTGACGCTGCACAGCACCCCGAGCGGCAGCTTGACGTCGATTCCCTTTAGGTTGTTCTGGCGGGCGCCCTTGATCGTGACGTAGCCCGCCGGCCTCCGGCGGCGCTTCGGCACCTCGATCTGGCGCGTGCCCGCAAGGAACTGGCCGGTCAGCGACTCGGGGACCCGAGCGACCTCCTCGGCGGTGCCCTCGGCGACCACCCGGCCGCCGTGCTCGCCAGCGCCGGGCCCGATGTCGAGCAGGTGGTCGGCGGCCCGCATCGTCCCCTCGTCGTGCTCGACGACGAGCACGGTGTTGCCGAGGTCGCGCAGGCGCTCGAGCGTCGCGATCAGCCTCTCGTTGTCGCGCTGATGCAGCCCGATCGACGGCTCGTCGAGGATGTAGAGGACGCCGACGAGCGACGAGCCGATCTGCGTCGCCAGCCGGATCCGCTGGGCCTCGCCGCCCGACAGCGTCGAGGCCGCCCGCTCCATGCTCAAATAGCCGACGCCGACGTTGTCGAGGAAGCGCAGTCGCTCCTCGATCTCGCGCAGCACGAGCCGCGCGATCCGCGTGTCGTGCTCGGAGAGCTCGAGCCCGCTGACCCACTCGAGCGCGCGGCGCGCCGAGAACCCGGTGAACTCGTGGATCGCCGTCCCCGCCACGAGCACCGCGCGCGACTCGGGCCTCAGGCGGGCGCCGCGGCATTCCGGGCACGGCCGCAGCGTCATGTACTCCTCGATCTTCTCGCGCGTGAACTCGGAGTCGGTCTCGTTGTAGCGGCGCTCGAGGTTGCGCACGATCCCCTCGAAGTGCGTGCTGTAGCGCCGGCGCCGGCCGAAGCGATTCCGGTACGAGATCTCGACGCGGTCGCCGTTCGTCCCGTACAGGAAGAACTCCCGCTGACCGTCCGGGAGCTCATCCCACGGCGTCTCCAGGTCGACGCCGTAGCGGTCGGCGATCGCCTGGGTGAGCTGCTCGTAGTAGTCCGAGGCGCTCGCCGCCCATGGCGCGATCGCTCCCTCGCCGATCGACAGGCCCGGGTCGGGCACGACCAGGTCCGGATCGATCTCCATCTGCGACCCGAGCCCCGTGCACCGCGGGCACGCGCCGTGCGGGGAGTTGAACGAGAAGATGCGCGGCTCGAGCTCGACCAGCGACGGCCCGTGCACCGGGCATGCGAACTTCTCGCTGTACGTCTGGATCCGCTCCCCGTCCGGGGCCCCGTCCGGCAATGGGTCGACCAGCTCGATCTCGACGAGCCCGTCGGCCAGCGCGACCGCCGTCTCGACCGAGTCGGCCAGCCGCTTGCGCAGCTCTCCCTTCATCACCAGCCGGTCGACCACCACGGCGAGGTCGTGCTTGAACTTCTTGTCGAGCACGATCGCCTCGTCGAGCCGGCGGATCTCCCCGTCCACCTTGACCCGCCCGAACCCCTCCGCCCGCAGCTCCTCGAGCTGCTTTCCGTACTCGCCCTTGCGCCCGCGGACGATCGGCGCGAGCACCATGAACCGGGTTCCCTCCGGGAGCTCCATGACCTGATCGATGATCTGCTCGGCCGACTGGCCGCTGATCGGCCGCCCGCAGATGTGGCAGTGGGGATGGCCGATCCGCGCCCACAGCAGCCGCAGGTAGTCGTAGATCTCGGTCACCGTCCCGACCGTCGAGCGCGGGTTGCGCGAGGTCGTCTTCTGGTCGATCGAGATCGCCGGCGACAGCCCCTCGATCGAGTCGACGTCCGGCTTGTCCATCTGCCCGAGGAACTGCCGCGCGTAGGCCGACAGCGACTCGACATAGCGGCGCTGCCCTTCGGCGTAGATCGTGTCGAAGGCCAGCGACGATTTCCCCGAGCCCGACAGGCCCGTGATCACCGTCAGCGATCCGCGCGGGATCGTGACGTCGATGTCCTTGAGATTGTGCTCCCGGGCCCCCGAGACGATCAGCTGATCCACGCAGTCCAGTCTAGTCAGGCGAACGGACGTTCGGGTGCGCGCAATCCCCCATATTGGGTAGGTTTCGGGCGATGGAGGCAGCCGACCAGGAGCTGATCCGCCAGGTGCTGGGCCTCGCCCGCCCGGACCGTCTGCTCCACGAGGCGGTCAACGCGGCGATCCTCGCCAGGTCCGGGATGGTCGCGCCGATGCGCCCCGACAAGGTGGCCCGGATCGCGTGGATCGGTGCGCGCTGGGGCGCCTCCCCGGCAACGATGGTGCTCGTCGGCGCGGTCCGTCACCCGGACCGGACGCTGCTGATCGACGAGCTCGGGTCGCTCACCTACGAGGAGGTGGACCGCCAGTCCAACGCGCTGGCTCGCTCGCTGCGCGCCGGCGAGGTCGGCGAGGGCGATCGCGTGGCGGTGATGTGCCGCGACCATCGCGGCTTCGTGCTCGGGACGTTCGCCGCGGCCAAGCTCGGCGCCGACGTGCTGCTGCTCAACACCTCCTTCTCAAAGCCCCAGCTGACCGAGGTCTGTCGTCGCGAGAAGGCGGCGGCGATCCTCTACGACGAGGAGTTCGCCGAGCTCACGGAGGAGGCGGCCAAGGAGCGCAACCGGGTGCTCGTCTGGCACGAGTCCTCGGGCGCTGGCGACGCGGGCAATGGCGGTGGACGGCCCGACGCCACCCTCGGCGAGATGCTCGATTCAGGCGACGAGTCCCCGCTCGACCCGCCCGGCCGAACCTCGCGCGTCACGATCCTCACGTCCGGGACGACCGGGACGCCGAAGGGCGCGACCCGGACCAGCACGCCGCTGACGCTCGACCCGCCGGCGTCCCTGCTCGAGCGGATCCCGCTGCGCGAGGGCCACACGGTCCGGATCGGCGCGCCGCTCTTCCACACCTGGGGGTTCTCCAACTTCGCGCTCGAGTCCGCCCTCGGCTGCACGTTCGTGCTGCGCCGCCGCTTCGACCCCGAGCAGTGCCTGGCCGACATCGAGGAGCACCGCTGCCAGGTGCTCGTCGTCGTTCCCGTGATGCTCCAGCGGATCCTCGAGCTCCCCGCCGAGACGCGCCGCCGCTATGACACGAGCTCGCTTCAGGCCGTCTGCGCGAGCGGTTCGGCGCTCCCCGGCGAGCTCGCCACGAAATGGATGGACGAGTTCGGCGAGAACCTCTACAACATGTACGGGTCGACCGAGGTCTCGGCGGCCACCCTCGCGACTCCCGGCGACATGCGCGAGGCGCCGGGCACGGCCGGCAAGCCGGCGCGCGGCTCGATCGTCCGTCTCTTCGACGAGCACGGCAAGCCCGTCCCCCGCGGCGAGACGGGCCGCATCTTCGTCGGCAACGCGATGCTGTTCGAGGGCTACACGGGCGGCGGCGGCAAGGACCAGATCGGCAACCTGATGGCGACCGGCGACGTCGGGCGCTTCGACGAGTCCGGCCGGCTGTTCGTCGAGGGCCGCGACGACGAGATGATCGTCTCCGGCGGCGAGAACGTCTTCCCCAAGGAGGTCGAGGACGTGCTCGCCGGCCACGATGCGGTCGCCGAAGCGGCGGCGATCGGCGTCGAGGACGAGAAGTTCGGGCAGCGCCTCAAGGCATTCGTCGTCCTGACCGACGGCGCGAGCGCCGACGAGCAGGAGCTGAAAGATCACGTCAAGGCGAACCTGGCGCGCTACAAGGTGCCCCGGGAGATCGTCTTCCTCGACGAGCTGCCGCGCAACCCGACCGGCAAGGTCCTCAAGCGCGAGCTTGCCGAGATCGAGTCGTCCCAGCCGTGACCGGAGCCGGCCGGCAATTGCCGAGCCGGCCGGCGATCAGCTCTCCGGCTGACGAGACGGAGCCCGGCGATCAGCTCTCGACCGAGGCGTAGACCTCATCGAGCAGCTGCTCCCGATCGCTGAGCGCGAAGTTCTCCGACAGGTACTTGTCGGTCTCCTCGCGCGGCGTGCCGTTGAGCGCCATGTTCAGCGCGATCAGCCGTGCGCCCTCGGTCTCGTCGTCGGCGACCGCCTCGGTGGCGGGCTCGTAGCTGCCGTCGAGCTCGCCCTCGTAGAGCTCGTCCTCGGCCTCGACGGTGAGGTCCTCCTCGAGCTCGTCGTCGGCGACGGCCGTGTCGAGCGCGGGCTCGGGCTGCGAGGAGGGCTGCGGGATCTCGGTGGCGGGCAGACCCGCGGCGATCCCCTCCGGCTCGGGCTCGAAGCGCGGCCGCGGCTCGACCGACGAGGAGACGTCCTCGAGGTTCGACTCGAGCAGCTGGAGGTCGGCGTTCAAGCGATTCGAGCCGGTCTTGAGCGACTCGACGAGCGCCGAGAGCTCGCTCTCCATCGCATCGAGACGTTGCAGCATCACGGCCGTCGACTCCGACACCTTGCCGACGTACTCGCGCGCCTGGCTCGTGGCCTGCTGGCGTGTCGTCTGGGCCTCCTCGGCCGCCTCGGCACGGATCTCGCGGGCCTCCTCCTCGGCCTGGCGCTGGATCTCGGCCGCGCTCGACTCGGCTGCCTCGACGATCGCGCGGACCTGCTCGCTGGCCGCCGAGGCCAGCGTCTCGGTGCGCCGGCGCGAGCTCGCCTTGAGCTGCTCGACCTCGTCGGCCAGACGCGTCAGGTGCTCGTCGACCGCCTCGGGGTCATAGCCCCGACGCCCGATCGGGAAGTCCCTCTTCTCAATGCTCTGTCGTTCCAGCGCCACGGTCAATCCCCTCCGAGTCCAAGTAGTGCGAGATCGCGCAGGAGGGTACCGGAGAGGCGCGGGAGGCTAGGCCCGACCTTCGGAGAGCGCCACGTCGAGCTCGCGCTTGAGGTCACGAATCTCGTCGCGGAGCTTGGCCGCGTACTCGAAGCGCAGGTCCTCGGCGGCAGCGAGCATCTCCTCCTCGAGCTCGACGATCGTGCGCTCGATCTCGGCGGGCGGCATCGCGTCCGCGTCGCGCTTGCGCCGACGCCGCGAGCGCGGCACCTTCGACTCGGCCTGGAGGAACTCGGCGATGTCGGAGATCCCCTTCGTGATTGTCTCCGGCGTGATCCCGTGCTCCTCGTTGTAGGAGCGCTGGATCGCGCGGCGGCGGTTGGTCTCCTCGATCGCCGAGCGCATCGCCGCGGTCTCCTTGTCGGCGTACATGATCACCGTGCCCTCGACGTTGCGCGCCGCGCGGCCGATCGTCTGGATCAGCGATGTCTCGCCGCGCAGGAAGCCCTCCTTGTCGGCGTCGAGGATCGCCACGAGCGAGACCTCGGGCAGGTCGAGACCCTCGCGCAACAGGTTGACCCCGACGAGCACGTCGTAGTCGCCGAGCCGGAGCTCGCGGATGATCTGGATCCGCTCGAGCGTGTCGATCTCCGAGTGCAGGTAGCGCACCCGGAAGCCCATCTCGAGCAGGTAATCGGTCAGGTCCTCGGACATCTTCTTGGTGAGGGTCGTGACGAGCACGCGCTCGTCGCGGTCGACGCGCCCGCGGATCTCGTTCATCAGGTCGTCGATCTGGTTGCGGGTCTCGCGTACCTCCACCTCGGGGTCGAGGATCCCGGTCGGTCGGACGATCTGCTCGACGATCCTTTGTGAATGTGTGCGCTCGTACTCGCCGGGGGTCGCGGAGACGAACACGATCTGGGGCGTGATCGAGAGGAACTCCTGGAAGGTCTGGGGGCGGTTGTCCATCGCTGAGGGGAGCCGGAAGCCGTACTCGACGAGCGTCTGCTTGCGGGAGCGGTCGCCCTCGTACATGCCGCCGATCTGGGGCACGGTCTGGTGGGACTCGTCGATGAAGCACACGAAGTCGTCCGGGAAGTAGTCGAGCAGGCAGTACGGGCGCTCGCCCGGCTTGCGCCCGTCGAGGATCCGCGAGTAGTTCTCGATGCCGCTGCAGAACCCCACCTCCCTGAGCATCTCCATGTCGTACTGGGTGCGCTGCCTCAGGCGATGGGACTCGAGCAGCTTGCCCTCGGATTCGAGCTCGGCGCAGCGCTCGTTCAGCTCGCGGCCGATCTCGGCGACCGCGTCCTCGATCATCCCCTCGCGCACGTTGTAGTGGGACGCCGGCCAGATCGCGACGTGCTCCATGTCGTCCTCGATCACCTCTCCGGTCACCGCGTCGAAGTGCTGGAGGTGCTCGACCTCGTCGCCGAACAGCACGATCCGGTAGGCCGTCTCGGCGTAGGCGGGCCAGATCTCGAGCGTCTCGCCGCGCACCCGGAAGTGCCCGCGCGCGAGCGCCGTGTCGTTGCGGCTGTACTGGATCGAGACGAGCTTGCGAAGCAGCGCGTCGCGGTCGATGAACGCCCCCTTGACGATCGTCTGGAGGTTCTCGTCGTAGACCTCGGGCGAGCCGAGGCCGTAGATCGCCGAGACGCTGGCGACGATCACCACGTCGCGCCGCGCGAACAGCGCCGCCGTCGCCGCGTGCCTGAGCCGATCGATCTCCTGGTTGATCGCCGAGTCCTTCTCGATGTAGAGGTCCTTGCTCGGGACGTAGGCCTCGGGCTGGTAGTAGTCGTAGTACGAGACGAAGTACTCGACCGCGTTGCGCGGGAAGTAGGTGCGGAACTCGTTGCAGAGCTGCGCCGCGAGCGTCTTGTTGTGCGCGATCACCAGCGAGGGCTTCTGGACCGCCTCGATCGTCGCCGCCATCGTCATCGTCTTGCCCGTGCCGGTCGCGCCGAGCAGCGTCAGGTTGCGCTCACCGGCTTCGATGCCCTCGGCCAGCGACGCGATCGCCTTCGGCTGGTCCGCGGTCGGCGAATAGGTGGCGTCGAGCTCGAACTTCGGCACTCATCGAGCGTAGCGCCCGCTTAGGATGCGGCGGACAACGAGAGGA
>Ga0209810_1006500_pt1 | contig 10108 bp, 9 predicted proteins | sample Coa_R1_7_FD_187159 | JGI IMG/M metagenome (GOLD analysis project Ga0209810, IMG submission 187159) | Surface soil microbial communities from Centralia Pennsylvania, which are recovering from an underground coalmine fire - Coalmine... | ecosystem: Environmental > Terrestrial > Soil > Unclassified ...
TGAGCGTTCAGGTGGCGCGATCGGCAGCATCACGAAACTTCTCAATCGCGCCGCTTACAAGCACACCACTGACGAACAAGGCAACTAAGCCCACCAATACAAGGACGATGCGCCGGCGTTTCTTATTGTGTTGATTCATGACCGTTTTTGACATTTTCGCAGCCCGTACAGGGAAAGAAGCCGATGACAGGTTCTCCCACGGCCTTCAGCCATATATCCTTGGGCCTTTTGGATGCGCTGTCAAGCATTTTCGCGGCATGGAATCCCTGCTGGCTGTGGAAATAGGCAGTTTGCATGAGCCTACGGCAACGGCCATTCGCGCAGAAAGTGTCTCGAATGTAGGGACTCTAACGCTTAGTGCGGCTTGATTTTACGCTTACGCTCCCTTTGTACACTGCCCGCGCCCCCCGCTCATCGGATACACTGGATGATGTGAGGGAGAGTAATCTGGTGATCTTCTGGCCAGGTATCCTCCCCAAATCCACAAGAATGGGTCCCCCTCTACTCGGAGCATGCCGCAGCAACGACACACCCTCGGATGGACCCGAGCGCAAGGAACGGCTTCGTCAGCCGCTAGGTCTGAAACTATGGGCGCCAAACATACGCTATCCCTGGTGAACGGTTGGGACACGATCCGTTATGAGCTGCTGAACACGCGCATTTGCGATATGGGCCTTCAGATCGAAGGCTCACCCGTCGAGCCATTTGTCCAGCGTCTGTACCGTGAACTGGAACTACGCAAATTCCGTTTTCGCCCGATGTGCTACCTGACCGATAGCTGGGGCTGCCCCGATGAAGTGCCAGTCATCGGTATCCCGTTTTACCTCGCCGACCCGCGCTTGATGCGTATCGAGGAGGAGCAGACGGCGGATCTCGAAAGTGATCAGATCATCATGATGCTGTTGCGCCACGAGGCGGGGCATGCCATCAATTACGCCTACCGCCTCTTCGACGATCGAGATTGGGTCGAGATGTTTGGCCGGTTCTCGCGGCCTTACCGCGATCACTTCCAGCCCAACCCATTCAGCCGCCAGTTTGTCCGCCACATCGATCACCATCGTTACGGGCGGACCTATGCGCAAAAACATCCGGATGAGGACTTTGCAGAGACTTTCGCCGTGTGGCTGACTCCTCGCTCCGGCTGGCGTGTCACGTACCGAAACTGGCCTGCCTTGCGCAAACTGCAATACGTTGAGGCGCTCATGAAGCGCATCCGCAAGCAGCCGCCGCTCGTGCTGGGCGGAAAGCTCTGTACGCCTGTAGAGCAGATGGACCTGATGCTGGCCGAGCATTACGGTCAACGTGCCGATCGTTACCGCGCTGCGGCTCAGGGTTACGTGGACGACAAACTCCGCGAGGTTTTCCCAGCCATCCGGGGGCGGAAGCTGCTGCCGGCAGAGAAACTGTTCGAGAAGTATCAGCACACTTTGCTGCCGCAGATTGTGCGCTGGTCGGCGCTCGGAACCGAAGAAGTGACGACGCTTCTCGAGAAGCTGCAAGACCGAGCACAAGCTCTGGGATTGGTGTTCCACTCGAGGGATCAGGTACAGAAGGTGATGGACATTACCGCCCTTGCCACCGCTCTGGCCATGAACTTCGCCTACACCGGGCACCTGGCCGGCTGAGGCTAAGCCAGCAACGTGGCAGATGGGCGCCGGCCCCTCATAGTCGTCGTTGGTCGCTCCAGGGCGGCCTTAATGATCGTTTCCAGTAGCTGCGGATAGGAGATCCCCGCCTGTTCCGCGGATCGAGCCAAACCCATTCCCTCATCCAGGCAACAATTGCAGTTAATATCCAGCACGCACGGATCACCGTTTTCGTCGAGGCGGACATCGACGCGCCCGTAACCCCAGCCGCCGACAGCTCGGAACGCGCTGAGAGCCACCTTTTCGATTCGCCGAGCAAGCTCCGGCTCAACCGGTGCGGGGCAGACGATTGACGTCCTTTGATATTCAACCGAGTCCTCCATCCATTTGGCGGCGTAGGACATGATAGGCGGGATACCGGTGGGCAGTTCAGTGTAGTTTACCTCGGCAAGAGGAAGAACCTGCATTTTGCGCCCGCCCAGGATGCCGACGTTGAACTCGCGTCCGGGTAAAAAGTGCTGCACCAGAGCGGGTTGCCGGAAGTCCCTCAGAACATCGCGCACCTTCTGCCGCAGCGCCTTCTTGGATGACACAATCGAATCGCGTCCGAGTCCAAGTCCTGCGTGTTCCTGGCTCGGCTGAACAATTAAGGGGAAGCGCCACTTGTGCTGATTGACAGAGCCGACGGTTTCCAGGAGGGCAGTGTTCGGGGGGATCGGAACTCCCGCGCCGGCGAGAAGACTGGCAATGGTGAATTTGTAGTGACTCAGACCAAGAGCGAGGGCGGGCGCGCCCGTGTGTGGATATCCCATCAGGCGCAACATCGCCACCAAGCGCATGTCGTCGCTGGCCCCATGGGCGAAGTCCTCGAATTGGTTAAAGACCACATCCGGATTGAGACGGCGGAGCTTGCGCTGGAATGCGAAAAAATCGTGGGTCAAAGGCAAGACCGTGACTTGATGGCCGAGCCGGCGCAACGTGCGAGCCATCATGCGGATCATCTCGAGCAGGTCCGCAGTACTCGCTCGGTCCGTCGGCGATTCCGGCGCCACCTCCGTCGAGCCATTGTAGATCAGAGCAATATGCAGTCGTTTCATGAATTTGTTATCGATCAGTCGAACAACAATCCTGACATTTTTGTGTAATCAACATCATCATATCGCATTTTTTCCGATACGCAGCAAGGATCATCCAGCGGGGCATACTCGGTTGAACGGTCGCTCCATCTCTGACCGGGCTGTCAACCGCATGCTTGGCCCTGCGGCAGGCACCCCGGCGGCGGCAATGAGTTATGCTGGAAGCAGATCGCGGTTGATCCCGATGTGCGGTATTGGAGCAAGCGATTTTGCGGGGTGGGCGACGTCGAGGCACCGTACTGAAGGAACTTCCCTTCGCCGGACTCAACTAGCTTCTCACGTTCCTGTGATCGTGTGACGAACGGACAATCGACTGCCGGTGACGATTGCCGCTGGGACCACGAGCAAGTTCGCAATCTTAAACCAAAGCGGATAGGGCAGCTGGGAAATGTTGAATAGGAGTGCTGCCAGCAAGACGGCCCCAACAATCACAGAGGAATAAGAGTTTCCTATTCTCTGCGCTATCCAGGTGCTCATGAGCGCTGCAACACCCCAGGCAGGGACGACAACGGCCAGCACCCAATGCGGGTATCTCTCGACATGCCGATACATCTCTTCCATTGTTTCCCCGAAATCCTCAGGAAACGGGTGAACAACTGCACTGAAAATCTCCACAGCGACGACCACGATGAACGCCACGAACAGTCCGATAACAACGGCAGCAAGTGTAAGCAAAGCTGCTTTCATTATTGTTCTCCTACGTAAGACGGGCAACAATTCGAGAGGACCTTTCGCACACGATGTACCTCTTCTTGCTGTCTTTCTCGGGACGCACGCCGGATTCATCGGCCACTAGGGAGAACAGACTTCATAATCAGGAGAGTGTCCCGCCACTGGAAGACGCCAAACTCCTCCGGTTGCTCGGCAAGTAGCGAAAACCACGATAATCCGGGGACGGAATGGATACCATTTCCGGCGCTAACGGGGAGAAGGACAATCACCAAGAGCTTGTTGGGAAATCTGTGGCAATCGCGCGGCTCAATCAGCGGGTCGAGCGCGATTCAACCGCAGGTAGCGTTGCCCGTGCAGGCCCCTGTAGCTTTGCTGTTGGAATTGCCCTCTTTTTCGCCAGCGGATCGATCATCCAGCGATAGCCGCCCGTATCCGTGAAGAAGGAATACGGCTGGTTCTCTTTCCACCATTCCTGCCATTGCTTGACCGACGCATTGGAACCGGGGCCTTCGGGAACATAACGCTTCAATAGCCTTCGGGCGGTCTCCTGCCGGCCTGTATCATCCAGCAGCACGAACATTTTCTCAAAGAACTCCGGGCGATCGGCCGCTACGTGAAGGGACTGCAAGTCGCCATCTAGTTCAAGCTTCCCTTCCTTGTCGGCACGCAGGTAGTCGCGATGTCGCCGAAACCATTCGCCCAACTCGCTGCGACTCTTGCCCTCCAGTTCCCTCTGTGTGGTCTTCCCTACATAGAAGGGCACATACGTCTTCAGATCGCGCTCGCGATTGGCCACCAGGCGCTCCAGCGCCGCCCGGCCCATGATCCAGTGCTCCTGCAGAAAGCCGCACGGGGTCCGCACGATCGGCCGATCCTCGGTGAAGCGAGCAATGTAGCAAATGGCGTTAACCAGCAGGGCTTGGCCGACCTCGCTCATCCGCTCAGGGGAGGGTTCAAATCCAAAGTGCAGCAAATTCCCTTGCCGCCAGATGGCGCCGGCGCGGGGCGTTTTGTGGTTCACGCCGCCACAGAGCAGCTCCAGCTCCGGTGCCCCCTCATGCTCGTAGGTGTAGGTGCACCAACCAGGCTGGCGGTCTCCTTTCGGATCTCGAAGCAGTGGCAGGATGTCGATCTTCGGGGTCTGAATGGTCGAGCCAAAGGCTTCCGGCGTGTTAATCTGTTCGGTTTTCTTGACGTCAATGAGGCGCGGCAAGCGCACAAACGGATGGTCGCGTAACCCGTACGCGAATGGTTCCAGGCAAGTTCAGCCGGCGCCGCCGATCAGCTGCCAGTGTGCGGCTACGAGGAGGCCGGCGTGATTGAGCAGTACCGTGGGCTTGGACCATTCCTCCCGTTTGCCGAGGGGGACCGTCGTTGTATTGAGGGAACCTTCGCTTTGTGACCAGTCGAAGAGGACCACGTCGGCGTCGCGCGCGTCGGTGGGTTTGAACGCTTGGCGTTCGACCACGCGGGCCTCACGGAATTGTTGCTTGAGAAACCTTTCAAAGTGTTCCAACCGTGATCCCTTGTTGGTGCCGACGTACAGCACACGCAAGGGCAACGGCTCCGCAGCGGACGCGGCTGAAACGCCGATCAGCACGCAAGCGAGCATGATGGTCCAGCGGGTCATGGGGATCTCCTTCCTGCGAACGGTGTATCAGCTATCATCCGCCAGATTGAGGCTGTCGTCAACCTTGTGCCTGAATTTACCGTTCGTCGGAAGCGAGCGATGCCGTTGTCGAACGACCCAAACGGGATGCCAGCGTTTCACCGGCGGAAGGACGAGAAAAACAGGCGCGGGTCCGAGTGACTTTCCCGCTCGCGGCAAACGGGGCCATATTTCTTCTCGAAAGTGATAAGCCGCGTCCCTTTTTCCCTTTCGGGCCGTTGCGTCCATCGTACCATGTCGTGCCGGATGATGCCGCCACTCCGCCACGTCTCCACACAGCCACAGAACCACTCTGCCAGTCCGTGCCACCAAGTGCCATTCCGCCGCACCGGCGCATCCTCCGTAGCGTCACGTCGCGTCATCCCGTGTCTCATTATGCCGCCATCCCGACAACCGGCGGCAGGTGGGTAGTCGCTTCCAAAATGGAGTGGCACACTCCTGCCCATAGCGCACTGAAAAAGGGCACTGAAGAAGAGGACAGCGCAGGTTCGCGATTTATCGGAGTGCAAATCTACGCTATCCCCTTTTTCCCTTCTAGCACCCTTTCCTTCTCAATTGCTGGCGATAGCTCACCAGTTGAAATCCCATGTTTTGGATTGATGTTTGCCACCGAACTTATCATTCCAATCATGGTCGTAACGGAGACGCTGGCCCTTGTTGGTAGTTGCCCAGAGTTCTACCCTGAAATGCCATCCTTGATCAGTTCCAGTCTTGGTGACGATTAGGCGCCCGGGTATTGCCCTCCCTGGTTGAACGTCCTGAGAGAGCTTGAATGTGCGCGGCGCTGGATCGTTACCTTGTCCTCGGAAAAACCAATCTGGATACTTGCCCACCACGAATGGGATTCCACGAGGGGGATCGACCCAGCGACAAGGAAAAGGCCCCTTCCAATCCCACCAGCGCTCTCCTTGTGAGCCAGTCCACGAGGCGACTTGAGCGTTGTTCGCTAGAAAGGACACCGTCACCGTATCCTCGGGATCTTTGTCGTCATCCGTCGAATAGAAAGCAACCTCAACGCTGATGATTGATTCTGGAACCGGCGGAGGGACCGGCGGAGGCGGCCGAGAATCCCAGGTGATAGGAAGTTCTCGTCTTGTATTCGGACCTTCGCCGACTGTCAAGAAGATGAATCGATCGTCTTCTTTGAGCTGGTCCGGGTGCGTATCGATCGCAATCTGAGCTAAGTAGTTCGTAGTGTGAGAGAAAGTAGCGTTCTCAAATGGCCGGACAGTCTTCATGTCCTTTTTGGAGACCTCTAGCTTCGCCCGGAGTTCGCCGTCAGGCCGATCAAATCCCCAGCCGTAGGCTTTTATGATCGTGTCATGCGCCTTGAACTTGTCCCGATTCTCCCAATTGATGGCAAGAAAGCTCGGCACGAAAGCCACGATTGTAGGGTCGTGCCATACCTTGAATTTGTTAAGGCTTGTGAAAGCGTTATTGATGTCTTCCTTGTTTTTTGCTCCCTTAATCTTCTCGCGGGTTCCCTGAAGTTCCCGCAACATTGCGGCCAAATTGTCTTTTATTTTTACTTCGAGGTAGTCCATGTCGGCTCTGGTCTCCGCTGAGAAGTGGGAGCCGATGCTTTCAGAAGCGCCCTGGAATCTAGTTGCGACATCCGCAAGTCCTTCTTTGCTAAACGCTCCGTGGACTCCGACCAGTTGGTCACGCCATCGTTCGGACTCCTTCTTCCAATCGTCTGACTCAATCTTAATGCGGGTCTGAGCGCCTTCGACTGAGGTGATCAAACGATCCACCTTGGCTAGCGCCTCGTTAATGGAGTCCTGGATGCCGCAGCCTGGTAGCAGTGTGCAAAGAATGATGAAAGCAGCTCCCTCACGCGCGATACGACTCATGGCTCTCCTCCTCAAGATGTTGGTTGGTGGATGAAGCTTTCCCGCGAGCCGTTTTCTGGGTGCCCCATCCTTCGCTTTTCTGCCTCAAACCTTCGGTGCCCCACGTTCGGCTAGCGAGTGCCTTCTTGATCCGACGCCCTACTTTTTGAGACGGTCGGGCGACACCCACCAGTAGAAAATCAGGTCAAATCCCCACGTCTGCAAGCCCCCGTGACGGTCGAACTGGTGATAAGATCGAGCGGCGCCGGTCTGTCTATCGCGGTGCGGTTCACGTCATCGGGGGCCCAAGGCGTCCATTGCGGCACTAGTCACGTTATTACAGTCGCCGGGTCCGTCAGTTGTTGCATCTGCAGGCGCGCTTCCCGCCGACCGACACAGCTCAGCTGCTTGATGAATCATCAGCCATTCAACCACTCGTTCAACGTTTTGGCAATAGGGCAGGCGAAGCCCGGTCATGTTGTGCTGGTCAACGCCAAGCGGCACTGCGATGCTATGAGGCTTTACCTGGCATCCTTCGGTCGGACACGCCTGGGTAAGTTTGTATCGTAGTGTGGAAGCAGAGAAAGGGGACAGAAGCAGAGAAAGGGGACAGCGGGAAGCAGAGAAAGGGGACAGCGTAGATTTGCGACTTATCGGAGAGAAAATCTACTCTGTACTCTTTTTCAACCGGTGCTGCAAATCCAGGCGAACACATTGGCACAAACGACTTGACGGGCAGCAATCATGGCGGCCAGGGATTCACCAGGCCGAGTGTGGTGGTGAGGTGGTGCCGAACGGCATCGTCGGTGCAGCGAGCCAGCCGCCGCATGAAACCGAGAAGCCAGCTGGAATAGGCGTTGTGGATGACCGGCCGGGGATTCACGCCGTGAGCGATTTCATGGCGAAGAGCCAATGCTGCATCAAGCAAATCCGCTGCCTGTGCCGAAGTGCAGTTCCGCCATCCCCAGGAGGTCCGCACGTCGGCAAGCCCAAGGCAACGATTGATCAGGTTTGCGACTTTTGGGCATTCGGCGTGTTGAATCTCCCCAGCTCTCCAAGAATGAAGGGGCTCAATGCGGGCCAATTGCCGAGGGGAGGGGCCGCTGGGCGAAGCGCCGCCAACGACTCCCGCATGAGTTCTTCGACATACGATTCCCAAGCGGAAACGCTGATTACAACAGCGGCTCGGTTCAGAGATGCCAGCCCGTACTGCCTACCGGGAAGTCCCGTCCTCAATTGCGTATGAATCGCATCGAGCTCAGTGGCGTCACTCAGGAGTTGATCGAGATGCACGGAAAGGGCGTTCGAGGGCACGGCGCAGCTCCTTCAATCGCCGGGTCAACTCACCCCCGCAGCGCTCGTGAACTCGAGGCTATCCAGGTCGATGTGACGCTTCTGGAGCTCCTCCATCGCGTCCATCAGGTACTCCGCAAGCGTCCAATTCTCCGTCATCTGGGCAATGGCCAGGTCTTTGCTGGGAAACATCTCCTTCATGGTCTGATAGGCGGAGAACAGATGATCGGCACTGAAATCGCCGCGGCCGACGTACATGAGGAGAATGAGGGCATAGAGCTGATCTTCCGGCAGGCTCTTCAGGAGAGCTTGTATCTGCGCATCTTCGGGTGGTGGTGGCCCGGAATCCTCCCCGGGGCGAATGATGGGGTAATGCGGATGGCGCTTGGGCAGCTCTCTATCCCAGTATGCACGGCTCGCATCGCCAAGGCGGATGATCTCTCGGACTGCTTCTGAGAGTTTCATGGCTCCCTCTCCTGCGTGTCACCACGTCTACAGCCGCAGAATACCGGCCAGCAACCCGTGCGCCAAGCCCATCACCTCCTTCCCTCTTCTTGCGTCATCGCCACGTAGAGCCGGCTCTCCCCTGTTCTGGCACGGTCGGGAGACCGTGCCCCAACGGGGGTCAGATGGACGAGCGGGACGTACAGCCAGCTTTGCAGCCAGTCGCCCCAATCGCGGTCGGAGGCGCTGGAAGCTCGTCAGGACTGCCAGGCCGGCCAGCGCAGATTGACTTCATCGGTGCGGATGCTACCCCACCAGTACCGACAGGGGACGGAACTTCTCGCCCAGCACCGTCTGCGAGGAGCAGGCCAGCCAGCCGTCGAGCACGGTCGCGTAGACCTGGCGGAAGTCGATGGCGTGTTTGGGGTCGCCGTCAGCGAGGTCGGTCAGGTTCGGGCAAGGGCCGTGCAGCCCCGGATGGACGCCGCCGCCGAGCAGGAGAACCGGGGCGGCCGTGCCGTGGTCGGTGCCGCCGCTGGCGTTCTCGGTCAGCCGACGGCCGAACTCGGAGAACACGAGCACCAGGACGCGCTTGGCGTCGCCGGAGGCGCTCAGATCGTCGAGGAACGCCTGGAGCGCGTCGCCCAGCTCACGCAGCAGACCGAAGTGTGTCCCCTGCTGGTTGGCGTGCGTGTCGAAACCGCCGAGCTGAGTGTAGTAAATCGAAGTGCCCAGCCCCGCCTTGATGAGCTGCGCGACCAGCCGCAGACGCTGGCCTAGACCGTTGTTGTCCGGATAGCGGGCCGATGCCGCCTGGCCGCGCAGGGCGTGTTCTAAGCGGTCGCTGCTGGTGTAACTGAGTACGGTGCTCCGCTGCACGAATTGTAAGAGGCTATCCGGAGACCCGCGGTCCAGGGCCGCGACCTGATCGAGTGCCGCACGTTGTTCTGCGGCGCCGGCGCCCTCCGGCATGCCGAGCCGGCGGCGGAAACGCCCCAGGTCCAGCAGCGACGGAACCTGATGTTGGCTGCCGTAGAGGGCGTGCGGCAGCAGCTCGCCGCTGATGTGCAGCGCCGGTGCATCGCCGGAAGGACGGCCCAGCCCCTTGTCCAGGGCGCTGGCCAGCCAGCCAGGCCGGTTAGCGTCGGGATGCAATCGGCCCGCGTGCCAGATGGCCATCGACTCGAAGTGCGACCGGTTGGGGTTGGGATAGCCGACACTCTGCACGATCGCCAGTTGCTTTTTTTGTAGCAGCTGTTCCAGGCCGGTCAGGGCGGGGTGCAGCCCCATGCGGTCGTCGATCCGGCGGATCTGGTCCTTCGATAGTTGCAGGTGAGGGCGGTGCTTGCGATAGTTGTCGTCGGCGTAGGGCACGACCGTGTTCAGGCCGTCGTTGCCGCCGTCCAGTTGCAGGACGACGAGCACGCGGCCGTCCCGTGCTGAACCGGCAGCAAGCGCGTTGGCCGTGCGGGCCAG
>Ga0209810_1006502_pt1 | contig 10103 bp, 8 predicted proteins | sample Coa_R1_7_FD_187159 | JGI IMG/M metagenome (GOLD analysis project Ga0209810, IMG submission 187159) | Surface soil microbial communities from Centralia Pennsylvania, which are recovering from an underground coalmine fire - Coalmine... | ecosystem: Environmental > Terrestrial > Soil > Unclassified ...
GCGACCGGGCCAGGGCGTCGATGGACGGCGGGCGGCCGGCGGCCGGTACGGCGGGCACCGGGGCAACGTTACGGGCGCGAAGCTGGCCGGCGTGGCGGCCCCTCCCCGAGCCCTGCGCGACCCGCGGTGGCCCTCGGCCCTGGCCGTGGTGACCGCACTGGCCCTCTACGTGACCCTGCCCGGCCGGCTGATTGTCGGGCCCTCGTGGGTGCTGCCCGTGTTCGAGGCGCTCCTGCTCGTCCCCCTCCTGCTGGCATCCCCTTACCGCCACAGCGCCGAGGAGCCGTGGATGCGGGCGGCGTCGGTGGCGATCATCGTCCTCATCAACGTCGCCAACATCGCCTCGCTCGGCCTGCTGTGCCAGCAGCTGCTGAAGGGCCACACCCACAGCGGGGTGGCTCTGTTCTATTCGGCCATCTCCATCTGGCTGACCAACGTGATCGTGTTCGGCCTGTGGTACTGGGAGCTGGACCGGGGCGGCCCGGCCGCCCGCTACCGGGGCGAGGACATCCCCCCCGACTTCCAGTTCCCCCAGATGACCACCCCTGCGGTCGCCCGCCCCGGGTGGCGGCCGGGCTTCATCGACTACATGTACGTCTCGCTCACCAACGCCACCGCCTTCAGCCCCACCGACACCATGCCGCTCAGCCCGTGGAGCAAGGTGCTCATGGCGGTGGAGTCGCTGGTGTCGCTCCTGACCGTCGCCATCGTCGCCGCCAGAGCGGTCAACATCCTCAGCTGAGCCACCCCGCCATCGACGAGACGGAATTGTTCGGGCCCGGGTAATGTTGACCCAGCAGGTCGGCTTTCAATGCTGGGACGCCGGCCGAGGAGGCTTCAACCATGGCGACCGTCACCACCGCTCAACCCGGCCGGGCCGACTCCGCCCTGCGCCGGCTGTTCTCGTTCCCGAACCCGGTCAACGAGGTGTCGGCCCGCCTGGTCGCCGGCGGGGTGGTGATCATGGCGCTGGCCACCATCGTCTTCGACCTGCCGTGGATGACCGCCGTCATCGCCTACGGGTTCTGGGCCCGGGTGCTCACCGGACCGTCGCTGAGCCCCCTGGGCCAGCTGGTCACCAGGGTGATCACCCCCCGGGTGCCGGCGCCGGCCAAGCCCGTCCCCGGGCCCCCCAAGCGCTTCGCCCAGGCCATGGGCACCGCCATGTCCACCCTGGCCGCCGTCCTGGCCCTGGGCTTCGGCCTGCGGGGAGCGGCCTACGTCGTCCTCGGGCTCCTCGTGGTGGCGGCGGTGCTCGAGTCGGTGTTCGCCTACTGCCTGGGCTGCAAGATCTTCGCCCTGCTCATGCGGGCCGGGGTCGTCCCCGAGGACGTCTGTGAGTCCTGCAACGACATCTGGGCCCGGGTCGGCTGACCGACCCGGACACGCGTCCGATCCGAGTCCCCCGCCACCCAGGACGGCCTGGGCGCGCCCCCGGTTCGGCCCCGCCCACGAATTGTCATGAAACCGGAACATGATCGGCGCAGTTATTTCGTACGCGCCGACGAATATGGGGGAGTCGTCGCAGGGACTGCGCCAGCCAGCCGGTAACTGCGTCGTTGACCGAGGCCCGGACATCAGGTGCCGCCGCACCAGGTCCGGGGGGCGACTGCCTCGGGGATCTTTCGCCGAGTCCCCGAGGCAGGCCTCGGCGCCCCCGTCGTCCTGACCCTCCCCGCTCGCCGTCCGCCGGGCTATCCGGCCCGGGCCCGGGCCCGCCGCCTTCCCGCCCGGGGGCCGAGGGGCACGGCCGCCTCGTCAGGGTCGGCCGGCAGCTCGACGCTGAAGCGGGCGCCACCCTCGGGGCTGTCCTCCACCCCGACCGAGCCCCGGTGCAGGCGCACGTGCTCGGCCACCAGCGAGAGCCCCAGGCCCACCCCCTGCCAGCGGCTGCGGTCGCCCGCTGCCGGGCCGCGGGCGAAGCGCTCGAAGACCGCCTCGCGGGCCTCGACGGGCACGCCCGGTCCGGCGTCGTCCACGGCGATGACCACCCCCCCGGCCGGCCCCGGCTCCACCGCCACCCTGACCGCCCCGCCGCCGTGGGCGTCGGCGTTGTCGAGCAGGTTGGCCAGCACCCGCTCCAGCCGGCGCTTGTCGGCCCGGATGCGGATGTCCTCGGCACCGGGCGCCACCTCCACCGCCACCTGGTCGGCCCGCAGCACGCCGATGGCCTGGCGCACCAGCTCGGCCGGGCTCACCTCCTCGAGCGACAGGTCGTTCGAGCCGGCGTCGAAGCGGGACACCTCAAGCAGGTCCTCCACCAGCTGGCCGAAGCGGCGGACCTCCTCGGAGAGGAGATCCAGCGCCCGCACCGAGCGCTCGGGCAGCTCATCGCGGCGGCGCTCGAGCACCTCGACCGCCGCCGACAGGGTGGTCAGGGGCGAGCGCAGCTCGTGGCTCACGTCGGAGGCGAAGCGGGCGTCGCGCTGGATGCGCTGCTGCAGGGCGGTGACCATGGAGTTGAACGAGGTGGCCAGCTCGGTGAGATCCACGTCCTGGCCCGCCTCAAGCCTGGTGTCGAGCTGGCCGCCGGCGATGGCTGCGGCGGCCCGGGCCGTCTCGGTCAGGGGCGCCAGCACCCGGCGGCTGGCCCAGCGTCCGACGGCCAGGCCGACCAGGGTGGTCGCCACCGAGGCGGCGGCCAGCGAGATGGCCAGGGCGTCGAGGGTGCGGCGCACGTCGGACAGGTCGAACAGCTCGTAGTACTGGGCCTGCACCGACGGCAGCGGCACCCCCACCACCAGCTCGGGATGGCCCCGGTAGGAGTAGTTCTGGGTGACCGGCCTGCCCCCCGCCACCGCCCTCCTGGTCGGGCCCGGAATCGCCTCCTGGCCAACGGCGAAGCTGGTGGCGAACCAGCCGTGGTGGAACAGCAGGGAGTTGGATCCCGAAGGCGTCTCAAGCGAGCTCAACAGCTCGGGCACGTCGAGGCTGGAGGAGCGCAGGGCGTTGCGCACCGCCGAGGCGTTGGCCAGCGTCTGGTGCACGGCGGCGGTCTGGCGGGCGTTGAGCACCGAGCGCCGGGTCAGGCCGTAGGTGATGAGGGAGAGGGTGAGGGCGACGCCGAGGGCGCCCAGGGCGAAGCTGGTGGTGATGCGGAAGCGCAGGCCCCGCCGCCGGCGGTACCCCAGCCGGTGCAGTAGCGGCGCCGCCTTCACGGGGCCAGCTTGTAGCCCAGGCCCCGCACGGTGACTATGCGCGTAGGCGAAGCTGGGTCGTCCTCGACCTTGGTGCGCAGCCGGCGCACGTGCACGTCGACCAGACGGCTGTCGCCGAAGTAGTCGTAGCCCCACACCCGCTCGAGCAGCTGCTCGCGCGACAGCACCAGGCCCGGGTTGGTCGCCAGCTCGCAGAGGAGGCGGAACTCGGTGCGGGTGAGGTGGAGGCCCTCGCCACCCTTGCGCACCTCGCCGGCGGCCGGGACGATCTCCAGCTCGCCGAAGCTCAGCACCTGCGCCGCCACCTCGGGGGTGCGGGTGCGGCGCAGCAGGGCGCGGATCCGGGCGGCCAGCTCCTTGACGACGAACGGCTTGGTGACGTAGTCGTCCGCCCCCGCCTCCAGCCCGGCGACCACGTCGTGGGTGTCGGCCCGGGCGGTGACCATGACGATGGGCACGCCGCTGGTGCGCCGGATGGTCCGGCAGCACTCGAAGCCGTCCATGCCCGGCAGCATCAGGTCGATGATCACCACGTCCGGGGGCCGCCCGTCGAAGCCGGCCAGGGCGGACTCGGCCGTGGGGGCCTCCTCGACCTCGTAGCCCTCGTCCTCGAGGGCCAGGCGGGTCGACGCCCGGATGCGCTCGTCGTCCTCCACGATCAGGATGCGCTGGGCCACCCGCGAATGGTGACTCAACCGGAGGGGGGCGCGGGACCGGGCCGCCGGTTTGAACTGCCAAATGCCGGGAATATCGCTCTTCCCCTGGCCAATCCGTCTGCCAGGATTCCCCCGAGGTCCCCCATGACTCAGTCCGAAACCAAACGGCCGCCCACCTCGGCCGCGTCCCGCCCGGACGCCGGCCCGGCGCGCCCGCCCACCGGCGGGGGCGAGGAGCTGGTACTGGTCGAGTCCTGCACCACCACCTGGGCCTTCGACACCGGCCGGCGCCGTTTCGCCCGCCTGCCCCGGGGCCTTTCCATCGCCAGCCACAGCGCCGAGTGGAGGCCGTACGTGGGGATGACTGTCGACCGCCATGCCGGCACCCTCGAGGTGGTCCTGGACCAGGCCGGCACCGAGCTGCTCCGCTCCGAGGTGCACACCGGGCCGTGCCCGGTCTGCGGGGCCGGCTGAGCTCAGAGGTTCGAGCTGGACAGCAGGGGGGCGAAGTCGGCCCTGGTCACCGGGGCGGTGACCAGGCTCCCGTCGGCCGAAGGCACCGCCACCGGCTGACCGTTCAGGTCGAACAGCACCGCTGCCACGTCGGGCAGGCCGGTGGCGGTGAAGACCAGCTGACCGACGGCGAGGATCTGGTCCAGCCCCTCTACCCCTGCGAAGGCCTCGGACAGGTTGATGACCGCCTGGCCCCGGTCGAGACGGGTGGACAGCACGATGGTGTCCTGGCTGATGGCGCTCCTGATGCCCTGGGCCGACTCGGTCAGGCTCGGTCCGGCCAGCAGGGCGCCCAGGGCGTTGTCGAGGCTGGGGGGGCGGGGGATGCTGCGCACCACCGGCACCAGGTGGTCGCCGGACACGAAGAAGACCTCGACGGACGCCACCGAGCTGCGGGGCCCACCCAGGGTTGTCGAGGTGGTGGAGGGCGACAGGAGTCCCAGGGGCAGCTCCCCCCGGGCGATGGCGACCGGACGGGGCTGGGTGGGCACCCCGCAGGCGCACAGGACCGCCACAGCCACTACCCAGGCCGATACCCATTCCGAAGGGGCGACGAGGCGGCGCACCCGGTCATCTTGCCCCTGACTCCAGGGCCGCGGTCCCGCCGTGCCAATCTTTGCGCCGTGGAACCGTCCAGCCTGGCGCCGAGCGGCCGGTCCTGATGGCAGCGCCGTCCCGATCGCGCCCCGGCCTCGTGAGCCAGGTGCTGCGCTCACTGCGCCAGATGGGCCGGGTGCTGTGGGCGGCGGTCATCCTCGCCGTCGGGGTTCCCCTCCTGTGCGGCGGGACCATCATGGCCAGCTTCATCTTCCTGCCCCTGCCGGCCAACGTCCCTCAGCCCAAGACCACCCTGCTCACCGACCCCAGCGTGGTCTACGACGACCAGGGCAACGTGATCGCCCAGTTCCGGGCCTCGGGCCGCGACGTGCCGGTGAACCCGGCCGACATCCCCGAGGCGCTCAAGAACGCGGTCATCGCCTCCGAGGACCACAACTTCTACCACGAGGGCGGCGTGTCGATTAAGAACATGCTCGGCGCCCTTTACGACGACGTGGTCCACGGCGGCATCGTGCGCGGCGGGTCCACCATCACCCAGCAGTACGTCAAGAACGCCTACACGTCGGGCAAGCGGACGCTGCTGCGCAAGGTCCACGAGGCGATCCTGGCCACCGACCTCAGCCGGGTGATGTCCAAGCAGGAGATCCTCTACCTCTACCTGTCCAACTCCTACTTCGGCGAGGGCTCCTACGGCGCCGGCGCCGCCGCCCTCACCTACTTCCGCACCCCGGTCAAGCAGCTCGACATCTCCCAGGCCGCCCTGCTGGCCGGGGTCCTCCCCGCCCCCAGCTACTACGACCCGCTGGTCAACCTCGACGTGGCCGAAACGAGGCGGGAGGAGGTGCTGGGCCTGATGCTGCGCTACCGGTTCATCGACCAGGCCCAGTACACCGAGGCCATGGCCGAGCGCCTCACGCTCGCCAACAACGTCAAGGCCGGGGTGCCGGTGACGGCGGTGTACCCGCCCCAGGAGGAGCAGCAGTCCCGCTACCCCTACTTCATCGACTACCTCCGGCGTTACCTGGTGGCGCGCCTCGGCCCCGACGAGCTCTACGGCGGGGGCCTGCGCATCCAGTCCACCCTCGACCCCGCCGACGAGGCCCAGGCGGAGGCGTCGGTCGGCCGGGGCCTCGGCACCACTGCGCTGCCCATCGACATGGCGCTGGTCTCTCTCGAGCCGGCCAGCGGCTACGTGAAGGCCCTGGTGGGCGGGCGCGACTACGCCGAGTCCCAGGTGAACCTGGCTCTGGGCGGCTGCCCGGCCGAGCCCTCCAACCCCAACTGGCAGATCGTCGTGACGGCGAGCTGCTGGGACGGCCAGACCATCACCGGCGGCGGGACGGGCATGCCGCCGGGGTCGAGCTTCAAGGTGTTCACCCTGCTGGCCGCCCTGTCCCAGGGGGTCTCCCTCGACCGGACCTACTTCGGCCCGCCCAGCATCAGCATCGGGGGGACGACCTTCCACAACGCCGAGAGCGAGGGCGGCGGCTACTACAACCTGCGCAGCGCCACCTGGCTGTCCATCAACACCGTCTACGTGCAGCTGGCCAACGACATAGGCGTCAAGAACATCGCCACCATGGCCAAGCAGATGGGCGTGACCTCGGCCTGGTACAGCCCGCAGGTCCACGGCCTGTCCTACACCCTGGGCGACATCGACGTGTCCCCCCTCGACATGGCCTCCGCCTACGGCGTGCTGGCCAACCAGGGCGTGCGGGTCGAGCCCAGCCCGGTTGTCAAGGTGGTCGACGCCACCGGCAAGACCCTCATCGACGACACCAATCCCTCAGGCAACCGGGTGATCTCCGCCAACCTGGCCAGCACGGTCACCCAGGTCCTCGAGGGGGTCATCGCCCACGGCACCGCCTACCCCAACGCCGTCATCGGCCGGCCCGAGGCAGGCAAGACCGGCACCACCGACCAGTGCACCAACGCCTGGTTCACCGGCTACACGCCGCAGCTGGCCACGTCGGTGTGGATGGGCCACCTGAACAGCACCCAGACCCCGCTGCACTACGTGGAGGGGGTCCCGTGCGTGTACGGCGGCACCATTCCGGCCAGGACGTGGGGCGACTACATGAAGAACGCCCTGCAGGGGGTGCCGGTGGCCGACTTCGCCACCCCGCCACCCATCACCCCCGCCCCCGACCTGCTCAACCGCCTCCAGCGCGGGGGCATCGACCCCGGCTACCGCCAGTACCCCTACGACATCGGCTCCGGCGGCAGCTACGTCGAGCCCGCCCCCCAGCCCAACGCGGTGGCCCCGACGACCACCACCACGACCGAGCCGGCCAGCACGACGACCACCACCCAGGCGCCGCCGCCGACGATCGTCCCCGGCCCGGCAGCACCTCCATAGGCGGAGGTGGTCTCCTCGCTCACCGACGAGGAACGCTCCCCGGACCCGCCGGCCCTGGCCGATCAGGTCGGGGAGCGTCCCGCCCCCGCCTTCGTCAGCCAGTGGCTCGACGGCTCGGCGCCCCACCAGGTGGCGCGTTGGACCACCTGGCTGACCGGGGTGGTCCTGTTCGTGCTGGCGGTCGCCGTGCACCTGGCGCTGTCGCGCCACATGCGCGCCCCGATCGTGCAGGCCGACGAGTTCGGCTACCTCGACGACGCCCACTACCTGGCCCGGGGCGGCCCCGGCCCGGGCATGCCCTACACGCCCGGCTACAGCCTGCTGCTGGTGCCGCTGTGGTGGCTGTCGTCGAGCACCGCCACCGTCTACCGCTGGGCCCTGGAACTCAACGCCCTGCTGGCCGGGGCGACCGTGGTGCTGATGTACCTGCTCGGCCGGCGCCTCCGGCCGGCGGTGCGCCCGGCGGTGCTGGTGGCAGCGGTCGTGGCGGTGGCCGCCTATCCCTCCTTCCTGCTGGTCTCCAACATCGCCGAGGCCGAGAACCTGCTCATCCCCGGCTTCGTCTGCCTGTGCCTGCTGATGCTGCGGGCGGGGGAGGCGCCCACCCCGGCCAACTGGGCGGCGGCCGGGGCCGCCGCCGGCCTCCTCGTCATGGTCCACCCCCGCGCCCTGGTGGCGGCGGTGGCGGTGGCCCTGGTGGCCGTGGTCGCCCTCCGCCCCTGGCGGCGCCACTGGGACGCCCTGGCGGCCACAGGCGCCAGCCTCGGGGCGGCCCTGTTGGTGAGCGAGCTGGTCACCCGGGCGGTGACCAGGGTCACCCCGTCCGAGCACCTGGCCCGCTACGCCACAAGCCCGATCAAGTTCCTCACCCGCTCGGTGTCCGGGTCGGCGATGGCCCGGGTCGGGGCCACCCTGTCCGGGGAGCTGCTGTACCTGCTGGTCGGATCGGCCGGCCTGTTCGCCCTGGGGGCACTGTCGCTGTGGCGGTCCCGCTCTGCCGGCCACATGCGCCATCGGGCCCGGCCGATGAGCGGCCAGGTGGCGCTGTTCATGGCCCTGACCGCCGCCGGCTCGGCGGTGCTGGCCGCCCTGGTGCTGGAGGACGGCACCCGCCTCGACAACATCGTCTACGGCCGCTACCTGGAAGCCTTCGCCGCCCCCGTGCTCCTGCTGGGGGCGCTGGCCGGGGGCCGGCTGGCCGGGCGCGGCCGCTGGGACGGGGCCCTCATGGCCCTTACCTGGACGGCGGTCGGGCTGGGGGCTACGGCCGGCGGATTGGTCCTGTACTGGGGCTCGGACCGCACCGGCCGGGTCCAGGTGACCAACTCGATGGCCTGGGAGGCCCTGTTCCACCTGAGCAGCTACCGGCTCATGGCGGCGGTCTTCGCCGGGGTGGCGCTGGCCGCTTCGGTCATCGTCCTCGGCGCCTACCGGGGCTCCGCCGCCGCCGGCACCGTCGCCCTGCTGGTCGCCTTCGCCCCGTCCAGCGCCTACGCCTACTCGGACCTGGTCTCCCAGTCCGCCGGCGCGGCCAACGAGGGCCTGCTGCCCCGGATCCTGCTGGCGGTCCAGTCGAAGGTGCCGGTGTCCTGTGTGGCCTGGGACGAGGCCACCGAGGATCCGTTCAACTTCTTCAACTCCCGCCTCTACGACCCGGCCCTGCACTTCAAGGTGTTCGACTCCGACTCCCACCAGGCGCCGTGCGGACCGCTGGTGGTGAGCTCGAGGAACCTGGCCGCCAAGGCCCCCTTCTCCTCCTACCGGATGGTCCTGCTCGGCCACTCCTCCGAGGCGGTGTGGGTCGGGCCCGGCCCGGTGCAGTACGCCCTGGGCGTGGCCGGCTGGCTGCTGCCCCGGGGCTTTCCGGCCCCCCTCCTGCCCGGCTCCCAGCAGGGCTCGATCAGGCTCGACCTCGGCTCGGGCCGGACCGCCTCCACCGGCCGCGTCGTCGTCCCCAGGGCCACCCCGACCACCGTGGCGCTGCAGGTGACCCACACCGGGGCCGGATCCCCGTGGCCCGACGCCGGCAGCGTGGGCCGGGTCCCGCAGTACGCCGTGCGGGTGGCCGTGGCCTGGTACCACGGCGGCAACGACACCCAGGAGGTCGCCACCGGGCGGGCCGACCTGCCCGACCCCCTCCTGCCCGGCCAGTCGACCACCCTCACCGCCGTCCTCGACCCGATCGGTCCCACCGGGCTGTCCCTCCTGCCCGGCCCGTACGACGTCCGGATTAGCCTGATCCAGGAGAGCGTGGGCGACTTCGGCGCCACCATCCCGCCGGTTTGGCTGCATGTGACGGTCGGGGGATGACTGATCAGGACTGGCGCTTCGACGGCGGCCCGCCCGCGCCCGGTGATGGGTACGGTCAGCGACACCAGCGATTGGTGCTGCTCGGGGACCTTGGCCAGAATCCGGTCATGCGACCTTCCCCGGTGTCTGTCGTCGCGGGTCTTCGGCGCTCCAGGCGGACATTCGCTCGCCTGGCGGTCCTCCTGCCGACCGTTCCAATCGCCCTGTCTGCCTGCGGAGGCGGGGCAGGCGTGACCACGGGCGGAGCCACTACCACCACCCGAGCGACCCATCCACCCACAACGGCAGGGCCTCCGCCCCAGTGCCAGGCGAGAATGACGCTGACCGGAGGCCAGCTGACCGTAACGGTGACCACGGCCGGGCCGGCCGTGGTGTACGTCACGCCGACGGCGGCCAGCCCTGCCAGCTCGAGTCAGACCCTGCTGAGCGGTCAGACGAGCGCCGTGTTCCACTTCACCGCCGAGCACCTGGCCGCCGTGAAAGTGGACGTCTACTCGCACTCCGACCACGGCACGTGTCCGGCGATCCCCCAGTAACGGCCTCAAGCGG
>Ga0209810_1006507_pt1 | contig 10089 bp, 9 predicted proteins | sample Coa_R1_7_FD_187159 | JGI IMG/M metagenome (GOLD analysis project Ga0209810, IMG submission 187159) | Surface soil microbial communities from Centralia Pennsylvania, which are recovering from an underground coalmine fire - Coalmine... | ecosystem: Environmental > Terrestrial > Soil > Unclassified ...
AGCGAACTGGCCATCGACGGAGCGCACCACCTGCTCTACGCGGCCGCCGCCGGGGCCGCCTACGAAGGGCTCTCCCGCAACCGCTGAAGCTCGACCGCGTCCCGCTCCTCGCGCCGCATCCAGGAATACACCGCGGCGACGGCGGCGAGCGGGATCGGCAGCATGGTGACGATCATCGCGATTCCGGCCGCGGACCGACCCGAGGCGATCAGATAGAGCGCGGGCAGGTCGAGCAGCGGCCCGGCGATAAAGAGGTAGACGACGCGGGCCGCGTCGCCGAGGCCGTTCACGCGGTCCACCACCGGCAGCCAGAACGCCACCGCGATCACGACCAGCGAAATGCGTAGCAGGCCGGTGAGCCAGGCAGGCGACCAGTCGCCGGTCATCGCGGCCATCAGCGCGGCGTGGTCGAAGACGAACGCGATGAGGACCAGCGCCGGATGGCGGGCCAGGACGCGCCCGATCTTCGCGACGTGTCCGGAGAAGTACAAGGCCAGCAGCGGTGCGATGACCGCCATGACGAGGCCCATCGCGCCGGCGTCGGCGACCCCGTTGCCCATGCCGGTCATAGCAGGCATGCCGGTCAACCGTCCGATCGCACCGGGTGCTCCGGCGACAGGTGCTTGCGCATGGCCACGCGCTCGCGCCACGACTGCCGGGCGCCGAGCACCGCGATCCAGAACGCCGCCGGGTAGAGCGCCCAGGTGAACGTCACGCCGAGACCGATGAGCCCGGCCGCGATCGCGAACAGCGCCGGGGAGCCGGTCTTCGGCGGGATAGGCCGCCACAGCCGCTTCCCGGCGTTGCGCCTGCTCCACAGCAGCAGCGCGGCGGCGATGATCCAGCACAGGATCACCGAGGCGCCGAACATCACGACCACCAGCGCGCCCTCGCCGTAGCCGGCCAGCAGCAGCGTGAACACCGCGAGCAGGCAGCCCCAGCCGGCCGCCACGACCGCGCCGATGCGCCACAGCTCCTTCACGGCACCTCCCGCCTGAGCGGCGAACCGGGCCAGGCCGGATCCGGTCGACGCCGAGCTGCGCGCTACCCGGCAGGTGGGCGACCAAACCGGCGGCCAGGCCGAACGAGCAGGCGGGCGGCGCGATACCTGGTCCAAACCGGGCCTAGGTCGGTTGGCGGAAAAGGGTGCATTTCCCACGCGGTATGGGGTAGACAACCGCACCCGGCCGGGCGAGCGGACGGTGCGAGGAAGCGAGAGGAGCCGTGATGCCGACTCGGGAGTCCATCCTCACCCTGGTGCGTTCGGGCTTGAGTTATCCGCAGATCGGCGAACGGCTCGGGGTGCCGCCGGGCCTGGCGTACCTCATCGCCACCGGACTGCCCGCCGACGGCGGCGACGCGCCCGGAGCGGAGATCGATAAACGACCCGGCGCACTGTCCACCAGCACGCAGCATTTGAGCAACCCGAAATCGATCGTCCCGCAGCGGGACGAGGAGACCGACGCCTGGATCCGCGGGCGCGCAATGGCCGATCCTGCGCTGCGCGCCGCCTGGGCCGCACACAGCGTCGCACCGCCGCCGCTCGCGGAGGACGACGACGATCTCATCGACGTAATCGGGCACGACCACAGCCAGGCCAAGTACCTCCAGCTCCAGTTGCAGACGCTGCCAGGACTCTCCTCCGGCGGCCTGCCCGACGACCTGCGCCGGCGCACCGAGGCGCTGTCCCTGCTGCGCGAGAAGCTCAAGGCGCATGAGCACGCCGAGGAGGAGGTCTTCTGGCCGCTGGTGCGCGATCAGCTGCCGGACGGCAAGAACCTCGCGGAGCGCGCGCAGCAGCAGGAGCACGAGGCCGAAGGGCTGCTGGAGCGGATCGAGTCACTTCCGCCGACCTCACCCGAGCTCGACGAGCTTGTTAAAACCCTGACGAGCGCGCTGCGCAAACACGTCGCCTTCGAAGACACCGTGCTGGCCGAGTTGCGCGAACGGCTCGGCGAAGCGGCGCGCGAAGAAGCCGGGCGCCGGTTCAAGGCCGCGCGCAGCGCCTACACCGCAAGCATCGCCGCGACTGGAAAGGCCGGCTGAGCCCATGACGATCGCCAATCTGCCATGGCCGGTCCTGCGCCAGCTGACCGGCAAAGACCGCACCGGACGCGGCGCCGCGGCGCGCACCCGGCACACCGACGAACTGCTGCCGCGCACCTTCACCGCGGACAAGGTCGTCAAATCGATCTGCCCTTATTGCGGCGTCGGCTGCGGGCAGAACGTCTACGTCAAGGACGACAAGGTCATCCAGATCGAGGGCGACCCGGACTCCCCCGTCAGCCGCGGCCGGCTGTGCCCCAAGGGCGCCGCGTCGCTCCAGCTGACCACCGGCGAATCCCGTGAGCACCACGTGCTTTACCGCCGCCCGCACGGCACCGAGTGGGAGCGCATCCCGCTGGACACGGCGCTCGACATGGTGGCCAAGCGCGTGGTCGAGACGCGCCGCAAGACCTGGCAGTGGAACGAGGAGGACAAGCGAGTACGCCGCACCCTCGGCATCGCCAGCCTCGGCGGCGCGACCCTCGACAACGAGGAGAACTACCTCATCAAGAAGCTGTTCACGGCGCTCGGCGTGATTCAGGTGGAGAACCAGGCGCGGCTGTGCCACAGCTCCACGGTCGCCGGGCTCGGCACCTCCTTCGGCCGCGGCGGCGCGACCACCTGCCTGCAGGACCTGCAGAACGCCGACTGCATCGTGATTGAAGGCTCGAACTTCGCCGAGGCGCACCCGGTGGGCTTCCAGTGGGTCATGGAGGCGAAAGCGCGCGGCGCGACCGTCATCCACGTCGACCCGCGCTACACCCGCACCAGCGCGGTCAGCGACGTCTACGTGCCGCTGCGGGCCGGAAGCGACGTGGCGTTCCTCGGCGGGATCATCAACTACGTGCTGAGCAACGACGCCTACTTCCACGACTACGTGCTCGCATATACGAACGCGTCGACCATCATCCGCGAGGACTTCGCGGATACCGAGGACCTTGACGGCGTGTTCAGCGGCCTCGACGAGGAAGAACGCGAATACAACAGCGACGCCTGGCAGTACGAGGGCATGGAGATGCAGTCCGCGGCCGGCGAGCGCGACAAGCAATACGAGGAGCAGCAGGAGGACGGCCAAGGCGCCGCCTCGGGGGCGGAAGGCGAGGGGAACGGGAAGGGCGCCAGCAGCGGCAAGAACTCCGGCGGCAGCCACTCCGGCCGCTCGGAAGCGCACGGCTCCGGCGGCGCGGCCTTCCACGGCCAGCCGGAGACCGACCCGACGCTTCAGCACCCGCGCTGCGTGATGCAGATCCTCAAGCGGCACTACTCCCGCTACACGCCCGAGATGGTCGAACGGGTCTGCGGCGTACCGCCCGAGCTGTTCGACCTGGTGTGCCGCACGCTGGTACGCAACTCCGGCCGCGACCGCACCACCGCGTTCGCGTACGCGGTCGGCTGGACGCAGCACAGCGACGGCTCGCAGATGATCCGCACCGCCTCGATCCTGCAACTGCTGCTCGGCAACATCGGCCGGCCCGGCGGCGGCATCCAGGCGCTGCGCGGACATGCCAGCATCCAGGGCTCCACCGACATCCCGACGCTGTTCAACCTGCTGCCCGGCTACCTGCCGATGCCGCACGCGCACGAGCATGAGGACCTTGACGCCTACGTCCAGGGCGAGTCCGCGGAGCAAGGCTTCTGGGGCAACATGAAGGCGTACATGGTCAGCCTGCTGAAGGCGTACTGGGGCGCCAACGCGACCGCCCAGAACGACTACTGCTTCGACTATCTGCCCCGGCTGACCGGCTCGCACAGCACCTACGAGACCGTGATGGCGCAGCTCGACGACGTGTGCAAGGGCTACTTCCTGCTGGGCCAGAACCCCGCGGTCGGCTCGGCGAACGGCCGGATGCAGCGGATGGGGATGGCGAAGCTGGACTGGCTGGTGGTGCGGGACTTCTCCCTGATCGAGTCGGCCACCTGGTGGAAGGACGGCCCGGAGATCGAGTCCGGGGAACTGCGCACCGAGGACATCGCCACCGAGGTGTTCTTCTTCCCGGCCGCCAGTCACACCGAGAAGTCGGGCTCCTTCACCAACACCAACCGGATGCTCCAGTGGCACTGGATGGCGATCGAGCCGGAGGGCGACGCGCGCAGCGACCTGTGGTTCATGTTCCACCTCGGCAACAGGATCCGTGCGCTGCTGGACGGCTCGCAGGACGAGATGGACCGGCCGGTCCTGGAGCTGACCTGGGACTACCCGGTGGAGGGCTCGATCGACGAGCCGAAGGCCGAGGCGGTGCTCGCCGAGATCAACGGCTGGGACGCCCAGGGCCGCCCGCTGGCCGCCTATGACCAGCTCAACGACGACGGCTCGACCGCCTGCGGCTGCTGGATCTACTGCGGCGTCTACGCCGACGGCGTCAACCAGGCGGCGCGCCGCAAGCCCGCCAAGGAGCAGAACTGGCTCGGCCCCGAGTGGTGCTGGGCCTGGCCGGCGAACCGTCGCATCCTGTACAACCGCGCCTCGGCCGACCCGGACGGCAAGCCGTGGAGCGAACGCAAGACCCTGGTGTGGTGGGACGAGGACGAGGCCGAGTGGACCGGCCACGACATCCCCGACTTCGAGAAGCCGAAGTCGCCGCATTACAACCCGCCGGCCGGCGCGACGGGATCCGAGGCGATCTCCGGCACCCAGCCGTTCATCATGCAGGGCGACGGCAAGGGCTGGCTGTACGTCCCGGCGGGCCTGATCGACGGGCCGCTGCCGACGCACTACGAACCGCAGGAGTCGCCGGTCGCCAATCCGCTCTACCGTCAGCAGCGCAGCCCGGTGCGGCAGGTGTACTCGCGTGAGCTGAACCGCTATCAGCCCAGCGGCAACGAGCCGGGAGCCGAGGTGTTCCCGTACGTGGCCACCACCTACCGGCTCACCGAGCACTTCACCGCCGGCGGCATGAGCCGCTGGACGCCGTACCTGTCCGAGCTGCAGCCGGAGTTCTTCTGCGAGGTCTCGCCGCAGCTGGCGAAGGAACGCGGCCTGGTGCACGGCGACTGGGCCACGATCATCACCGCGCGCAGCGCGATCGAGGCGCGGGTGCTGGTGACCGAGCGGATGAAGCCGCTGACCGTGGACGGCCGCACGCTGCACCAGATCGGCATGCCGTTCCACTGGGGCGGCGCGGGCCTCTCGAAGGGCGACTCGGCCAACGACCTTATGGCGGTCACCCTCGACCCGAACGTGCACATCCAAGAGGACAAGGCCTTCGCCGCGGACATCCAGCCGGGGCGGCGGCCGACCGGCAAGGCCAGGCGGGAGCTGGTCGAGTCGTACTGCCGACGGGCCGGAATCACCGAGCAGACCGGGACGGAGGTGCACTGATGGCAGTCGTGGACGTGCAGATCTCAGCCTTCGACAACGGCCAGGACCCGGCGCGTGCGACCGGTTATACGGACGCGCCGCCGCGCATGGGATTCTTCACCGACACCTCGGTGTGCATCGGCTGCAAGGCCTGCGAGGTGGCGTGCAAGGAGTGGAACCACGTTCCGGAGGACGGGCTGGTCTTCACCGGCATGTCCTACGACAACACGCAGGGCCTCGGCGCGGACACCTGGCGGCACGTCGCGTTCATCGAGCAGACGAAGCCGATGGGCGCACAGATCACCACGCCGACGCAGGTCGCCGGCGGCGCGGTGGCGGGTACAGACGGCCCGTCCACGACGGCTGCCGACGGCGACAATCCGGTGCGCTGGTTGATGGCCTCCGACGTGTGCAAGCACTGCACTGAGGCCGCATGCCTGGACGTGTGCCCGACCGGTGCGTTGATCCGCACCGAGTTCGGCACCGTCGTCGTGCAGGAGGACGTGTGCAATGGATGCGGATACTGCGTCCCGGCCTGCCCTTACGGCGTCATCGACGAGCGCCCGAACGACGGCCGGATGTGGAAGTGCACGCTGTGCTACGACCGGCTTCAAGTCGGGGCCGAACCCGCGTGCGCCAAGTCCTGCCCGACCGACTCGATCCAGTTCGGGCCGGTCGACGAACTGCGCGCCAGAGCCGATGAGCGCTTGGCGCAGCTGCACGCGTCCGGCGTTCCGGAGGCACGGCTCTACGGCCACGATCCGAACGACGGCGTCGGCGGCGACGGCGCGTTCTTCCTGCTGCTGGACGAGCCCGAGGTGTACGGCCTGCCGCCGGACCCGAAGGTGACCACGAGGGATCTGCCGCAGATGTGGCGACGGGTCGGAATGGCCGCCCTCGCGCTGGCCGGAGGCATCGCAGCGGTCTTCGCCGCAACGCCTGGCCAAGGAACCGGGGCTGCAATGAGGAGGGTGCTGCGATGAGTAAGGCACGCAAGACCCGCAACACGCTCGAGAACACGGGCAACGGACACGCACACGCCGTCACCCGCGAAGGCCTCTCTTCGATGGCCCAACCCGGACGCGAGGCCGTGCCCGGTTCGGCCGTGCTCTCCGAGGTCGCGTCCAGCCAATCCAAGAAGCCTGAGGCCATCCGCCGGGCGCCGGGCCGGAAAGGCGGCAAGCGTGAGGAGCTCATGGTCCCGCGCGCCGAGTTCCAGTCGTATTACGGCAAGCCGATCCTCAACGAGCCGACCTGGCAGGCCCCGGATATCGCCGGGTACCTGTTCCTCGGCGGCCTGGCCGGGGCGGGCGGCACCATCGCCGCGGCGGCGCAGGCCAGCGGGCGACCCGGGCTCGCCCACGTGATGAAGACCGGCGCGGCGGCGGCCGCGGGGCTGTCGCTGGTCGCCCTGGTACACGACCTCGGGCGGCCGGCCCGCTTCCTCAACATGCTGCGTATGTTCAAACCGACCTCGCCGATGAGCGTCGGCTCGTGGATTCTGGCCGGCTTCGCGCCGCTGTCCGGCGCCGCGGCCGCCTCCGCGGTGACCGGCAAGCTGCGTCCGATCGGCGCGGCTGCGACCTATGGCGCGGGCGCGCTCGGCCCGGCGCTGGCGACGTACACGGCCGCGCTGATCTCCAACACCGCCGTTCCGGCTTGGCATGAGGGCCATCGCGAGATGCCGTTCGTGTTCGCGTCCTCGGCGACCGCCGCGGCCTGCGGACTCGGGCTGCTGGCCGCGCCGGCCGACGAGGTGGAACCGGTGCGCCGCCTTGGTGCGATCGCCGGGATGGCCGAGGTCGGCGCGGCCAAGTTCATGGAGGAGCGGATGGGCCTGGCCGCCGAGTGTTACCACGAGGGCGCGGCGGGCCGGCTGATGAAGGCGGCGGAGGTGCTGACCACGGCCGGGGCGGTCGGCGCCGCGGCCGGGCGTCGCAGTGCCCTGCTTCGCCGGGCGGCCGGCGCGGCCTTGTTGACCGGCTCAGCGCTCACCCGCTTCGGCATCTTCAAGGCGGGCGTGGCCAGCGCGCGGGACCCGAAGTACACGGTCGTGCCGCAGCGCGAGCGCCTTGAGCAGGAGAAGGCCGGCAGCGAGGCGCAGGCGGCGCCACAACCGAAGGCCGAGACCGGGGCCGAGACGAACGCGAAGGCGAAGGCAACCCAGTAGCGGGAGGAAGCTGATGACCGGAACGGAAACCGCGGCCACCCGGCTGACGCGCGATACGGCGGCGCTCGTGCGCGAACAAGTCGAGCAGTTGACTCGTGACCTGGCGGACACCGTGCGCGACGCGGGCGCCGGAGCGGTCCTGCTGGCCGGCGCCGGGACGTGCGGGCTGCTCGCGCTCGCGGCGGCACACCAGTCGGCGCTGCGGACGCTGGAATCGATGATGCCGCGGCCCCTGGCCGCGATAACGATGACCATCGCGTACGGCGCAGGCGCGGCCGCCCTGGCCACCGCCGGAATGAAGAAGATCAAGGAGGCGGCGGACGCGTCCGCCGAGACCCTGGCGGAAAACCGGCAGGAGACGGTCACGTCAGGTGCCGAGATCCCGCCGAGCACGCCGTCCTAATCTGGACCGGACCATGAGCGAGACCTATACGGACGGCGGCTCCGCCCCTGGGGATCAGGCCCCGGACATGCCGGTCATCGACGACTTCGAAGCCTTGGTCGACGCGGTGATCGCGCACGAGTACGTGTTCGTGCGCTACTCGCGCGGGCCGCGGACCGACGGGATGAAGAGCACCGACTACGAGGCGGAGGTGGAGCTGCCCGGCCTGTCGGTGACGAATCTGACCCCTGAGCCGTGGTGGCCGCGGCCGAGCGCGGACTGGATCGCGCGGCGGGTGTGCAAGTACGCGGATCTCAGCGACGGGCGCCCGGAACAGCGGCCGTGGATACTGCTCGGCCGCGTGGTCGGCAACGGTCCCGACCACGAGCCTCTGGTCGTGGACGTGAAGCCGCTCGGCTGGATCGGGCCCCACGCGGTGCAGGAGGCGCAGGAGCGCTATCGCCGCGCGTTCAACGCCGGACGCGGCTCAGACGACGCCGAAAAGGACGACCAGGATCACTAGAACCGGTCCGCCGCCGGCGGCCGCCTCAACGGGAACGGTTCAGCAGAAGCGCCTCAAAAGGACCGCACCGACGGGACCACAGTCCGGGCGGTCGCGGGCCGTTCGGCCCGTGCCCGTCGAGTGCCAGGCGCGCAGGATTCAAGGGCCGACGACCTTGTCCGGCGCCGAAGACTCAGCCCGACAGCTCCGTCAGCGCGCCGGCGGAGAGGGGCCGAGTCATGGCGATGACACATGAGCGCGCACGATCGCACGGTGCCCTGACGTTTCTCGGCGGAGCCGGGACCGTGACCGGGAGCAAATTCCTGGTCGAGTCGCCGCGCGGGCAGCGCGTCCTGGTCGACTGCGGGCTGTTCCAAGGGCTCGGCGAGTTGCGCCGACGCAACTGGCGGCCGCTTCCACTCGACTCCCGCGACATCGACGCCGTCATCATCACGCACGCGCATCTGGACCACTGCGGCTACCTGCCCGCGCTGGTGAACCACGGCTTCCGCGGGCCGGTCTACGCCACCGGGGACACCGCGCAACTGGCCGCGATCGTCCTCAAGGATAGCGCCCACCTCATGGAGGAGGACGCGCGCCACGCGAATGAACACGGCTGGTCCAAGCATCGCCCCGCACTCCCGCTCTACACCGCCGAGGACGCGGAACTGGCGATCGGCCGCTTTCGCTGCGTCCGATTCGGCGAGCACGTCGAGGTCGCGCCAGATGTGGAACTGCTCTTCCACAACGCCGGCCACATCCTCGGCTCGAGTTGGGTCGGCCTTGACCTGGCCGGCCGGCATCCGCACCGCCTTGTGGTCAGCGGCGACCTGGGCCGGCCCGGCCACCCGCTGTTCCGACCGGCCGACCCATACGACGGCGCCGACACCGTCCTGGTCGAGTCCACGTACGGCGACCGGGCACACGAGGTCGAGCACGTCGGCGAGCGGCTGGCCGAGGTGATCCGGCGCACCGCGTCACGTGGCGGCTCCCTGCTCATCCCGGCGTTCGCGGTCGACCGCACCGAGGTGATCCTGCACGAGCTGTGCCGGCTGCTGAGCGCCGAGCGGATACCGCGCCTGCCGATCTACGTCGACAGCCCGATGGCGCTGGCCGCCCTGGACGTGTATCGCAAAGCCCTTACCTCGCGCTGCGATCAGCTCAGCCCTCAACTGCTCGACCGGGAGGACGACCCCTTCGACACCGGCGTGGTCGTGGAGGCACGCACTCGCGAGGAGTCCCAACGCCTTAATGAACCCGCGATGCCGTCCATCATCATCTCCGCCTCGGGCATGGCGACAGGCGGACGCGTCCTGCACCACCTTGAGCGCATGGCGCCCGATCCGCGCCACACGATCCTGCTGGTCGGCTTCGCCGCGGCCGGAACCCGGGCGCGCAGCCTGCTCGACGGGGTCCGAACGCTGAAGATGCACGGGCGCTACGTCCCGGTGCGCGCGGAGGTCGTCGACCTGCCCGGGTTCTCCGCTCACGCGGATGCCGACGACGTGCTCGCATGGCTGCGCGGCGGACGCGAGCCGGACACCGTCTTCGTCGTGCACGGCGACCCGTCGGCCTCGGCGACCTTGCGCGATCGCATCGAGGAAGAGCTCGGCTGGACCGCCGTCGTGCCGGCTGTCGACGAGCGCGTGCGGCTCTGAAACGGTTCGCACCACGTGCACCAAAGGCACCGC
>Ga0209810_1006513_pt1 | contig 10082 bp, 5 predicted proteins | sample Coa_R1_7_FD_187159 | JGI IMG/M metagenome (GOLD analysis project Ga0209810, IMG submission 187159) | Surface soil microbial communities from Centralia Pennsylvania, which are recovering from an underground coalmine fire - Coalmine... | ecosystem: Environmental > Terrestrial > Soil > Unclassified ...
ACCGGCTCACCAGTCGACGTGACATTGCACGCTTTCATGTCGTCGTTGGTAGTCAAGATCTGGCGGTTTCACGCTACATTGAACCGATGAAGGCCGATGTTGTCGTCGTTGGGGGAGGAATCGCCGGACTTGCGGCCGCCTACCGGCTGCAGCAAGCCGGTCTAGACGCCGTCCTCCTCGAACGCACGTCTCGAATTGGCGGGAAGCTGCAGACGGAGCGGGTAAATGGATTCGTCGTCGAGGCCGGCCCCGACTCGTTCTTGACCACCAAACCGGGGGCCATCGATCTTGCTCGCCGGCTCGGCATGGGCGACGAGTTGCATGCGCCGAGCATTTCAGGTGCATCCGTGATGAAGGATGGCCGCCTGTACCCGCTTCCACAGGGTCTCAGCGGACTGGTACCGGCGCGGCTTGGGCCGCTGCTCATGTCCCCGGTCATTTCACCCGCCGGACGTCTTCGCCTCGGCCTTGAGCGGCTCATCCCGGCGCGCCGTTCCGCAACCGATGAATCGCTAGCCGGCTTCATGCGGCGACGCTTCGGCCGCGAGGCGTACGGCCGCCTCATCGAGCCTTTGATGAGCGGAATTTACGCCGGGGACGGCGACCAATTGAGCCTGACGGCAACGTTTCCCCAGCTAAGGTCGACGGAAATGGCGAGGGGAAGTCTGATGCGGGCCTTCGCCAACCGACCCCGGCCTGCCGGCTCGCCGTTCCTCGCGCCGCAGTCGGGCATAGCCGCTCTGTCCGAGGCACTCGAGGCGGCGCTCGTCCGCGTCGACCTACGTCGAGAGACGACCGTCACAGCAATCCGCCGGTCAGGGACGGATTGGGTCGTTTCCACCGATCGAGGCGGCGAGATCAACTCGCAATCGGTCATCCTTGCCGTCCCCGCGTACGATGCCGCGGATGCGCTGACGGATACCGACTCGGAACTCGCCGCCATTCTCCGCTTGATCCCGTACGTTTCCGTCGCGACCGTCTCGCTTGCGTATCGCGCGTCTGATGTCAGCGAACCTCTGAAGGGGTCGGGCTACGTCGTTCCCCGACGCGAGAACCGGCCAATCATCGCCGCGACCTGGATGTCGAATAAGTGGGCGCATCGAGCACCGCCCGGCCACGTTCTGGTCCGGGCGTTTCTCGGGAGAGCGGGGCGCGAGCTCATCCTTGAAAACTCAAACGAGACGCTGATCGACGTCGCGCGCGCGGAGATGGCACAGGTACTCGGCGCTTCCGGGACGCCCATCCTGCAGCGCGTCTTTCGCTTTCCCCGTGGTATGCCGCAATACAACCTCGGTCACACCGATCGCCTCCGTCGAATCGAGAGGCGCCTGGCGCAGCATCCGGGCCTGTACCTTGCCGGCCACGCCTATCGGGGCGTTGGTATTCCCGACTGCATCATCTCCGGCGAGGCCGCCGCGGTGTCGGCAATCGAACGCGCTCCAGCAAAAAGCCCGACCACGTGAGGCCGGGCATCGCAAACAAACTATCTGGCGGTCCCGACCGGATTCGAACCGGCGATCTCCACCTTGACAGGGTGGCATGTTGGGCCGCTACACCACGGGACCAGGCGATTGAGCTTCAAAGTCTATCAGCAAATTTCGCGCCCGGTCAACGAAAGGAGAGACATGCATGATGAGCACGCAGTCAGACAAGAAAAAGCTCCTCCTCGGCTACAAAGCCTCCGCCGAACAATTCGCTCCGCAAGAGCTGCTCGAGTTCAGCATTGCCGCCGAGCGCCACGGCTTCGACAGCGTCTTCACCAGCGACCACTTCCAGCCCTGGCATCACACCGGCGGCCACGCTCCCGCCTCCATCCCCTGGCTCGCGGCCCTTGGCCAGCGCACCGAGCGCATCTTCATCGGCACCAGCGTCCTCACGCCTACCTTTCGGTATAACCCCGCCGTCGTCGCCCAATCGTTTGCCACCATGGCCTGCCTGACTCCGGGTCGTGTCATCCTCGGCGTTGGCACCGGGGAATCGATGAACGAAGTGCCGATTATGAGCGAGGAGTGGCCGCCGTACAAAGAGCGGTTCGCCCGGCTGCGGGAGTCGATCCGGCTGATGCGCGAGCTCTGGTCACACGACTTCGTCACCTTCGAGGGCGACTACTACCGGACGCAGAACGCCACGATCTACGATCGGCCCTCCGAGCCGGTTCCGGTCTACGTCGCCGCCGGTGGCGCGGCCGCTGCCCGCTATGCCGGCCGCGTTGCCGACGGTCTGATCACCACCTCCGGTAAGGGCATGGAGCTCTATGCCGGCACTATCCTCCCCGCCCTGCGCGAAGGGGCCGAGGCCACCGGCCGCGACCCGGCGTCAATCGCGAAGATGATCGAGATGAAGGTCTCCTACGCGAAGGACCGCGACCAGGCGATGCGCGATACGCGCAACTGGGCTGCTCTGGGGCTATCGAGCGAGGAGAAAACCGGCGTCGAGGATCCGCGTGAGATGGAACGGCTCGCCGCCGGCGCCGCCGACCGCGCGCACAACCGTTTCCTCGTCGCCACCGATCCCGAGGAGCATCTCGAACAGCTTCGCCCCTATCTCGAGCTCGGCTTCAATCACCTCGTCTTCCACGCACCCGGCGCCGATCAGCTGTCCTTCATCCGCCTTTACGGTCAGGAGATTCTGCCCCGCATTCGTGAGCGCTGGAACTGACCTATTAGGGAACATTTCGAAACCGGTAGGGCGGGACCGCCCGATAGCGCAGTGTCCCGCCTCCCCGCCGTCTCCGGCTGGAGGTATTAAGAGAAAATCTTAGACGTCGAGGTTGGTGACGTCCTTGGCGTGGGTTTCGATGAACTTCTTGCGCGGAGCGACATTGCTCCCCATCAGGACATCGAAGATCTCGCTCGCCCGAACCGCATCCTCGATGTCGACGCGCAACAGCAGCCGGTTGGACGGATCCATCGTCGTTTCCCAGAGCTGATCGGCGTTCATTTCGCCCAGACCCTTGTAGCGGTTCACGTCCGGTTTCTTGGTCTTAGCCTTCTTCAGGATCTCGTCGCGCTGCCGGTCAGTGTATGCGTACGCTTTCTGCTTGCCGTCTTGGATCCGGTAGAGCGGCGGCTGAGCGATGTAGAGGCAACCCTGCTCGATGATCTCCCGCATATGACGGAAGAAGAAGGTCAGGAGAAGGGTTCGGATATGGGCGCCGTCGACGTCGGCATCGGTCATGATGACGATTCGTCGGTACCGGAGCTTGTCGGGATCGAAGCGGTCGCCGATGCTCGTGCCCAAAGCCGTGATTAGGAACTTGATCGTCTCGTAGGAGAGAATCTTGTCCAGCCGCGCCTTCTCGACGTTCAATATTTTGCCCCGCAGCGGTAGGATCGCCTGGAAGCCACGGTCGCGCCCCTGCTTTGCCGAGCCACCGGCCGAGTCACCCTCGACCAGGAATAGCTCGCTCTTGTTGGGATCGCGCTCCTGGCAGTCGGCGAGCTTGCCAGGGAGCGTCATGCCCTCGAGCGCCGACTTACGGATCACCAGATCGCGTGCCTTGCGCGCCGCTTCTCGCGCTCGCGCGGCCGTAAGCGCCTTCTCGACGATCTTCTTCGCCTCGCTCGGGTTCTCCTCCAGGTACTGCGTCAGGAGCTCGTTGACCGTCGTCTCGGTCTGGGACTTGATCTCCGGGTTGCTGAGCTTCACCTTCGTCTGGGCTTCGAACTGCGGCTCGGTTAGCTTAACGCTGACGATCGCGGTCAAACCCTCGCGCACATCGTCCGACGTGAGGTTGGCGTCCTGCTCTTTGAGCAGGCCGGCCTTACGGGCATAGGCGTTGAGCGTGCGGGTTAGAGCGCCGCGGAAGCCGGTAAGGTGCGTGCCGCCGTCAGGCGTATTGATCGCGTTGGCAAACGTGTAAATCGTCTCCGAGTAGTCGTCGGTGTACTGCAACGCGACCTCGACGTCCGACTCCTCGAACTCGCGGGAGAGGTAGATGGGCCGCTGATGGATGGCGGCCTTGTTCTTGTTGAGGTGACGGACAAACGAGGTAATGCCGCCTTCAAAATAGAAGTTCGATTCACGGCCGGTCGCTTCCTCCCGGAGGCAAATCTTGAGGCCGCGGTTGAGATACGCCATCTCCCGGAACCGCTGCACCAGGAGATCAAAGTCAAAGACCAGCTCCGGAAAGATAGCCGGATCGGGTTGAAAGGTCGTCTTCGTGCCGGTACCGCGCGCCTTCCCGATCGCCTTGACCTCGGTCGTCGGGATACCGGCGGCATACTCCTGGTGCCAGATCTTGCCGTTTCGCTTTACATCGACGGCAATCCACGACGACAGCGCGCAAACAACCGATACACCAACACCGTGCAGGCCGCCGGAAACCTTGTAGCCACGCTTGTCGAACTTGCCCCCGGCATGCAAACGCGTCATGACGACTTCGAGGGTCGAGCGTCCCACCTTGGGATGCTTCTCGACCGGGATCCCGCGACCGTTGTCCTCGACCGTCACCTTGCCGTCAGCATGAAGCGTAACCGCGATGAAATCACAGGCTCCCTGGAGCGCTTCGTCGACGCTGTTGTCGACGACCTCGTGGACGAGCTGGTGGAGCCCCTTCTGATCGGTGCCTCCGATATACATACCCGGCCGGCGGCGCACACCCTCGAGACCCTCGAGCACCTGGATCGATTCGGCGCCATAATTCGTCGTTGGCTGCTGCATGCGCTTCCTTCCGTTACCGCGTGACGGGCGCGGCGCTTCCTTGTTTCGACAATCTAAAAAGCTCGCGGGACACTCGTTCGGCCAGATAATTCCGGCTCGAATTCAACTTGAACATGCGTCCCACGAGTGGTACCGTATTTTAGCAGATTTCCGCGCCATTTCGCCATATTTTCGCGGTTGGCGAGGACAGCCAGCTCGTCTGTCACAATGGGCGTAGTGTCGATATAGAGACGCGGAGGATGCTATGCGCTTACTGCTAAAAATCCTGGCCTTTATCGTGTTCGCCCCGCTCGCTCTTGGTCTGCTCTTGATCCTGTCGGTCGTCGCAATCGTCGGCGTCCCACTCCTCTGGGAAGAGCTGACCAGGCGGTTCACGTCTCCACCGGAGTCGGGAGGCCCGCAAACGACGAGCTAGCTCTGGTCGGGGTGCCCGGATTCGAACCGGGGACCTCCTGCTCCCAAAGCAGGCGCGCTACCAGGCTGCGCTACACCCCGCGCGGACGGTGAGGGCCGGCATCAGCCGGCCCCGCACATTCTACGTTTGCGCTTTCCGGCGGGTCAATGGCAGCGCTATAGTAACGGGCACAACATTACGAATAGGAGACCTGTGCTGCCCGCAACCCGCCTCGCCCCCCGCATCGCCGCGTTCTGGACCGCGGCCGCCGGGGTCGTCAACATCATTTCCGCTCTCTACCCGGCCATTCACTGGCGCCTCGAGCTCCTACGCGACCTGCTCCCCCTTCACCTGATTCGGGCCAGCCAGACCGCGACTGTCCTCGTTGGGTTCGCGCTGATCTTGCTGGCTGATGGCTTGCGCAAGCGGCGCCGGCGCGCCCTCCTGCTGACCGCCGTCCTGCTGGTTGCATCGGCCATCTTCAACCTCACGAAGGGTCTGGATGTCGAAGAGGCGTCAGTCAGTCTGGTCCTCCTCTATTTCCTCGTTCACTATCGAGACACATTTCAGATTCGCAGCGCTCCCGTATTCGCGCCGACGTTCGCGCGCCGCGCGGCCATTTTCGGCGGCATGTATTACGCCTACCTGGTGAGCGGTTTCGTCGTTCTCCATAAGTCGATTCATCCGCTCCTAACGCCCGGCCAGGTCGTGCTGGAGCCATTGCGGCTGGTTGCCGGCCGGGCCTGGTACACCTACACCGGCCCTCAGGCCCACTGGTTCGAGCGATCGATCCCGGTGATCGCATGCGTCGCCGCGCTCTACGCGGTCGTCCAGATTCTCCGTCCGCTTCTGCCCCGCCGTCCGGCTACGGCGGACGAAATTGCTGCCGCGTCGGCGCTGGTGCGCCGCTACGGGACCGATTCCCTCTCGTACTTCACGTTGCAGGATGGGCGCAGCTACTACTTTCATGATTCGGGTCGCTGCGTCCTGTCCTACCGTCTCTGGGGATCGGTTGCGCTCGTCGGCGGAGACCCGGTGGGCGATACTGCGTACGTCGACGAGACAATCCGCCAATTCACCGAGTTCGCGGACGCCAACGGGCTCGAACCGTGCTTTCTCGGAGCGGCCGCCGCGTCGGTCAGCCGGTACCAGCAAGCCGGCTACCGCACTCTCAAGATCGGCGAGGAGGCAATTATTGACCTACCATCGTTCGATCGGTCAGCGCTGAAGCGAAAGGTCCGCCGCGCCGCGCGGCACGTCGCCGAGCAGGGAATCGAAGCCGTGACGTATTCGCGTGGGGAGCTACCTGCAGACGTGCGCGAGCAGATGATCGACGTTTCGCGCACCTGGGTCGATAGCCGTGGCGGGCGCGAACGCGGCTTTTCGATGACGCTCGGGAGGCTTCCCCGGGAAGACGACGCCGACTGCGAGGTTACGGTGGCGATGCAGGACGGCAGGGTCTGCGGATACCTCTGTCTTGTTCCCGTTTACGGCTCCCACGCCTGGTCGCTCGACGCGATGCGGCGGCGGCCCGACTCTCCCAACGGGCTAATGGAGTTCCTGGTCATCAACGCGGCCGAACGGTACCGCGATGCCGGGTACGACGCCCTGAGCCTCAACTTCGCGACCCTTTCCAACACCGAGAACGACATCGATTCGCGCGCCGTCGAGGGCACGAGACGCTTCCTGTTTGAGAACCTATCCTCGTACTACCAGCTAAAGTCGCTCTACCAGTTCAACGACAAGTTCCAGCCGCTCTGGCGTAGCCGGTACCTGGCCTACCGTGACCTCCTCACCTTCCCGCGCCTCGCGCTGGCAATCGTGCAATCCGAGGATCCCGTCCGCCCACCGTCGGTGACACTGTTTCGTCGCTAGAATCGGCGGTGGGGCTCACTGACTACGATCGGTACCTGTTTGCCCAGGGCACCCACCGTCGGGCGCATGAGAAGCTGGGCGCGCACGTCGTCGACGGAGGTGTTGAGTTCGCGGTCTGGGCGCCGCTGGCGGCCGGCGTGTCGGTCGTCGGGGATTTCAACAATTGGGAACCCGGAGTCACCAGCCTCACGCCGAACGATAGCGGGGTATGGGAGGGTTTCGTTCCGGGAGTCGGCCCCGGCGCCCTCTACAAATTCGCCGTCCTGCCCGCCGGCGGCGCCGGTTGGGCTGAGAAGACCGATCCCTACGCCTTCGCGTCGGAGTTACGCCCCGCAACGGCGTCGGTCGTCGCCGAACCCACCTACGTCTGGAACGACGGCGAGTGGATGGAGCGACGAAACCGGACGAGATGGGAGGCCGAAGCCCTGTCAATCTACGAAATGCACTTCGGGTCCTGGCGCCGGGATCCGGCCGATCCCGATCGATTTCTCGGCTATCGCGAAGTAGCCGACGATCTGGTCGCATATCTGACCGACATGCGGTACACTCACGTCGAATTTCTCCCGCTAGCCGAGCACCCGCTTGATCGCTCCTGGGGCTACCAGGTCACGGGCTACTTCGCCCCGACGGCGCGCTTCGGTCCACCCGATGACCTGAGGTACCTGATCGATCGCTGCCACCAGGCCGGGATCGGAGTTTTCCTGGACTGGGTCCCGGCGCACTTCCCCCGTGACACCCACGCGCTGGCGCGCTTCACCGGCTTCCCGCTATACGAGCACGGCGATCCACGCCTCGGCGAGCACCCCGATTGGGGAACGCTGATCTTCGACCTCGGCCGTCCGGAGGTCCGCTCATTCCTCATATCGAACGCCGTGTTCTGGCTGAGCGAGTACCATGTCGACGGTCTGCGCGTCGACGCCGTCGCCTCGATGCTCTACCGCGACTACTCGCGCCCGGAGGGGCAGTGGCTTCCCAATCAGTACGGGGGACGAGAGAACATTGAAGCGATCGAGTTCTTCAGGCAACTGAACGATACCGTCCACGAAGAAGTCCCCGGCGCCGTGATGGTGGCCGAGGAGTCCACGGCCTGGCCGAGTGTGACGCGCCCCACCGCCGACGGAGGGCTGGGGTTCGACTTCAAGTGGGACATGGGCTGGATGCACGACACGCTCCGCTATCTGAGTCGTGACCCCGTCCACCGCCGCTACCACCAGAACGAGCTGACCTTTTCGATGATGTACGCCTTTTCCGAGCGCTTCATCCTTCCGCTGTCGCACGACGAGGTTGTGCACGGCAAGCGATCGCTATTGCAACGAATGCCCGGCGACGCCTGGCAGCGCTTCGCCAACCTCCGGCTACTGTTTGCCTACATGTGGACGCATCCGGGGAAAAAGCTTCTGTTCATGGGTGGGGACATTGCCCAGGAGCGGGAGTGGGATTTCGAGCAAAGTGTCGACTGGCATCTTTTGGACCAATCCGAGGAGGCGCAGCTACACCGTGGGATCCAGGCGCTCGTTCGCGCCCTCAATGACCTCTATGTACGCCTCCCGGCGCTGCATGAGCTTGATACCGAGCCGGGAGGTTTCGAGTGGATCGACCTGCAAGATGCCGCTGCCAGCGTCGTGTCCTACCGACGCACGGCGGCCAGTTCCCACGCGGTGATCATCTGCAACTTCACGCCGGTGGCGCGCGGCGGCTACCGCATCGGCCTTCCAGGAGACGGTCGCTACCGGTCTCTCTTGAGCACGGACGCGCCTGAGTTTGGCGGGAGCGGTGTTGTGCCGCGCGAAGACGTCGAGGCCGAACCGATATCATGGCACGGGCTGCCCTACTCGGCGGTATTCACCCTTCCGCCGCTGGGGGCGTTAATCCTCGGCCCGATCCCCGGCGTCTGACTTCCCTCGAAAGGCCCAACGTGGCGTCGTCGATTCTCTCCGCGCCCCTGACTCGCGCCGTTACCCCCGAATGGGTTCAAGACGCGGTCTTCTACCAAATCTTCCCGGATCGATTTGCGCGCAGCTCAAGGGCTCCTACAGGCGTCAATCTCGAATCCTGGAACAGCCCTCCCACGACCTATGGCTTCAAGGGCGGCGACCTCGACGGCATCATCGAGCATCTCGACTACCTCGAGGATCTCGGCGTCACTGCGCTCTATCTCAATCCAATCTTCCGCTCGACGGCCAACCATCGCTATCACACGCACGACTACTATCAGGTCGATCCACTACTCGGCGGGAACGGAGCGTTCGATCGCCTTCTGGTGGCGGCCCATCGCGCCGGGATGCGCGTGATCCTCGACGGCGTGTTCAATCACGCCAGCCGCGGCTTCTACCAATTCTCCTCAATTCTCGAAAATGGTGACTCCTCGCCGTATCGTGACTGGTTCCATGTTTACTCTTGGCCGCCCAACCCTTACGGTCCGGGCGATCCTGGCTACGACTCCTGGTGGGGACACCCGGCGCTGCCAAAATTCAACACGGCGTCTTTCGAGGTGCGCGAGTTTCTCTGGGATGTAGGGCAGTACTGGATCGAGCGCGGCATCGACGGCTGGCGGCTCGATGTGCCGAACGAGATCGACGATGATGCCTTCTGGCAGGAGTTTCGGAGGCGCGTCAAGGCGGCAAATGGCGATGCCTATATCGTCGGCGAGATTTGGGGCGACGCCGCCCGGTGGCTGCAGGGTGATCAGTTCGACGCCGTCATGAATTACCCGCTAACTCGCGCCTGCCTTGGCTTCTTTGCGGGGCAGACGCTCAACCGGAACGCGCTGGACGCGGGCGGTCTGGAAGGGATCGAAATGCTTGACGGCGGGTCGTTTGCCGCCGAGATTGCCACATTGCTGGCCCGATACGTGCCCGAGATAACCCGCTCGCAGCTCAATCTGCTCGGTAGTCACGACACTCCGCGGGCATTGACCTCGGCGGGGGGCGATGAATCGGCAATTCGCCTGGCGCTGTTATTCCTGATGACATACCCCGGCGCGCCTTGCATCTATTACGGCGACGAGATCGGCATGACCGGCGGTCCCGATCCCGGCTGTCGCGGATCGTTTCATTGGGATCCTGCCGGTTGGAACGAAAGTCTTCGTGCTTATGTAAAGCAGTGCGTTGCACTTCGTCATACCTACCCGGCTCTCCGCCGCGGCACGTTC
>Ga0209810_1006517_pt1 | contig 10075 bp, 5 predicted proteins | sample Coa_R1_7_FD_187159 | JGI IMG/M metagenome (GOLD analysis project Ga0209810, IMG submission 187159) | Surface soil microbial communities from Centralia Pennsylvania, which are recovering from an underground coalmine fire - Coalmine... | ecosystem: Environmental > Terrestrial > Soil > Unclassified ...
AGGATCGGTCAACGGCTCAGCGCACTTGCAACAGTACGGCTCCCGGACCTTGTTGACCTGCTGGCACTTCGGACACGGGATCTCCTTGGTGACGCGGCGGCGTTGCAGATCGGCCTTGATTTCCCGTGCCGAAAAGTAGCGGTCGTTGACATCCTCGGACAAATTGATCTTGATTAGCTCATAGAACCAACGCTGCTCAGCCGGGATCGTGCTGTGCGGATCGCTTAGCTGCGCCTCCAACTCACGGGCAGTGTAAAAACCTTCGGGCGCTTTGCCGGTGGCCAAATGATACATCGTCCCGGCCAAGGCGAACAAGTCGCTGCGCGGCTCCGGTTTGCCCACGATTTGTTCGGGAGGCGCGTAACCTTCGGTATAAACGCGCGTCTTGGCTGCCATCTTCTCCTTGACCGTGCGTCCCAGGTCGCGGGCGGTGCCGAAATCAATCATTTTGATCGAGCGATGGTCGTCCAACAGCATGATGTTGTCCGGCTTCAAATCGCGATGCACCAAGGGCGGCGTTTGTGTGTGCATGTGTTGCAGCACATCGCAAATGCTTTTGCCCCAATCGATGACCTGCTCCAGGCCGAACGGCTTGTTACTGTTGTTCTCCAGCAGTTTGAGCAGATCCTGGCCGCGGATGAATTCGAGGATGAGATGGGCGCTTTGGCCCTGTTCGATCAGATCGAAAACGCGAGGCACAATTGGAACGCTCTCCAGGGAACGGAGAATCTCTGCCTCGCGGCGGAAGAAGTTCAAGCGGATAGCGAACTCCTGGGGATCGGCGCAGATCATCTCCTTGATGGCCACGAGCCGATTGCCGGCCTTGGTGTCGCTGGCAAGATAGACAGCGCCGAAGCCACCGGTGGCGAGATGGCGCTCGATTTTGTAGCGATTATGCAGGAGTGTACCGGTGGAATAAGGCAACACCGTGCCGCAGCGTTGGCAGTTTCGCTCGCCGGGCGGATTGGCTACACCGCAGGCCGGGTTGGGGCAGAGATTGGGCGTGCCCTCCATTTCGGCGGCGGTGGTCTCCGGCTGGATCATGTAGCCGCAATCCATGCAGGCGATGGCACCCTCCGGGATCTCCGCTTTACATGCGGGACACTCCTTAAATGGTGCTGAAGCGACTTTGGTGCTGGCCTCGGCAGACGATGGAGAAGGCGGACGCGACGGGGGGGGGGCGGGTGGTGCAGACGGACGAGCGGCCACGGCTGCGCCGGCTCCTCCGGCTCCGCCGGCAGTCGCCACACTTAGAGAAGCGGGTGGGCTGCTGCCGACCATGAATGGGTTGTGACAACTTGGACAACGAAATTGTTTGCCGGCCGAGTTGTCGGCCAGCTGCATCGGTTTCTGACAATGCGGGCACCGAATGACTAACGGCATGGGGGTTATCCTATCAACGTCCGGGCGAGCGGGGTCGCGTAAGCGCCCCGAGGATAGCACTCGGGGCGCTTACGCAACCCCGCTCGCCGGCTATTTCCTTTTCTCTCGTTCGCCGAACTCAATGACGCTGTTGCCTACCCGGATCTTATCGCCGGACTTCAACGGCGTAGGCTCGCTGATTCGTTCCTCATTCAAGTACGTTCCGCTGGGCGTACCTGCGTCGGCGAGCAGGTAACGCTGCTTCTGAAGCAGGATGCGGGCATGCAAGCGCTCAATCGTATTATCGCCAAAGAGGCCAAGATCGCAACTCTCGCCGCGGCCAATGGTTGTTTCGTCCTTGTATAAGAGGAGTTCCCGGCCGGGGCGGAATCCCTGAGCCACCTTCAGCCACGCTTCCCTGAGGATCACCTGTGCCAGTCCAATCAGCAGCCCAATGCACAGGCCGAGAACGACCAGACTGATGGCCAGATCCGTTCGCGGGATGGCTGTACTTCCCATTAGTAAGCCGAAAGGTAACCCGCCCAGGAACCCACCCAGCAGGCCGCCGTAGACGCCGTTTAGCGTTTTCTTCAGCGGTATGTGCGTGTCGCCTCCCTCGCGCCAAGAGCGCAACAGATCGTAGATGCCGATGGAAGCGCCGATACAAATGCCGGTCAGAATCCAGCCGATGAAGACGGGGAAATGCAAGGTGCTGTGCAGAAACTCGCCAAGGAACCCCCCAAGCATGCCGCCAAACAGACCGATAGCCAAGCAAATCCCGGTTCGGACATAGCGTTGCGAACCCACGGCGTTTTGAAGTGCATCGACGGCGCCAATGGCCGCGGCGACCAACATGCCGAGTATGCCAGCAATCAACATAGCACGGAGATAAAGATTGGAAATGCCGCGAAAACCGATGCCCTGAGCGATACCCCAGGCCAGGAACGCGGCCCAGCCGCCGCAGATGGCACAGTAATAGATGAACAATCGAAACGACATTGTTCGCGTTCCATTGGGCGAGCGGGGTCGCGTAAGCGCCCCGAGGGCTTCGCTCTCTCGGGGCGCTTACGCGACCCCGCTCGCCGTCAACCAAAAATGCTCGCCGGCTTGACGATCACTTTTTTCGGCTTCGACTTGTCCTTGTCGGTTGTTGCTTCCAGCAGGTATTCGCCGCTCTTGCCGCTGCGCAAACGCCAGAACACCTGGCTACGCTTGCCTTCCTCTTCGATGGTCTTCTCCACGCTTTCGCCTCCGGCCAACTTCAAACCGTCAGGGACGATCAACTTCACCTTATCGCCCTTCTTGGCGTCCCAGACGTATGCCGTGACCACGAACTCGCTGTTGGGCTGCACGGACGAAGGTACGCTCAAGGCCAGCGCGCCGCCAATCTCCAACGAGCCAAGGCCGTAGGTGAAGGCGACATACCGCGTCTCGCCGGGATTCAGTTCTTTATAAGGCCAATACATGACGACGCAGGAATCGCCCTTTTCTTTTTTGTCGTCCTTGCCCTCAGGCTTCATGGATTCCACCGGCGATATTTCCCAACCGGCGTTGGGGTTCCCGGCAGGGAAGCGGCAAATGAGCAGCTTGTCCATGTCGTCCAGATCGATGTGGGGCAAATTGAAATGGCGCAGACATAATCGCGCCACCGTGCCGGGATGCTCCGGATCGTTGGGATTCTCGATCGCTTCGATGTAATCGGGGATGTCTTTCCGAGAGAATTCCGCTTTGGTATCGACGAAGTTTTTCTGACCCGGAATCGTGAAGGGTACTCCGTCATTGGCGCCAATGAAGGTGTCGATCATCACACGGATGCCGACCTTGTGCTTGTGGGTGTCTTTGTTGCGCAGGCTGTAATAAACCAGTAAGGTGTCCAAATAGCCCGTCTGTCCAGGAACGATCTCGACGTGCTGAACAACTTCGATCTTCTGGGCGTTGAACTCCATCGTCGATTCCCAGGCCCGGCGTTGGTCCTGCGTTATCGGAACCTCCTTCGAGCGTCCTCCCCGACCGCCGCCCCAATGGTTGCTGGGCGTTACCTCTCCGAACTTGTATTCGTACTCATCGATTTTAACGACGGTATTGTTGCTCTTGCCGCGTTCGTCGAAGGTGAGCCGTTTGGGTCTTTCGGGATTGTCCGGATCGGTTTCCTGTGTCATTTCCACCCCGAAGCGCTCCCGCGCCGGATCGAGGCGGACAGAAATGCGCGACTCTGGATCCTTGACCGTGTAGGTCCATCCGCTGGAAGTATCGTCGCCATCGATTGGCACACGGACCGAGCCGTTCGGCGGCGGCAACCGGCTATCGATGACAACTGCGATCAGTACGGCAAGCAACAGGAGCGCGGCAGGGACCAGGTGCTTCCAGGGAATCGGTTGCCTTTCCGCAGCACGGCGACGGCGACTCTCGCCGGGAGTGTGTGTGGGATGGATCGTCGGCACGATATCCGCCGGAGATGGAAGTTCTTCGATCGTAGCCGCATCGGACCCAGCGGGTGCCGTATCGACGAAATTAAAATTGCTCCCGATTTGCAGCGTCACTGGCAAGACAAAACGCTGATTGCCATTGGATTGAACAATCAGGCGGGCGTTGAGCGTCTCGCCCTCCTTGTCGGGAACCGACGGTACCATCAAATCGAGGGTGGCAAGGCGGCCGTTGAGTTTCGCTCGGCTAACCTCCAGCCAGGGTTGGTTGCTGATCGCATGAGCGTAGACCGGCCGTTTTTCCTTGCTTTTGACTTGCAGAGTGTAGTGAAGTTGTTCGCCGGGGGTGCCGGTCAGGTCGATGCGGTCGGTGCTGATCTCGACCTTGGGCGGCGCTGTCAGACCCAGCGCTTCGAAGAATTGCTGGACGGCGCCCAGGCCGGATGCCGCGGGGCCTTGTACGGGGTAGGTCCAACCATTGGATTTGTACCACGCCGCGACAGCCCCGTTCTCAAACAGCACCGCCGCTTCTTTGGAATTGGCCTTGGCCTTCTCGGCGGCTTGACGCGGACTCTTCGCTCCGGCCAACGCTCCGGAAGGAAACGGCTTGACCGGCACCTGAGCGCGGACCGTGAGGATGAAGGAGCCGCCGTTGGATTCCACTTCGAGATGCCCCATCAACGGCTTGTTGTTGGCGCGGAGCTTCTCGGAACGGACCTGAATGGGAATCACCAGCTCATGCTGGAAATGGAAATGCTTCTGATCGGTGGCCGCTTCCCCCAATGCCAGCCACGGGGCATCCACACAGGTGATGGTTCCGGAAACCAGACGCATGCCCTGATTTTCCATGTGCAGGTTGAATCGCCGTACGCCCCCGACCTCCAAGACGCCGAGATTGATCTCTTGCGTCTCCAGGCTCAGGCGCGGTTCGGCGAGCACCTGAGAAGGGAGTTTTTCCAGGAGCTGATTCAGACCCAGATCGGCATCGGGGAACTTGGCGGCTTCCTTCGCTGCCAGGGCTAAATCGACGCGGCCAAGTCCGCTGAAAAAATTTTCTAGATAGCCCCGGCGGAGCAAGTCGCGGGCAGCGGCCCATTCTTCCTGAAAGGCGATGGCCAATTCATCGAAGCTGCGAGACTGCCGGCCGCTGGGAAAGACGAACGGATGCGCGAAAGCCTGCGCGCCGACAGCAACCGGGCCGCCATTGCGCGACTGGCCGACGAGAACGAAACCATCAAAGTAGCAATAGACGGCTTCGGCAGGATTGGCCCGCGAACATTTCTTGCACGTTTGCACCATGAGGACATCCGATGTCCGTTTAGCCGCGAGTCGATGACCGGCGAGACGCCGGTCCCAGTGGTGGGACCGGCGTCTCGCCGGTCGAGCGCTCGCCTACGGCTCGCGGCTAAACGAAGGATACCGCATTTCAGACGACAACCTTCAATTGCACGTTGCCGATCTGAATAATGTCGTTGGGAGCGAGTTGCCGCTTCTGGCCGGGATAGATGCGTGAGCGATTGACGAAGGTGCCATTGGCGCTGTTCAGATCTTCGAGGAATAGCTCGTTGTTTTCGAAACTGAGGCAGGCGTGCTGGCGCGAGCACCAGATGCGGTCAGGCGGCTCCTGATCTTCCAGATCAATGTCTACCGGCTTTTCATCTGCACGACCGATAAAGTTAAGCCCTTCATAGACCGGATATTCGACATTGCGTTTTTGTCCGCGAAGGACAAGTAAGCGGGGCTGTGATCCCGCGGGCAGGACGGCTCCTACCGGCGGCGCGGCCGCAGGGGTCGGCGTTGCCTGAGCAGGCGGCGCGGCCGGTTTCGCTTCCTCTCTATGGGTTTCGGCGACAGGAATCGCTTGCGCCGGCACTGTCTCCGCAAGCGGTACAGCCGGCAACGGCTGTGCTTCGAGAGGTTCGGCGGGGTAGGGCATCGTTTCCACCCCGGCCAAGGGGACGCCCTCATAAGGCTCAGCCGGGAGAGGTTCGGCCGTGGGAATGCCCTCTACCGGCTCGGCCTGAGCAACCGGCATGGCCGGGGCAACGCCCAAGTCGGACTTGCACTGTTCGCAGAACAACGCTCCGTCTTCATTATCAAAATGGCAAAAAGGACATTTGGTCATGATGAAAACCTCTCAGTTGTCGGTTGTCGGTTGTCGGTTGTCAGTTGTCAGTTGGATACTGAGAACTGACAACTGACAACTGACAACTGATTTATCCCAGCGGCGTCTCTTCAACTACCCGCGTCATGTCGTCCATGGCCAGCTGCGTCTTCTTGGAAACGCGGCCTCCGGCGTTGAGTTCCTGCAACACTTGGCGGGCGAGCATCGTTTTCTTGGCGGCGCGCGGTCCCATCAGTTCGCCCTTCTTCTCGATGGTCTGGGCGACGCGCTGGACTTCCGCCTGATCGTTGGTGGTAATGGCCTGCTGTAGGTTCTTGTTCAACTCGAACAGCTGAACCTCGTCGATGTGCCGTGCCACTTCGGCGTTGACGTACCCTTGTTGACCTGAGTAGGTCACTTCCAATGGATACGGCCCCGTCGTCTCGCGCTGCCCGCTACCTGGATCGAACGTGATCTCGATATCGGCGATGCGGAACTTGCCATCGGGGCGCTTGGGTAGGCTCAAGTCGAGGATATAACGCGTGGGCTTATCGCGCTCCAGGGTGCCCAGTTCGGCGACCAGGTGGCGCTCTTCGGCTTCCTTGACCGGCAACTCCTTGATCTCCGGCACTACCATGCGAACGCGCTTGATCTTAATGTCCTTCATGGCCCGTAGGTGCATCTCGACGTTGAGAAAACCGGTGGCGGCCAACGCCTCGAACTGTCGGGCGAACACGCGCTCGGCGGACGAGGCATCGTTGACATCGATGTAGCCCCAGTCGCCTTGAGCTAACCGGGCCAAATCCTTGATAAGACTCTGGTTCCACTCGGTACCGACGCCGATGACGTTGAAATGAATCTTCTTCTGCCCGGCCTGTTCGGCCAGCTGACGACAGGCCGTCTCGCCGGACGTTTCGCCGTCAGTCAGAACAACCAACTGCGTCAGCGTTCCGGGGCCAGTAAACTTCTCAACTTCGCCCAGGCCGAGGCTGATGCCCTGGTCCATCGCTGTCCCGCCCGGATCGACATCGAACATATCCACTCGATTGATGACATCGACGATCTCGTCTTTATGTGCGAGCTTGGTCGGCGGCAGCAGGACCTGTGCGTTGTGAGCAAAGGCGACGATGGAGATGGTATCGTCGGGTTTAAGTTTGTTGATCGCGGCAATGGCGGCTTCCTGGATGCGCTTGAGCCGGCTAATGCCGGTGCCATCCTCTTCGTACATGGAGCCGCTGACATCGAGGACAAGCGCCAGATTGAGATCGAGCGGCTTGCTGGCCTCGGCGCCGGCGGGGATGAGCTTGATGAGCGCGTAGCTGGCCGCCGACTCTCCGGTGACGGCGATGCTACTGCGATACATCATGCGCTCGATGTGAATCTTGGCCTGCGTTGATGGTGACGTCATGGTTGTGTCGCGCCCTGGAACCTGGAGTAATCTGTTCAGCCGTCCTCACTCGTCGAGTTGTCGTCTTCCTTAGAACGCCCTTCGAGACCGCTGCGGTTTCGCGCTACGTCCCAAACGGCCATTTTCTCGATCCTTCCGGGGCAGACGGGGGAGAACACCTTTTTTTAACATACCGGAGCAAAAGCAGCAACAGATCCAAAAGCAGAAATCCGAAATCCGAAATCCGAAATCCGAAATTTAACCCTCCTTTTCGGAATTTGGAGTTCGGATTTCGGATTTGGAATTCAGGTTGTTATCCTTTTAGAAGGAAAAATGAGGCGGCCCGTTCCAATCCGCACTGTCGGAAGAACCAAACCAAAGGACCGGCAGCAGCGCGAAGCAGGTGTAAGCCGCGTTGACCCAAACCTGAGAGCAAAAAGCCTGTTCCGCCGCCCAACAGCGCCCAGCAAGTCGAGGCTAGCGCGATCCATAACAACGTCCAGGTCGCCGGGGCATCGGCGAAGCTGGTGGGGGAAGTCCAATGCGTCAACAGCGCTCTCGGAGCGGCGTCGAAGACCAGGAGCAGACAACCGAGCGTCCCCGCCGTGAGGATGCCGGCAAAAGCGCCGGCAATCCCGCCACAAAGCGCATCCGTCCAGCGTCCGCCACGCCGCCACGCTAGCGCCGCACCCAGAAAAAGGCCGACCCACCACGTCGCAAGGATGAAGCGTCGGAGGAACAGGTTCTCGTCTCCTGCGATGTAGATCCAGGGGGCTTGCGCCCGGGCGGTATCGACCGCTTGTCCCCAGCCGCGCGCGTACAGATCGGCTGGTCCAGTCAGTAACAGGCGTAGCAAGAGGGCCAACAGCGCTCCCACGACAAATGGACGCAACAGGCGGCGCGTGAAAGGCTCATAGGGCCGATTGCAGTTGACCTGCACGCGCACCGCCAGTTTCTGCCCGGCATTGGCCGTCAGATACAGCGTCCCTAGGTTCAAGCTGCCTACGTCCATGAGCGATGAATCGACCTCGAAAACGACGTGCGCTTGCTGTGGCCCGCTAATCGACGGTGTCGTTACGCGCAGCCAGGGTTTGTCGCTGTCGGCCTGGGCGTAAACCCATTTCTTGGCGGGAGTGCGCAGCGTAACGCGGGCCTGCGCTACCTCCGGCTGCGTGCAGAAAAAGTGCAGGTCTTGCTCAGACAACTGCAACGGCGGCGGCTTAGACAGGCCCATTCCCTCGAAAAACTGCTGCACAGCAGCGACGCCGCGCGCCGGTGGACCGGACACGGGATAGGTCCAGCCGTTTTGTTGGAACCAATGAGCGATTTCGCCATTCTCCAAGAAAGGCACGGCTTGCTTGGGATTGCTCCGCATGCGTTCGGCCATCTGGCGCGGACTAGCCGCTCCCTGAAACGGCGCCTGAGCAAAGGGAATGCTGGCCACATCCAGCCGCACCGCTACCTCGGAGATGCCGCCGTTGGTGATAACCGTTAATTTGCCGCTGTACGTCTGCGGAGCCGTCAGGCCGCGCGCATCGACGTGCAATTGAATCTGCTGCGATTTGGCCGTCTTCAGATTGCACTCCGTTGCGCTTCCATCCCCGGCGATCTTGAGCCACTCCCCACCTTCGGAGACGGTGACTTTGCCCTGCAACAACCCCTTGCCTTGATTGAGGATCGTCAGCGCAATGTGCCGCTGCTCTCCGGGTCGAATGCTGCCGATCATCAAGCGTCGCGGATTTAGGTCGAGGCGAGGCCCCTGAATCTGGCTTGCGGGCAACTGATCGAGGAAGGTGTGCAACCCGATATCGGGGTCCGGCTGCTTTTGGTTCTCCTGGGCGATCCGCGCCAGGTCATGCCGGCCGATTTGCGCGAAATAGCGCGTAAAATCGCCCTTTCGTAGCAGATCGCGGGCGTCTTCCCATTCATACTGACAGCCCTGCATAAGATCGTCGAAGGTCTTGCAGCGCCGCCCTGAAGGGAAGGTGAACTCTTGCAACATGCGCGACGGCGATGCCGCTCCGGCCAGGCGTTGGTCCAAGACGACGCCGTCGAAATAGCAGTACACCGCTTCACGCGGGTTGGCTCGCTGACATCGCGGGCAGAATTGCACGGCTTGTTGATCCTTAACTTCGGCCTTTGCGTTTTCTCGCCTCGGCCGCGCGCGCTTGGAAGCGCAACATTATATTTCCTAGCTGAATACGGTCGCCATCGTGCAGGTCGCAACTTTGAAGCACCGGCCGGTCATTGACGCGTGTCCATTCTGATGGAGCGCTGTTGTTCCGCAGCAGAAAGCGCTGCCCCGCTCGTTGAATGATGGCGTGTTTTTTCTCGACCTTCATGTCGCGGAACAGAGCGATGTCGGCATGTTCATCGCGTCCCAGCAGATTCTCTATTTTATCCAAGGGATACTCGCGCCCTTCCTGCCAACCACGCAAAACCTTGACAGAGGCGGGCTGAAAAACGCTCTGCACAAGCGCCGAGAGCGAGCCGATGCAGGCACCAAGAATAATCAGACCAATCGCGCCCCACGCGGAAGCGTGCCCGCCGTCCGCATTAACCTCTTCCAGAGCCAATCCAAATAGCATTCCCCCGACGAATCCGCCGATGGCCCCGCCCAGTGTCCCGTAGCTGAATTTGCCCAGCGAGCGTGCGGCGATGCCTTCACTGAAACCAACCGCCACGCCGAGAAACATCCATCCTAGACCACGCGCGAACATCGCCCCCAGCAGATGCACCACGGGGCGCTCGCGGCTAGCGCCGATCCAGCCGACCAGCAGATAGTTCACTCCCTCGCCG
>Ga0209810_1006521_pt1 | contig 10068 bp, 5 predicted proteins | sample Coa_R1_7_FD_187159 | JGI IMG/M metagenome (GOLD analysis project Ga0209810, IMG submission 187159) | Surface soil microbial communities from Centralia Pennsylvania, which are recovering from an underground coalmine fire - Coalmine... | ecosystem: Environmental > Terrestrial > Soil > Unclassified ...
CTTGCCGCCCTGGCTTCGGCGCGTTCGAATCAAACCGCATTTAGTCTGATGCGTCCACCGGGACATCACGCCACGCGCGAAGTGAGCATGGGCTTTTGTTATCTCAATTCGATCGCCATCGCCGCTTTGGAAGCTGCCGCGAGCGGACTCAAGGTGGCCGTCTTCGACTTTGACGTGCACCACGGCAACGGCACCGAAGCCATTCTGTTGAACCAGCCGCGCACGGAGTTTTTTTCCATCCACCAATTTCCTTGCTATCCGGGCACCGGCAGGGAAAACGTCGGCAAGAATTGCTTCAACTTTCCGGTCGCGCCGATGACTCCGCGAGTAAAATATCGCGACATCCTTTCGCGCGCGCTGGATGGCGTCAAAAAATTCCAGCCGGATGTGGTCGCCGTCTCGGCGGGATTCGACGCCTATGCGCGAGACCCGCTCGCGCAGGAAACACTCGAAGCCGAGGATTATCATTGGCTTGGCCAAAGCATCCGCGAACTTGGCGCGGGGACGTTCAGCGTCCTGGAAGGCGGTTACAGCGATGATTTGCCGGAATTGATTTTGGCTTATTTAAAGGGTTTGGAAGGAAAGTAAACATCCGAATCGAATCAAGAAATGAAATGACTATTCGCTGGTCCAGATTGCCGATGTTGGCTCGAGTATTCATTGTGGCGTTGGGCATCATCATTTTGGCTGCATTTAGCCCGAGGATTTTGCGCCAGTATTTTTCCAGATCTGTTTCGTATTGTATTCTCGTTTTTTTTCTTTTGATGTGGCTTCTTTTCTTAAGCCTTGCAAGGCGCTGGCGATATTCCATTAAAACACGACAACAGATTCAACGAGAGGACAAGATTTCGTTAACGTCGATAATTTGGCTGTCCATAATGTGGATGGCCGTTGGAACATGCCTTTTCGCTTACGCCTGTTTTAGCTCGGGCGGTGGAAATTCCACGTCCGAAATTTTCGTTCGTGTGGCCTTGGGGCTCATTGCTATCCTGTGCTTTTTAGTGCTCCTGACAGGTGTGGTCCAGCTTTTGACAGCCCGGGCACGAATGAGGAAACATCGCAAGCTTTTCTTGGCCGCGCGGGCTCAAATCAGGAAACTCTACAAATAAATCTCAACCTGCCGCGCATCAGCGCCGCCGCCGGTCGGATTCTCTTTGTAATTCACGTCTCTCTTTGCTTGCCATCATCCCCAAAAATTGCTATTAGAGGAGACACTTTGCTAAATCAGAAAAACCCAAAATCCCTATGCCTCGTTCCCGAAAACCCTCGCGGAGCTTAGAACGCTCAAATCTGCGTGACCATTTCTCAAATTACCAAATTCCATTGCACTGGCGTGTAGCGCGTTCTGGCTGGCTCGCCGCGCCGTTGGCCCTGCTGGTGTTGATGGCCATTCATCCCAATCGCGCGCTCGCGCAACGGCCTGTTGGCATTGACGTGTCCGATTACCAGGGCACTGGCATCAACTGGACAACGGTGAAGAACGACGGCGTCACGTTCGCCTGGACCAAGGCCACCGAGGGCGCGCCGGGCCAATATGTCAGCCAGGCCAGCTTCACCATCAACGAAAACGGTGGAAAGTCCGCCGGAGTTTACATGGGCGCTTATCATTACTGCCATGCGGAACAAAATGTTCCCAGCGCCGAAGACAGCTATTTTTGGAGCGTTGCGGGTTCGTACATTTTGGCGGATGGAAAAACGCTCATGCCGATGTTGGACGTGGAAGGCAAATCGCTGACGACCAGCATCATTGGCGCGAGCACGCTTTCGCAATGGGTCAACGATTGGTGCACCGATATCGTCAGCGATGCCGCCAAGGTTGGCGTTTCCATTCGGCCAACGGTTTATAGCAGCGCCTGCAGCTTCGCCTACATGGATACCAGCATAGCGCAATGGGTCTCTGACGTGGCCGATTACAACGGCGAAGCGGCGCAAACTGGCACGCCATGGAGCACTTGTGCCAGCGATAATCCCTGGGGCGGAGGCAACTGGAATTTTTGGCAGTACACCGATGCGGACCCGATTTCGGGCGAAGGCGATGGCGACGTCTTCAATGGCACATTGTCCTCCCTGCAAAATTCCATGCTGGCAATCGTCAGCACGAACTCAAGCATCTATTATTGGGACCCTCAAGGCACAACCGGCAGCAATCCTTATACAGGTTCGATGACCGGCACTTGGGAAAATGCGGACTGGAGCTACGGCTCGACCGGTTTGGCGACGCCAGCCAACTGGGTTGAAGGCAAAGCCGCCTGCTTCGGCGTCCATACCGGCAACGGCACGCCAGCGTACACGGTGACGCTGAATGCCAGCCACGTTGTCGCCGGATTCTTTGACGGCGCGCTCGCGCCCAATTCCTGCAACGTGACACTCACCGGTTCTGGCATCATCAACCTGGCCACCGGTCCGCAGGCATTTGATGCCATCAACGCCAGCGACGGTTCTCAAGGCATCCTGACCATCAATAATACAATTGCCGGCGACGGCCAGCTTGTGCCCGAAGGCAATGGGCAGCTTTATCTCAACGGCACGAATTCCTATTCCGGGGGCACAGCGCTGGGTTACACCGGCATCCCGTTCTACGGCACGTTGAATTTCAACAACGGGTCGGCATTCGGCTTGGGAACAATTACTTTGCAAAGCGTAGGCACAGGCGGCGCGCTGGCGTTGGAAGGAGCGGCAGCGGTCACCGTTACAAATTCCGTCACCGTCGCTTCTGCGACCACGAACAACTTTGTCGGCAACACGGCCGGTTTGACCTTTAGCGGACCATGGTCGCTCGGCGCTTACTTGAACATGGGCTCCGGCGGCTCGGCAAACAGTCTCATCACCATCGCCGGACCAATCAGCGGTTCAGGCAATTTCTCCAAATATAATCCCGGCATTCTGGCCTTGAGCGGCGTCAATAGTTACACCGGCGCAACGACCATCACCGCAGGCACGTTGAAGATCACCGGCGCGGGCAACCTCGGCAGCGGCTCGTATTCAAGACTGCTCACCAACAACGGCACGTTCATCTATAACAGCAGTTCGTCGCAGACGTTGAGCGGCGTGATTTCCGGCACCGGCTCGTTGACGGAGGCCGGTCCCGGACAGCTTACCCTTTCCGGCGCTAATACTTTCTCCGGCAAAACCACCATCAGCGGCGGTTTACTGGTCATCAGTTCGGATGCGAATCTTGGTGCCGCGCCGGGTTCCTTCACTGCAAATTCCATCACCATCAGCAGCGGCACCACGACCAACAATTACGGATTGCGCACCAGCGGAAGTTTTTCGCTCAACGCCAACCGCGGCATCACTTTGAGCGGCGGCGGTCAAATCCAGGTCGCACAAGGCGGCACGCTTTCATATAACGGCATCATCTCGGGCAGTGGCGGCCTCGAATGCGGCACCAGCACCACCGTTGGGTACGGCACGCTATTTCTTGAGGGCTCGAACATTTATTCCGGGCCGACGACCATTGCCGCAGGCACTTTGGAATTGGGCATAAATGGCGCGTTGCCGTCCGGGACGCCATTGACCATTGCGGCAGCCAATTCAGTCGGCGGAACTTTCAACATGAACGGCAAGAGCCAGACCATTGGCTCGCTCTCCAGCAGCCCGGGCATCAACGGCACGGGAACGAACACGCCCACGATTGATCTCACCGGGCAATTGACTATTCTTCAGAGCAACAACACCACCTTCAGCGGCTTGATTGCTGGTTCTGGCGGTGGTTTGACGTTGAATGGCAGCGGCACGTTGACCCTGAACGGCAGCAATACTTACACTGGTGTCACCACCGTCAGCGCTGGGACATTGGCGTTGGGCTCCAACAGCTCCATCAATAACACGCTCGCCGTGAGCATTGCTGCTGGTGGGACTTTTGACGTCTCAGCCATCTCGTCCTATGTGTTCGGCGGGAGCACGCTTTTGACTGCTCGCGGCACGGCAACACCCGCCACAATCTTCGGCGCACCGGGCGGCACAGTCAGCCCCGCGCAATCCATCGCGTTGGACTACGACGGCTCACATCCGGCGCTGACCATTGCGCAAGGGCAGTTGGTCCTGAACGGAAATGCGATTAACGTCAATGGCCCGGTTTTACCGGTTGGAACTTACACCATTATCCAGCAGGCCAGCGGAAGCGTTGCGGCCTCCGGAGTTTTCACAGTTTCAGGCACTGCCATCGGCGCGGGAACAACGGGCACCATCGCGGTCAGCGGCGGCAATGTGAATTTGCTCGTGCGAACAACCGCAGCCTTCTCCAATTTGACGGCCAGCACCAACATCGTTTATGGCGCGGGCAGCGTGACTTTAAGCGGCACAGTCAGCGGCGCCGGGCCAACCTATCCTGCGGCAGGCGAAACTGTCTCGGTTGCCATTAATACGAATCTGCAAACCACCACCGTCAATGATTCGACTGGTGATTTTTCCATCAGCTATAATGCCGCTGGCATTCCGGTGAGCAGCAATGCCTATACCATCACTTATTCCTATGGCGGCGACGCCGCGCTCAGTCCCGCGACCGACGGCAGCAAAACGCTGACCGTGAATCCGTTGCCTGCGAATTTGATCGGCACGCGTCCGTATGACGGCACCGCGAACGCGCCAGCTTCAATCCTCTCCGTCTCGAACAAAATTGGCAGCGATGTTGTCACGGCGGCATCGGGCAGCGGCACGTTGGCCAGCCCGAATGCAGGGACACAGCCCATCACGTCGTTTGGAACGCTGGCGCTCGGCGGCGCGGCCGCGGGCAATTACACGCTTACCGGCGCGACCGGCTCGGTGATCATCACCGCCCCGCCCTTCTCCATCACTTCGGCAACCTTGGACAGCACCGGAAGCAATTTCGTCATCACCTGGCAATCCGCGCCGGGCGCAACCTATCAAGTCCTCGGCACCACGAATGTGCTGACGCCGATCACATGGACGAACGTCGGCGCTCCCATTGTCGCGACAAACACCATTACGTCTGCAACGAATCCCATCACGTCCACAACCGGCTTCTTCAACGTGACCGGCCACTGATCTGAAGTTGAAAACGTCTGTTTTCAGCGTTGGGCCGAAAAGAACGCAGCTGAAAACGTAAGTTTTCAGTCGTCCCGAAAGGGACACTGGAAATTAGCCAGCCACAAGGTGGCTGGTAAGCGTCTAACGCGAATGCGTCCTGAAAGGACGCGGGAAACCATTTCAATACCTATGGGCGCAAATCCTTCCATCGTCCCTTCAGGACGAATTTTTTGGCATCAAAACCAGACACTTCGTGTCTTGCTACACTCCAATGTCGCTTCGCGACTTCGAACCGCCGCCTAAAACCTGGATGCGCCCTTTCCCACATTCACCAGACATCGTTGTTGAATCCTAACGCTGATTCTGCTACTCATATCGTGTGCTTTCTGATTCTCATAACCTAAAAACCTATGCCTTCTCCCGGACGTTCACTTAAGGGCTTCTTTTGGAAACTACGAAACATCATCCATCCATGGCGGTTGAGCATTGTGCTTGCGCTGGCATTATCCGGCGCAACCGACTTCGCGCTGGCGCAAAGGCCCTTTGGCATTGACGTTTCCAGCTATCAAGGCTCCGCTGACAACCCGCCCACCAACATCAATTGGACCTTGGTGAAAAACTCCGGGACGAATGCCTTCGCCTGGGCCAAGGCGACTGAAGGCCTTACTTACATTGACGCAGATTTCGCATACAATGTGACCCACGCAAAATCCGCAGGCGTGCCAATCGGCGCATACCATTTCGCCCATCCAGACACACATCCCGGGACGTCGGGAGCCGATTCCGAGGCGGCCTATTTTTGGAGCACCGCAGGTCAATACATCATTGCAGATGGAAAATCGCTCCAGCCGATGCTCGACGCCGAAGTGGCCAATCCCGGCACGCAGACGGCCGTCTCACAATGGGTCAACGAATGGTGCCAGGACATCGTGAATTACGGCTTGTCCAACGGAGTCGTCCTCAAACCAGTGGTGTACACCTATCAATCTTGGGCGAGTTCCTATCTGAACAACACCGTCACCAATTGGCCGCTCTGGATGGCCGCCAGTCTCAATGGCCAAAGCGCGCAAACCGGCGCTCCCGCCACACTCGGGCCGTGGTCAACCTGGGCAATCTGGCAATATGGCGGAGGACCGATTCCCGGCATCGAGGGCACTTGCGACGTCGACGTGTTCAACGGCACGCTCGCCAGTTTCAATTCCAGCATGTTCGTTTTTCCCAATGCGCCGACGATCACTTCTTTGAGCACCAACGTCACCATTTGGCAAGGTTCGAACGCGATCTTCTCCGTCACCGCATCCAACGCGCTCACCTATCAATGGACGCTCAATCATACGAATATCCCGAGCGCCACGGCGACCAGTTACGCCATCAACAACGCCCAACTCTCCAATGCCGGCGCTTATAATGTGGTCGTCAGCAACGCCCACGCGGGCACAATCAGTCCAACGGTTTTTCTGTCGGTGCTCGGTCCGTTGACTAATGCGCCCGGCGCAATCGTCGCGCCGACAAACATGGTGGATTGGTGGCCCGCCGATGGAAATGCCAATGACATTTACGGGACCGCCAATGGCACGCCGTTCGGCGGGTTTTATTATTCACCGGGTCACAGCGGCGAAGCGTTCCACTTCGATGGATCGAGCGGATACGTCAGCACCGGCGCGGCAAGCATCTCGCCGCCATGGACCGCCTCCATGTGGGTGAACTATTCGCACACATCGCAGCCGGCGGCGAGCCTGCTTGAAGACGGCAGCTTCGCGCTTCGCCTGGAGCAAAAAGGCAGCGGCACGCATAATGTCGGCATTTCCCAAAATAACTACACCGATTCCGTTTTCAGTTACGCCGCGCCAACCGGCACATGGGTGCATCTGGCATTTGTCGGCACCACGAGCAATGTGACGCTTTATGCGAACGGCGTGAACGAAGGTTCAATCAACACCAACAACATGCCGCTTCCACGCGCATACATCGGCGCGGGCTATAACGCCAGTTCGGCCGCAAACGATAATTACATGCTCGGCAATCTCGATGACGTGATGATTTTCGGGCGCGCGCTGGCAAGCAATGAGATTGATTCGATTTACAACGCCGGCAGCGCCAGTCTTGTCCGCGCGCCTTACATCACCGGCGGCGTGGCCACCACAAACGGCCATTTCAACCTGAACCTCGAAGGCATGACCGGAAAAAACTACACGCTTTACGTCACGACCAACATGTTGTCCACGAACGTATCGACCTGGATCAATCTGGGCCTGCTCGCCAATCCGAATGGCACGAATACTTACGTCGTCCCAAACATCTACAAGTATCAGCAAATTTATTTCAGGGTGTCGCAGCCATATTGAACGTTCATCCCATTTGATTCCTCGCTTGAATTTCGCGTCGCGCTTTGCTAGGCAAAACCGGTGCGCTCTAACGTTTCCAATGGCCCAATCCCTGTACTTTTTTGGGAAAGATTTTTCGGACCGCTCCTTTTCGCCCTCGTGTTGATGATCCCGTTTGAGACACTCGCACAACGTCCGCTGGGAATTGATGTCTTCGACGGCGATGGCACCGTCACTTGGTCGAACGTTCAAGCTTCAGGAATCCAATTCGCGTGGACAAAATGCAGCGAAGGCGCGGCCGCCACCAACTCGAGTTATTCCTACAATATGACCAATGCCCGGGCCGCCGGAATCTACATCGGCGCATATCACCGTGCCCGATACGATATCGACTTTGGGACGAACGGGGCCGACCTGGAGGCAGCTTATTTTTGGACGAATGCAAAAACATACGTCCAGGGCGGCTTCGGTTATCTCATGCCCATGCTGGACTTGGATGCCAACACCTCTGGTTACACACCGGCCACGCTCTCGCAATGGGCCAACCGCTGGTGTCAGGACATCGTGAATCTCGGCGCCTCGAACGGCATGGTCCTTCGTCCGATCATTTACGTTGATTACTCCTCAAATCTTTCGAATTACTTCGACAACACCATCACGAACTGGCCGCTTTGGATGGTGATCCTTAATACCGGCCAAAACCCGCAAACCGGCGCGCCAACGAACATCGCGCCGTGGGCCACGTGGACCATCTGGCAATTTAGTTCGACCAACATCGTTCCGGGTGTCCCCGGCACGGCCACTGGCGGCCAATGTGACATGCATGTTTTCAACGGCACGCTCGCGCAGATGCTCTCCTCGTTCGCCATCGGAATCATCACCAACCAACCTACGAACCTGACCGTCTGGCAAGGGTCGAATGCAACGTTCTCGGTCGGATTCCCCAATTCTCCCGGTTCCAGCCATTATCAATGGATGCTCAACGGCACGAACATCTCCGGCGCGACCGCGAGCAAACTCACGATCACCAATGCTCAAATGACCAACGCGGGCGGTTACTCGTTATATATAACCAATGGCACCGGCCAGACCGACACCAGCGCGACGGCTTTTCTTTCCGTACTGCCGCCGTTGACGAACGCGCCTGGCTCGGTCCTCGCGCCGACCAACATGGTGGATTGGTGGCCCGCGGACGGCAATTGCAACGACATCTTCGGCACGCTCAATGGGACTCCGCAGGGCGGATTTTATTATTCCCCGGGTCATAGCGGCGAAGCGTTCCATTTCGATGGCGCGACGGCATGCATCACGACGGGCGCCAGTGACATCCCGCCGCCGTGGACGGTTTGCATGTGGGTCAACTATTCGCACTCGCCGCAAACTTCAGCGGGCCTCCTCGAAGACGGCACTTATTCGCTCAAGCTGGAACAATCCGGCAGTTCGACTCACGCGGTCGGAATTTCGCAAACCGCTTATGCCGACTCCAGCTTCAGTTATTCCGCGCCAACTGGCACGTGGGTGCACCTGGCATTCGTCGCCAATAACAGCAGCGTCACCCTTTACGCCAACGGCGTGAACGAAGGCTCCATCACCACCAACAACATGCCGTTGCCGCGCGCTTATATTGGCGGAGGTTACTCCACCAGTTCGGCCAGGTACATGGATTTCATGCTCGGCAACGTTGATGACCTGATGATTTTTAGTCGCGCGTTGAGCAGCACGGAAATCAGTTCCATTTACAACGCGGGCGCGGCGGGATTCATCTGCGCGCCGCAAATCACCGGCGCCAAGTCTGCCAACGGCCAGCTTTCCATCGGCGTGAAAGGTTTCACCGGCAAGAATTACTCCATCTATTCCTCAACAAATCTAAAAAACTGGACATTGCTCGGTACACTTTCCAACAGCAGCGGCACGAACGTCTTTACCATTGGCTACAGCACCAACCAGCCGCAAACGTTCTATCGCTTCTCTCAACCGTATTGAGCCGATGACCAAAATCCCTTTCCAGCTTGGCGATCGCCAGATCCACGCGGTCGTTCATCAGCATCTGCGCGCGGTTCCAACCATGCTGAACGTTCATGCGGACGAAATGACTTCGATCCAAGCCGGTTTGGCGAACATCAAGGAAGCTGGAGGAAGACTGATTGAATTGATGCACTCGCGCGGACGGCTCATCACTTTCGGTCTCGCGGGAAAAAATTATACGTTCGACCCGAATCGGATCTTTTCCGATATCGGCATCGCCCAGACGCTCAAGAAGCACAGCGAATATTCCCAAGATGCACATGAGGAGATCAAGAAATTCGCGCAGGCTTATCTTCACCAATTCGCATTGGACAAAGAACCGGTCATCATCGCTCTGCACAATACGACGGACGGTATCTTTTCAGTCGAGACATTTCTGTCGGGCGGGTTAGGCGGCTCTGCGACCGCTGCCGTTCACGTCAGCCCGAACCGCAGCAAGTTCGATTTTTTCTATGTGACCGGAAAAATATTTTTCGAAGAGCTTTCCAAGCGTGATTTCAACGTGGTGCTGCAGGACAATGCCAAAGTGCCTGACGACGGCTCGCTCTCGGTCTATTTCGCGCGCAAAGAAATCCCTTACATCAACATCGAGGCAGATATTCGCCATTTGGACGAGCAGATGCTTATGTTGGAAGCAGTGCGCGAAATGTTGGCAGAAAAACCGTAGCGCTCCTGTCTTCCATTTTTCTACATGTTCCTTTCTGATATATTCAATTCGCATGAAATCGCT
>Ga0209810_1006524_pt1 | contig 10066 bp, 8 predicted proteins | sample Coa_R1_7_FD_187159 | JGI IMG/M metagenome (GOLD analysis project Ga0209810, IMG submission 187159) | Surface soil microbial communities from Centralia Pennsylvania, which are recovering from an underground coalmine fire - Coalmine... | ecosystem: Environmental > Terrestrial > Soil > Unclassified ...
GGTGGAGTCGTTCGCGAACCGCGAGGGTCTCGGCGTCGAGGGCGTCGTCGACGGGCACGCGGTCGTCGCCGGCCGCGAGCAGTTGCTCGCCGACTGGGGCCTGCACGTCGGAGGCGAGCTCCGCGCGGTGAAGGACGACGCCGAGCACGCGGGCCGGACGGCGATCGTCGTCGCGTGGGACGGCGAGATCCGGGGCCTCGCGGTGGTGGCGGACGCGGTGAAGCCGACGTCGGCCGAGGCGGTCGCGGAGCTGCGCGCGCTCGGGTTGCGTCCGGTCCTGCTCACCGGCGACAACGCGCGCGCGGCGCGGTCGATCGCGACCGAGGTCGGCATCGACGACGTCATCGCCGAGGTGTTGCCGGCCGACAAGGTCGACGTCGTCCGGGACCTGCAACGCGCTGGGCACGTCGTCGCGATGGTCGGCGACGGTGTGAACGACGCCGCCGCGCTCGCGCAGGCGGACCTCGGGCTCGCGATCGGGACGGGCACCGACGTCGCGATCGAGGCATCGGATGTCACGCTCGTGCGCGGCGACCTGCGCGCGGTGCCTGACGCGATCCGCCTGTCGCGCCGCACGCTCGCGACGATCAAGGGCAACCTGTTCTGGGCCTTCGCCTACAACGTGGCCGCGCTGCCGGTCGCCGCGGCCGGCTTGCTCAACCCGATGATCGCCGGTGCCGCGATGGCGTTCTCGAGCGTGTTCGTCGTGTCGAACAGCCTCCGGCTGCGACGCTTCCGGCCTTGACGGCTGTCAGCCCTGCGTCTGCGACTGGTCGTCGGGGATCAGCGCGTACGTGGAGAAGCACATCTCGTCCTCGGTGCCCTCGGCGAAGACGATGTACTTCGGAGCACGGTTCGGGTCGAGCGACCGGTCCCACGTGCACTCCATGCGGACCGTCTCACCCGCGTTCACGTGGAGCGGCGTCTGGAACTGGTAGTTCATCTGCCAGTCGAAGTTCCACGTCGGGATGTCGAGCAACACCTTCTGTTGCGGTGTCCCCGGATCCAACGTGAGCCGGAAGCTCTTGCCGAGCGTGTGCATGTGCCCCATCGCGCCGACGATGTTCCCGGACTCGGGCACCCTCGTGTCGCACGACGACGTCGCGATGCCGTTGTGGAACGTCGCCGCGAGCTCGTCGGCCGTCTTGTTGCAAAGCGCGAGCAGGCCGCCCTCCACGAGCGAGCCGGTCGGGCCGTAGAGGTGCGCGTCGTCCTGCAGCGCGTTGGCCCGGTTGCACAGCGGCGCGTCCTGGCCCGGCATGCAGGGGATCTCGACGGGGCCGAGCGGGTTGACGATGTCGATGCGCTTGACCGGCGCGGTGCCCGGGTCGAGCTGGAGCGCGACGGTCGAGCGGTCGGGAACCGGCGGGTCCTCGTAGTGGTAGTGGATCTGCAGGACGATCGCGTCGCCGGGCTGGAAGAGGATCCCCGAGTGGTCCGGGTAGATCACCGGGTCCTGGCCCGGCACCCACCCCGCGATGAGGCCCGGCTGCAACTGGCCGCGTAGCGAGTGCCGAGCCGCCTGCGCGCGGTCGCCGACCGCTCCCGGGCTGATCGCGGTGCGGTCGCGCACCTTCGACGAGAGGCTCGGGCCCGCGTAGCAGCTCCAGCCGGGCTTCCCGTCCTTGCCGTCCTTGGCAGCCGCGTCGGCCACCTGCGCGGCGTCGACGTGGAAGATCTGCGCGTGGTGGATCTCCTCGCGATGGCCCGGCGTCACCTCGTAGCCCGTCACGTACGTCGGCTTCGTGATGTGCGGGTCGAGCACGAAGCAGCGGTAGTCGTTCGGGTTCGACAGCGAGCCGGCGTACGCCTGCGGCATCGTCAGCACGACGTCGTGCCGGGGCGGCGCGCCCGCGGGACCGCGCGTCGGCGTGATCCTCGTCGTCCCGGGAACGTCGAGCTTCCCGCCGGCGTCGGCCCACTGCACGATCTGGTCGACCGTCTTCTGCGGCAGACGCTTCGAGTGCAGCAGCGCGACCCCGAGGTCCGACGCCGGCCACGGCGGCATGTAGCGCGCCTTCACGACGGTGCCGATCCCGTCCGCGACCTGTGCCGCGTCGTTCGCGTCGTCGAGGACCCAGTGCGCGGCACCGACCTGGCCGGAGTTGTGGCACGACGCGCAGTTCGCCTGCAGCGCCGGCATGATCACCTTCTTGAACGACGGGCTGCTGCCGCTGTGACGCGCGGACGCGGGCGGCGCGATCGCGTTCGGCACCGTGTACTTCGACGGGTCGAGCGCGGTCAGCTTCATCGTCAGCGTCGCGTCGTCACCCGTGCTCACCAGACCGGCCAGGTTGATCGGGCCGACGTCCCACGTGGACAGCTTCACGTGCGCCGTCGCGGTCGCGGTGAGCTTGCCGTTGGCGACCGACCCGTCGACGTCCCACGTCACCGGCTTGGCGATCTTCTTCACGGTGAGCTGCGTGGCCATCGTGAAGTGGTACGTCTGCCCGTCGGCGACCGTCGCCGGCATGCCGCGCAGGCTCGCCACCGTCAGCGACGCGAGCGGGAAGTCGTGCGAGCTGAGGTAGTCCTGGCGGATGCGCGCGTCGCGGAGGCGGTTGTCGGAGTGCAGCTCCTCGACGTTCGCGACGATCTCGCCGACCCGGCTCGCGGACGGGTTCGTGCGGTTGAGCGCGATGTCGCCGGCGATGCCGTTCGTGGAGCCCTTCGCGGTGTGGACCCCCTGGCCGAGCAGCTTCTCCTCGACCTGGTAGCTCAGCGTCGAGTGCGTCGGATCGATGCGGTAGACGGTCTCGCCCGATCCCGCGACGAGCGGCGGCGCGTTCGGGACCGTGTAGTCGATCGTCGAGAACTTGGCCGACGTCAGGGTGCGGTACTGGGTCCACACGTACACGCCGACCGCGGCGACGATCGCGACGAGCGGACCGAGCACCCACAGCGCCCAGTGGCCGGGAAGGCGACGACGCTTGCGGGGCGGCTCCATCGCAACGGGCGGCGGCCCGCCGTTTGTTGCCATCGGTGTGCAACTTAACGGAGGACCGCACGCCCGTCGAGACAGCCCCGGGACAGATTCCGCGCGCCTCAGACGGCCCGGCGGAAGCGGCGGACGGCGAACGGCGCGGCCACGGCCACGATCCCGACGCACCACGCGATCGCGGTGAGCACGTGCCCGACGGTCGCACCGCCGAGCGTCAGCTCGCGCACCGCGGTCGTCACGGCCGAGACGGGCTGGTTGCGTGCGAAGGTCTGCAACCATCCGGGCATCGACGTGACCGGCACGAACGCCGACGACGCGAAGATCAGCGGCGCGAGGACGGGGAACGAGAGCGCCTGGGCGGCCTCCGCGTCGCGAGCGATGAGCCCGACGGTCGCGAACACCCACGACATCGCGTAGCCGAACGCGAGCATCAGCAGCATCGCGGCGAGGAACGAGCCGATGTCGGTGTGCACGCGCCATCCGACCGCGAACCCGACCGCGCACATCAGGACGAGCACGAACACGTTGCGCACGAGATCGGCCGTCGTGCGGCCGGCGAGCGCGGCCGAGCGGGCGATCGGCAACGAGCGGAACCGTTCGAGCAGACCGCTGTGCAGGTCGGTGGAGAGACCGATCGCGGTCGCCATCGCGCCGAACACGACGGTCTGGGCGAAGATGCCGGGCATCAGGAAGTCGACGTACGGCACGCCCGGGACCCGGATCGCGCCACCGAACACGTAGCGGAACAGCAGCACGAAGATCACCGGCTGGATGCTCGAGAACACGAGCAGCTGCGGCGTCCGCAGGTAGCCGCGCAGGTTGCGTCCGGTGACGGCGGCGCCGTCCTCGACGGCGCGACGCATCCGCAGCGAAGGCGCGGGCGCATCGACGTCGACGCCGGCGTCGAGCGGATAGGTGGTTGCAGTCACGCCGCACCTCCTGTGGTCGAGAGCTCGCGCTCGTCGTCGCCGTCACCGTCGGACGCGGGACGGCCAGTCAGCGCGAGGAACACGTCGTCGAGGCTCGGCTCCCGCACCGCGAGGTCGAGCGGCTCGAGCCCCTCGTGGTCGAGGGCGCGCAGGCCCTGCACGAGCGCGCTCGGACCGTCGGCCAGCTCCAGGTGCACGACGCGCCCCGTGCGGGTCGGCCGGCGGACGCCGAAGGGCGCGAGGACGGCCGTGGCGCGCACGGCGTCGTTGTCGCCCGCCAGCCCGAGCTCGACGACGGTGCTGCCCAGGCGGGCCTTCAATTCGGTGGGCGTCCCCTCCGCGATGACGCGACCGCCGTCGATCACGACGATGTCGTCCGCGAGACGGTCCGCCTCCTCGAGGTACTGGGTCGTGAGCAGGACCGTCGTCCCGTCCGCGGCGAGGTCCTCGATGACCTCCCACAGGTTGCTCCGGCCGAAGGGGTCGAGACCCGTCGTCGGCTCGTCGAGGAACAGCACCGGCGGCCGGTGCACCAGCGCGGCGGCGACGTCGAGCCGGCGTCGCATCCCGCCGGAGTACGTGCGCACGGGCCGGTTGGCGGCGTCGGTGAGGCCGAACCGGTCGAGCAGCTCGTCCGCCCGGGGCGCGACGTCGCCACGTGGGAGGTGCGTGAGCCGGGCGATCAGCCGCAGGTTCTCGCGGCCCGTCAGGTTCTCGTCCACCGCGGCGTACTGGCCCGCGAGCCCGATGCGGTCGCGCACCGCGTCCGGGGAGCGGGCGACGTCGATGCCGAGCACCTCGGCCGTCCCGCCGTCGGCGGCGATGACGGTCGTGAGGATGCGGACGGTCGTCGTCTTGCCCGCGCCGTTGGGCCCGAGCAGGCCGAGCACGCTGCCAGCAGGGACCTCGAGGTCGACGCCGGCCAGCGCGGTCAGGTCGCCGAAGCGCTTGGTGAGGCCCGCGACGCGGATGGCGGGCGGGCGGATGTCGTAGGGGTCGGTTCCGATGGCGTGGGTTCGGGGGGTGTCTCGCATGCCCCGCATCCTCGCGCCGATGCTTTGAGCATGTCAAATATCTATTCGTTCGGACATTCTTGCGTCACCAAAGTTCTGAGGACTTGCAACGGTGTCGTATCCTGTGGGCGTGACGAGGGACACGAAGGACCGGCTCGCCGAGACCGTCTGGCGGGCGATGCTCGACTACTCCTTCGCGCACCGCGAGAAGACGCTCGGTGTCGCCGCGGACCTCGGCCTGACCCCCGGGCACGTCAAGTGCCTGTTCGCGCTGGATCCCGAGGCCCCCTGCTCGATGGGCGAGCTGGCCGAGATCCAGGGATGCGACCCGTCGAGCGCGACCTGGCTCGTCGACCGGCTCGAGGAGCGCGGCCTCGTCGAGCGCCGGCCCCATCCCCGCGACCGCCGGGTCAAGAGCGTCGTGCTCACGCCGGACGGCGAGACGACCAAGAAGGCGCTGATCGACCGGCTGGCGGAGCCGCCGGCCGACCTGCGCGAGCTCGACCGCGCCGCGCTCGAGAAGCTGGCCGACGCGCTCGGGCTGCTCCCGCCGACGCCCGCGTTCTGGGACCTCGAACCGCCCGAACGCTGAGGTCGGCCGTCGATGAGCGACGCCGACCAGCTCGTCGCCGACCCGACGAACGCCGAGCAGGCGCGCGTGTGGAACGAAGGCGCGGACGGCCGTCGCTTCGCGGAGAACGCCGATCGCCTCGACCGCGCGCTCACCGGGTACGCGCGACCGTTCGCGGACGCCGCGGACGTCGCGACCACCGATCGGGTCCTCGACATCGGGTGCGGCGCCGGTCGCACGACGATCGACGCGGCGCGAGCGGCGACGAACGGGTCCGCGCTCGGCGTCGACCTGTCGGCGCCGTTGCTCGACATCGCGCGGGCGCGCGCTCGTGCCGAGGGGATCGCGAACGTCGCCTTCGTCCGCGCGGACGCGCAGGTTCACCCGTTCGAGCCCTCGACGTTCGCGGTCGCGATCAGCCGGTTCGGCGCGATGTTCTTCGGCGACCCCGTGGCCGCGTTCCGCAACATCGCCCGTGCGCTGATCCCGGGAGGCCGGATCACGTTGCTGACCTGGCAGCCGTTCGAGCGTCAGGAATGGCTCCGCGCGTTCGCGTCGATCCTCGGGGCCGCACGCGACCTGCCTCCCCCGCCGGCGAACGTGCCCGGCGTGTTCGGACTCGCGGACCCGGCGCGCGTCGAGGCGGTGCTCGGCGACGCCGGGTTCCGTGGGATCTCGCTGGCCGAGATGCGCGCGCCGATGTGGTTCGGTGACGGCGTGGACGACGCGTTCGAGTTGGTCCTCGCGATCAGCGGGTGGATGCTCGACGGCGTCGACGACGCGACCCGGTCGCGCGCGCTCGACGCGCTGCGCGCGTCACTCGCGCAGCACGCCACACCGGACGGCGTGCGCTACGACTCGGCCGCGTGGCTCGTCCGTGCGGACAAGGCCTGACCGCGCCGCGCCGAACCTCTACGCCGCGGCGCGCTCCAGGATGTGCACGCCACAGGCGGACCCGAGCCCGATGACGTGCGCGAGACCGACGCGCGCGCCGTCGATCTGGCGATCACCGGCCTCGCCGCGGAGGTGATGGCAGATCTCCCAGATGTTCGCGATGCCGGTGGCCGCGATCGGGTGCCCCTTCGACTCGAGGCCGCCCGAGACGTTCACGGGCAGGGAGCCGTCGCGGCGCGGCGCACCGGACTCGAAGAAGTCCACCGCGCCACCCTCCTCGCACAGCATCAGGTTGTCGTAGTGCACGAGCTCGGCGGTCGCGAAGCAGTCGTGCAGCTCGACCAGGTCGAGGTCCTCGGGCCCGACCCCCGCCTTCTCGTACGCCTGCTTCGCGGCGTTGCGCGTCAGGGTGTTCACGTCGGGAAGGATCTGGCACGCCTCCTGCCACGGGTCGGTCGTCAGCACCGACGCCGCGACCTTCACCGCGCGCCGCTGCTGCTCCTTCGAGAGCGTCTTCAGCTTCGCGTCGCTGACGACGACCGCGGCCGCCGCGCCGTCGCAGTTCGCCGAGCACATCGGGCGCGTGTTCGGGTAGGCGATCATCACGTCGTTCATGATCTGCTCGACGGTGAACGGCTTCTGGTACGCGGCCTTCGGGTTGAGCGTCGAGTGCGCGTGGTTCTTCTCGGAGATGCGGGCGAAGAGCTCGAAGCTCGTCCCGCCGTACTTGTGCCCGTACTCCATGCCGACCTGCGCGAACACGCCCGGCATCGTCTCGGTGCCGATGCGGCCGTCGACGGCCGCGACCGCGCCGTAGCGACCCGAGGGCGTCCACGTGTCGGCGTCCGACTTGCGCGCGCCACCGGCGAGCAGGCCCGCGCCGGCCAGCTTCTCGACGCCGACGGCCATGCCCATGTCGCACTCGCCCGCCTTCACCGCCATGATCGCGACGCGCAGCGCGGTCGCGCCGGTGGCGCACGCGTTGGAGACATTGAACACCGGGATGCCCGTCTGGCCGATCTGCTTCTGGATCATCTGACCGGTCGGCGCGCTCGCGGCCATCAGGTTGCCGGCGGCGAGGATCCCCATCTCCTTCATCGTCACGCCGCCGTCGGCGAGCGCGGCCATCGCGGCCTCGGCGCCGAGGTCGACGACGTCCTTGTCGGGGTACTTGCCGAACTTCGTCATGTGGATCCCGAGGATCCAGACGTCGTCACTCGCCATCGCTGCGTCTCCTGGTGTTCGGTCGGTCGTCGAAGGTGGTCGATCAGTTGATGGGCTCGAAGCCGAAGCCGACGGCCTCGGTGCCCGCGCTGTCGGTGCCGATGGGCTGGGTCGCCAGCTTCACCTTCATCCCGAGCTTCACGTGCTCGGGGTCGGGCGGGACGTTCACGAGGTTGCCGCGCACGCTCGTCCCGTCGCAGTCGACGACCGCGGCCACGAACGGGACCGGGATGCCCGGGGCCGCGAACGACACGATCGTGAACGCGCGCACCTCCCCCGTGTTCGCGACGCGGACCTTGCGGAACTCCGTGCCGCTGCAGCTCGCGCAGGCGTTGCGCCGGTCGAAGAACCGCGCACCGCAGTTGGTGCACTCGTTCGCGACGAGGTGCGGGTCGTCCCCGAGCACCAGGTAGTCGACGAGCGGGACCTGCGACGCCATGCGGACCTCCTCGGAGCGGGACCGCCGACGGTACTACGAGCGCCGATCGGCACTCCCGCCGGCCAAAGATGCGGCACTGACGTACGGATTCCGTACGTCAGTGCCGCATCTTCGGGGGTCGGTACGCTTCCGCGCGCTCACGAACGGGGAGTCGCGATGCTCACGTCACGTCCGGAGTGGGACGACGTCGTCGACGTCGTCGTGCTGGGCTCGGGCGCCGCCGCGCTCGTCGCCGCGACGCTCGCGCACGACGGCGGCGCGTCCGTCGCCGTCCTCGAGAAGGCCGACCTGATCGGCGGCACGACCGGCGTGTCGGGCGGGATGCCGTGGATCCCGATGAACCGACACATGGCCGAGGTCGGCGTCGACGACTCGCGTGACGAGGCGCTCGCCTACATCCGCCGGCTCACGCTCGGGCGCGAGCCCGATCCCGATCTCGTCGAGGTGTACGTCGACACCGCGCCCGAGATGCTCGACTACCTCGAGGCGAAGACCCCGCTGCGCATGACGGCGCCGCCGGCGTTCAACGACTACTACGCGCATCTCCCGGGCGGGAAGCCCGCGGGCCGCTCCATCGAGCCGGTGCCGTTCGACGCGAGATCGGAGCTCGGACCCGAGCAGGCATCGCGGGTGCGGACGAGCCCGCACCTCCCGTGGCTCACGATGGACGAGGGCGCGAAGTTCCTGCGCGGTGACGGCCCACCCGACGTCGCGCTCGCGCAGCGCCGTCAGGCCGACGACGTGCGCGTGCTCGGGTCCGCGCTCGTCGCGTCGCTGTTCAAGGGTCTGCTCGACCGCGGCGTCGACGTCACGACCGCCGTCGCGGCGCGCGAGCTCGTCGTCGTGGACGGTGAGGTCGTCGGTGTCCGCGTCGAGGACGTCGCGAGCGGCGGGTCCCGTTGCGTCGGCGCGCGCAAAGGCGTCGTGCTCGCGTGCGGCGGGTTCGAGTGGAACGACGAGATGGTGCGCGCGTTCGTCGGACAGGACCTCGAGCCGATGGGTCCGCCGCACAACGAGGGCGACGGGCTGCGCATGGCGATGGAGGCCGGCGCCCGCCTCGCGAACATGGGGTCGTTCTGGGGCCAGCCGGCGATCAGCGAGCCCGGCTTCGAGCTCGACGGGCGGCCGGTGCCACAGATGGCGTCGGTGCGCAGCATCCCGGGCGTCATCGTCGTGAACCGTCACGGTCGCCGGTTCGTGAACGAGGGCGCGACGTACCAGGACTTCCCGAAGGTCAACACCACGTTCGACCCGGTCGCGATCGACTACCCGAACGAGGCGCCCCAGTGGATCGTCTTCGACCAGCGCGTGAAGGACAGCGCGGTCGTGCTGCCGACCGTCCTGCCGGGCCAGCCCGCGCCGGCGTGGATCACGCAGGCGCCGACGTTGCGCGAGCTCGCGTCCGCGATGGGCGTCGACGGTGACGCGTTTGAGCAGACCGTCGCGGAGTGGAACGACGCCGTCGGGCGCGGGGAGGACGCGCGGTTCGGGCGCGGCACGACGAAGTTCGAGGTGCACATGAGCGGGCGCGACCCGTCGCCGCGCATCTGCATGGCGCCGCTCGGGCAGCCGCCCTTCTACGCGATCCCGTTGCGCAACGGGACGCTCGGCACGAACGGCGGACCGCTCGTCGACCGGCACGCACGCGTGCGCCGCTTCGGTGGTGGCGTAATCCCCGACCTGTACGCCGCCGGGAACGTCGCGGCGAGCGTGTTCGGTCCCGCGTACCCCGGTGGCGGCGCGACGATCGGGCCCGCGATGACGTTCGGCTATCTCGCCGGGCGCCATGTCGCGCAGCAACCCGGGCGCGAGATCTGACTCCCCCGGCGCTTCGTGCGTCGTTCGCCTGGTCCAGAGCCAGGCGAACGACGCATGAACGAGGTCAGTCCAGGAGGTTGCGCGCGGCCGCCGTGATCCGGCGCACCTCATCGGGTGACGCGGGACGCGACGCACCCGAGATCCACGGGCTCCCGGGACGCCGGCAGACCGTCAGCTCGCGCACGTCCCGGAACGTGCGACGCAGCACGGTGACGGTCCCCGGGACCTGCGCGCTCG
>Ga0209810_1006526_pt1 | contig 10065 bp, 8 predicted proteins | sample Coa_R1_7_FD_187159 | JGI IMG/M metagenome (GOLD analysis project Ga0209810, IMG submission 187159) | Surface soil microbial communities from Centralia Pennsylvania, which are recovering from an underground coalmine fire - Coalmine... | ecosystem: Environmental > Terrestrial > Soil > Unclassified ...
CCGCCTCGGCGCCGGACAGCGTATCGAAGGTCCCGCTACACTTCTGCGGCCCGAGGCGGTGCGTCAGCCTGCCACGGCGGACGGGAGTTTCCTGGAGAGATATGGCGAAGACAGGAGTCAGAGTTGCGATCACGCTCGCCTGCACCGAGTGCAAGCGGCGCAACTACCAGACCAACAAGTCGAAGCGGAACACGCCCGACCGGGTCGAGTTCCGGAAGTACTGCCGCTGGTGCGGCCGCCACACGGCGCACCGGGAGACGCGCTAGGACATGGCCGAGATTCGCCAGGACCGCGCCGCCGCGCGTCGTGCGCAGCGTCGGGAGCGGGCCGCCGCGGCGGCCGCCCCCGCGCGCCCGCAGACGCCGCAGCGCACCGCGGCGCAGCCCGAGCGGCGCCGCTCGAACTTCGTCGCCGAGGCGTGGGCGGAGCTGAAGAAGGTCGAGTGGCCGGGGCAGAGCCAGGTGATCCAGGGGACGCTGGTCGTGCTGATCGCCTGCTTCGTCGTCGGCGTCTACCTCTACGTCAACGACCAGATCTGGAAGCAGGTCGTCCAGAAGGTCTTCCTGGGGCAGTAGGCGGCGCCGTGTTTCGCTGGTACGTCGTCAACACCTATTCGGGTCACGAGAACAAGGTCAAGGCCAACCTCGAGCACCGCATCGAGTCGATGGGGCAGCGGCAGCGCTTCCGCCGGGTCGTCGTCCCGACCGAGCAGGTGATCGAGACGAAGGACGGCCAGAAGGTGCAGACCGAGAAGCGGATCCTGCCCGGCTACGTGCTGGTGAACATGGACCTGAACGACGAGGCCTGGACGGTCGTGAAGAACACGCCGGGCGTGACCGGCTTCGCGGGGCCGGGCGGCAAGCCGGTGCCGATCCCACAGGGCGACGTCGACCGGATCCTGAAGACCGGCGCCGGCGCGAGCGCCGAGCGGCCGCGCGCGCAGGTGCAGTTCTCGCTCGGCGAGTCGGTGAAGGTGACGTCCGGGCCGCTGTCGGACTTCGACGGCGAGATCGTCGACGTCAACCCCGACCAGCAGAAGCTGAAGGTGCTCGTCGACATCTTCGAGCGCCAGGTTCCGGTCGAGCTCAGCTTCGACCAGGTCAAGAAGCTCGATTAGACAGGAAGGCGATGGCGAAGAAGGTCCTCACGCTGATCAAGCTGCAGATCCCGGGCGGCCAGGCGAACCCGGCCCCGCCGGTGGGGCCTGCGCTCGGGCAGCACGGCGTCAACATCATGGAGTTCTGCAAGGCGTTCAACGCGCAGACCGCGCAGGAGAACGGCCGGATCACCCCGGTCGAGATCACGGTCTACGAGGACCGCAGCTTCGACTTCATCACCAAGACGCCGCCGGCAGCCGTCCTGATCAAGGAGGCGCTGCGGCTCGAGAAGGGCTCGGCCGAGCCGAACCGGACGAAGGTCGGCCGGCTGTCGCGCGCCCAGGTGCGCTCGATCGCCGAGACGAAGCTGCAGGACCTGAACGCGCGCGACGTCGAGCAGGCGATGCGGGTGATCGCCGGCACGGCGCGCTCGATGGGCGTGGAGGTGGACGCCTAGTGGCCACACGGGGCAAGCGCTACGTCGCGTCCCGCGGCGCCGTCGACCGCGAGCAGCTGTACTCGCCGGTCGAGGCCGTCCGGCTGCTGAAGGCCGCGCCCGCGGCGAAGTTCGACGAGACGGTCGAGGTGCACCTGAACCTGGGCCTGAACGTCCGCCACGCCGACGAGCAGCTGCGCGGGACGATGATGCTGCCGCACGGCACAGGTCGTGAGGCGCGCGTGGCCGTCTTCGCCGAAGGCGAGAAGGCACGCGAGGCCGAGGATGCGGGCGCCGACGTGGTCGGCTCGGCCGACCTCGCGAAGCGGGTGGAGGAGGGCTTCACCGACTTCGACGTGGCCGTCGCCACGCCCGACCAGATGGGTGTCGTCGGGCGGCTCGGCCGCGTGCTCGGTCCCCGCGGGCTGATGCCGAACCCGAAGACGGGCACCGTCACGTTCGACGTCGGCAAGGCGGTGCGCGACGCCAAGGCCGGCAAGCTCGAATACCGCACCGACCGCGGCGCGAACGTCCACATCCCGATCGGCAAGAAGAGCTTCGGCGAGCGCCAGCTGGTCGAGAACTACGCCGCGCTGATCGAGGAGATCGTGCGCGCGAAGCCGTCGGCCGCCAAGGGCCGCTACATCAAGAAGATCACGCTCACCTCGACCATGGGCCCGGGCATCCACGTCGACCCGACGCGGACGAGGGAGATCGCCGAAGGGCTCGAGAGCCAGGAGGCCGCTCCGGCGACCGCCTAGCCAGATTCCGTCACCTGAGACAGCTGGCGGCGCCCTGACGGCGCAGAAGCCCAGCCGAGGAGGATGAGTTGCACAAGGAAGACAAGGAACGCGTCGTCGCGGAGCTGACGGAGAAGCTCCGAACCGCCGACGCGCTGATCGTCGCCGACTACCGCGGCCTGACGATGACCCAGATCGACAGCCTGCGCGGCCGGCTGCTCGAGCACGGGGCGAGGCTGACGGTCGTCAAGAACACGCTCACCCGCCGGGCTGCCGAAGCGGCCGGCGCGGACGCGCTGCTGGCGCTCCTCGAGGGGCCGTCGGCGATCGCGTTCATCGAGTCGGAGGGCGACATGGTCGCCGTGGCGAAGGCGCTCGCCGACTCCGCGCGGGAGACGCGCGTCCTCGAGGTGCGCGGCGGCGTGATGCAGGGCCGCTCGATCTCCGCCTCGGACGTCGAGGAGCTGTCGCGGCTCCCGTCGCTCGAGATCCTGCGCGGCCAGGTGCTCGGCGCCGTCGTGGCGCCGCTGACCAGCCTGCTCGGGCTGGTCAACGCACCGCTCCAGAACCTGTACGGCTTGCTCGAGGCACGCATCGAGCAGCTCGAATCCACCGAGACCCAGGAGGCATGACGATGGCGGCAGTCGACACCGTGTTCGAGCAGCTCGGGAGCATGACCGTGCTCGAGCTGGTCGAGCTGAAGAAGAAGATCGAGGACGAGTGGGGCATCACGGCCGCGGCCCCGGTGGCCGTGGCGGCCGGCGGCGCGGTCGCGGCCGGCGACGGCGGCGCCGCGGCGGCGGAGGAGAAGACCTCCTTCGACGTGGTGCTGACGGCGGCGGGCGGCCAGAAGATCCAGGTGATCAAGGTCGTCCGGGCGATCACCGGCCTCGGTCTCAAGGAGGCCAAGGACCTGGTGGACTCGGCGCCCAAGCCGGTCAAGGAGGGCGTGAACCAGGAGGAGGCCGACTCGCTCAAGTCCCAGCTCGAGGAGGCCGGGGCTTCGGTCGAGGTGAAGTAGAGGGTCGAAACTCGGCACCTTGGTTCCGGGCTCCGCCCGGAACCAAGGTGCGCCCCCTCCGGAAACTGTTTCGGGGACATGTCCCCGAAACAGTTTCGATGCTCTTTGCTACACTTCCGCCCGTCGGCCCGACGGGCCCTCGCCGCGTGCCTTGCGGCTGGAGAGCCACCTCCGCTAACGTGGAGGGTTGCGCCGACGTCCGGACATCACCCGCGTTTGCACGCTCTTTTTCCTGCTTCGCTCCTCATCTCATAGCCAGCAAGGGAGGCTGTTCTAGTTGGCCCAGACGGTCACAGCGCCCCGTGCGCGCAAGTCGTTCTCTCGTCTCAAGCACGTCCTCGACCTCCCCAACCTGATCGACATCCAGCGCGAGTCCTTCGACTGGTTCCTCCGCGAAGGGCTCCGGGAGACCATCGACGACATCTCGCCGATCGAGGACTACACCGGCTCGCTCGCGGTCGAGTTCGGCGAGTACCGCTTCGGCGAGCCCCAGTTCTCGATCCAGGAGTGCCGCGAGAAGGACCTCACCTACCAGGCGCCGCTCTCGATGACCGTCCGCTTCGTCAACAAGGACACGGGCGAGATCCGCGAGCAGACCGTCTTCATGGGCGACTTCCCGATGATGACCGAGTGGGGCACGTTCATCATCAACGGCACCGAGCGCGTGATCGTGACGCAGCTCGTGCGGTCGCCGGGCGCCTACCTGATGGAGCCGAAGGACCCGACGAAGCAGGTCTTCACGGCGAACCTGATGCCGAGCCGGGGCTCGTGGCTCGAGCTCGAGATCGACAAGAAGGGCGTCATCTATGCGCGGATCGACCGGAAGCGGAAGCTGCCGATCACGACGCTGCTGCGCGCGCTGCCGGCCGAGGATCCCGCGACGGGCTTCCAGCTGGACACCTCCAGCAACGAGGCGATCCTGAAGCTGTTCGACGACTCGGTCTTCATCCGCAACACGCTCGAGAAGGACCCGACGACGCGCGAGGAGGAGGCGCTGATCGAGGTCTTCAAGAAGCAGCGGCCGGGCGAGCCGCCGACGCTCGACAATGCGCGCAACCTCCTGCGGGCGCTCTTCTTCGACCCCAAGCGCTACGACCTGACCAAGGTCGGCCGCTATAAGCTCAACCAGCGCCTCAGCGTCGACGTGCCCGAGGGCGTGCGCGTCCTCACCACCCAGGACATCCTGGCGCTCGTCCAGAAGCTCGTCGCGATGCCGCACGCGATCGGCGTGCCGGAGGACTCGCGCGACTACGCGGCCGACGCGATCGGCCTCAGCCGCGACCCGATCCGCACCGAGCTCGACGAGTACGAGCACTTCGGCAACCGCCGCCTGCGCACCACGGGCGAGCTGATCCAGGAGGCGTTCCGGGTCGGGCTCTACCGCATGGAGCGCGTCGTCCGCGAGCGGATGACGACGGAGGACGTCGACACGATCACGCCGCAGACGATCATCAACATCCGCCCGGTCGTGGCGGCGCTGAAGGAGTTCTTCGGCTCCTCGCAGCTGTCGCAGTTCATGCAGCAGACGAACTCGCTGGACGGGCTCACCCACCGGCGGCGCCTGTCGGCCCTCGGCGCCGGCGGCCTCACCCGCGAGCGCGCGCCGATCGAGGTGCGCGACGTGCACCCGACCCACTACGGCCGCATGTGCCCGATCGAGACGCCGGAAGGCCCGAACATCGGCCTCATCGGCTCGCTCGCCTCGATGGCGACCGTCAGCGAGTTCGGCTTCATCCAGACGCCGTATCGCAAGGTGCAGAACGGCAAGGTGACGGACGAGATCGTCTACCTCGACGCCGCCGAGGAGGCGCTGTTCACGATCGCGCAGGCGTCCGAGCCCGTCGACGAGAAGACCGGCCGGTTCCAGCACGACCAGGTGCTCTGCCGCTCGGCCGAGGGCGAGGCCGTGATCGCGCACGCCAAGGACATCGACTTCATGGACGTCGCGCCGGCGCAGATCGTCTCGGTGGCGACGGCGATGATCCCGTTCCTCGAGCACAACGACGCGAACCGCGCGCTGATGGGCGCGAACATGCAGCGTCAGGCCGTGCCGCTGATGATCCCGCAGTCGCCGCTCGTCGGCACCGGTGTCGAGCACCGCGCGGCGGTCGACTCGGGCGACGTGGTCGTGGCACGGAACGCGGGCACCGTGGTCGAGCTCGACGCGACGAAGATCGTCGTCGAGGGACGCGGGACGCGTGACGAGTACGAGCTGACGAAGTTCATGCGCTCCAACCAGGGGACGCTGATCCACCACACGCCGATCGTTCGGCAGGGGGACAAGGTCGCGAAGGGCGCCGTGCTGGCGGACGGGTCGTCGACCGACCACGGCGAGCTGGCGCTGGGCGCGAACCTGCTCGTCGCGTTCATGCCGTTCGAGGGCTTCAACTTCGAGGACGCGATCGTGATCAGCGAGCGGCTCGTGAAGGAGGACGTGCTCACGTCCATCCATATCCACGAGTACGAGATCGACGCACGCTCGACGAAGCTGGGCGACGAGGAGATCACGCGCGACATCCCGAACCGCTCGGAGGAGTCGCTCCGCAACCTCGACGACCGCGGCATCGTCCGCATCGGCGCCGAGGTCGGCTCCGGCGACCTGCTCGTCGGCAAGGTGACGCCGAAGGGCGAGACCGAGCTCACCGCCGAGGAGAAGCTGATCCGCGCGATCTTCAAGGAGAAGGCGCGCGAGGTTCGCGACACCTCGCTGAAGGTGCCGCACGGCGAGGGCGGCGTCGTGATCGACGTGAAGACGTTCTCGCGCGACGGCGGCGACGACCTCAGCCCGGGCGTGAACGAGCTCGTCCGCGTCTACGTGGCGAAGAAGCGCAAGATCTCGGAGGGCGACAAGCTCGCCGGCCGCCACGGCAACAAGGGCGTGATCGCGAAGATCGTCGCCGAGGAGGACATGCCGTTCCTCGAGGACGGCCGCTCGGTCGACATCCTGCTGAACCCGCTCGGTGTGCCGAGCCGGATGAACATCGGCCAGATCCTCGAGACGCACCTCGGCTGGGCCGCCGCGCACGGCGTCTTCGCCGGCGACGACGTCGAGCCGCTGAACGGCAAGGCGACGCGGGTGATCAACGCGCCGAGCCCGACGCCGGTGGCGACGCCGGTGTTCGACGGCGCGACGGTCGAGGACGTCGACAACGCGCTGCTCGAGTGGACGGGGTCGAACGGCGACAGCTCGATCCGGATGATCGTCGACCAGCGGGCGCCCGCCGGCCGGCGGGCGTCCGGCAAGGTGCGGCTCTTCAACGGCCGCAGCGGCGAGCCGTTCGAGCAGGCCGTCACCGTCGGCTACATGTACATCCTCAAGCTGCTCCACCTGGTCGACGACAAGATCCACGCGCGCTCGACCGGCCCGTACTCGCTGGTGACGCAGCAGCCGCTGGGCGGCAAGGCCCAGTTCGGCGGCCAGCGCTTCGGCGAGATGGAGGTGTGGGCGCTCGAGGCCTACGGCGCCGCGTACACGCTGCAGGAGATGCTCACGATCAAGTCCGACGACACCGTCGGACGCGTGAAGGCGTACGAGGCGATCGTCAAGGGCGAGAACATCGCCGAGCCGTCGATCCCCGAGTCGTTCAAGGTGCTGCTGAAGGAGATGCAGTCGCTGGCGCTCGACGTCGGCGTCATGTCCGAAGAGGGGGCCGAGGTCGAGGTGCGCGAGGAGGACGACGAGCTGCTGCGCGCGGCGGAGGAGCTCGGGATCGATCTCTCGCCCGGCTCGCTGCGCGCGGCCGCGCGGCAGCCGACCGGCCAGGAGCTCGAGGAGGGCCAGGACCGCGTCGACACCGAGGGCGAGCTGGCGCTGCCCACCGACGAGTCGCTCGAGGACCTCGACGCGATCGAGGTCGGCGCCGCCTCCGACGAGGACGAGGAGGCGGAGCCCGTGGGCGCCGCCGACGACGGCGAGCTCGGCGAGATCGAGGACTAACAGAACCGTTTCCGCCAGGTGTCTGACACCTTTTCGAGTCGGTGTCAGACACCAACCGACAGGAAGGAAGAGGCGAACACCACTTGATCGACATCAACGAGTTCGACGCGATCCGGATCGGCCTCGCGTCGAGCAAGCAGATCCGTGACTGGTCGTCCGGTGAGGTCACGAAGCCGGAGACGATCAACTACCGCACGCTGAAGCCGGAGCGCGACGGCCTGTTCTGCGAGCGCATCTTCGGTCCGACGAAGGACTGGGAGTGCTACTGCGGCAAGTACAAGCGCGTCCGCTACAAGGGGATCATCTGCGAGCGCTGCGGCGTCGAGGTGACGCGGCAGAAGGTCCGCCGGGAGCGCATGGGCCACATCGACCTGGCCGCGCCCGTCTCGCACATCTGGTTCTTCAAGGGCGTTCCGAGCCGCATCGGCTATCTCCTCGACATCGCGCCGCGCGAGCTCGAGAAGGTCCTCTACTTCGCGGCGTCGATCGTCACGCACGTCGACAACGAGGCGCGCCAGCGCGACCTGAACGACCTCGAGGACAAGGTCAAGGGCGAGTCGGAGCGCATCTACGTCGACCGCGACGAGCAGCTCGCCGACCTCGAGAAGCGGCTTGCACGCCGCCGCGCGTACTTCGCCGAGGGCAAGGACAAGGGCTTCGACGAGGACGACGACTTCTGGACGCGCGGGCTCGCGACGTGGGCCGAGGAGCAGGCCCTGCCGACGCTCGAGGATGCGCGGAAGCTCGTCGGCGGCATGTTCGTCGAGCTCGTCCCGAAGATCACGACCGAGGACTCGAAGAAGATCCGCGAGCTGGTGCGCAACGCGGCCATCCGCGACGACCGGAAGCTCAGCCCGCGCGAGCTCGAGCAGGTCGCCTCGGCAGCCGAGCAGATCCTCGCCGCGATCGCCCCGCTCGAGCGGGACCTCGGCAAGGCGACCGGCGCCAAGAAGGGCGCGATCACCAAGCACATCCACCGCGTCGTCGACGCGCTCCTCGTGGGCGACGAGCTCGTCGAGGACGACCAGCCGCTGGTCGGCGGCGTCGACTTCAAGAACCTCGAGAAGGCGCGCGACCTCGGCAACGGCCTGCTCAAGGACGTGGTCGACACGTGGGAGGAGGGCCAGGACGTCCGCGAGCTGACGAACGACCTGTGCCTGCGCACGGACGGGAAGATCCAGAAGGAGGACCTCGACGCGCTGATCCAGTGGGCACTGAAGGTGCGCGAGATGTACCTCGACATCGAATCCCGGCGCGAGGACACGCGCGAGGCCGCGGTCGACTCGGTGCGCCGGCTCGACCAGACGTGGCTGCTCTTCCGCGAGCTGGAGCCGAAGCTCGTCGTCAACGACGAGCAGCTGTTCCGCGAGCTGAAGGACCGCTTCGGGTCGCCGTATGGGTTCGGCGTCTACTTCCGCGGCGGGATGGGCGCGGAGTCGATCCGCGACCTGCTCCGCGACCTCGACCTCGACCTCGAGGCGGCCACGCTGCGCGACACGATCAAGACGTCCAAGGGTCAGAAGCAGCAGCGCGCGATCAAGCGGCTGAAGGTCGTCAACGCGTTCATCAAGTCGGAGAACCGGCCCGAGTGGATGATCCTCGAGGCGATCCCGGTGATCCCGCCGGAGCTGCGCCCGATGGTGCAGCTCGACGGCGGCCGCTTCGCCACGTCCGACCTGAACGACCTCTACCGCCGCGTGATCAACCGGAACAACCGGCTGAAGCGGTTGCTCGACCTCGGCGCACCCGAGATCATCGTCAACAACGAGAAGCGGATGCTGCAGGAGGCCGTCGACGCGCTGTTCGACAACGGCCGCCGCGGCCGTGCCGTGACCGGTCCGGGCAACCGGCCGCTCAAGTCGCTCTCCGACATGCTGAAGGGCAAGCAGGGCCGCTTCCGCCAGAACCTGCTCGGCAAGCGCGTCGACTACTCGGGTCGCTCGGTGATCGTGGCCGGCCCGCAGCTGCGGCTGCACCAGTGCGGTCTGCCGAAGCTGATGGCGCTCGAGCTGTTCAAGCCGTTCATCATGAGCCGGCTCGTCGAGCGGAAGTCCGTGCAGAACATCAAGGCGGCGAAGAAGTACGTCGACTCGATGACGCCCGAGGTGTGGGACGTGCTCGAGGAGGTGATCGCCGAGCATCCGGTGCTGCTCAACCGGGCGCCGACGCTGCACCGTCTCGGCATCCAGGCCTTCGAGCCGGTGCTGGTCGAGGGGAAGGCGATCCAGGTGCACCCGCTGGTGTGCCACGCGTTCAACGCCGACTTCGACGGCGACCAGATGGCGGTGCACCTGCCGCTGTCGGCCGAGGCGCAGGCGGAGGCGCGGATCCTGATGCTGTCGTCGAACAACATCCTGTCGCCGGCGAGCGGGCGGCCGCTCGCGACGCCGACGCAGGACATGGTGCTCGGCATCTACTACCTCACCTACTCGGACCTCGACCTGCAGGCCGCCGACGCGGCCGAGCTCGACCCGCGCCCGCGGCGCTTCGATTCGGCCGACGAGATCGAGGTGGCGCTCGAGATGCAGGGGGTCGGGCTGCAGGAGCCGATCGAGTTCCGCTTCGGCGAGGAGCTGCACCTGACGACGCCGGGCCGGGTGATCTTCAACTCGGCGGTGTTCCGGGCGCTCGACGAGCTGCTCGCCGAGGACGAGGAGCTCGAGTTCGACTTCATGAACCAGACGCTCGCGAAGCCCGACACCGACCGCTACGTGCTCGCGCTCTCCGACCGCTACGGGGCCCACACCCTGGCGCCGGTGCTCGACACGATCAAGGCGCTCGGCTTCCGCTACGCGACGAAGGCCGGCGTGACGATCTCCAAGAACGACATCGTC
>Ga0209810_1006529_pt1 | contig 10063 bp, 8 predicted proteins | sample Coa_R1_7_FD_187159 | JGI IMG/M metagenome (GOLD analysis project Ga0209810, IMG submission 187159) | Surface soil microbial communities from Centralia Pennsylvania, which are recovering from an underground coalmine fire - Coalmine... | ecosystem: Environmental > Terrestrial > Soil > Unclassified ...
GGTGGATCAGATTATGTTCGACACGCGAATTGTTGGTGAACGAAAAATAAATGCCGTCCCGAGCGTCACTGATTTCGTTTCCTCGAATCAAATTTCCTTCACAATTCCATTGATGAATGCCGTTGCCGCGTCGATTTGCCACCAGAGTCGTGTCGCAGTTTTCGGTGCTTTGCGCGATGCCTTTGTCCACTTCAAGGAGTGACGGCTTCCCAGCCGCCAAAATCGTTTTCCCCTTGATTCGGTTGTTCAGAATTTGTGCGCTCAACACCTTTTTCAGGTAGATGCCATGCAGGGAATCAGCGATGACGCAGTTCTCGATTCTGGCGCGATTTCCGATGACGAAAATGGCGGCGTCATCATCGGATAATTGCAGGCCTGAGCCCGTGATTTGTAAACCGCGAATTGTTACATCGTCGGCCGCGATCGTCACCACCTTGCCGGTTCCATCGCCGCGTATCTCGGCGCCTTTTTCGCCGACAAGCGTCATCGGTTTGTTGATAACAATCGGTCCGGCATGAATCCCGGCTTCAACTCGAATTGTCTCGTAAGGCGTAGCTGCGTCGATGCGTTCCCGTAGCGTTGCAGCCACACAAAGCTGACTCGCCAGGCAAAGCGCAATCGCAAAGCAGGCCGGAGAGGAGGCCCTTCCAGTGTGCCCAGAGCGGCATGGCGCCGCGCTAAACGGTTTTGGCAGGATGCTGAATACTGCATGCAAGATGCGTGCGCTCTCCAGAAACTTCATGCCGTCGTCTCCTTTCGCGAAGACCAGCCAGCCAGCGCGATCAGCAATACCGACGCGCACAGCAGATAAGCGCCAGCTTGCGGGAAACTGTATTCACGGAAATTGGCGATTTGCTTTACGCCGATCAGCATTGGAGTGAACGGCTCAATGCGCACCGGGGCGTGCGGGTCGAGATTGTGCCCATACTGGTAAAGCCGATACCAGAACGAACCGATAGAAAAGACGCCGAAGTAAGAGTAGAGCGCAAACAGATCGATCACGTTGCTCATCTCACCGAACACGACCGAGCGCAGCGTCAGCAGAATGATCAAACCGAACACAAATGGCATCCAGCGCATCTCCATGAAATCGGCGGCCTGAATCGGTTTCATGCCGATGTAGTGATTGAGATTGTTGATCTCGTTCAGATGCTGGCCGTTCAACCCGCCGCCCTGGATTTTGTAAGGAAAAATGTAGAGATCGAGTCCGTCGGAATATTGCGGCGCGACCAGATGCATTTTCCAGAGCGGGAAAAAGAGCGACGCCCCGATCGTTACCGCAGCGGCAAGCAGCAGCAGACGCGACCAGAGGTTCAGCGGCTTGTGGAGAAACCGAAACTCGCGCTGGAGTAAACCTGAAAGTTGCTGAGCCATAGTCGATCTCGACGAGCGTCGCCTCGATCTGCAGGGGAAGGTGTCAGCTTCTCCTACAACGATTTTGACGTTCGCGCATTGCACATTCATTTACTACCGCCTGCGCCAATGGATGCAGGCCCCTTGCCTGGCTCCCACACCACAAGATAGCCCTGCATCTCCTGATGCAGCGCCGAGCAGAAGTTGGTGCAATAAAATGGGAATACCCCGGGTTTGGTCAGTTTGATGTGAAACGTTTTCGTTTCACCCGGATCCATCACCATGTTGATGTTGTGTTCGATCAAGCCGAACCCATGAATCATATCGCGGGTTTGCTCGACGTTAGTGACGTGCACCGTGAGCTCGTCTCCGACTCGGGCGTCAATTCGATCGGGATTGTAACGGCTGCGAATGGCCATCAATTTCGCGTCCACTTGATTGCCGTTGCGCGTCACTGCACCTTGGGCCTTTTCCCACACAGCATTCGGGTCCTTGTTTTCGTCTTTTGGATAGACTTCCGCAGGCTGAATTTCGCTGACTTTCAGGATCTGTGCGAAATGCGGCTCAGGTTCGGTGTACGCTTCGGCGATCATTTTCATTTTCTCCCCGCTGATGTCGATCAGCTGGCTCGACTCTGGCTGCGCCGGTCCCACATTGATGTGCCGGCCCGCGGAGAGCTTGTTCATCGCTACGCACCATTTGCCGTATGGCTGTGCCGTGTCGCTGCCCGCCACGACCAGATGCCCCGTGCTGAAGTGAGTCGGCACTTTGTCGAGCACGACTTTCGTCAGATCCTTTTTCTCCTCATCCGTCCAGGGCGGCAATTTCCATTTCACGATGCAGGAATCAATGAACATCGAGGTGTAGGCATTACCCTTGCCGTCGTATTGCGTATGCAGCGGGCCCAATCCCACCGGGACCTCGCCTTCGACGACAGCTTCGTACTTCAGGATTGGAATACCTCGAAAGTCGCCTTCGAATGTTTTGTTATTAATCGCGGCCTGCACTTTTTCGAAATTCAACACCGTCGTAGCAGGCTGAAGCTTTCCCCCAGCTACAATCCATTTTCCCGTCGGATCGACGTCCATCCCATGCGGTGATTTGCCGATCGGGACGAAATACAGAACGCCGGGAACTTTAGCCGGATCGATGATCGGCACGCCGTCCATTATCCCAGCTTTGCCGTCAGCGACAGCTTTTTCGGCTGCGCGCCAATTCACGACCGCTGCAAGATCGCGATCTTTTTGAGTGGAATTCACTTCGAGCGTGTCGTGCGCCATCTCGGTGTTATAGCTGGTCCAGAACGCCCAGCCGCTCGACGGGCCTTTGCCGGTCGAGCCCAGATCCCAATCGAATGGCGGCGTTAAAATCTGCCAGCCGACCGACATCTCGCCAGTCTGTGGATCGACTTTGATTCCGCTGACCATCCCATTGAATTCTTTTTCGTAATCTTTGGGATCAGCCACGCGTCCCTTGGGAAGGGGCACGGAAAATCGCGTCGCACAAAGAATGTACTCGCTGTTTTCCGTGATGAACGACGAGCCATGGTTGCCGATGGAGTTAGGAATCGGCCCGAGAATCTGGTGGGTCTTGAAATCCCGAAGATCGATCCTTGCAATCCGATTGTTGGCGTTGTCGTTGACGAAGAGCCAACGCCCGTCGTATTTCGACTTGGTCTGCGACAGCGCGGGATGATGCACATCACCCCACGTGAAATTGCCGAGCATCTTTTTCGATTCCTCATCAAATCCATACCCGGTGGCCGGGTATGGTGCGAATACCGGGATGGTGGAAATATGTCGCAGTGACGGAATTCCGGCGACGTAAACCTGGCCGGAATGTCCGCCGGAATAGAACAAGTAATATTCGTCTTTCTCTCCGGGCGCCACATAGCTGGCCAGTGCGTTCGCGGTGCGCTCGGCTTGTGAAGTGCCCGCTTGTTTTCCGCAGCTCGTCAGACCAAGCAGGACTGCGAGGGCAACTGCGTTCAGTGTAGCAATGGTGGGTTTCATAAACGATTCTTTCTTTCGAATGTTATTGTTTCACTGTCATGACACCCTTGGTTCCCTGGGAATAGTGACCCGGGAACGAGCAGACATAGAGATATTCTCCCGGGATATACGGCGCGTTGAAGGTCACGACCTCAGTTTCGCCCGGCCCGAGCAGCTTGGAGTGGGCGAGCACTTCCTTTGCGCCGGGCGGAACATAATCGTGGGCCGCTTCCATCGACGCCTTATCGAGAAACGCCGACTGTATGTTTGCCGTAGTTATTGTTCGATCGAGCAGCACAAAGTTGTGCCCCATCGAAAATTTCGGTGTGGTGCCGATGTTTTTGAACGTGACGATGACTTTCTGTCCCGGTGAAACGTCAAACGCCGTGAAGTCATAACGCATTTTATCGTCGGCCTGAACTGTCACTTCCTTCGGCGGCACCTCCGGCGCAGGCGAACAACCGGTGAGTAACGATATGAGCGCGCTGCAACCGAGCGCGATCACCGGGATTAACTGAGTGATTGTCGTTCTTTTCATATTTCTTTTTTTTCGCGATGGCCTACTTGACGCGAACTGCCGGCAGTCGACTTCGCAGATTTTGCGAAGTGTTGCGCAGTTTTTGTGGTCAGGTCCGGCCTTCATTGTTCCCAATCCTAGGCTGCACGCGGGACCGACGCCTTGACGTAGATCAAGTTTCTGAAATGATTTTTTGTGGAATGCCGGAGGCTGGCTGGTCCAGTAAGACAAACGTGAAACATCCATGCGTCACAGTCCTGCTGGCCGCGTGCGTTGCGATTGCTCTCCTTGGCTGCGAGCGATCAGGAACGTCAGAGAACGGCGCGGACTATTACGAAACACGCGGGATCGTGCGTGGTTTTTCGCCAGACCGGGAGACTGTTGAGATTCAGCACGAAGACATTCCTGGCTTCATGCCCTCCATGACGATGCCGTTCGTAGCGCGTGACCCCAGGCACATTGCGAATCTCAAAACCGGCGACACGATTTCGTTTCGGATTGCGGTCACAAAGAAGGATTTCTGGATTGATAAGGTGCAAAAGATTCGGCGCGAAGATGTCCATGTTCCCGAACCGAAACAGACGGCGCCCATTTCCGCCGAGCGCAATACCCGTCTGAAGGAAGGCGATCAGATGCCAGGCTTCAGCCTAACGAGTCAAAACGGCCAGCAAATTTCACTCGACACGTTCCGCGGCCAACCCTTCGTGCTCACGTTTGTTTTTACGCGGTGCCCGGTGCCGAATTTTTGTCCGCGCATGTCGAACAATTTCGAGGAACTACAGGCGGCGATCAAAGCGGGCAGTGGCACGCTTGCAAAGACGCGGTTACTCAGCATCACGCTGGATCCAGACTACGATACGCCGAAAGTCTTGAGCGATTATGCGGCGTTCCATCACGCCGATCCGCAAATCTGGACGTTCGCTACGGCCGATGAAACGACAATCGACGTTCTCACCCGGGCATTTTCGGTTTATCGGCAACAGGAAGGCGGCACGATTGCCCATGGCCTGGCCACAGTTTTAGTCAACAAGGACGGCACGATTGTTAAAATCTGGCGCGGGAACGCTTGGAAGCCGGGCGAAGTCATTCAGTACCTCGGGCGCGACGGGAATTAGAAATTCAGCCTAGTCGGTTGGAAACACAAGCCAAAGAGCGCCTCCAAACTATTATCATCATTCATTGACAAACTGCATCGATAGAAAGCACGTAGGCGCCGTGTACGTGCAGCTCTGCCAACTTAGGTCCGGCGCAGCGACACGGCAAAGGAAGGCAGTGGCCTTTGGCATCGTTCAAACCATACCAGGGAGTATCCTTGTTGAATGCGAAACGATAGCAACGGGAGGTTGTCGAGCTTCCATTTCCCGCGCGGTGCGCCGCTGTGTTTTAATCGTTAATAGTTTGCCTGTGCCAGCACTGACGATTTAAAGGGCTGCAAGCCCTCCATTGCCAAAGGGAAACTGGCCTTATTCCGGTTAGGCAACTGCTTATTGTGAGCAATCAGGTGGGTTGGAGATTCGACGTGATCGGTTCGACAACCCATGAATCCGAGGACGATTGGTTTCCTGGTGTTCGACCAATCCGCGGCCGGAGATGTCATCGGGCGGGCCGAAGCGTTCGCTCGGGCAAAAATTTCAACTGAAAACGGTGTTGCGATGCAACCGCAGGTGTCGTTGGCAGAGGCACCGCAGTGCGATACCCCAATCAAAACCCTGGAGAAATGGCTGGGCGGCAGACCCGCTGCCCAAGACGCGTCGCCGCTCTGCCGTACCGCGCGTTGTACAGCGACGCAGCCGACAGCGGCTCCCAAAAGCGGCCGACCCAAAGGTTGGCCAGGAACCTGAGGCGAAGGCTGCTGCGGGTCGCCTGAGCAATCGGCGAATATCGTTTTTCTATTTGCCTTGAAAACCTTGCAAGAGCGATGGCAGCAAAGCCGCCAGCCGCTGCTGATGATCGGTTGACGGATCAATTCGGCCGGCCGGAGTCAGGTGATCGATAATCTTTGGCAGGTATTCAGCGAGAAATCCTGAGACCAAGGCGGGATCCACTCCCATTCTCGCCGCCACAGCTCTGACCTGCTCCGAGCCAAGCGCATTTTGGATCTGATCGCCTGAGATCGGTTGGTTTTCCCCCGTGCCCACCCAGGAGGCGAACGCGGCGCCCTGGCCGCTCTGGGCAAATCTGTTTGCCAATCCTTCCAGTCCACCGTTTTGCGCAAGCAGGCCTCCGACGATTCCAACAAGTGGAGTCGTTTGAGCCGATGCGTCGCCTTTACCGCTGACTGCGCCGAGTATTGAATCAAGTAACCCCATATTTTAAGTCTCCGTTCGTTCCCTGTTTGCTTTCACTGGAAAAATCGGCTCGTCACTCTATCGCTGCGCCTTTACGCACTCCGTCCCCCCACCTCATCCTGCCGCCGCTCCCATTCCAATGACAAGGAATAATTTCTCAAAAATCGCGAGAAATGGCTTGATCGCCTTCGTGAAAAAGGACAGAAGGCTCCGAGGCGCGCTTCCCTGCTGCTCGCGAGTTGAACTGATCGAAGGATAATGTGGCCACGAGCACAACATTACTTACGGCAACGCCTTCCCTGCTGCTCACGAGTTGAACTGATCGAATGATGGAACCTGCGGAAGCTCTCGGTACGGCCGCGCAGATTGCCGTAGCGCTCGCCGGTTTCGCGGGCGTGGTGGTTGTGTTTCGCCGCGAATCGGTGCACGAATGGTCGGCAGTCGATAAATTCCGGCTACGACTGTTGCTGCTCAATTCGGTATTGCCGTTTGGCCTCTGCATGATGGGACTGCTCTTGCTGACTGTTAAACCCGCATCGACGGCAATTTGGGGATTGTGCAGCGGCGCGGCGTTCGTTGTTTTGTCGTTCTTTGCGATTGGTGTAACCGCCGGTTTTCGCCGCCTGGGCGGGCAGCGATTGCGAAGCGTGCGCAGCAACGCGGTTTTTTTTATCTTCAGCGCTCTGGGAATGGCCGCGACGTTATTGCAGCTTTATAATGCTGCGTTACTCCAAGCGTTCTGGCCGTTCTTCGCGGGGATCACTTTGCAACTGGTCGGCGCCATGTTCCAATTCGTAAGGATGGTTCTGGCGCTTCCCGAGTAACGGACCGCGGCGACGGAATTTGCCTACGACGCGGGCTCGGTATCGTGGAGGCGGCCGTAGTCAACAGTGAGCCTGCCGCCGCCGTGCTCGGTGTAGATTTCCGCAAAGCGTTCGCCAAAGCGGACGTCTCGCCAGGTGTAATCTCTTTGCGCCTGCACTGGCGCGGCAATGACGGGATCAATTCCCACGACCGAAACGGCGAACAGGGCGCGACTGTTCCGCAGTGATTCGGGGGTGACGCCGTGCAGTGGGCTGCTCTCGTCGATCACGTGCCGCAGCGTCAGTGCCGCGGGAAATAGGATCACGCGATCGAACTGAAGTCTGAGCGGGTAAAAATACCGGAAATCGCCGCCCTCCAGCAACGGTTCGTCGCGCATAAACATGATCCGAAACTCCGTATCCACCATGGTGTGCTGATTCTGATTGCCGATGCGCACCATGAGGGTGGAGCGCCCGTTCAACGGCCCGATCACCATCGAGTTGCTGAAAGCAATGTGCGCCACTGGTCGAGAGAACCGCACGAAAATGAGCCCGGTAATCACCGCGAACAAAAAGATACCGCTCATGATCTCGACCGTGGTGACCACGTGGCCATAGAGCGTTTGGGGATACATGTGGCCGTAGCCAACCGTGGCCAGGGTCTGCACACTGAAAAAGAAACAGTCGAAAAACCAATGCCCGCCGGTGCTGCCGGCGATACTCTCCGGCTCGAGACTGAAAAGCGCTGCGAAGAACAAATTGAGCCCCACATACACCCCGGCCACCAGAGCGGCGAATTGCGGCCAGCGCAGTCCCAGCAGCCACCGGTAAGCATCGCGCCATTGCCAGCGATCGGTGTTGACCTTCACAAACTCAACCTGACCCGCGCGGACGGAAACGCGGCCGGGACTTCGTTTCTTTGTTTTCCTTTTCATGCTTGCCTCAATCTGCGTCTGTCGCCGTCTGTTGAACAAATCGGAGAATGGCATCCAGAATCCCCTGATCGGCGTGATCCTGCGTTTCTGGCCTTTTTGGAAGGCGGCTTTGCGGCACGCGCAAAGAATGATCGGCGCCTTCGACGACATGCAAAAGATTTCGCGCATTCATTTGCGCTCGCACCCGCTCCAAAATGTCCAGTGGACACAACGCATCGCGCGTGCCCTGGATAAAAAGGATCGGCGTCCTGAGCGCATGCAGAACCTGGTCGCGCAGTTTTGTGCGATCGCCCATGGCGCACAGCGGATATCCCAGGCAAACAAGGCCCGCCACGTTTTCTTCCAGCGAGACATGACAACCGACGCGCCCGCCCATGCTTTTTCCGAGTAGAAAGATTTTGGCGTTCCCATGCTTTTCACGAGCGCTGGCCAGCGCGTCGCGGTGCGCGGCGATCAATTTGGGCAAAGGATCGGGACGTTTCCGGCCCTCAGTCATGTAGGGATAATCGAACGTCTCCACAACGCCGAGCGCCGATAAACGTCTCTTCCAATTTTGCATCCACGGCGATGAGGAGGGAGCGCCGGCCCCGGGAGCAAAAAGCAAAAGAGGCCGCATGTGATTCCTCCCGCTGCCTGCCGGATTTGATTTAGTTAATGGTTACCACTGTGCCCACGGGTATCTCGGAGAAAAATTTTCGCGCCGTTTCCTCGGGCAATCGAATACAGCCATGCGACGCCGGATAATTCGGCACGAAGCCGGCGTGCATCCCAAAATCGAGACAGCTCAGGCGCATGAAATAAGGCATATCCACATGGTAAATCGTGGAGCGATGATAGCGCTCCTTATTGGTGACCACAAATTCGCCTCTTTTTGTGGAGTACCCCGGGCGCCCGGTGGAACAGGGCGCACGGTACACCGGCACACCATTTTTCAGAAGCGCAACCCGCTGCAATGCCAGAGATATCTCGATGCGCAGTTTGTCCGGAGGCGGTCCGCCGCCGAGAAGAATCTGAGCCGCGCGCCAGTGGCCGGTCTCGGCAGCGATATCGAGCGCTGACATTTTATCGCGACCGGTGAGGCGGCTGCGGCTCGCGCCGGCTTGAAGGAGCCCGCGCACGTAATCGTCCTGCCCGAGGCCGGCGGCCAGCATTAGCACGGTAAGATCTTTGTCTTCCTCGACGTAATTGCGCAGCGATTTCGATGGAATGAGCGCCAGGAAATCGGCGTCGCAATGCGGCGGCAGAACCGTGTTTGGATCAGCCCCGCAAGCCAGCAGCGTATCAAAAAGCGCGCGATTGTTTTGCGCGATTGCATAGGCGAGCAAAGGCGCTTTTTTCCCTTCCGGTGTCGGAGGCGAGGAATGTTTGCTGAGCAATTGCCGGATTTGCGCTTTATCGTCGGCAGCTAACGCCTGCCTGATGGCGCGCCGGGTGCTGCTTCGCCACTGCGACATGGCCGGCCAGTGTTCCACAACGAGTCGCACAATTTCCGCGTTGCCCCCATCCAGGGCCATTCCCAACAGGTCACGGCCATCTTTGCACGCCGCCTGCGGACGCAGATCGGCCGAGCGCGCCATAAGGACTTGGAACATGGGAAGATTGCCGTGCATTGCCGCCGCCATCAGCGGCGTAAGACCGTCCCCGTCGGCCAGATCAACCCTGGCTCCAGCATCGACAAGCTTCTGCGCGGTTTTCCAATCTGCACGCATCGTTGCGATCAACAACGGTGTGCGCCCCTGAGCGTCGCGCCCGTTTGGGTCGACCCTTTCAATCAGGCACAGATCAACGAGCGCATCGCGCCCTAAAGTGACTGCGCGAACCAGTTCGCCAGCGGAAACGGTAATGCGCGCCGGCGGCTCCGGCCCCAGGGCCCTCGCCCACAAAAGAATCAAAAGGCTGATGCCGGCCCAAAAGACAAAGCGCCACTTGAAAATGCGCATAGGCGGAGGTTCAACGGGGACTATATTGGCGGCGGCGAAGCAATCCAGCAGAGCCGCGTCCAGCTGCCGACCCGCGCGGGGTGAAGCCGAAGGTAGCAGATCAGCCGAGTCGCAAATGCCAACCGGCATTGGACGCCGCGCGTTGAACGTTGCATGTTGGGCACTGTCCAAATTGCAACCCATGCGCCTGGCCATTTTGATTTTGTGCGTCGCACTCAGTACATCGTTTGCGGCTC
>Ga0209810_1006531_pt1 | contig 10062 bp, 9 predicted proteins | sample Coa_R1_7_FD_187159 | JGI IMG/M metagenome (GOLD analysis project Ga0209810, IMG submission 187159) | Surface soil microbial communities from Centralia Pennsylvania, which are recovering from an underground coalmine fire - Coalmine... | ecosystem: Environmental > Terrestrial > Soil > Unclassified ...
GCAAACGCTGTCAGGGAAGAACACCGATGCAGACCTTCCTAGACAGCCTGCATCTGGCCCTGGGAAAGAAGATCGCCTAAAATTCCAAAGCGGGAGGAACCTGTCCACTCAAGTATCGTTCAGGACACTTAATAAGAGTACCCGTGCTAGTCGCATATCCGGTTAAGACATCGAGAAGTCCATCCCCATTGATATCCAAGAAGCGGGTCCAGGTGTCTTCCGGCTGGACAGTGGTACCAAATCCGTAATAGGGGTCACACTGGTGAGGAATGCCCTGGCTATCGATCTGTGAAGGGGTACAATTAGAAACGGACTCCGTGATTAGTATTCTCATTAGCGGATCGGATGGCAGCCGACTTCCCCAACTTGATGATGGGGTCCAGCCACTACCGGTATTGATCCAGACTCCTTTTGTAACAGTCGCGCTTTGAAAGGCGGGGGGACCCGCATTCGGACCTGTGCAGATTTGATTAACGATCTGACACAAGCCGACCTGCCACGTCTCAACCGAAAGATTTTGAACGATATCGGGAAGGCCGTCTCCGTTGATGTCCACCACCTGCACTCCCTGATCATAGAATGTCGTATTCCCGGCAACAGGTCGACCCAAAAAATTCACCGGAAAAGCGGACCAGGTCGGATCGGCGCTGGCACTCCAACCGCTCCCGTTATTGAGCCACACGGCGGTCGCAAGCCCGCTTTTCGCCTGGATGAAGTCGGGTTTCCCATCTCCATTGACGTCGACGAGGCGCACCCCATTATCGTTTCCATTTGCATCAATGAAAGACACCGGGATGGTGGCCGCCCAGCTACTGGAGGAAACCCATGTTTGTCCGTTGTTTAGCCACACCTCATGATCCGGCGTTCCGCTGGCGGAGGTGCTCTTTATAAAGTCCGGAAGTCCGTCACCATTGATATCGACGATTTGAACCCCATTGAATCCGCCGCTCTTCAAGATGAAATCCGGAATCGAGTTTCCCCATGGCGTATTTTTCGTCCAGCCCGCGGTATTCTCCTGATAGGTAAAATTTGTCGCAGGCAGCTTCGAGGTGGAGTCCGCACCGATCTCTTGGACTGCTTGAAGCAGCGATCGAGAGGAAATGCGGCTCATCCGATAGGTAATCGAGTACTCCTTTACCAGAGTGCCGTTCAATTTCACGTCGATGGTCTTCAATCGCTGATTGATGCTGACCAGAGCACCCGATCTAAAATCGGGGACGATGTCGGTTCGGCTCTCATAGCCCAATTCAACGGTGCGAAAGAGGCTCAAAGGACTGGCGCTGTTCTTTGTGTAGGTGATCTTACTCGGATAGACCGCCCCCAAGGTGGCATCTTGCGTGTAAGTAATCTCCATGTAATTGCCGTGTGTATCGGTCACCTTGTCTAAATACCAGGCGCGCGTCTCATTCTTGGTGGTGCTGTCTGCATTGAGGGCGATGGCGTTGGAGTCCCCGTTATATCCGAATCGATACTGCATCCCCTTTTTATCGGTGACCGTCCAATAGACGGTTGAGAAATTGCCGGTGGGATGGGTCATAGAGGTGTAGGCGATCCGCAGAAAAGTTTCGGTCTTAGTGTGGTAGGGGCTGTTGGTGTCCCCGGATACAGTGACCAGATCATAGGTGCTCCCTAAATTTAGGATGTAGCTATCGCTCCCATTCGGCGGAAAGCCATCATACGAAGGGATCCCTTTCTTCGTGCTCCTCTCAATGGAACCTAACCCCGTGAGGGACCAACCAGCGCCGAGAATCGTCGGCGAATTGATGGAGCCGCTATCATAGCTGAGTGCGAGGCTCGGCTGCATTCCACCTGTCCCTGGAGGAACGACGATGGGAATGCTCTTCGAGAAGCTTCCTGTGAAGAGGTTGGTCTGGAAGGATTCATTGCTGGCCCCTCCGGAGCGATCACTGTTCGGAGGGGTTTCATCACCAGACGCAAAAGAATAGGATATAAAAGAAAAAAATAGAAAAATGGAAAAAGAAAACCTGAAGAAGTTAATCATTAATAAAGATTTCACCCGGTGCAGCCGGTTTAACATGGAATTTATCCCTACCCTTGAGCGATCATCACGATTATTGAATATTCTTCATCAAAACTCGCCTGGAGTGGACTGTAGGTATGAGCACAGTGTCCATACTCACGTAAAAGTCCATCACTTTAATTTCTTCTTGAGGCTCAAAACTATAGGGACGGGAGATTTCATCATTAAATAATACGTTTTCTTCTGCATCTAATAATTGAAAGATGATCATGGCTTGGCAATTTGTGGAAGCCGTATTCTTAAGCACAGCTTCCCATTTAATTTCGGTAAGCGTGTTTCGAAAGCCAGTTCTACCTCCTTCGCTCCAATTAAGATCAATCGCCCGGATATCGCCCTCTTTGCATCGAGGACTGGAAAGGGGCAGGGAACTGGGTTCCACCACTTGAATTGAAATAAGACTCTTCTCGATTTCTTGCTTATATTTTTCATTATGATGCTGCTGGAACAATAAATTGAATGCGGATTCTGGCATCAGGAGTAAAGGTTCAGTTACATAATGTACAATTTGACAACCGTGCATACTCTCGTCGCCCTCGTAGACGGTACACACTTCAACCTGAACCGTAGGTTGGCCGGAATCTGTTAACCCACCAACCTTATAGATCCGATTATTGTCGCGGCCAGCAAAGCGCGATTTCATGTCGTCCAGTAATCGTCCGCCCTGCGCGACTTTTCGTTCACGACGGGCCTGCTTTTTAAGCTCAGGTGAAATTGCGTGATCCAATTTTCAGCCCCGAGGTGGAGTGAATCTAAAACCATATTTTTCGTTACGATAGTCCAAAGATTTACTCAATAGAACTATCGTCATCCCGGTACAACTCTGTATAAAATGAGAAGAAAGGTTGTGAATCGAATAACGTGCACTACGTATCTAAACAATCGAAACCTTCGCAGAACGACCTTTAATTGGTAAATAGAAGCGGGATATTCTCACAATCCCTTCCAAAAGATCATCTCCTCTGGTTTTATCCGGTCTCCTACTAATTCCTCTGCTAAAAGACACAACGATTGCTTAATTCAGAACCATCTGGCTATACGCTCGCGCAAATCCGGCTCTTCCTCCCGAATTTGGGGCAGACGTCTCCTGATTTGCGCTATGATTTCATCAAAACCAATTAGAAGGTCCGTCAAAACGATTTTCTGTTGTTGGTCAATAGAGATGATTAGGACCAATTTAATTCTCTTCAATCCATCCTTCATATAAGACCGTTGAAGCGCTCCAATCTGATTCCATTTCAAATAAATATGTTTTCCTCCATAATTCCACGCTTCAATCCCTTGATCAGACATCGCTATGCGCTGTGCTAGCTGTCGATGTCGCCATACAACGAACCAGAACATTGGGCCAAAGAAAATTAGAGTGATTAAACCATCTCTAATTTGATGGTGATAGAATAGGTGTCCTACTGCTCCCCCTATTATTACTCCCCAAAATAAAATAGGTATCCACCAATAATGAAATATACGTCGATTCTCAAATATGCTTTGTTCCATCTCAAAACCCCGTGTCCTGACCTACGGCATTTCCCAGCAGACCAACTGCTGCGCTTGTAGGCATTGGTGCAATTGTTTGTATGAGAGCTTGAGAGGCTTCATCCGCGACTGGAGCCACACCCGCCGCAAGGCTATTTCCAAAAACAGTACCCGCGCCTGCACCTAGGCCAGCTCCTATTGCGGAACTAAAATTAAATTTGAAATCAGGATTGTCTAAACCTGTAATCGCCTGACCTAACAGATCGCTCCCACCAGCGAGCAAAGCTGTGCCAGAAGGTCCGAGACTAAACGCCGATGATAATGCGCCTGCCGCGGCGCCAGCTACAACCGATGTAGCAATACTCCCAGGATCTCCTCCCTGTGCCAAAGCTCCAGCTGCTCCTCCTATAGCGCCCACTCCAGCGCCTCCGAAAGCCTTTGCGGCTAGTGCTGGTGTGATACTAGAAATGAGGGAGCTCGGTACCCCCGATGTTAGAACTCCAGCTAACCCGACTCCTGCAAGAGCAGTAGGATCGAGTAATGGATCTTGTAAGCTCTCCGCTTGCGCTGATGGTATCACCCTTGTATTTCCACCACCGGGTTGATTAGCAATAACATTATTTGATACTCCCGAGATACTCCCTGTACCACCTCCCCCCGAAGAGACAGCCGTGTTGCAAGAGGAACAGTTATTTGGATCGGATGGAGTGGGAGGTGGGATATCGAGGGAATTCGAACCGCAATTTGTACACCTAAATTGTTGCGACCCACCTAGTAGAGTAGTAATGTTGTCAAAAGGTACATGTCCCGTTGGATCAATGTTGCGCACGGGATTGTTAACCGCATAAGAATATCGATTCAGAAACTGCGGGTTCCTGGGAGACGGCACCAGGGTGTCCGCTGAAATGAACCGCCCTATCCCCGCATCATAGTACCGAGCACGGTAATAATACAATCCGACCTGGCTGTCGAATTCCTGTGATGTGTATTTATGATTGACATTAATACCACCCGTGACTCCGGGGTCTGAGAGCGTACTTCCATATGGGTTATACTTAATCTCCTCCGCAACACTACCTCCGGTATCGGTCATCAGGTGCGTGCTGCTGATATGATTGGGGTGATAAAAGTAGACTGTACCATCTGAGCTCTTCAGCGCAACGCGGGTCGGGCCAGCAAAGATATATTTCGTGGTCACTGTCCCTTTCTTCTCATAAAGCTTGCCGACATAATAAATAGTGGAAAGGCCATCAGCCTTCTTAACCCGGTCCCCATTATAGTCATAGGCCATCGTCAGGGTCGTGCTTCCTTGGGTGATGCTGATCGGGCGGTTCTCCGTATCATAAGTGAGGGCTCGATTGGTACCGGAGACAAGGTTTCCATTCCCATCGTAAGATCCGCTGGAGATCATGTTGCCATTCGTGTCATAGGAATAGACATAGCTTCCCGCACTCACGACCGCATGCGGTCGAACACTACTCAGACCGCTATCCAGATATTTGTAGCTGCCCATTTGAGGGTTGTAGGTCATATTTCCCATCGGATCGTAAGTATATGGAGTCGAGGAGAGGTCCCCATAAGGACCTATGGCCGTTTTGAGTCGATTGAGTTCATCGTAGGTAAACGTCTGACTATTGACTGCGTTGAGACTATCGGCCATGGCCGTCACATTCCCCGACGCGTCATAGGTATAACTGACCTTTTCTAGAAGGGCAGGGGTGGTGGCGGGATCGGTGCAATCAAGATTCTTCCGGCTACAAATCTGGCTCAGCCGAAAGCTGCTCGGATCATAAGAATAGGCGGTTGAGACACTATTTCCAAAAGTAACTTTGGTTCTTTGATTGAAGGCATTGTATTGGATATTAGAAACATACGGATAGGCGGTCGGAGGAGTGACCGTGATATTTTGGCCGGTCACCGTTTGAATGTTGCCTGCGGCATCATATCCGTAGGTCACCACCTCGTTGTCGGGATAGGTGGTGGTTTTCGTCCGATTCAGCGAGTCATAGTTGCTCTGAACGGTGAAAGAGTTTCCCTCGATGACCTTGATTGTTTTTGTGATGTTGCCGCGAGCATCGTAGAAAAAGGTGGTGGTCCCGGTGGGATCGGTCACCGAGGTCAAACGGCCTTTGGCATTGGGTGTACCGGCATAATTCGCATCGGTATAAGTGTCGTAAGTATAGGTTGTTTGGGCATTGGATGTAGTGCAAATGCTGAAGACCGCAAATGAGGAGAAGATCAGCAGAAGAAGATAGAAGTAGTTCGAATCGAGTGTACTCCTCCACACAACCATCGCCACTCTCCGAATCCCACGTCGAACGCAACAGAACGAAACGAGAACTCAAACGCTGAAGCAATGACCGCGACGACCGGGACGAGGAGGCAATCTCAATCGGCTGAGTCGGTATTCTTTATTGATCTATTATTATGCTGCGGTATAACAAGATGGCGGGATACTAACAGATCTTAAAAAAAGAAGTCAAGAAGAAAATACTAATGAAGAGTCGCTTGCGGCGAATACCCAACATTATGTATCACAACAAATTGCTTAATGGGGAAAGGAGATTTTATTTTCCATTCGCTTTTTCATGAAGCGTTCAACTCTCTCCGAGCCAGAAACAGTTCATCGCATTGTCCGATATTCTTTCATATCGATATCGCTTGCCGCGACGGCAACGGCTCTCTTCGCCTGTTCCCTTTCACCTTGCTTTGAATTCTCATATCACGCGCTTGGTTTAAGTCCAGATCGATTTTTCCGAGCAACTGAGCCAGTTGTTCCAAGGCCTTGTGATGGACCACTTCTTTGAAACTTTTTTCAATCGTCTACCCAAGCGTTTCCGTCCCTAAATACGCTTGACTTGTGCCAGCAATTTTTCATTAATTTTAAGCGACGTTTTTATGTTCGACCCTGGAGTTTATATCTTTAAACGGCAACTTAGATTTCTTTCAGCAGAGTAAAGGTATCATCCTCCAGCATCGCTTTGTATTTATTGCGTGTTCCACCCTTTTATGTTATTTTTTAAATATATTCTCTTTCAATCAGGAGTTTCCGGATGAACCCACGCATTATCTCCGACCCTCAGATCTGCGGGGGAGAGCCCTGCATTCGAGGAACACGTATTCCGGTACAGGTCATCCTCAGCCACCTTGCAGCAGGAGAAGATCATCAAGCCCTTCTTAAGCAGTTTCCTCGCCTGACCCAAGAGGATATCCTCGCCTGCCTTCAATACGCCGCCTTCCTGGCAACCGAGAAGGTGGCGCCGGCTTGAGATTTGTCGTCGATGAAAATGTCAGCTACGAGTTGGTTTCGGTTTTAAGAGAAGCCGGCTCTGAGGTGATCGCCATCGCCGAAACATCCACCACCGGGCTTCATGACGAAGGGGTGTTCAATATCGCGGAAGAAAGCGGGTCTGTCCTGATCACCCGAGATTATCACTTTACAAATCCCATTCGATTTCCCGCCGAGAGAACGGGAGGCATTTTCTACATCCGGCGAGGAAACCTGACTTCCGAAGAAGAAATCCGGTTGGTTCAAAACTTTCTATCAAGGTACTCTAAAGACGCTTACTCCGGAAAACTTGTAACACTCTACAAAAACCGAGTTCAGATTCGATAGCCAACGCATTCCGCAATCCCTTCAAAACCACCCCTCCTGTCTTCGCCGCCGCTGCTTTCTTTTAAAAGGATAAACCAATACCATCCCCGCTAAAAAACCGCCGATGTGGGCGAACCAGGCGATGCCGCCGACTTGGCCGAAGCCGAGAATCCCGCTGAAGAACTGAATCAGAAACCAAAGCCCCAACACCAACACCGCCGGGATCTGAATGATCTGAATGAAGAAGCCGATCGGAACCAGCGTCAACACCTTCGCGTGAGGGAAGAGAAGAAGATAGGCGCCGAGCACCCCGGAGATTGCGCCGCTGGCGCCGATCATCGGGACATGCGATTGGGGATCGGTGAGGGCGTGGCTGTAGGCGGCGATCACCCCGCAGATCAGATAGAAGAAGATGAAGCGGAGATGCCCCATCACATCTTCGATGTTGTTCCCGAAGATCCAAAGATAGAGCATGTTCCCCGCCAAATGCATGAAGCCGCCATGGAGGAACATCGAGGTCAAAACACTGGAGGCCGCCAGGATCGACGGCGCTCCCCCTTTTAGTCCATGGACCAAGTTCGACGGGATGGCGCCGAAGGAGAAGACAAAATTCTCGGCCGCCGGACCGAGCGAGACTTCATACATGAACACAAGAATATTCACGGCAATCAGGCCGACCGTGACCACCGGCGCGGTGCGGGTCGGGAGATCATCCTTCAACGGGATCATGCGCGATTCCTTTGTGAGACGAGAGGGTCAGCGATCTGATTTCAGCATCAGCCTATTCCCTTCCTCTCCCCCTTGGGTGGTCGAGGTCAGGTGAGGGGGCTGATGGCTTCGGTGCACTGGAGCAGAAGCTGATCGCTTATTAAATCACGAATCGGGGTGTGTCGTCACTATCTTAAGGAGGGAGATCCTTCGCCGGCCCGCTTGGCGAGGAGAAGATGGGTCTCGGTTCCGAAGAGGCCGTCTTCCTCCAGCCCCTCTTTCTGCTGGAAGAAACGGAGCGCCCGCGCCGTTTGCGGTCCCCAAACGCCGTCGGTCGGACCGAGGTAAAGCCCCTCTTTTGTGAGGACCTCTTGGATCTTTTGAACGGAAGGATCGGGCCCGACCCGGCGGAAGGGAAGGGTCAATCCGTCCAGCTCCCGCCAAAGGACGATGCCGCTCCCTTTCCAGGCGGCGGCCAGCTCTCGGAGGGGAACCCGCTTTCTCCCCTCCAGCGGATCGAGAAGAAGCGCTTCTTCACCTTCGATCTTGGCGAGAACCTGGTAGTGAAGTCCCGCTTCTTCCCGAAACGAAAAGAGAAGGGGCGAATTAAAGGAGAGAACCTTCTTCATATTCAGCGGAAGGGGATACGATTGAATTCCATTCTCCCGCATCCAGACCAAAACCCCCTCGACCCCTTTCTCCCGCCATCCTTCCTGAGGAGAGATTGGAGAGAGAAGATTAATTAAGGTGAGATAAGCCCCCTTCTCGGTTTCGGAGACCGTCTCGACCCGGAAGATGCCGTCCTCATCCAAAAGCGGTTTTAATTTCTCCGGCCGTGAAGGCGGCGCGATCGAAGCAACCGCTGCGGGAGGGGTCGCATTGGAGGGCGAAATCGCCTCGATCTGCTTTCTCAGATCGACCGACGGGCTCAACGTCTCGGCCGGCGGCGGAGCGGTCCGGGCGCTCTCCATCCGCATCGGCTCGCGGGATAAAAAGCCCTCCTTCCAAATCACTCCCAGCAACAAGAACGGTATCAAGAAGGCCGCGCTCCAGACAAGCGCTTTCTTTCGCGCTTCCATCGGCTTGGACCGCGCCGAGGAGAGGGAAAGCGCATCGGCCTTCTTCAGCTCCTGCACCGCTTGCTGGACGATCGCTTCGGAGATAAAAGTAGTGTTCGCGACATAGGCGGCCAAAAGGGCTTGATCGGTCACGATGTTGATCAATCTCGGAAAACCTTTGCTGAAGGTATAAATCCGATCGATCGCCTTCGGAGCGAAAGCAACCTTCTCTTTCCCTCCGGCCACCTCGATTCGCGATTGAATATAGGCGGTGACCTCCTCGCGCTCGAGCGGTTCGATCTCGTAGAGGATTGAGATCCGCTGCCGAAGCTGGCGCAGTTCATGGCGCCCCAGCTTTTCCTTTAACTCCGGCTGGCCGATCAGGAGAATCTGGATCAGCTTCGATTGATCGGTCTCCAGATTCGAGAGAAGACGGATCTCTTCCAGACACTCGGTGGTGAGAAGCTGCGCCTCGTCGATGATCAGCAGCGCATTCCCCCCCTGGGCCAGCAGATCGAGAAGAAACCGGTTCAGCTCATCGAGAAGCGCTTTCTTCGTCTGCCCGTCCCCTTTTAATCCGAAATCTTGGTTGATGCTTTGAAGCAACTCCACCGTGGTCAGTTGCGGATTAAAGAGGAGCGCGGTCCGGACGGTTGAATCGAGCTTGGCGAGCAGAAGTCGGCAGAGGGTCGTCTTGCCGGTGCCGACCTCGCCGGTGATGACGATGAATCCCTTCCGCTCCTTCAGCCCATAGAGAATATGCGAGAACGCCTCTTGGTGCTTCTTGCTGGAGAAGAAGAAGCGCGGATCGGGAGAGAGCTTGAAAGGGGGCTCCTTAAAACCAAAGAAGGGAAGATACATCAGTCCGTCTTCATCTCACGATTTTAGCCTGAAGAAGTTCAATATCTTTAATCCGTCATTCCCGAATGTTTAATCGGGAGTCCAGCAATACTAGAACCTAAACCACTTCTGGATTCCCGCTTTCGCGGGAATGACGTTTAGGCAACCACTAAGGATAATGATTGCCGTGGAGATCTTGGTACTCCGTCTCGGTCTGCTTCTGGACCACGGTTCCGGCCGGAAGCCCTTTGCGAATTCGGACAGTGACGGCGAAGGTCCGCTTTTGCTGCGGTCCCAGCTCGTTTATTCTCCAGGTCCACCGCCGGCCCTCTTTTTCGGTCGGCTCC
>Ga0209810_1006532_pt1 | contig 10062 bp, 7 predicted proteins | sample Coa_R1_7_FD_187159 | JGI IMG/M metagenome (GOLD analysis project Ga0209810, IMG submission 187159) | Surface soil microbial communities from Centralia Pennsylvania, which are recovering from an underground coalmine fire - Coalmine... | ecosystem: Environmental > Terrestrial > Soil > Unclassified ...
AGGAGGTACAAACAGATGTTTGATCTTGTCAAAGATACTCCTGTTTACCGGGAGATGATGCGCGATGCCCGAGAAGAGGGGCTGAAAGAAGGACGGGAAGAAGGACGGGAAGAGGGACGGGAAGAGGGACGGGAAGAAGCACTGCGACAGGCCGTCATGGATATTATTGCAGCACGGTTTCCACGGGTGGTACGCCTGGCAAAGGGCATCCTGCCAACCATCGATACCTCTTCAGTCTTAAGAAGCCTAGTTATCAAGATGAGTACCGCTCAAACAGCAGCGGAAGCGAGAGAACATCTGCTGGCAGTTGTGGAGGCAGACGAAGAGTAAGGAATGAAAAGCAGCGTCTCTGCCATGTATGAATATGGGCAGAGGCGCCGCTTTGTGCTATTTTCTCTCTGACTTTTGCGCTTCCCCCCCTTCCGGCACAGGCAGACAGGAGAGGATGTCTTCTACGTTGCCGATGATGAAGTCGGCGCCGCGCTCTTGATAGACGTGCGCTTCGTCTTCGTGGACGAGCATGACGGCCAGGAATTCGGCTTCGTCGGCGGCCTTGATGGCCCGGTAGTTTAAGACGACGTCGTGGTCGTCGGCGGTGTCGCCGATGTAGAGGCCGCCGCGCGCTCCGGTGGCGGCGATGGCGAGCCGGAGGGCGCGCGGGTCGGGCTTGGGGGCCTCGTCTGCCGAGATGACAACATCCCACCAGGCCTCGCCACTGTAGGCCGCCATGCGTTCGAGCGCGCTGTCAACTTCGGGGCCGACACGCCCGGTAATCAGGCCGAGGTGGCGCATGCCCATCCGGCGCAGGCGCGCAGGGAGGTCGAGCGGGTAGAGCATGGTTTCGCGGTGGACAAGGCCCGGCGCGTCGGGCAGGTAGCGCGCCGGATGACCAAAGCGTTTCGGCATCTCTTGCGCGCCCCAGTAGATTTCGTGGTAGAGATCACCGATAAAGTCGTAATCCAGCAGGGCGCTGGCCGGGATGACCTCGCGTACCCACTCGGCGCCGCCATGACCGCGCAGGTTGGCCTGGCGCGAGAGTTCGGCCCATTCGGCGCTGCTACGCTCGGCCAATGGCGTCCCTTGCCACTCGCGCAGGCGCGCCGTACTCAGCGAGGCCAGCAGATAGCACATGTCCCAGTCGTTGTTGTAGCCGCCAGCCTGTTTGAAGGCGTTCACATCCTCAATCGTCACCAGCGGTCGCCCCTCGCTCTGCCCCCAGTCCAGCCCGTGAATGGTACCCGCAACATATTCCGCGACCGCGATGTCGGTGGCCCGAAACGAATCCACGGTACGAATCAGCACGCCATCCACATCGAAGAAAATAGCATCAAGCACAGGAGGAAATTGTAGCCCCGGTCGCTTCCAGACAACAGGAATATCCATAAAAAACCTTTCTTTGTAATTTTAATAGAAGTATGTCGTAATATAGTAGGGGTACCCCTTGCGGGTACCCTGTGCGGCGTCGCAGACGCGCGTTGTGATGCAGTACCCCTGACGCGCTGAGTTACGAATCGATTGCGCTGTGTTGCACACCCCTGGCGCGTTGGTGTATGCCGCGATTACAACGGCCTCGCGATCAGCACTTTGAGAAACTGGCGCACAATCGTGACCGTCAATGCATATACTATAATCGCGATCAGGGTGGAAACGTCAATGGTGTAGCCATAAAATGGGAGTGGGGGGATGAGGTTGGTGAAGGGCATCACCAGGGGCGCGCTGATCTGGAAAACCCAGGTTGAGAAGAGGCTGGACTTCAGGCCAAAGAGGTACAGCGCGAAGCGCGTGAAGAGCAGGAGCAGCAGGACGGCCAGCCCCAGCGCCAGCAGTTGATTGATCTTTTTGATGATGGCGGCAACGAATCCGCCGATAGCGCGCAACATGCGCATAAACCAGGATTCGCGGGGCAATGCAATCACCGGTATAGGCGCGGTACCCTGGTGCCGACCCGGCAGTAATGGCTCGGTGTCCTCGTCGTACAGGTAGTAGTAATCGTCTTCTGTTACATGCCTGTCTCTCACGTTGTTACTCGCTTCTCGCTTCTCGCTCAAGCGATCAACCGGCGCCTACGGGTGTAAGGGCCGATCAATCGGCGCCTGCAGTATCGGCGTTGCCATAACCATCCTGTAGTATTATACACCATTACGTTTCAATTTCAATCTTTGTTGCGTCTATTTGCTGCGGAGAGAGGATGTAGAGCTGATGCCAGCCTTCCTGTGGGGCGGCTTGCAAGGTTTGTTGCAGCAGGCCAGCATGGTAGCTATGCACCTGTTCCTCGACCCGGCGCGCTCGCTGCTGGTTGCGCGCGCGGGTAATCTGCTCCGGCACGTTGAAAATGAGCAGGCAGGTCTGGTAGCCGTGCCGGTGGGCGAGGTCGAGCAGGCGCAGGCGCGCTTCCGGCTGCAAGGCTGTGCTGTCGGCGACGGTGAAACGCCCCTGGTACATGCGTTTGTGAATAATATAGTAGAACAGATCGAAGGCGTCGCGGTTGACGCGCTGGTTGTTCTCGTCGTCACAGACGAGGGCGCGGCAATAGTCTGAGGAGACAATCTCGGTCGGCGCGAAGCGGCGGCGCGCGAAGGTGCTTTTGCCGCTGCCAGCCGGGCCGGCCAGCACGAGCAACGTTCTGCGCGGCAGCTTAATGACAGGCGTAGTGTCCATTGAAAGGCTCCATTGCTATCTCTACTTTCTTCTGTTATAATGCTCCTGCACATATACGGCAGGTGAAGCGTTTTCAGCATGCAACTTCTGGCTCATCATACAACAATTTGAATTGCGGAAAAACTGGCTCTGGATGGGAGGACATATACCTATGCCTGTTGATACACACAAAAATATGACAGGAACAGAGATACGGCAGAAATTTCTGGATTTTTTTGTCAGCAAGGGCCATTTCAAGATGCCCAGTTCCTCGCTGGTTCCCAGGAACGACCCTACCGTGCTGCTCACCACTGCGGGCATGCAGCAGATGATTCCTTTTTTTCTCGGACGTGAGACTCCGCCCGCGCTGCGCCTGACCTCGGCGCAGAAGTGCTTCCGCACCACCGATATTGACAGGGTGGGCAACGAGCGCACATTAACTTTTTTTGAGATGCTGGGCAACTTCTCCGTTGGCGACTACTTCAAGCACGGAGCCATCACCTACGCCTGGGAGTTCCTGACGCAGGTGGTTGGCCTGCCCGCCGAACGGCTGCACCCGACGGTGCATCCTGAGGATGATGAGGCGGCGCAGTTGTGGACGGAGATCACCGGCATTCCCGATGAGGCGATTACGCGGCTGGAAGATAACTGGTGGGGGCCACCGGGAGCTTCGGGACCCTGCGGCCCTGACTCCGAAATTTACTATGATCGCGGCATTGAGCATGGCTGTGGGCGCGCCGGGTGCGCGCCGGGCTGCGATTGCGAGCGGTTCCTGGAAATCTGGAATCTCGTTTTCATGCAATACTTCCAGGATTTTGATGGCACGCGCACGCCTTTGCCGAAAAAGAATATCGATACCGGCATGGGCCTTGAGAGGCTCTCGATGGTGCTGCAAGGCAAAGAATCGGTCTTTGATACTGACCTCTTCCGCGCCATTATCGACCACTTCGCCGCCGTTGTTGGCATGCCCTATGGCAGCAATGCGAAGGCTGATGCTTCGCTACGCGTGATTGCCGATCACAGTCGCGCGCTGGTCTTCCTGGCCGGTGATGGAGTGTTGCCGGGCAACGAGGGGCGTGGCTATATCTTCCGCCGCCTGCTGCGCCGCGCCGTGCGTCACGGCAAGCTGCTCGGCCTCGAAAAGCCCTTCCTGGCCGAAGCCGCCGATACCGTCATCAACCTGATGAAGAGCCACTATACCGAGCTTGGCTTGCAGCGCGACCGCATTGTCGAGATTCTCAGTCTGGAAGAGAAAAAGTTCAGCCAGACGCTCAATACTGGCCTCACGCTGCTCAACGACCTGCTCGAGCAGGTGAGGCAGCAGGGGCAGCGCGTCATCCCCGGCGAGGAGGCGTTTAAGCTGTATGATACGCATGGCTTCCCGCTGGAACTGACGCAGGAGATCGCCGCCGAGCATGGCTTCAGCGTGGATATTCCGGCTTTCGAGCAGGCGATGCAGCGCCAGCAGGAGCGCAGCCGCGCCGGTTCCGCTGCCGCCTTTGTGCAGAGCCGCGACGAACAGGCTTTGACCGCTATCTTGCAGCGCGTTGGCCCCACCGAGTTCTCCGGCTATCAGGGCGTCACGGGCAGCGGCAAGGTGGTGGGCATCGTCGTTGAAGGCGAAGAGGTGGAGAGCATCAGCGCGCCGCAGCAGGCGTTGCTGCTCCTCGACACCACGCCCTTCTATGCCGAGAGTGGCGGCCAGATTGGGGATCGCGGTGAAATCAGCGGCTCCATGGGCGTCTTTCAGGTAGAGGATACGCGTCGTCCGCTCAAGGGGCTGATCGTTCATTACGGGCGCATCAACGAGGGCTACCTGCGTGTAGGCGATGCCGTGCAGGCTAACGTCATCAGCCAGCGGCGAGAGGATACGATGCGCAACCACAGCGCCACCCATCTGCTGCACAAAGCCCTGCGCGACTATCTGGGGCCGCAGGTTGAGCAGCGCGGCTCCCTGGTCGAGCCGGAACGCCTGCGCTTCGACTTCACCAGCCCGCGCGCGCTGACGCCGCAGGATATCGTGCAGATCGACGAGCAGATCAATCGCTGGATACGCGCCGATTTCGCAGTGCAGACGCGCATTCTGCCGCTGCAAGAGGCGTTGCAGACGGGGGCGATGGCCCTTTTCGGCGAGAAGTATGATGACTACGTGCGCGTCGTCTCGATGGGCAGCAGCACCGAACTGTGTGGCGGCACGCACTGCGCCTCTACGGGGCAGATTGGCCTCTATATCACCGTCCAGGAGACGAGCATCGCTGCCGGTATTCGCCGTATCGAGGCGTTGACGGGCCGCGCCGCCGAAGCCTACCTGCGCCAGCGCAGCCAGCTTGTGGAGACGCTGGCCGCGAAATTGCAGACGCAGCCAGAGATGCTGGAGGCGCGCGTCGAGCAACTTTCGCAGGAACTGGCTCAGGCCCGGCGCCAGCTTGCGCAGTTCCAGCGTGAAGCCGCCGTGCGCGAGGCCGAGGCGCTGGTGGCCCGCGCGCGCGAAATTGCCGGTGTGCCGGTGGTAGCGACCACTGTTGAGGTGCCGGACGATAAAGTGCTGCGCGAGATCGGCGACATGGTGCGCGGCAAGCTTGACGCGCCCGGAGTTGTTGTGCTGGCTCACCCCTTTGATGAGCGCGTGAGCATTCAGGTCAGCGTCGATCAGGCGCTGACGAAGCGTGGGCTGCACGCGGGCAGGATCGCCAGCGCCATCGGCGAGCGTCTGGGCGGTCGAGGCGGCGGGCGTCCCGAATCGGCGCAGGGCGGCGGCAAAAACAAAGCCGAACTGGGCGCGGCCCTCGACCTGGTGCCGAAACTTATTAGAGATAACTTGAAATAGGCCGATGGCGTTTTGCAATGCACACGATTTTGTGCTATAACGTACAGGAGATGCATACGCCTTAGCAAGTAAGGCATTATCAAAGTACGTCAGAGCGGTACTTTGCTGGAGCGACTGGATCAGGACGATCGGGAATGGGCATAAAAAATCTCTTTCAGAGTCTACGCAATCTCCTTCCCGGAGGCATCGGCGGGAACGGCTTACACTCCTATGACCGCGATCATACTGAGGATGAAGGATTGAACGGAGAGCATTCCAATGGAGAGGAGCGCCAGCTCTTCACCGCGCTCGATGTTGGCACGGCCTATGCCAAGGCGCTGATCGTCGAGGTGGATGGGGAGCAGGGAGTTGTACTGGGCGCGGGCCGCCATCAGCAAAGCTATGCCCACATGTCAGACGGCATTGTGACCGATATCTCCGGTGTGGTTGCCAGTTGCAACGAGGCGCTTACGAAGGCGGAGAAGGCGGCCGGCGGCCTGGTAGCCCCGTATACCGTCATTGGCATCGCGGGCGAACTGGTCAAGGGCAGCTCCACCACCGTCACGCGCCAGCGTTCCGACCCGACAAAGCCGATTACGCCGCAGGAACTGGAAGGGCTGATTACCTCCGCGCAGCAAAAGCTGCACAAGGCGGCGAAGGAGCGTATCGCCGCCGAGACGGGCTACTCCAATATTGAGGTGCGCCTGACCAACGCCGTTGTCATTTCGGTGCGCATCGACGGGCAACAGGTCACCAACCCTGTCGGCTTTCGCGGGCGGCATTTCTCGCTCACGCTCTTCAGCGCCTATGCTCCGCTCATGCAACTGGGCGCGCTCGAAACGGTGGCGCAGGGTCTCGACCTCTCGCTGGTGGCGGTGGTGGCCGAACCCTACGCCCTGGCGCGCTGCCTGAGTACGAACGCCAGCGAGGATAGCGGAGCCATCTTCATCGATATCGGCGGCGGCACCACCGATATTGCCCTGGTGCGCCAGGGGGGCATCGAGGAGACGCGCATGTTTGCCCTCGGCGGTCGCACCTTCACGCGCCGTCTGGCAACGGCCAAAGGCGTCTCCGTTCGCGACGCCGAGTCGATCAAGCTGAGCTATAGCAACGGCCTGTTGAAAGGACATGAGCGCGATGAGGTTGCCGCCATCCTCGCGCCTGAATGCCAGACCTGGATGGACAGCGTTGAACTGCTGATCGATGAACTGGCGAAAGGCGAACTGCTGCCGCCCGCCATCTATCTCGTCGGCGGCGGCTCCGCCCTGCCCGACCTGCGCGAGAAGCTGGATACTTTTCCGTGGACGCAGCGCCTGCTTTTTGCCCACCAGCCCATCATTCGCACGGTTCAACCGGATATGGTTTCAAGCATTGTCGATGCCAGCGGACTGCTGAAAAACGCGCAGGATATCACGCCGATGGCTCTGGCCTATCAGGTCGTCGAACTGCAAAACGAAAACTCTGTTCTGGAAAGAGCGTTGGAACGGGTTATCCATAATATGCGCATCTAGTGCTGCAACCCCGATTTCGATTCCAGAGGGGAGGCCCGTTCCTGTCGCTCTTTCCTGCGAGAAGTATATCATCACATCAGAAAAGAGCAGGCGCAAAGGCGGCAAGGCACATTTCTCTAAACTTTCTGGCTCTGTAGTGTATCCGAAGGGGGTGACGACGTATGGCAGGTGAGCAGCCCTTCTATCTGAATATCAGTCCTGAGGAGAATCTGACGGATATCCGCGAGCGGTTGGCGCAGATTCCCAACCGCCTGATTGTATTGATTGTTCCCCGGCAAACCCGCTTGCGCAATCTCCACAGCTGGAACTTATTACACCACTATGCCGACGACCTGGGCAAAGAGGTCTGGGTTATCAGCGATGATAGCCCGATTATTGAGGTGGCGAGGCGGGCGCAGTTCCGTGTTGGCTCCCCCGGCGGCAGCAGGCGCGGCAGTAACGCCGGGCGCGGCGCAAAAAGCGCGGCGGCACAGCGCGAGGCGAACAGTCGCGGAACAAAGGGTCTTTCACGCTTTCGCCCGTTTTCACCTGCCCGGCAAGCTCCAACCACTCCTCGCAGTTCCGATCTCGGTTCGCGTCTGACGCCCCCTTCTCCACTGCCGCCGTCTGCGCCAGCCCGGCAGGAAACGGATGAGATGCACATTTCCGGGGTGAATGATGAGCCTGAGTTTGTCGGCAGAGGGCCGCTTTCACCGCCTCCGGTCGGTGGTCAGGGCAATCGCCGCGATCTCGATTTTCGTCTCACCGCCCAATCTCCCCTGCGTCCCGTCGAAGCCACGCCGGAGCCGGAAGACGAGGAGATGGATTCTTTCCCCTACAACTATGAACAATCGCAGAAGATTCGCCAGGCCGCGCAGCAAAAAGACGAAGAGGACGACACAGGTATGATTGTCGGCCCCGATACCATGCTCTCGCCGCGTGACAGGATGGCGCCGCCGACAGAGCAGAGCGCGCAGGAGAACGCCATGCAGCCGCGCCGCCCGTCTTCGCCATTGTCCGCGCCCCTCGCGCGCTCCGCCGAGGCGCTGGATGATCCCTATGCCATCCCCGACGATTTCCAGCCTCTGCCCCTCTCCGAGCAGATCGGCGCGGCGCCGCTTCCCCCTTTTGATGATGAAGACGTCACCTCTCTTTCTCCCTATGCAGCCGATGATACACTGGTGCAGGGCGATATTGAAGACCTGGGCGACGACGGCATGGATGAACTGCCAATGGCCGAAGAGCCTCCTGCGCCGCCCCCCTGGGAGGAAGAAGCGGGGATGAGGCCGGATGAGCCGGAGGAAGAAGTGACCGATCTGCCGCCCATCCCCTACAGGCCGCGTTCTGGCCAGTTCTCGGCAGCCGTGCCGGACAGGGGAACCGAGGCCGCTGCGTTCAATCCGGCGGAGCAGGAGGAGCCGGAAGAGCGGGAAGAAGAAATCGAAGACCAGCCAACGCGCGTGATTCGCCCGATCCTCTCTCTGCCCGATGTCGAAGCCACGCAGAACGCGGGTCGTGCCTCCCCCGAAGAGGCGACAGCGGCAACGCCGTCGGCTGCCCCCGGAACGGCGGGCAGACAGGGGGGATCAGGGCCTGTCGGCCTCCCTCTTCCTGCCAGGGCTTCCGCTCGCACATCCCAGGCCCCGAAACGCCAGCCTGCTCCCGCGCGGTCGCGCAAACCGCTTTTCTCGACGCGGCGCAGACGCAGGCAGGGCTGGCTGCGCCCGCTACTGGTGGCAGTGGCCGTGCTATTCATCGCGGGCATTATCCTCTTCGTCGTTCCATCCGCCGATGTGACGGTGACGCTGGCCGCGCAGTCCTATAGCTGGCCCGTCGTTGTCTCGGCCTCGACCAGCCAGAACCTGGCGCAACACACCGTCCCACTCTACACGCTCTCTTTCACCGGCAACGTCACGCAAAGCGGGAAGGCCAGCGGCACCAATACAACCGTCGGCACAGCGAAAGCCACCGGGATAGTGCAGTTTACCAACAATGGGAGCCAGTCTGTTCTCATTCCAAACAATACCATCGTCTCAACTGCGAATAACGTGCTTTTTGTCACCGAGGCAGAACTGCTCGTTGTCGCCGGTAGCACGTTACCTGTCCCGGTACACGCGCAGGCTCCCGGCGCGAGCGGTAATGTTGCGGCCAACACCATCACGGTTATTCCCGCCAGCAGTCTGAGCCAGATCGAGCAGGCGAAAGAAAATCAGGGCGTGACAGTGAAGCTTACTGTCACCAATCCGCAGCCTACCAGCGGTGGGGGGACAGGCACGGCGACGACCGTCACGAAAAAAGATGTGAGCGATCTGCAAACGAAGGCCAGCGCGCAACTCTATCGGCAGTTGCAGGCATGGCTGGCGCAGCAGCAGGCGCGGGGCAATGTGCTGGCTAAACAGGTTCAGGAAAGCCAGCTTGCCAGCTATGAGACGGTGAAGGCCACACCCGCTGCCGGGCAGCAAGCCGCTTCCGACGGCACCTTCAAAGAGACGGTCTCGCTCACCATGCCGTTGCAGTTCGTCCACGCTGGCGATTTGCAGGCGCAGGCGCAGGCGCAGTACCAGCAGTTGAGCAACGCAAAGACGTTGCCACCCGGCGCCACGCGACCGCCGCAGGGCTACGAGCCGGTCGCGGGGCAGCCGGTGAGCTTACAGCCGAAGGATTGCGCCTCGTCGAGCAAATCGAGTACCGCCAATGCCTCTACGCTCTGCTTTACGGCCAGCGCGTCCGTCGCGCAGCCCATCACAGCGCAGCAGGTGCAGAATCTGATCAACGGCAGGAGGGTTGACGTGGTACGCGCCCAGCTTGCCAACAGCAAGACCGGGCTGCCGGGAATCAAGGCGGTGAAGGTCAACGTCTCCCCCGGCTTCTGGCCCTGGCTCCCCTTCTGGACACAGCGCATCACCGTTCATTTTACGACTGATATTGTTCAAAAATGAGGCGACCGAGGCCGCGCCGTAGGCCATGCCACCGGCCCGCAAGCCAGCCGCCGCAGGCCGTGCAGGCCAGCCGCCGCAGGCCACCCGCAAGGGGCTTACACGGGGAGGTTTTTTGGGAAAATTTGTTGTAAAGTCGCTTGAGAGGCCGACGGAAAGGGTGGCATTGGGAACGCTTCTCCATCGGCTTCCC
>Ga0209810_1006533_pt1 | contig 10062 bp, 8 predicted proteins | sample Coa_R1_7_FD_187159 | JGI IMG/M metagenome (GOLD analysis project Ga0209810, IMG submission 187159) | Surface soil microbial communities from Centralia Pennsylvania, which are recovering from an underground coalmine fire - Coalmine... | ecosystem: Environmental > Terrestrial > Soil > Unclassified ...
TTCGTCCGAGAGATTGTCCATCGCCTGGATCACCAGGATTTTGAAGATCTGACCGGATCGAATGGCGGTCGGCCGCCATGCGGGCCGTCGGAATAGGCCAGCGCCGCGAGGAGACCGGCGCGGAACGTCTCAAAGTCGACCGCCGCCGCGAAGGCCTCCAAATGATCGCCGAGCCCGCTCAGACCTTTCAAGCGCTCGTTGACATCGAAAAATCCAGGCTGGCCGTGCATCGACTCGTCTTCGATTCCTTCAATGCGATGGAATCAGAAATCCCTAGCTTCGCCAGTTTTTCGAAGTGTCCAGTGGGGGATGCCGGCGGGCAGCCGCTCCCCGCGCGCGGCGCCGATGTGGGCGGGCAATATTCACATATCCAGGTTTTGCCCTTGAAGACGAGGCGCCCAGGATCGAGATCAAGCTGGCCCTGCCCGCCGTCAGAGCGTTGGGCCGGTCCTGCCCGTTTGTAATCACACTGCGCCAATATTTGGCGCCAATCCGGTTATGCGCCGCAGGTTTTCAACATATCTCTGCTCGCGCACACGAAGCGCGGGAATTAGATATAAGAATGCGCTGCTGAAGTGGCGCATATAACTTCCGAAATCCGGCTCAAAAAGATTCAATACAGCGATATGCGCGAGAAATAGAAAAGCTAGCAGCCTATGCGGTCCTTGCACCAATCGAATGCCAGCAGTGACTAGCCAAGCGTATATGATCACATTCACGAACAACACTATTTCGTTTGGGGTCACATCCATCACAAACGGGAAGTTGAGAAGGCAGAAAGAATAGAGATAATTACCAAGAAAATGAATAGCACTGTCTGGAGCGAATAGGTTAGGGAACATGGTCCGCACAGCGGGTCTAAATTCACTACTCAAGTCGAAATAGACCGCATCACGCGGACCTTCAAGGAGCTGATATACGTACTCCGGCAAGATAAAAATGACCAGAAAAAAAAGCAGAAGAGAAACTAAACGCATCACGCTCTTTAGTCTGTCTAGGAGTAGAAAACCTGCGAAGGCAGCCAAGATGAGAAGGTAATAGGTTCGCAAGAAGATACCAAAAGCAGTGTAAGCTCCAAATATCGTTAGCAGCACCGGAAATGACGTCGCGCTTCGGCAAGAAATTAAGTATATTAGAAGACTCATAGTAATGACGAGCGTATCCTTAGTAGGAGCCATCATGTTCAAAAGAGCCAATGGGATCATGACAGGTATGACGAGCACCATGCCCCGGTAACTCGCTATTTGCTTCAATATGCACCATAAAACATAGCTGTTCAGCAATTCTACAAATACATCGGTAGCATCTTTCGGCAGCAAACTGAAAATGGCCGACACGGCGGCGAACGAGGAGTCGCCTTCGATACTCGACGTCCCGTCAACTAAGCTCTGGATAAATTCCGCATCGCGGAGATATTTTTCCGGTATTACCTCGGGGAACACGAAATATAATAGTGCGTAAGCGCAAATCCAAAAAAAAGCGAAGGCTCTAATAGTAAAGCTGTCAGGCACTGAGGGCAGCGCGAACGGTTTCACCTACTCAGGTCCGGTACTGGTTACATCGATGGTTGAATCGGGGGACGTCAGCGGGATCAATACGGGATCCTCAGAAAGAGCGTAGGAATTATCACGGCTGTCCTCTCGAATCCGGATCGAAGCTTTGCGCAAAGACCAAGCAGCGAGAAGCTGTCGGCCGTCCGGCTGCCGAAGCAGCAGCAAGTAATCGCGGGCTTCTCCGGCCGCAAGCCGGCGTTCAACAACGGCATCCCGCACGCGAGGTAAAAACTCTTTTAGCGTGTTATAGGATGGTTTGCCCCGATTTTCGTAATCGCGCAGGCCGAAATGCCGTTCGGCGTCGGAGAGCCCGGCTTCGCTGCCCGAATCTCGCCATTCGTACCAGATCGATGCGGGAATTCGTTCCAGATTGTTAAGAAGGACGTAGCGTGCCGTATAAGCGGCTTGCTGTTCGGGGGTGACCGCCGCCAAGCTATATCCCCATTCTGAATTAATGAACGGCAGCGGCTTTTTGCCCGCTGGCGTATGCTGGTTGATGAAGGTCCGCATTGCCTGATAATCATCGGAGACTGTCTCCGGAGGCGTGGACCGGTACGGATGAATGCTTAGGGCATCGAGACAAGAGGCTGCGGGCGACTTCAAAATGGTTCCGAGGAAATCTGGACGCCAGTGAGCGGAACTGGGCAAGTACGCCAACGCCGGCCCGATAACCGTTGCCTCCGGCACAGCGTCTTTGATAGCAGAGCAGATTGCGCTGAGGAACGAGGTGAACGCCGCCCCGTCCGCCTTCGGCGGCCAGCCGCCGTTTGTGTCCGGCTCGTTCCAGATTTCCCATATGACATCCTGGCCATTATAGCGTCGCACTGTTTCAGCGGCAAAGCGTTTGAATGCCTCAAGGGCTTCGGATGACACCGGCGCCTCGGGTAGCTGAAGGGAAATTGGGGGGGGTGCGGGATCTTCAGGAGCGACGTCGACCAATTTGCTATACGCTTCATGAAAGCCATTTAACTCATAAATGACGCGCAGCTTTCTGGCACGAATTTCCTTCATCAGCGCATCAGCGTTAGACCAGTCGTAGCTCCCCTTCTTGTGTTCGATAGCGTTCCATGGATACCCAAAGCGCAGATAAGCCGCCCCCATGGCTTTAATATCATCTAGTTCTTCAGGCGTTATCCGCCATTCTTTAACTTGCACGCCGAACCCTCCGCCAATCGTCTGCCCGTTGGAAGGCAAGGGCGCGGCAATACTGGGCAAAACGAGCAAACCCAGACTGAGAAGATTCGCTAGGCAACGAATGGACTGATTTCGGAAGGTCATAACGAATTTTCGTGTAACGAATAAATTCACTTACGTTAAAAAGCGTCATCCCGACCGGGACGAGAAGGGTGGCTACATGCCATGCTATACCCACAACTATCCTGGCCGTGCATTGCTTCTTCCAATAAAGTGAATTTTTCCCATGTTGCAGCGCAGCGCTTTTTGTGCGATGGTTATGCATAATCCCAGAGACAAAAATAGGCAATCCTTAGCGGCGTTGGGCGGTTTCTGGCCATTGCTAGCCGTTTTGAGTTTTGGGCTTTGCGCCCGTTTGACGCGGCTATGCCGTTCCCGCTTAGACAGATTTGGATGGCTAGAAGGTCATTTTGATGGAGTTCTCAAAAAACATCCCTAATTTCAGGTTGCCCATTGCCGAACCGAATGCCCAGCTGCAAACTCCCATTTTTCATTACGGTTTGATCGTCTGGCGCCGGCGCATCTCGGTTTTGGCTGCCATTAGCGCCGCTCTGTGTCTGGCATTGGTATATATCACCGCTGCCCCGGCCCGTTACACAGCGACAACAACAGTGGCCCTCGATGCGCGGCGGTTGCCATTTGCACAGAACGAAACTCTCCCGGATCTCTTAGATTATGACTCAACCACACAAAGCCAGGTGGAGACGATCAAATCCACCAACGTTGCTTCAATCGTGCTTAAGAAGCTGAAGTTGACCGAAGACCGGGAATTCGGCGGCCCTATGACGCTCTTGGAAAAGCTCGCTGGCGGCTTGGTCACTGATGAGACGGCGGACCCCCATGAACAAGCGCTGCGCCTAGCAATTGAGAGATTTGAAAAAGCGTTGCATGTCAGCAGGACCGGACCGCGCAGCTATGTGGTTGAAATTTCCTACACGTCCGCCGATGCCAAGAAAGCGGCGATGATTGCGAATGCGACCGCTGAAGCATACATCGAGGACCAGATCCAGGCCAAATTCGAGACCGCGAGCCGCGCAGCCAAATGGCTCCAGCAGCGGATTTCCGAATTACGAACGCAGGCGACCAACGCCTTTAAGACCATCCAGGATTTTAAATCCCAAAATAACCTTATTGTTAACAGCGATGGGAAGCTAGAGACCGAGCTCGAGCTTGAGGAGATGGCGGATTCTCTTGCCAAAGCGCGAGCTGAGACCGCATTGGCCCAGTCGCGCTTGGCGGAGATCGAGGCTGTCCTTGCGAGTCCAAGCTCGGATGATGGTGTGCCTGATGCAACGGTGACCGATGCTCTCAATAGCACAGTAATCACGAAGCTCCGGCAACAGTACCTTGACGACAAGAACCGTGCGAGCGAATGGGCTTCCCGGTACGGTCAAACGCATCAGGCGGTGATCAATCTTCGATCCGATATGGCAGGAATAAAACGGGCCATCCGCGAAGAAATGCAGCGCATCGCGGAAACCTACAAGAGCGATCTTAAAGTTGCTCGCGCCCGAGTGGAGGCTATCAGCAAAAATTTAATTGAGGTCTTCCAAAACAACAGCGGGAAGCGCCAATCGCAGGCAAAGCTACAAGAATTGGAAACTGCCGCAAATTCTTACCGCTCCATTTATGAAACCTTCCTCAGCCGGTACACGCAGGCGGTACAACAGCAGTCCTTTCCATCGACGGAAGCGAGGGTCATTTCTCCTGCGACCCCCGGAAAAAAAACCTCTCCCAAAATCGTTTTCGCTCTGGCGCTCGCTCTTGCTGGAGGAGGGGTGTTGGGCATTGCAACAGCCCTTGTTCGCGAGCGGATGGACCGCGTCATCTATTCGAAAGATCAGCTGGTCCGGGAAATGGGCGCCACTTGCATAGCGGTTCTCCCTGCCGCAGATCACCGAAATAGCCAGATCAAGAAGGGATTTGGCTCATCGGGAGCCAAAGCACTCTACGAAGCTTTGCCGAAAGAGATTTTGCGAAGTGAGAAGGCTGCCGGTGTGCCGACGTTGCTCTATCAAAGTGAAAAGCCATTCTCTGCGATATCTGAGGCGCTCCTCAACATAAAGGTGGCCGCGGATATTGGAAGCATCTCGCGTGAAACACGCGCCTTGGCCATGGTCTCGGCATTGCCGGGCGAGGGTAAGTCGAGCATTGCCTCGAGTCTTGCCGCGGCAATTGCTGGCTCAGCCCGCAAGGTATTCTTGATCGACTGCGATCTGCGCAATCCCTCGTTAACACGCTTCTTCGGCATGGAAAATCGCGCTGGTTTACTCGAACTGCTCCAGGGCCTTGGGAGCATTGAAAGCTGCGTGAACCGTATTGACCAGTACGGGTTCGATTTCTTATGCGCGCCGAGCAAAGTCCCACCCGTGCATACTGCCGATCTCCTGAACTCCGAGGCAATGAATGGATTATTAGCGAGTGCCAAGGAGCGGTACGATTATCTAATTATAGACCTTCCGCCAGTCATCCCAGTGAGTGATGTTCGGGCCTGTGCGCATCTATTTGATGCATTCGCCTTTGTGGTGGAATGGGGCAAAACCTCGGTCGATGATCTCAATGAAGCAATGCAGATCGCACCTGGCGTCCGCGACCGGCTTCTCGGGTTCGTATTGAACAAAGTAGATGCAAAGTTCATGCGCCAGGCTAAAGGGTATGGGTATAAATATGGTCATTACGCCCGATGAGCGTAGAGAGTTGGCCTGCTGACCGGTAGCTGCAGCAGCATAGCTTTAGGAGGTAAATCCGAAGAAGCTTGTAGCGGGTGATTGAACCCTAAGCATGAAGGATGAGAGTGGTTAACATGCTGAACATTAAAACTTTTATTGGCATTGCTACTGGTTCGCTGCGCGGCCTGCATAAAAGACTTGCTGTGTTTATTGTTCTCGGCATGGTGGCTGGTACAACTGTGGTGCTTGCAATTAATTCGCATATCTCAGACGTGCACAATATGGAGAAAGATCATCGCGCCCCGATCGACTATGGTTTCGGTCCGGGCAAAGGGAAGGGAATGGGAGCACCAAATCTCATCCTCGGGCAAACCCCGGCAATCCCGCAAAGCAAGCTCCCCCAAACCCGGGCAATGCCGCAAACCGGCCACGCAGTGCCGCAAGCTATACCGAGTGGCGGAGGTTCAGGAGGCTATTTCGCCGACCCGGTAACCTGGCCCCTTATTCCCCTTCACATGGCTCTCCTGCCCGATGGGCGCGTGATGAGCTATGGCACCGATCAAAACGGCAATCAAGGGGGGCAGATCATTTACGACGTCTGGACTCCCAGCCTTGGGACCGGATCCTCTTCGCACAATGTCCTGCCGAATGCGACTAACACAGACATCTTTTGCAGCGCGGGATCGTTGCTTGGGAGCGAATTTCGCAACGGCGCTCAACTATTGATCACCGGCGGCGATGTGACGATCAATGGCGTGCGCAACTTTGGGGGAAGTTTCGTCAATTTCTTCTCCCCGGCGACAAATACGCTGAGCCCGGCGCCGGCGGGGATGAATTACGCGCGCTGGTATCCCACTATCACTACTCTGCCTAATGGCGATAAGTTCCTTATGGGGGGCTATGATCAGACCCAAACGCCTACCTTGACACCCGAGATCTATCATTTGTCCACCTCAAGCTGGACGACACTGCCCGGAATCTCGATTGGCGGAACGGTCAATAATAGTAACAATACATGGGAATGGTTTTATCCGAGAGGCTTTATCGGCGCCGACGGCCTTGTCTATCTCATTCAAAATAGCGGCCAAATTTTTAGGCTCACCATTGATGGCTCCGGGACCATGACAGATACGGGAGTGCAGGCGTTCGCCGGGTGGGCCTGGTATCCCACGCTAATGGTCGAACCGTACAAGGTGTTGACAATTCGCCAGTCCTTTAACTCCCCCTCCGGAGACTTTGTCCAGCTCGTCGATCTCTCGCAGCTCGACACCTCCCAAAACCCGCCAGTGGTGAAGCCGCAGGTGTCGATGCTCGCTCAACTAGGCCCGGACCCCAACTCCCCCGGCAACGGCTTGGACCGCATATGGTCAACGGCAACATTGCTTCCTGATGGCAGGGTCCTCGTCACGGGGGGCTCCTCGGTTGCAAATCAATTGGTCAATGCAGCTGGTCAATCGGTCGTCTACTATCAAGCGCAGATCTATGATCCGAGCACTAATTCGTGGTCTTTCGGCGCCTCCGCTCAGAAACCCCGTCTTTACCATTCGGGGGCACTGCTGCTTCCAGACGGATCGGTGCTGACAGGAGGCGGCGGAGCACCAGGCCCGACCAATGAGCTAAACGCGGAAATTTATTACCCTTCGTATCTCTATTTGAAAGACGGCTCCGGAAATCCCGCGCCCCGCCCAAATATCGTTTCCGCGCCATCGACCTTATCCTTAGGCCAGACGTTCACGGTGACGATGGGCTCGGGCACTGTGAATGCGGTCGGATCTATCAGCCTCATTAAATTGGGATACAACACCCACTCCTTCGACCCGGAGCAGCGGCGGATCCCGCTTTCTTTCACTCAGAGCGGGGGAACAGTCACTGCAACGCTGGGGAATGACGGTCTGGCACTTCCCGCTGGATTTTACATGCTCTTTGTCTTCAATACCGCTGGCGTACCCGCTGTAGCGAGTATAGTAGAGATCGTCCATCCGTTACCCGACCTGATTCCAACGTCGCTCTCCTACAGCGCCGCAACCCAGACCTTCACCAGCGTCATATCAAATCAAGGTACGGCCGCGACGCCCAACGGGTGGCTCGGCGTCATTTACTCGGTCGACGGGCAATACTGCACATGGGGTGGCTTGACCAAATCTCTGGCAGCCGGCGCATCGGTGACCATCGGCACTGGCGGTGGCCCGTGCGTGATCCCCGCGGGCACGCACACGATTAGCGTATTGGCCGATGATCAGGGTCTCGTGGCCGAGTCTAACAAATCCAATAACACGCTTTCTCAGACGATTACCGTCGCTGCAACGCCGCTCCCCGATCTCATTCCCGCGTCGCTCACTTACGACCCCGCGACCCAGACCTTCACCAGCGTCATATCAAACCAAGGTACGGCCGCGACGCCCAACGGGTGGCTTGGCGTTGAATACTCGGTCGATGGGCAAGGCTGCACTTGGGGTGGCGTGACCGAATCTCTGGCGTCCGGTGCATCGGTGACCATCGGCACTGGTGGTGGCCCATGCCCGATCCCGGCTGGTATGCACACGATCACCGTACTCGCCGACGATCAGGGCCTCGTGGCCGAGTCCAACAAATCCAACAACACGCTTTCTCGGACGATCACCGTCTCGCCGTGAGAAGCCGTTTCGAAAAGGACTGAGGGGCGGAAGGGCATGTGATTCCAAAGTGTAGCCGATTCACCTTGCACGCTGGTCCAAGACCGCCTCCATCGCGTGCGGAGGCGACTGAATCGATATCGGCGGTAATATTGGCGCCAGGTTTGTCTCAATCTCGGTTACGGAATTAGGTACTCTGCCCACGAAGTCTTGACCGGTCTTTAAGTGACTATGCAGCGCTGCGGCATTCGAGCTCTTCAAGCAATGCCAGATATTTCTCGCCGCATCTGGACACCGTGAATTCACGTCCCCGCGCTTGAAGGAACTCCCTCGAAAATCGCGGCCGTTCGAGAGTGTCCTGCATTGCCCGCGCCAATGCCTTGACGTCACCAACCGGGACGAGCGTCCCGTATTGACCATGGCCAAGTACTTCCGCAGGTCCGTGCGGACAGTTGGTGCTAATGACGGGAGTCCCGCAAGCTAATGCTTCGGCTAGCACATTGCCCAGTCCCTCGTAGATCGACGACAAAACAACCGCGGTCGCACGAACCATGAATGGTAGCGGGTTGCTTTGGAAGCCTGGCAACCTAACTCGTTCGCTGACTCCGAGCTCTTGCGCCAGCTTTTCAAGAAGCGGGCGCAGCGGGCCCTCACCGAGGATTATTAACCTTGCTTCATGACGGAGTGGGAGCTCAGCGAAAGCACGCAGCAATGTATCGAAGCCCTTTTGCTCCACTAGCCGTCCAGCAGCGACGAAAACCGGTAACTCCTCACGGAACCACGGATGCTCCAGGGGCATGCTGGCCCGGAGATCAAAGTCAGGTGTCACAACACCATTGTAGATGACGGCGGGATGTCGATTCTGACAACTTACCACAGCGGCAAAATCGTCGCGCACCCCCTCTGATACCATGACTACAGCATCTGCCTTTTGAATCGAAATCCGATAAAGCAAAGGAAGCAACCGATACTTCATCCCTCTCTGCGCTTCGGCCGATAGCGTGTTATGCAAAGTGACGACCAGCGTGAACCTGATCTGGGCCAGCCGCTTGGCCCAAAGGGCGACGATGTTATTTTGCCCTAAATGAGACAATAGAAAGTCAGGTTTGGATCGGCGCAGGTACCCAATGAGGCGGGGCAGGACCTTGAGAATCTGGCGGCTTCCAAGCGATACGATTTGTATGCCCGGAGGCACGATAGACATTAACGGACCATCGGCACGATCGAGAAGCAAGGTAACGTCCACCCCCTGCTGCTGAAAATATCCCGCGAGATCAATCTGTAGCCGTTCCGCCCCCCCACCATCTAAGCCAGGGAGGTATATGGCCATTCGTCGGCTTCGCATATTAGCACTTCCATTGATTTGAAATTCGTCTAATTAAAATAGCACGAAATCCGAAAAGCTTTCAATTTATGGGAGAATCGCGCCTTTCGGTTTTAAGCCGCCGGTCTTCTCCATCGATCGCATGCAAAGGGCACGGGAGTTGCTTCGTCCATTTCGTGAATCCGCCGCCACCAATCAAGCATGTTTATGGTTTCCCAAAGAGAGTTGACTGGCTACGATGCCCGGATAACCCATGCAGAATGCATTCATCGGAAGCTTAAAGGGCGCCTGCACGATGATCTCGTTAGGGTGTTCGACGACGTCTCCCATGTGCGCCACGTCCGGCCGATGGCGGCACCACTACAAAATCGCCGCACGCATTCGTGCCCGGCAGATCAACCCGGGCGGCCTCGCGCCGGGCGCCCGAGCGTTAAACCGTAACAGAAATATTCAGCAACAAGACTCTCATTTTTGATGGGAGAGTCAAGGGACTGAGGTCAATTTGACTCAGATGAATTGCGCGGCAAGCAGGACGCCATTCGCCAAACGAGCGTCTTGCCCAAGTTTCCAACGCTGCTTAGATTGCCAGCTGGCAGTGGCGGAATCAGGATCGTTACCAAGCCGGACGCGGACATCGCCGCTGGCGTTCGCTGTGCATTACAGACAATGGATAAGAGCTTTTGCCCGCATATCGAGTGGTGAATTTTAGC
>Ga0209810_1006538_pt1 | contig 10057 bp, 9 predicted proteins | sample Coa_R1_7_FD_187159 | JGI IMG/M metagenome (GOLD analysis project Ga0209810, IMG submission 187159) | Surface soil microbial communities from Centralia Pennsylvania, which are recovering from an underground coalmine fire - Coalmine... | ecosystem: Environmental > Terrestrial > Soil > Unclassified ...
TGATCCTGCAAGTAGCGCCAGCCGTTGAAGGTTGCGTGATCGTCGCGTTCACGGGAAGGGTGGCGTCCATGATGAACGAGGTAAAGACACCGTCGCCAGCGCAGGTCCACGGCTGAGATGGGTTATGTCGGCTGGGAAGATACATGGTCAGTATGAACATGGCGTACCTCCCTGATCATTTTAGCATCAACGGGCCGGCATGCTCGTTGACCGGAAAGCTGGATAATTGGAGCGACGCCAATTTGTACAAACGATACAACTTGCTAATCGTAAAGCGACGAGTACGTAAGGCGGCGAAATCAGAAGTTCTATCCCGAAGAAAAAGTCGGATCCTCCATCCAGCGTTCCACCGAATCGAACCGGCCGTCCTTGTTCCAGCAAGCCGGATACTCGATGTTAGTCTCCACCCGCGGCTGCAGCTCTGGAAAATACTTCTGGACCGTTTCGCAGAGCACGCGTCCCGTGAGGCTGGCGACTTCTTGCAGCGCATCCAGTGGCGCTTCAAACAGATACGCGTTCTACAGGGGTACCAGCAGCCGGGCATCGTAACGACGGTAAAGTTTATCCAGACGGTTTCCCGCCACCTTGAACACCACCGCCGCACTACCTTGAACGGGATGATTCGGCATCCAGTTCCGCTCCCAGCTGCTCAACGGCCCGGACGCCCGCGCCCAATGCCTTCGTAGGCCGGTCAATGTGCTCACGTAACCGCACAGGGCGCCAAATTGTGGAGTCTCGGCCAATGCCCGCCGAAGTTCAGGGAACATGGCCATGAAGCGGTCCAGCAGTGCCGCGGCCTCTGCCTTCGAGGTATTCAGCCGCAGGGCCAGGCCGTACGGAGTAATCCCATAAATCAGGGCCAAAGTGCAGGGCAAACGCATTATCTAAACTACTTCTATTAAAGGAGTTGCATTGCTGAGCAAGAGCGAAAAAATCTCTTGCTCAGCAATGCAACTCCCTATGAATCAAGGGGTTGCTGGTGCGTTTGCCCTGTCCCCTTAGTACAAACTAACGCTACGGGCAGTTCGGGAAGTTCGCAGCGCAGGTATCACCCCCGCCCGGGGGTACTGGGAAAGCGCAATCGCATTTCGCAGCGGGACTAGGGCATGTCCCGCTACCCGCCGTACACTCATGGGTCTGGCCAGCTCCTGTGGTGGAACAGGTCATCCCCTGCCTCGGGCATAAAAGGCCATTAGGGCAGCCTATCATGTTAGGGCCGCAGTAGAAACTACTCTTCTGCGCGAAGATTCTCGTTCCAGCTAGCATTCCACAAAGAAAACAAACCGTGACGATCAAAAGCAACCTTCTCATATTCTGCTCCTTTTTTCCTGCAGTGAATGCGCTCAGGCTAAGGCGTGGAGCCAGCGCTTGGCCGGTTCCCACTATGTTTTCAGGCAAAAAGCCCTCTTTTGACCTCTTTTTTTGGACCTACTTTCCTATTCCTTAGCAGTTTGCCGCGCTGCCGATGCCCGGAGTGTAACAACTGTCTCAATCAGTTCCCACGCCGACACGGACTTTCATCTCAAATAGCAACTCTCCCGATTTCCCTCGCCCCGTCACGATGATGCCGAGGTTCCCCAAGAAATGGGATTCTTTGCGGAGATCCAGTTCCATGCGCCCTTCCACCTGCTGGCCGGGAACGAGAAGCCGTTCCGGTAATTCGACCTTCAAACAATCGCAACTCGTCATGATCTCGACTATTTCCACCGAAGCCGCGCTTTGATTCGTCAACCAAATTGTACGAGACTTCTGACTTCCCGGAGCCACCTGTCCCAGATTCAGGTCGGCTTCCGAAGGAATTAAGGGCAAAGAAGATCGACCATCCCTCCCCTCCGTAGCCGACAATGTCCCCGCTCGGTGCAAACCTTGGCCACCTCGCCCTCCGCACCCTGCCACGACGAGTGTCAGCACTGAATTGGAGAGCATGAGGCTGAGAAAAGTGGGGATTTTAACGCTGTGGCGCTGTGGCGCTTCGACTCGTCCAGGTGATCGGAAGAGGAAGAACATGACACCGGCACCCCCGAATGAATCCTTCGTCGATGTTCGTGATCGAGAACTGTGGGGTCCCTCGCAACTCTGAGTTCTCAACCTAAGCCGGAGAATCTAGCTCGTCAAGTAGAAAACAGCCACCTTAAGAAAAAGTAATAATCCGCTTGGGATGGAACCGCAGCTTCTGGATCTACAACTCCGCGATAAACATTCTTTACTATTCGCCGGCGGCAGTGCCAGGCAAGCCTGAGCGACCCCAAGGCGAAGCGCGACGCCTTCGCGCACCCGCTGATCGTGTTCCTCGCGCTCGAAGCAGAAGGCGACCTTGCCGACGCGAAAGCACAACGGCGCGGCATCGCCGACATAGGCGGCGGCGACGTGGGAGCGCACCTCGCCGGTCATCGGCTCACAGCTTTCCAGCGGAATGCGTAACGAGATTTCTTGCCGCGTGATCCGTCCGTACCACGGCTGCGACGAGAAGGCGCGATCCTGGGAAACACAGTAGGCCAACATAGCGGTATAGTTCTCGAAACATTCGTTCCACGGCGGTCCCGGCAGCACAGCGTCGCTCGGCCGCAGCACCGCCTCCAAGTCCGGCGCGCTGCCCTGTCCGGGATCGAGTAGGACACGGCAGGCCCCCCCCCTTTCTCCCCCCCCAGTTTCGGGGGGGGAAGAGGGGGGGGCTTGTACGGCGGCGTGGCGGAAGACGTGCATGGGCATACCTTCGGAGAGCAGCCGGGCGGCCAACGCGTGGGGCGTGCTGGCGATGGCGTTGGTGACGAAATAGACGCCGCGCAGCCCGGTGTGCGGATCGAAGACGTAGATGCGCCAATTGCTATGTACCGGCGACGGCAGCAAGCGGCGCAGCGGGCCAAGCAGGCGCGGGCCGAAATGACCGTGGCGATACGTCAGGTGCGTGAACAGAGCGTAGCGGCCGGCCCGGCCAAGGTGCTGCAATTCCAACCCGGCCGGCACAAACGGTTCCAGTCGTTCCGCCTCTACGAGGTAATTAACATAAATGACATCGGTTATATCGCTCAAGAACGCCAGCGGCGGCAGCCACTCGCAGTAGGCGCGGAGCAATCGGCTGTTGGCCAGCACTTCCAGCACACGGCTGGCCATGCCGCGCCCTGGATGACGCCACGGCGCCATTCGGCCGTGCTTTTCATCAGGCCGCGCACGGCGTAACACTTGCTCAATAACCAATGCCAACCAGAGAAGCAGCAGCGTTAGGCCGGCGGCATTGCTCGCGCCTACCAGCACCGGACCGGGCCGCAACTCCTCCGGCAACAATAAGGCGACGCTGCCCAGCGCCAGCAAGCCCCAGGTGAGAAATGACAAAACGGTCAAGCTCCGCTTCCATGTTCCCGCAGCAGCGAAGCACCAAGTCCAGCCCAGGGCCATGCACAGGTACAGTGTCCCGCCCCAGATGACGACGGCCCGATAGGCTTGGCTCTCGAACTCCCGATAGGAAGCGAATTCTCCTCGGCGGTCCGCTTCGGCGGCGAGATCGAGGCCGCGCGTCACCCAAAGGACTTGCCCGAACTGATCGGGCACTACGGCCAAGAGAGTGAACAACAGCACGACGGCGGCCGGCAGACGCGGAATCCAGGGTGTTCGCCACAGAGCCAGACCGGTCAGTACATTCACCAGGGCGGCTGCCTGCCACGGCAGCCAGCCCAGCCGCCACAACCAAGGATGCTCGGCCAGATAGTCTGCGCGTCCAGCCACACCCGTGGAACTCCCTCCCGGTATACCGGGCAGCAGCAAGAATAGCGTACAAACCAGGGCGACAAGATGGACGCACAGATTGATGAGCAGGATTTGCTCCAGAAACCGCGCCGCGAAGCGCGGCTCGTTTTTGGCAAGGGCGTGCATCTTTCAGTTTTCGGTTTTCAGTTTTCAGTTTTCAGTTTTCAGTGCACCTCTGACTGAACACTGAACACTGAAAACTGAAAACTATTTATCAGCTTCCGCTCTCCGGCGCGGGCGGTTGGGCGCTCATGGAGGCACCGCCGGACATGCGTTCGTAATCACTCACCTTCTTGTGCAAGGTATTGCGGTTAATGCCCAGACGCTTGGCCGCTGTCACCTGCACTCGGCCACAGGCGATCATTACCTGTTCGATCAATTCGCGTTCGACGGCGCCGACGATGCGCTCGTTCAGCGAACCATCGGGCAAAGTCTGGATACCGGTACGTACCAGCTGCTGGATTTGGCTTTGCAGGTCCGTGCCGCCGCGGCCGCGAGCGGCGCGCCAGCGCTTCGCTCCTTGTCCCGGCGGCGTCAGCAAGTCCGGCGTCAGCGGCCCGCCGCCCGCCAGCACCACCGCCCGCTCCATGTAGTTCTCCAGCTCACGGACATTGCCCGGCCAATCGTGATCGAGCAGGATCTTGATAACCGCCGGCGTCAACTCCGGCGCATCACGGCGATGCTCTTCGGAATGGCGTTCGAGGAAAAAGCGAGCCAGCGCCGGAATATCTTCCCGGCGTTCCCGCAGCGGCGGCAATTCGAGAGACACCACGTTGAGTCGATAGTATAAGTCATCGCGGAATCGGCCGGCGATGATTTCATCTTCGAGGTACTGATTGGTAGCGGCGATGACGCGGGTATCAACGTGGATGGTACGGCTCTCGCCGACGCGCTCGAACTCCTTCTCCTGCAAGACGCGCAGCAGCTTGACTTGCAGCTTCGGGCTCATGCTCGATATTTCATCGAGAAAAATGGTGCCGCCGTGCGCCGCCTCGAAGCGGCCGGTCTTGTTGTCGATGGCCCCGGTGAAGGCGCCCTTGACGTGGCCGAACAGCTCACTCTCGAGCAGGCTCTCGGCCAGGGCGCAACAATTGACGCGGACATACGGTCCTTCCGCGCGGGGGCTGAGGCGATGAATGGCGCGGGCGACGACCTCCTTGCCGGTGCCGGTCTCACCGACGAGCAGGACGCTGGCCGGGGTCGGTGCCACCAGCTGTACCAGCCGAGCTACTTCGCGCATGGCCGGCGACTCGCCGACAATCCCCGGCAATAAATCACCATCCTCACTCTCAAGCGGTCCAGACCATTTCATGCGTCGTGCGCCTCCTGGCCTTAGGGAAAGTCAACCGGATGACCTCTTTAATAATAGCGAATTCCCGCCCTTTCGCTGCGCCAGCGAGCGGCGGGAAAACGGAAACGTGCCTGGCCATTTACTCTAAGCGCAGTGACCAGACAGCCAGTCCGAGACTGAACACCCCCAGGGCGGCCAGCACGCCGCACGAGCGCAGAAGGATCACCGCATTAGGCTGATAGGTTTCCGATCCGCCGAGCAGTTCACGGTACGCATCCAGCGCCCAGCCTTGCGGCGTCCAGTGCGTGATGAACTGCGTATTTTCCGGCATCATTTCGCGCGGCAGCACACAACCGCCGACCACCGCCAGCACCAACACAAGCAAGCCGCCATAAATCGCCACCTGCAGCTCGCTGCGGGCCACCGAAGCAATCCACAGTGCCAGACCCATCGCTGCCAGCGACGTGCAAAGCACAACCGGTAGCAGCCAGGCCAGCTGTTCGGCCAGCGGCCAATCATCCGGTCCCCAGCGGACGCCGAACAGCCAACGGCTGGCGATCAGCAAAAACAACGTCTGCCCGACCGACAGGGCGAAGCAGGGCACCATTTTACCCATGAGAATATGTGTACGCGTCAGCGGCGCCGCCTGCAAGCGCCGCAGCGTACCCTGCCGCCGCTCGGCCACAAACACCCAGCCGGCGATCAGCACGAGGAAGAACACGAACATGACCACGAACATCGGCACCAGGTATTTGTAATGTTCGCCTCCGTAGCGCAGCACCCCGACACCCTCGCGGTCCTTGTATGGACGTACTTCGGCACCCTCACGAGCTTCTTCCGATGACTTGGTCAAGGACGCCCAGGTTTTACCGCGCAGATTGTACTTCTTGAATTGCTCGGCCAGCGCCGCCTGTACGCCGTCGCCGACTTTTCTGTTGTACATTTGCGCCTCCTTGGCGTTGCCGCCCGACGCCATCTTGAGCAATTCGCCGAGCTGAATCTTATCTTTACGCATCAGGAGCTGAAACTGCTTGGGCACCGGCAAATTGACCTTATCGCCCAGCAGTTTGATGAACTCCGGATCGCTCAGCCGCTCGAACGCCCGGCCGATCATCCACGGCAGAATGACGCGCAACAGCGACACCTGCACTACCTGTTCAATGATCGCTGAAGTCGTGGGTTGTTTCTCATCTTTCCACAATTGGACATCGATTTTGTCCAAATAAACACCGTCGCGGTGAAACGGATTGAGTCCGTCGGCCAAGAACGAGCAGCGGTTGATGCGCTCGCTGAAGTTCGGCCCGAAGACGAGAATCGCTGCTTGCTTGTGTTCGCGGATGAGGCGTTCGGCATCCTCACGTTGCGTAATGGTTTCAAGGCGAATGCCGGCCGTCTCGGCCAGATCGCGCTGCACCACATGCGACCACGGCTCGCCGGGGTTGAGACCGGAGCCATGATCGAGATCCAGCAACATGATACGCAGGCGATTATCCGGCTTCTGCCCGAATCCCTCTCCGACGAACAGGCCAAATACGAGAATGAACAACAGCGGCAGCACGAACAAAAGAAGCAGCGACACCGGATCGCGCAGCACCAGCCGCAGCTCCTTTTTCACCAGCGTCCAGATGATGCTCACGGGAACGCTCCCCGAAAAAAAGTGAACCACAGAGACACAGAGACACAGAGAAGAAAAAGAGAGTTAAACAATCATTCGCTTTATTCCGTTTTTGATGACAGGGACGCAGAAGTTGATGAGCAAGCCGACGCGCACCTTGGTGAGCCGAAGGTAGGTGAGCAGCTGAGCTTCGTGGATCGGAAGCAGTTTCTCGACGGCTTTTAGTTCCACCACCAACCGCCCAGGGAAGAACAGATCCATACGGAGGTCAACATCGAGCTTTAGACCCTTGTAAACAATAGGGAGAGGTTCTTGGGGCTTATGGTCGATGCCGCGCAAGCGCAACTCATGTTCCAGGCACAGTTGGTAGACGCTTTCGAGTAAGCCGGGTCCAAGTTCTCGATGAACCTCAATAGCCGCTCCAATGATTTCCTGAGTGAGTGGATCGCGCTCTTCCATTTTTTTTTCTCTTCTCTCTCTTCTCTCTGTGTCTCTGTGTCTCTGTGGTTCAATTAAAGCCTCAATCGCGCAATTGTCGTCCTGTCAGATGCAGAAAAACGCGCTCCAAATTCGGCTCCTTGATGTCGAGATGAACCAGCTCCGCTCGCTCCTGCTGAAGGAGGCGCATCAACTCCACGAGCGCCAGTTTGACATCGCTGCATTCCAGCTCCAGCATCTGATATTCTCGTTCACAAAGCAGAGCATCGGGCAGCTGTTTGAGCCGTTCGCGTAGCCCCGGCGTCATGGGCGAGACACGAAAACGAATGGTCCCCGGCAGCGTCTGCAATAAGCGCGGCAGCGTATCGCACGCCGCCAGTCGGCCGCGGTCCATGATGCCGATGCGGCTGCACAACGCCTGCACTTCCTCCATGTAATGACTGGTATAAACCAGAGTCACGCCCTCAGCGTTGAGCCGCCGCACTTCCTCGAAGATATGGTTGCGCGACTGTGGATCGACGCCGACAGTCGGCTCATCGAGTAGCAACAGCCGCGGACGATGGACTAAAGCGATGCCGAGATTCAGACGGCGTTTCATGCCGCCGGAGAAAGTGCGGACACGCTCGCCGGCTTTGTCTTCCAGACCGATTGCAGCGAGGATTTGGCCGACGCGTCGTCGCAGCTCTGCGCCGTGGATGCCGTACAGTTCGCCGAAGAAACACAGGTTTTCCTGGGCTGTTAGCTCGCTGTAGAGCGCCAATTCTTGCGGCACAACGCCGATGAAACGGCGCACTTCCCGATCGCTGGGTATCAAAGGCTGGCCGAGCAGGCGCACTTCACCGCTGGTCGGCTCCAGCAAACAGGACACGATTGACAGCAGCGTTGTTTTGCCCGCGCCGTTGGGGCCGAGCAGGCCGAAGACTTCGCCCTCGCGCACGTCAAAGCGGACGCCATCGAGGGCCTGAGTTGGCCCATAGCGCTTGCTTACTTCATGGACTTCGAGAAACGCCGCTGTCATGGATGGCCCTTCCCCGGTCGGACCGGCAACTCGCCGGTCCGTTATCGTGCCGCCATGATAGCAGATTGAGGATGGTTGTCTCTACAAGCCTGGAGCGGACGCGTCGGGCGCTTTGGCCCATCGTCTTGCCCCGTGGCTCCGCATCCCGGCCGGAGCAGACGGGCCTGTGCGAACTCGGGCGGTGCAGGCAGCGGGGCCTCAATCCGCCACCGTCAGAACAACGCGCTGGTAGCGCGTCAGCGGCGGCGTCCCGTTGTCCGTGGCCTCCAGAACGAGGTGGATCGTCTGGCCGGGCTTTGCATCTGCCGGGACACGGACGTTCGTGACCAACGCGGTCGGATCGGAGAGCGACACTTCGCCGGGGTAGGTGTCAACTTCCTTCCACTGCCACCACTTCACGCTCACCTTGTTCCCGTCGGGGTCGGACGCCTCGCCGTGAAGGCGGACCGTCGCGCCTGGGCGGGCGGAGATGCGCCAGTTCCCCCGAAGGCTCACCCTCGGCTCGTGGTTGGCGTCGGCGTACGTCGGCGTCACCGACCACTGCAGGCGAGCGGCAAGCCCGTTCTGCACGGCAGGAGTGAAGTCCGGAACGGGCGAGGGCGGTCGTGTGGCGGCGCGCCGCTGACCCGCGCCCTCGGCACCCTGCCCGACCGCGGGCGGAGCCGCCTGCCCGCCGCGCGGAGCGTTCGCTCGGGGTACGCCCTCGACCAGCCCATGCCCGGACCAGCCGCCGGGCGTCTCGTCCTGGTATCCGCGCAGCCCGTTGTCGATCAGATTCAGGTAGGTGAAGGTGTCGCCCTCGCCGAGGAACTCCCCCTTGGGACGCGGCGGCAGCCAGACGATGTAGCCCTTGGCCCGGAGCTCGTCGGTGGTCTGGCCGGACAGGCCGAAGTAGTCGAAGATGTCGCCCTTGACCATCTGCTTGCCGTCGCCCCAGACCCGGTAGAAGGCACCGAGCGGCCCCTTGCTCGTGATGTTCTCCCTCATCCAGTCCGCGCTGTAGTAGACCGCGTTCTCGGCGCTCACTCGGCTGTTTGCGCCATAGGCCAACGCGACGCCGCCCCGGCCGGTTCGGAGGGACCGGATGTCCGGCCAATTGGGCCGGATGTACTTCGCATAGGTATCATCCTGGTCCCCGGACGGAGAGAGGATGGCCTTGTGCGAGACCTTCTGATAGATGGCGGGCCACTCGGGCTTGCCCTGATATTGGTCCTGAATCGACCTCAGGGCCCGCGCGATGGTGCTCTGTCCGCCCCAGGCCAGCAAGTAGATGGGGCCTGGCTGCTCGTCCAGCAGGAGGCGCTTGATGAGGTCGGAGCCTGTGGAGTCCTTCGAGATGTCCCCGTCGAACTCCACGTTCCCCCACCGGATCTTGGACTTCAGCTCGGCGGGTGTGGGGTAGTTCGGGTTATGTACGCGCAGGTTGGGGTAGACCTTCTCGTATGTCTCTACGGCGTCGTCGATGAACCGTTCGCCCGGAGCCCAGCGCCACGATTCCATGGGGCCTAGCTTGAGCCCAAAGCGGGTGTACTCGCGGCCGGGGACGAACCACTTCTTCCCAGTGCCGTCCCCCTTCCAGTGAAACTGGCTGCTGGCATAGATAAGCCCTTCGGTCCGGAAGTCGGTGCTGTAGAGCAGGTAGCGGACGAGCGAGTTCGAGTCGTCGAGCTCCGGGTCGGTCGTCACGACCACCCGGGGCTTGCTCGACCCCGGCGTGGGTGTGCCGCTCCCGGACTTGGGCGGGTCGGCCGCACAGACGCCGAACGTCGCCGCGAGCATCGCGAGCGTGAGGTGGCGAAGGTATGCCATCGTGGGTGCCTCCCTTAGCGGATAGGTTGTGCCAGAGCCTCTACTGAGTCCAGCAGTGCCAATGTTACCGTTTGGCGAGCGGGGTCGCGTAAGCGCCCCGAGTGCTTGCTCCCTCGGGGCGCTTACGCGACCCCGCTCGCCAGTG